>Ga0164309_10000774_pt1 | contig 16637 bp, 19 predicted proteins | sample Whisoiple_247_MG_FD_109984 | JGI IMG/M metagenome (GOLD analysis project Ga0164309, IMG submission 109984) | Soil microbial communities amended with fresh organic matter from upstate New York, USA - Whitman soil sample_247_MG | ecosystem: Environmental > Terrestrial > Soil > Unclassified >...
CATAATGCGCTCTGCGGTCTTCCGGCTCGGGCGGCGGCTTGCGCGTCCAAGACCCCGGAACGTACTCGGCCCGGATTTGCGCTTCGCGGACCGCGAACAGTTCGGCGGTTTCCATCTTCTGCTGGTTGCGCGCTTCGTCGATCAGTTCCTTGACAGCCTTGACCGACAGGCGTTCGCCGTTTTCCGGCCGCTCGATCACCTGTTGCTGGGCTTCTTCCGGCGTCGATGGTGCCGCGAGCATGTAAAGGCCGCTGACCGGGACATCCAAATCCATCAATTTGGGGGATTTGCCAACCAAGGCGTGCATCTGCATGGATCGCTGCGCGGTGCTTTCGCCCCAACCGAACTCACGATCTAGCCATGGCAACCAATTGCCGTGCCCGCAAATCTGCTTGGACTCGGTCAACCGTCGCCCGATTTCGATGATGTCACCGACAACGCGCTTGCCGAGCGCGCGGATAACCTCCGCATTCTGCGCGAGGATCGTTTCGGCGGGTATTAGATCGCCACTGCTCATCGCCTCACTTCCCGGCCGCCGCGCGATCGGCGCGGGCCTTCGCCTGTTCGCGCTCCATCTCCTTCCGGCAGGGTCCGCCGGTCCATATGCTCGCCAACAAAGCGATGATGTACTCGACCGCCTGAGTTTTGGCGTCGTCGTCCATCTGGGGTAACCAGTGATCGACGGCAAACTTGAACTCGGCGAGCGCCTTAGCGCCTGCCGAGTTGGGCGGTTGAGGTTTTTTGGCAGATCGGCTCCGTCGAAGGTCTTCCGGCTCGTCGGGCGGCGGGGCACCGCTGGGCTTCGCCTTCGCCGCCTCCTCCGCCTTTACCTCGGCGCGATCGGCCTTCGCGATGTCCGCCGCTGATCGTTTCAACGTCTTGAGCTTCTTATGCGGACCTTGCACCTTGCCGGTGGCGTCCATTTCCTCGACGAGCTTGCCGAATTTTTCGGGCTCAGCATCGGCGGCGGTGACCACGGCCTTGGCTTGGCGGTAGGTTTCGTCGTTGCCAAAGCCAGCCTTGGCAGCAGCCTGTTCGCTCGTCTTCCTGCCCTTTTGAACTTCGCCAATTTCTTGGCTAAGTTTGTCGGTGCGCTCGCCCCGCCGATTTCCGATCCGCGCCTCGACCGCCTTACCGATCGCCACGCGCTCCGAAACCGTGAAATCTTTGCGCACTTCGTTCTCGGCAAGCTCGCCGCCGACGACCTCGTCCATACCGACGACGCGGACCGTAATTTGTGTCCAGCCGAGCAACTTGGCGGCCTCAATACGACGCTCGCCAGCGATCAGCACCTTGTCAATGGTGATCACGATGGGATGAAGCAACCCGATCGCCTCAATGCTCGCCGCGAGGCCAGCGATGTCGCCCATTTCATGGCGATGGCGCTCGCCGATGATGATCTCTGAGATTGGGATGACGGGCACGTCCATGGCCGTTACTCCCCAGTTGGCGAGCGATCGGCGCGGACCTTCGCGTCAGCATCCATTAGCTGGCGAAAATGCCGGGCAATTTCGGTGCTGACACTGCCGCCGTTACGGCGGGCTAGCTTCGCGATCCAGTCAGCTAGATCATCGGGCAGCCGGATCATTTGAATTCGCTTGTCGGATTTTACCGTGGTCATAACAAAGCCCTCGCTGCTCACCCCCTTGCGTTAACTACTGAAAGGCTAAGGAAAAGCTCGCGGCGTCAGCGGCAAGGGCAGCGGTCGTTCGGCTATCCACCTAAATTGTCGCGTTAGCAGTCCCATCGGGTTTGCATAACTTGCGGACCCTTTATTCGCGCCGAAATTTCAATCGGCGTCGGCAGTTTGATGAAGGCAGGCCCGCCTATGATCAACCGGCGCTTGTCCTGACGCCCTCACTCAGCGCACGCCTCATCAACGAATCGTTATGACAGTTCCACTTCGACCTCGCGTGGTCGAAGTCAGGATGGTGGTCGCCAGCGTGTCGCCGCTGCCGATTTAATTTTCGATCGATGGGGGGAGAGGGATCAAATTCTCTACAGATCGGGGGGACCGCGACCGGCAGGGGAATCGCGCGTTAGAATCCGCAAATTGACGTGTCGGGATCGCCGCCGTCGCCGGTCAGATGTAAAATTCACCAATTTTGGTGATTTCGGCGACGCAAGGCATCAAATTGATGCTTTGCCGGGTGCTGGTGTCGGTCGTCACCATCTCACCACCTGACCATGGTGATCGCCGCGATGGCGATCGCGTCGCGACCGGAACTCTGACGGGACAGAAGCGAGATTCCGGAATTCCTGAATCTGTCATTTTCAGCAGCAGGTTGATCCTGCAGCACGTCGCGCCGAACGTGCCCACTGAGGCTCAGGCCGATACATAATTGATTGATTGGCCGACGAGGTTCCTGATGCTGATCTTTCCCGAAGCCAAATTGACTTACCGCTGGACAGTTCTCGGAAGAGAGTGTGTTAATACCCGTCCAACCTCGGCCGGTCCTGCGCGTGTCGCGGTGCACTCTCGACGGCACTATTTGCGCCCAAGCAATTCAATGGAGCGTATCAACTCAAGGGAGCGTATCATGTATCATTTCGCCGCGGCTTTATTTGGCGGGATTATCGCCACGGGACTTATTAGCGGTACTGCATTCGTGCCTACTCCTGCGGAGGCTGCGAAGATGTCCAAGGCGGACACGGTTGCCTTAAAAGAGGCGACCGCTGCATGCAAGGCGGAGGCGAAGGACAAGAAGATCAGGTGGCCTGCGAGCCGGAAATTCGTCAACAACTGCGTCACGAGTGCTCTCAAAGATCGTCCCAACACCGTCGCGCAGGTGGCCTTAAAAGAGGCGACCATCGCATGCAAGGCGGAGGCGAGAGGCAAGAAGGTCAAATGGCTCGCGCGCCGGAAATACGTATACCAGTGCGTCGCAGAGGCTCTAAAGGGTCGTCCGAGCATGGATATCTGGGAACTCCGCAGAGGGGTGAATATGAAGGGTCTCCAAGGGCAGCGACCCGGGGAATGGGGATGTGACCCGATGTGTTGAACGGGCGTATCAGGTGTAACTGCCCGACGGAGCCGCAGGCCATGATTGACACGTGGTGTAGCGCGGCGATGGCCGTTTAATCTGCCCAGCGAACCAGCGGGCCGCGCTGGCCACGCGCTCGGCATCCTGCGAAGCGATCCACCAATCTGGCCGCGACGGTGCCGGTGATCTTGCCGGTGACGATAGCAACGCCATCACGCTCGACAACGGTGATCGAGGTCGCGCCGCATGCGGCCAAATAGGCGACGGCGGCTTTCCGGTTGGGTGACCGAGCAAGCATGGCGGCGACGGATAGCGCGGCGCGCGGCCGACGTCAAAGGGCCGAACTAGAACGGCGAGAGGTTTGAATCCGGTGCGGCGGTTAATCGATATCTCAAACATCGAGCCGGGTGCGACGGCCGAAATAAATTTTTCCATTGTCGGCCACCGCCAGAGCAGCACTGACGCGCACTCGTTGACCGGTGTTTTCTGATAAGCGGAGGCGAGGACAAAACCCCTCAATCCCGCTCGTATCCACGCGGCGCGCTCGGCGAGGTTCTTTCGGATGCGTTGGTCACCCGTTACGACAATCCAGACGGCCGGGTCGCTTGCGAGTCTGGCAATCCAGTCGACGTCAGCCGTGTTATGGGCAAAGCCGTAGTCAGGCATAAAGCGAACGTGCCGGGCTCGGTGACCATTCGGTCGAACAAGGGCGTCGAGGCATTCCGCAAAAACGGGCGATGTGCAATTATCGAAAAAAATATTCAAGCCGCAAGTTGTAGCTCGAATGCTACAGCCCGATTGACCGATCGTATTGGCACAATAAACAGCTTGGCAGCCTGAGCGGCCGAGCCCTCGGCTTGCGCAGCCTGCGCAAGAACGCTGGTCGGAACGCCAGTCGCGTCATCGATTGGCTGTCCGAATTGCCGCCTTGGATCAATGACGATCCCTTTGGCGCGTCCGAGGGGCCACCATCGCGCGGCTATGTCCCCCTCGAATTCCAACCCCTTCAGGCTGGGCTCGATGACCTTTTGCATGAGGTATTGACCATGCTTAAACAGGTCGATTAGCCGGTCGTCGCCGCTCTCTTCATCAAGAACGTGCAGAATCAATGTCTTGCCATCTGTTCGGAACCGCGCGCTTGCGAAGGGGTAATCCGATGACACAATTTCCGCCCCGTATTCGATTGCTCGGCGCACCTTCTGCGGGCTGAGTCCTTCGCGGATGAATGCATGGGCCACGCGCAATTGAACAAGGTCGAGAAAGCTCAAATAAAGCGATTCGACGTCGAGTTTTTCGAGCCTGCTCGTCCAAAGGCGCGGGTACTCCCGGCCGCCAATAACGTGGCCTCGGAGCCAACGACGGATTTTCGGCGAGGGGATGTGCGTGAGCGCCGCAGCCTCGGCTGGGGAATACAGGCCGACGCCAATGAGGGAAAGGTCCTGTTTCACCGGATCGACTCCATAGGGTTTAGTTTATTGCTCTCCAATTAAGCCAACGTCAATGCGGCCAAAGACGGCGAATCGGCGGTCCTTTTTCCGGATTCCGGGACTCCCGCCCCTCGATTTTTCCCTTATCTTGCCCGACATGTTGTTGCGTGAGCGTAGCGCCGCCCGGCCTTCCGGATTTGTCGAGCCGTGCCGCCCGTCGAGGGCTCCCCGGCCGCCTCCGGGCCCTGCCGCGATATCCCGAAGGAGGCTATGATGCGCATTCCGGCTTTGCTGATTTTGACGATCGCGATGGTTTTGACAGCGGCACCGGTTCTGGCTCAGACGTACGATCCGACTTACCCGGTGTGCCTGCACGTGTACGGCCGGGGGGCCAACTATTACGAATGCCGCTACACGTCGCTGCCTCAGTGCAACGCGACGGCATCGGGCCGCGCTGCCCAGTGCGTCATCAATCCCTATTTTGGGGGCGCGCAAGTACCCGCTCGGCGGCAGCGCCGCCTCTACTAAAGCTCGCCGTATCGCAGCGGGCCGTCTAAAGGGCTCAAGTCGAAAAACCCGCAATGCGAGGCGGTGCGGCGCGAGCGCTATCGCGCGCGTTTCGCCAAGGGTCGAGGAGAGCGAGGCGTCCCCGAACAAAATCATCACTTTGTTCAACTGCGTGCTGGTGCTGTTCGGCAAAACTGAAGTGATGCGGATCGGGAAGCTCCAAAATGTCGGCTCGCCGTTGAGCACAACAATCCCGCCATTGTCGCCGCTAAGACGCCCCATAGTCTGGGCGAAGGCCACAGGGCTTAGAATCCAAGCCGCGCCCGGGAGCGCGTAGGAAGGCAGCGTGCCGACCAGATTCGCCAAGTCCGTCGCGTCAATTTCGGAAAACAAATCGTGTCCGCTCGCCGCGTTCACACGGGAGGCGGTGTGATTTCCGTCGATGAGCAATTGCGTGATGCCGCGAATGCCGCCATCGGTCTGCACGCCGGTCCCATTAAAACCGACGTCGTCCTCGCGGCTCGCCATCGCATAAGCCATTTCGCGGCTGATCGTCTCGCCGAAGTTCGCGGCGGCGTCTTCCTGCAATTCGGACGAGGTGCGCGTCAGCACCGCCAACTTTTTCGCCGTCAGGGAGACATTGTCCCAACTCTGGCTCGACCCCGTGAGCGTGCTGGCCTCCGCGCTAAAGTAGGCGGTCAAGCCGCCGACACGACGCGGAATCGAGAGGCTATCGCTCGTCATCGGCGTGGCACCGCCAACAGCCTTTCGAAAAACGCCTCTCGTGTCGCGAAGCTCGATAATTGCCCGGGTGATCTCGGGCGGCACGAGAAAGCCGCCGGACGTGTTGACGCCTTCCGCCAGCGCCTTGGTGATCGGGTATTCGTTGCGCTTGAGCGCCCACGGCTGTTCGCAAAGGGCGGCGTAATATGCCCCAGCGGCTCGGGCCAATTTTTCGGTCGCGAAAGCCTTGCGGGTCATAGTTCTAAATCCTTATCGATGATTATTCCGGCCTTAAGGCACTCGCTCAAATATTTTCGTTGCCAGTTGTTCATGGGGGTCGGTGGCATTAGCTCGCCGCCCAGTCGATTTGAAAATCCGTCCAGTTCGAAAGAGACGCTGGAACCGGCTTGCAGCATGCGGAGCCGAAGAGCCTCAATTTCGGCGGTGGCGGCGAACGTCTGTAAAATCCCGAGACAGCGCTTTTTGTGCAAAGCGCGGATTTCCGGGCCGTGCCTTTCGAGCAATTCGCGGCCGACGTCAATCGAAGCCTCAGCCCATTGCCGCGAAGCCAAACCAATCGTGACCTTCAATTCTTCGATCTCGCGGCGTTTCAAATATAACTGGATGCCCAGCTTCGTCCCCTGCGGCGCGAGGTTTTTGTAGGCATGTCCGTTGAGCCTCAGCGTCGCGGCCTCGTGCACGTCATAGGCATCGTTTGAAGGGCTGATCGGCTCGATGCCCTTTGCTTCGAGCGCGATGATCTCGGCCGTGGTCGCCCGCATTTGGGCGCGCATCGCATCGATCTGACCATTGAGGTTTGCAAGCGCCGCAGCGGCGGCGGATTCCTGCACGGGTTGCTTTCCAAGTCTCATCATCATCATTCCTCATTTTAGGGCCGCGCATCGATGGATTACAGCGTCGAGTTTGACCAGCTATGCGGCGCGCCTTTTGCGCAAGGTTTCAACCGAGGGGATGCGCCCATTCGAAGCCAGCAGCATCCCAAACAGGTTGGCGTCCTTGGCGGCTGGAACACCGCCTGAGCACGCTCGGGCGTATTCTGCGGAGGCCACGTATTCCAGCAAGTCAGCGCGAAGCTTCCGGGCAGCCGCGCTGCGCTCGCCGGTCGCGACCTTCGCCATTGTGGCCGCTGCACGCCGCTTCAGCACGGCGCGCGCCTCGATCCGCCAGCGTCCGACGACACCGGCCGCGTTCGTTTCGAGCGGCGCGCGATCCGGGGGTTCGCCATCAACAAGCTGATTGTAGGTCCGCGCGGCATCGATCATCGCCTCGGGCGTCGCGCCATCGCGCAATTCTCGCTCGAACATGAGCCGGATGCTGATGGGCTCACTCTGATCTGGAAAAACTTCGCGGAGCTTTTGGTACGAACTTTCGTCATAGGCGGGCGCGTCGCAATCGTGCAGGGAAGCCCCGTGGTGCGTTTCGGCAGCGGCGAAAAACGAACAGGCGACGATGCTGCATGCCCGCAATCGGCATCTTGGCCGTTGGCGAGCGCCTCACCATTTCGCCGAACAGCGCCGTTAGGCAAAACGGGTGTACCCGGTTTTTTTGAATCGGATGCGATTGGTTTAGCTTTGGGCATTGGTTTTTCCTTTCCGGCTACAAGCTGGTGGTGAATTTCCTCAACGGCGGGATTGTCAGCGCCGACAGGCGCGATGATGTATTCGCCGGTGATGTTGGCTGGGCTAAGTGAAGCGTCATCGGCGGTGGTCTTGTTAGCTGTTAGTTTTCTTCTATCCACGAGTCGCACAGGGTCTTTAGACCCTGTGCTCTTGGTGGCTAATAGGTGGCTCTCACCGACATGTCGGTGTTTTATTGGCAGTGAACCGGGGTTTTCTTTACCGTGAACCGGCGTTTTCTCTCTACAAAAAAACACCGACAGACCCGGCTTTGGAAACACCGACATGTCGGGGTTTTCTCGGCACCAATTTAAGGGGCGGCAGCCGCCCCTTTTCCGGTCCGAAATAGAATGCCAAAAACGCCTCTGGCAGCCGGTAGGTGTTCGGATGGCCGCTGCCTCGGCTGCCCCATTTGATCTCGATCACGCCGATCTTTCCAACTGCGGAAGCATCGCCCAGACGGTCGATGGCCTTTTCCTAATGCGGAGCGCCAGCCATTCAATCGAGGGAAACGATTCGAACGGGTTTTTTTTGTTGAAGCATTGCGAGATGGCGTAAAGCAGCCGGAATCCACCTTTCGGGACTTTCATCGTCAGCAGCCAATCTTGGTAGCGGTATCCGAGATCGGCGCGCTGCTTGCTCGTCAATTTCTTGTCGGCCCACGGCGGCGATTTTTCCGGCGTCTCCACATTCGTGATCGACGACGACGCTAACGGTTCTTGCGCTTCAGCGGCAAGACGCTTATTGATCGTGGCGTGCATTGTTGAACCTCTCAATGATGTTGTGCATCTCGGTAGCTCCCCCGTTATTGGTTGCACCTTGTGCTGTGCCTCACTAGCCGGTTCGGTTTTAAGTTCTGCCCCGACGAGCGGTCGTCGGTCCGAGCGTCGGGGCATTTCATCGTGATCTCTAATCGGTACGCGCACAAGAACGCGCGTGGTCACGATGTGCGGCGCTCATCATTCATCCCCGAAATGTTTTGCGCCATCGTCTAAGCGAATGCGCTAATCGGTGATCCGATTTATTTCCCAAAGCACCTCGTTAACATCGGCATCGCGCCAGCGTGGCATGCGCGGAGCAAGGCGCTCGCGGGGACATACGACATTGGCGTCGGGGTAGAGGTCATCCAAAAATGCGCTTCTTTTAGTCAAGGCAGTGCAAAGAACTCATTGGCAATCTCGCGCTGCGCCTCAATTATTCCCTCGACGGCGTCCCGAATCTGGGCGTCAGCCTCGACAATCCGCTTTAGGATTTTGTCGCTCTCGCTTTCGGGCACGAGCATCTCGATGGCACCGCGCAGGCTCAAATCCGCAACGTTGCGCTTTTCATCCGACAGTTCGGCCCGGTGCATGGCCATGCGCATGTAGAGTTGGGCGGTGCGCCCCGGCATCGAGCAATGATCCCGCAGCCACGGTAGCCATTGACCATGTTTCAACCGGGTCTTGGCCTCGATCAGAAGATCGCCCGCGTTCATCGCGTGCTCGGCCCCGCGCTTAATGGCGAGCCTTGCCGCCTCACGCTCGACCTTAATGCGATGAGCGAGATCGGGGAGGAAATTCGATGAATTGTTTTCTGTCATCTTCGGTAGCTCCTTTCGCGTCATCTCAATTTTTTTCGCGTTCTCACGATGGTGGGTGAATGTCAGATTCTCATGTCGACGTGATAATTGCGAAAAAGCCTTGCAAACCATGGGCGATGCGTCAGCGCCTCGATCATGACGGCGGTGGCTTCATCCAAATTCAGCGTTGACGCTGAATTTGATGCCAGCGCGATCGGCCCGACCACCTCATAGATCGCGAACACCTCGGTGGCGGTCATGGTGTTGTTCTCCTTTCGCATCATCTCAAATTTTTTTTCGCGTCCTCACGATGATGGGCGAATGTTAGATTCTCCCGTCGGCGGGAGAATTCCGAAAATGCCTTGCAAACCATGGCGTTGCGTCAGCGCCTCGATCATCGTGTTGTCCAGATTGGACAACAGCCTTGACCTGCACCCTCTCCGCCCGCCGCGTGAAACCGGGTGTCTTGATCGCGCGCCGGACCACCTCGCGGCCGCCTCGTGCGGCCCGCTGGATCGCCCGCTGGAACGGGTCAGTCCGCGTTGCCTGATCTATACGGGCGCGACGGTGCGCCGCTGCGGCGTGCTGCGCGGATGTTGCGGTGAGCCGTGGGCGGATCGTGGTGGTGGTCATGCGGACCCGCCTGATTGAGCGGTGGCGGGCCGGATCGGGATGCAGATTACTAAGAACGCATGAAGATCATACGGTCTGGAAATTAGGTTAGTGCAAAGGTTAAGCCCTTGAAATCGCGCGGTAGATGTAAAAGTTGCCAAATTACGACAATTCCGCGGCGTATCCTGCTGTCAAAATGCGCAATCCCCAGCGGCGTGTGGCAACAGGGCGATCAGCGCACTGTGCGATCGACCGTCGCTAGTTACCGCTGCGGTAAACTTGAATGTCCAGGTCGCGTATCTTCTTGCGCAGCGTGTTGCGGTTGAGCCCGAGCAGGTCGGCGGCGCGGATCTGATTGCCCCGGGTCGCCGCCAGCGCTGCCGTCAGCAGCGGCACTTCGATTTCCTTGAGGATCCGGTGATAAAGGCCGGGTGGCGGCACGCCGTTGGGGAAACCGGAAAAATGCGAAGACAGATAAGCTTCGACCGCGCCGCCGAGATTATCGACGCCGTGCTGAACGCTGCCGCCCGAAGTCACGGCCGGAGGCGCCAGTTCGCCGTCAATGACGGAGCCGGTGATCACGTCCTGCGGATACAAGGCCGCGAGCCGGCGGGCGAGGTTTTCAAGTTCGCGGACGTTGCCGGGCCAGCGATGCTGCTTCAGGCGCTCCAGCGCCAGCATATCGAGCTTCTTCGGCGGCAATCCGTCTTTTTCGGCCAACGCGAAAAAATGCCGGATCAAATCGGGCAGATCCTCGATCCGCTCGCGCAGCGGCGGCAGACGCAGCGGCACCACGTTCAAGCGGAAGAACAAGTCCTCGCGGAACAGGCCTTGCTGAATCAGGATACGCAGATCCTTGTTGCTCGCCGCGACGATGCGCACGTCGGTCTTGATCGGCGTGCGGCCGCCGACAGTTGTGTATTCGCCCTGCTGAAGCACCCGTAACAGACGGGTCTGCGCCTCCATCGGCATGTCGCCGATTTCGTCGAGAAACAGCGTGCCTCCCTCGGCCTGCTCGAACCGGCCAGAGGTGCGGGTATTGGCGCCGGTAAACGCGCCGCGTTCATGGCCGAACAGTTCCGATTCAATGAGATCGCGCGGGATTGCCGCCATGTTGACGGCCACGAACGGCCCGTTGCGCCGCTTGCCGTAATCGTGCAACGCGCGCGCGACCAGCTCCTTGCCCGTGCCTGACTCCCCTGAGATCATCACCGTGAGGTCGGTCTGCATCAGGCGCGCCAGGACACGATAGATTTCCTGCATCGCCGGCGACCGGCCGACCAGCGGTATCGAGTCGAATTCGGAGTCGTCGGTGTGGTTCGCGACGCGCTCCTTCGGCTCCGCCAGCGCGCGGCCGACAATGGCGATCAGTTCCTTCAGGTCGAATGGCTTCGGCAGATACTCATATGCCCCACGCTCGGACGCGCGGATCGCCGTCATGAAGGTGTTTTGCGCGCTCATCACGATGACCGGAAGATTCGGCCGCATCTTCTTGATCCGCGGCAAAAGATCAAACGCGTTCTCGTCGGGCATCACCACATCGGTGATGACCAGGTCGCCCTCGCCCTGGCTTACCCAGCGCCACAGCGTCGCCGCGTTTCCCGTCAGCCGCACCTCATATCCGGCGCGCGACAGAGCCTGGTTCAGAACCGTACGGATGGCCGTATCATCATCGGCGACAAGGATGCTACCTGCGGGCATCGTTATTCCTCATCTTTCTTGTGAGGCATGCAACGGCGTCCCGGCAACGTCATCGCGATGGCTTTGATCGAGGTGTTTTGCGGTATTGAACATCGGCAGCAGCACGCGGAAGATGGTTTTCCGTGGCTGGGATTCGCATTCGATGATGCCGCCGTGATCGCCGACGATTTTGGCCACCAGCGCCAGGCCCAAGCCGCTGCCCGTCTGTTTCGTCGTGACGAAGGGATCGAAGAGGTTCGGCAGCAGATCCTCAGGCACGCCGGGGCCGTTGTCCTTGACGCAGAACTCCAGCGGCAATGACACCCGCGATTTCTTCCCCGGCACCGACAAACGAACGCCTGGTCGGAAGGCGGTGGTGAGTTGAATTTCGGCGTCGCTGCCGAGATCGACCACGGCCTCGGCGGCGTTCTTCACCAGATTGAGAAACACCTGGATCAATTGATCCTGATTGGCGAGTACCGGCGGCAGTGACGGGTCGTAGTCTTCGACAAACCTGATGTTGCGGGCAAAGCCCGATTGCGCGAGCCGCTTGACGTGGTCGAGCACCGAATGGATGTTGACTGGACCCCGCGCTACCGGCCGGTCGTCGCCGAACACTTCCATGCGATCGACCAGCGTGACGATGCGGTCCGCCTCGTCGCAGATTAACCGCGTCAGCATGCGGTCTTCCGATGAAGCCGCTTGCTCGAGCAGCTGCGCCGCACCGCGGATGCCGGATAGCGGATTCTTGATCTCATGCGCGAGCATCGCGGCCAGCGCGATCACCGAACGCGCAGCGCTTCGATGCGTCAGTTGCCGGTCCATCTTGTCGGCGATGGTGCGTTCCTGCAGCATCACGACGATATGGCCGGGCCGCTCGGTAAGCGGGGCGACGTGAAGATCCACCTGGCGGTCGCCGCCGATCCGCGGCGTACCCAGATCGACCTTGTACTCGTTGACCGGCGAATTGCTACTGCGCACCTGATCGATCAGCGCCAGCAAAGGACTGCCGAACGGTACAAGCTCCTTCAGCGACTGACGTTGCAGAAATTGCGCGGAAATCTCGAAAAACGATTCCGCGGCCATGTTCGCGTCGACAATCTTACCGTCGGGTGCAACCAGCAGCACCGGATTGGGCAACGCGTTGAGGATGGCCTCGCCGTCGGACGGCACCGGTCGGCGATGTTCTGCGGCTGAAGTCATGCAGCAGCACTCCATGCAAAGTCGTCGAATGCATCTTCAAGCGATCGATGCACGCGGTGCGGATCGTCGGACGTCAAAATCCTTTCGCGCCAGGTCTTGAGCCTCACGGCCGGCGCGCGGCTGCAGCGGGCGGCGATTTCAAGGGCCCAGCCGAGATGTTTGCGCGCGTGGCGAAGGCCGATATGCAGCCCATAGTGGCCGCAAACCTCATCATAGAGCACACGGATATATTTGAGTTGCTCTACGAGCGACGGCGCGGGTTCGACGATGCCGGATTCGAGGCGGCGCCCGATCTGGCCGGGCAACCAGGGCTGGCCCTGTGCGCCGCGGCCGACCATGACCGCCTCGGCGCCCGACATTTGAAGCGCGGCTACCGCCTTCTCGAACGAGGTGATATCGCCGTTGACAATCAGCGGAATGTGGATCGCGTCCTTGACGGCGCGCACCGCGGCCCAATCGGCATCTCCCTTGTAGAACTGGCAGCGTGTGCGGCCATGCACCGTAATCAGCTGGACGCCTGCGGCCTCGGCGCGGCGCGCCAATTCCGGCGCGTTAAGCGAGCGATTGTCCCAACCGAGCCGCATCTTCAACGTCACCGGCACTTTCACCGCCGATATTGTCGCCTCGATCAGTTTTAGCGCGTGGTCAAGATCGCGCATCAACGCCGAGCCGGACTGGCCGCCGGTCACATGGCGCGCAGGGCAGCCCATGTTGACGTCGATAATTTCCGCGCCTGCGGCTTCGGCGATCCGCGCGCCCTCCGCCATCCATTTGGTCTCGCAGCCCGCGAGTTGAACCACATGCGGACCTATTCCGGTCGCCTCGCATCGCAGCCGCGACATCGGACGACCATGGACCAGGTCATCGCTCGCGGTCATCTCGGAAACGACCAATCCGGCGCCGAGCGCCGCGGTCAAGCGTCGAAAGGGGGCATCGGTGACGCCGGACATCGGCGCGAGGAAGACCCGATTGGCGACCTCAATATCGCCTATTTTCAAAGGCTTAGGGCGTGAACTTTCCGGGCCGGTCACGGACTTCTCGTTTTTCTGGCAGACGCCTCATCGCGGCTGTCGGCACTCATTTTGAGCACAAATCTTGTGCAGTCAAGCTTCATGCCTACACTTTAGACAGTTCTCGCAATCTTGCAAGTGCACTGCAGCAAAATATGCTTTTCTGCAGCTTTCGTGAATCATTCTGTTTTCACGAGCCACCATGATAAGGGCAGTGCGCCGGCCGACCAATGCTGGCTTTGTCGCGACCAATTTGCCCGCAATTGAGACCAATGCCGAAACTTGAGCGGACTGCAGCCATCCTTGTCGCAGCCGGACGCGGGCTTCGTGCCGGCTCGGGGGGGCCGAAGCAGTATCGTTCGATCGGCGGTCAGACCGTGATCTTCCGGGCGATGGAGCCTTTTTGCCGCCATCCGCAAATCTTTGCCGTGCAGCCGGTAGTGAATGCCGACGACACGGTGGTCTTCAGCGATGCTGTCAACGAGCTGCGCCACGAGCCGGCGGCAATTGGCGGCGCAACGCGTCAGGCCTCGGTACACGCCGGGCTTGAAGCGCTCGTGAGCCAAAAGCCAGATGTCGTTCTCATCCACGACGCCGCGCGGCCATTCGTCTCGGCGGCGGTGATTTCGCGCGCAATCGAGGCTGCAAGCCGTACCGGCGCGGCCATTCCCGCGATACCGGTCACCGATACCATCAAGCTGATTGACGCCAGCGGAAACGTCGAAGCGACGCCGGAACGCGCACGGCTGCGGGTCGCGCAGACGCCGCAATCGTTCCGGTTCGATGTGATTCTCGACGCCCATCGCCGCGCGGCGCGCGATGGGCGCAGCGATTTCACCGACGACGCGGCGCTTGCGGAATGGGCGGGATTGACGGTGGCGACATTTGAAGGCGATCCTGCGAACATGAAACTGACGACACCGGAAGATTTTGTCCGCGAGGAAGCTCGCCTTGGCGCCATGCTCAGCGATGTCAGAACCGGAAACGGCTACGACGTTCATGCCTTTGGCGCGGGCGATCACGTGATGATCTGCGGCGTCCGCGTGCCGCACAGCAGAGGCTTTCTCGCGCATTCCGACGGCGACGTCGGCCTCCACGCGCTGGTCGACGCCATCCTCGGCGCGCTTGCGGACGGCGATATCGGTTCGCATTTCCTGCCGACCGATCCGAAGTGGAAGGGCGCGGCGTCGGACCAATTCCTGAAATACGCCGTCGATCGGGTCACCGCGCGCGGCGGGCGCATCGCCCACCTCGATGTGACGCTGATTTGCGAGCGCCCGAAAATCGGCCCGCTGCGCGATGCCATGCGCGGGCGCATCGCCGAGATCACCGGGTTGGCGCTGTCGCGGGTGGCGGTGAAGGCGACCACCAGTGAACGGCTTGGTTTCACCGGCCGCGAGGAAGGCATCGCCGCCGTCGCGAGCGCCACCATCCGCCTGCCCTGGAGCGACTGAAATGAGCGGCAGCGACGCCCGCGCCCTCTCCCGCTCGCTGCTCGATCTTTGCCGGATGCGCAAGTTGACCGTGGCGACGGCAGAATCCTGCACCGGGGGCCTGGTCGCGGGCGCGCTCACCGATATTCCCGGTTCATCCGACGTGATCGACCGCGGCTTTGTCACTTATTCCAACAAGGCCAAGCGCGCGATGCTCGGCGTCAAGGCAACGACGCTTGCGACATTCGGCGCGGTCAGCAAGGAGATCGCGACCGCGATGGCAATCGGCGCGCTGGAGAAAGCCGGCGTCGATCTCGCCGTCGCCATTACCGGCATAGCGGGTCCGGGCGGCGCGACGCCAGGCAAGCCAGTGGGTCTCGTGCATTTCGCCGTCGCCGCCCGGGACGGCCGAATTTTGCACCGTGAATGCCGCTTCGGCGCGGTCGGCCGCAGCGTGGTGCGCCACCGCTCGGTCGTCGAGGCGCTTAAAATGCTGATGGAACTGGCACGCGGACCGCAGGCGCTGGCAAAACCGCGCCGTGAAGCCGCCAGTCGGTTATATCCGCGCGTGGCCCGCTCGCCGCGGCGCAGCGCCGTCAAGCGCCGGCGACCGCCGCGGGCGTGAGACAAGTGGTAGTCGTCATCCTGAGGTGCGAGCCGTCTTCGGCGAGCCTCGAAGGATGAATTGGCGATGGCCCATCCTTCGAGGCGCGCAAGAGCGCGCACCTCAGGATGACGTCTTGATTGCCGCACCCGGCCTCCCATAAATCGCATCGGCGCGTTTTTCGAATGCCGCCGCGAACCGCTGAAACGCGGTGTCGAACATCGTTCCCATCAGCATCGCCAGCATCCGGCTTTTGAATTCGTACGCCAGGAAAAATCCGACATCGCAGGCTTCGTCCGACTTGGGCTCGAAGGCCCAGCGGTTTTCGAGATTGCTGAACGGCCCCTGTAGATATTCGACGAAAATTTTCAGATTGGGACGGTCCAGCGTCACCCGGCTGGTAAAGCCTTCGCGCACCAGCTTGAACGACACCGTCATGTCGGCGATCACGATCTCGGTGCCGTCAGGTTTTGGGATGCGCTGGCGAATTTTCAGCGAGCGGCACAGCGGCACGAATTCCGGGTAACGCTCGACATCGGCGACCAGATCGAACATCTTCGGCGCGCTGTGGTGAACCCGGCGCTTGCTTGAAAACTGCGGCATCGCCTTGACACTCAGCCAGATATTGCAGCACGCGCCGCCTTGAGCCTGGCGAAATCATCGCCGGCATGATGCGACGAGCGGGTCAGCGGACTCGCCGACACCATCAGGAAGCCCTTGGTGTAGGCGACCTTCTCGTAGCCCAAAAATTCATCTGGTAGCACGTAGCGCATCACCGCGTGGTGCTTGCGGGTCGGCTGCAGATATTGCCCGATGGTCAGAAAATCCACATCCGCCGAGCGCAAATCGTCCATCACCTGCAGTACCTCGTGACGCTCCTCGCCGAGACCGACCATGATGCCGGATTTGGTGAAGATGGTGGGGTCGATTTCCTTGACCCGCTGCAACAGCCGCACCGAGTGGAAATAACGCGCGCCCGGGCGGACGCTAAGATAGCGCGACGGCACTGTTTCCAGATTGTGGTTGAACACGTCGGGCCTCGCCGCCACCACGACTTCAAGCGCGCCGTCCTTGCGCAGGAAATCCGGCGTCAGGATCTCGATGGTGGTGGCGGGGCAGCGCGCGCGGATGGCGCGGACGGTCTGCGCAAAATGCTCGGCGCCGCCATCGGCGAGGTCGTCTCGATCCACCGAGGTGATGACGATGTGGGCGAGCCCGAGCTTGAAGGTGGCTTCCGCGACATGGTCCGGTTCCAGCGC
>Ga0164309_10000777_pt1 | contig 16590 bp, 17 predicted proteins | sample Whisoiple_247_MG_FD_109984 | JGI IMG/M metagenome (GOLD analysis project Ga0164309, IMG submission 109984) | Soil microbial communities amended with fresh organic matter from upstate New York, USA - Whitman soil sample_247_MG | ecosystem: Environmental > Terrestrial > Soil > Unclassified >...
GCCTTTCGTAGGACAAGCGCCAGAACCATTCGAAGAAATCTACTGGAAAGAAGCAGGAGTAGTTTATTCAGACACTGCTAAAATGGGTATCTCTATCAAAGGTAAACCTTTCTACTTATATCCAGAAATTTACGAAGAAGATTTCATCCCATTCTATGAAACATCTCTAAAAGTATTATCAGCTTCTTTCGGATGGAGACAAGACGATATCTTGAACTACACTGGAAGCACTTATGATCCAGATTTAGAGTTTGCGAGAGCTGAGAAATTGCAATATGCGGTGGATGTCAATAACTTAGGAAGAAATTTCTTCGGTGCCGAACGAATGGGCTCGCTTCATTATACTAACAAAACAGTATACGATAAAAATCTATTCGCGCGATCGAATTTTTCACAGGAGAGAAAGCTAGATTATCATTCTAGATATGTACAATATCATATCATGTATAGAGATCAGCTCTTAAGTCAAAGCGGAGCGTCAAGAAGCAACATAACTCACGACTTTATGATTATTATAAAAGAAGGTGAAAATGCTGCATTACAGACTCTATTGGGATCTTTGGCAGCAAAAGCGGGACTTCCAGCACCACGTGTATAAAATTAAATAAAAATAAGAGGGTTGAAATATACCCTCTTTTAAAATACAAATATTGGGTAAACATTATCTATACAGACACATAAGATTAGATAGATACGAACCATTTTACATCGGAATCGGTACTAAACCAGATTCTTATAATGGATTTAAATGGGAGTATTCTAGAGCACATGTTCAATGTAAACGAAACAAATTCTGGAAAAATGTAGTTAATAAGACAACTTATAGAATAGAAATTATTTTAGAATCGGATGATATAGATTTAATAAAGAAAAAAGAAATTGAATTCATAGCATTATATGGCAGACGCGACCTAGGAAAAGGAACTCTAGTGAACCTAACCGATGGAGGTGATGGAATTTCAAATGCTAAATTATCTGAAGAAACTAAAGAAAGAATGTCTAATTCTAAAAAAGGTACGAAAGCATCTGAGGAGAGTAAATTAAAAATAAGTATTGGGAACAAAGGTAAAAAAAGAACCGAAGAACATATTAAAAAATATAAAGAGGTAGCTTTAAGAGGAGAAAATAACAAAAGTTCAAAATTAGTTCTTAACTTGCAAACAGGAATTTATTATTGTACCATAAGAGAAGCAGCTAAATCTATAAATATGTCTCCATCATTATTAGGAGAGAGATTAAAAGGAAGAACAATAAATAAAACAGATTTTATATTAGTGTAAAAATATGAACTTAAAAATGATAATAGAAATTTATAATAGGTTAAAAGGTAAAACTCCTAAATTTTTTAAAAATATAATTAAAATATCAATAGCTGTATCCACTCTTTCTACTTTGATACTTACCTCTGGTTTAGTGATTCCTGATTCAGTATTAGGATTAATTACTAAAATAGGTATTGTAGCAGGTATAGTTTCCGCATTTATTTCAAAGCTAACAACTTTGTATGGTACAGATGAAGATGGAAAAGTGGTTATGTACGCTGCAGAAGATGATACACTAAATCCAGATGAACGCAAAAATCCGCCTACCAAAGGTTAATATAAAAACAATCTTTCTTTTTCTTTCTTTGATTCTCTGGTTAAAAAGCAATTATATAGCTGATTGCTTTTTTCCTGGGGATACAACACAAGATGTAAATAATTATTGGGATTTAAAAAAGATAATATATTCTATTTGTATACTATTAATTATATTATCTGCCGAATATAAAGAAAGACTAAAGAAATTCATAGCCCTTATCTTCATAGGAATAATCTCTGAAGATATTTCTGATAGATTACAGAACATAACCTACTTTCAATGGTCTGATATTATTGTACTAGAATTAGTAGTACTTTCATCAGCTTACATAATATATAGAGATGATATCAACAATAAAGTTTTTAATAGTAACTTTTTTAGCAGTTTTAGGCGTTAAAAATTTCGGGCAGGAAATACTAGAAGATGTTTTTGACAATCCAATACAGTATTCAGCCTCCTTAACAACAGGAATGTTAACTTACCTACAGTTACCAATAACAACTGCTGATTTAGTTCTACCAGAGCTTATTAAGTTCCTATTCTTTATTTTTGGCGCATTTATAAGTTGTGTTATCGTATTTATAACCAAGAAACTATTAGAACCGCTTTGGGAACAGAAATTGAAAAAAGTTATTTATAAGTGGTTTGGACTAAAATAAATAAAAATGACAAAAGCAGAAATACTGTATAATAAATATAAAACCCTATTTAATAAGAACAACATAAATACCACTTTAAGATTAGCTAATTTTTTTGGGCAAGCTGAAATAGAATCAGATATTCAACCTAAATCAGAAAATTTAAACTACTCAGTGGAAGGACTATTGAACGGTTTCGGGAGACATAGAATATCGGAAGCAGACGCTAGAAAATACGGAAGAACAGCTACTCAAAAAGCTAACCAAAAAGAAATTGCCAATAGAATATACGGCGGTAAATGGGGAAAAGAAAACTTAGGTAATACGCAATCAAATGACGGTTTTTTACTTAGCGGAAAAGGAATTTTTCAAGTCACAGGAAGAAGTAATTATGAAAAACTAAGCAAAGATACAGGTATAGATTTTGTAAACAAACCTGAGTTACTATTAGAAGAAGCTAATTCTTTAATTGCAGCAATATGGTTTTGGAATTCTAGAAATCTTAATAAGTACGCGGATAAAAATGACACTCTATCAATTAGCAAATCTATAAATTTAGGTAGTGCAACGTCTAAGAATACTCCTAAACACGCTAAAGAAAGACAAGAAGCCGTAGAAAAATACAAAAAAATATTTAAATAATGAACTGCAGATCCATCTGGAATAACCTTCCTCAGCAAATTAAAGATAAATTAGGAGTTAACGTTATATGGAGAAACATACCAAAAGCGTTAGATGATCTTATAAACGAACTAAAAGCAGAAAAACCAAACTGTTATAATGATTTGTATCCTACAGGTCATAAGCAGTTTTTGTGGTTTAATTTACCTGCGAGTATAACTAACTTATGTGAGCTTAATGCTTGTGTAGAATCAATCGGATAAAAATGCAAGAAGTAGGAGAAATAGATATAGATTTTTCTGTAATAGAAGCAGGAAATCCAAAAAAACTACATATTTTTGACGATTCTGATTGGCTATATGCTGAAACTTTACCTGCATATCTTGTTATAATTCTCCCTGGTTCTAAAAAAGAGAAAACATATTCTTTTAAGAAATATGCAATAAATACTCTTAATTCTCACAATTTAGGAATAAGCTGTTTAAAAGGAGATTGCACAGAAGAAATATATGTAGATTTGCCAGACGGAGTTTATACAATAACAGTTAAATCAGGCTATCAAGATATTGAAAAAACAAAGTACTATTTAAAAACAGATTCTTTTGATTTAAAAAAAGCAGAAGCAGTTATGAATAATGGAGTTGATCCCTACGATAAAGAACTTGTTGACTTTGTTACAGAGGTAAATTTTTTAGAAGATAGAGCCAAGGCATATACTAAAGAAGGAAATTTTGTAAAAGCTAGCAGATATTTTGAAGAAAGCCGTAAAAAATTAGATAGCTATGGCTGTACAAATAAATAAAAGAGATAGAAATAGTTTATATTTTGAAGTTCAAGGTAAACTAAACCAACAGGTAGAATCTTACTACTTTGATAAACACTTTAAAGTAGGAGACAAATACAATTTAGAGTTTGTAAAATATTTGCTGATATTGCAAGATACACTCAATATAGATAATTGTGAAATTTCTAAAAAATTAGAAGGATAGAATGGCAACAAATAAATGCAATAAAGTAAAACAGACTTGTGGGTCAACTAACTATGCTTCCTGTATAACTTTTGAAGGAGACACTAATGAAAACTCGCCTCTAAAAGATGATTGTGCGTTATCTGTAGAAGAGGTCACACAAGATATTTACAGTCAGTTAGAACAGATAAATCTATCAGAATTAGGTGAAAAATGCTTAACTTATGTTTTAGATGACGAGGATAAAATAATTGTCAAGAATGTTTTATTAAAGTACGAGGAAGAGATTTGTACATTAAAACAGAAAGTAGAAGACTTAGAATCTATAGCAATATGTGAGACAAATATAGAATCGTGTAATTTACAATGGGGTGCGCTTACAGATTCCTGCGGTCAGCAACCAACAACATTAGCAGAAAGCCTACAACTTATAATTAATACAATACAACCATAATGAGTACAAATTGTGAGACTTATATAGTAATACCGCCTTTACCTGAAGACCCTTGTGGAGGGGATAAAAAAGATGTAAAATGTGTTGTAGATACTAACGCATATCCTGAATTAGGATTAACAGTAAATTCAACACAAGAAGAATTTAATCAAGCCCTATACACAGCTTTTGTTAATTTAAAAGCCAAAGTAGATGACTTAGAAGAACAAGTAAACAACTTATAATAATGAGTTCAAATAAAAATTGCGGATGCCAACCAGAAACAGAAACTATATATAAAAAATGTAATGAATGCACCCCAGATATCCCTTGTGATTGCCCCATTGTTGATTTAGATACTAAATGCATATTATTCAAGGATGATGATATAAAATGCGAATCAACAACAGTTATCACTAAAAATTTAAATTTATCGGATAACTTAAAAAATTTAGTTGCTTATATCTGCCAGAGATTTTCAGATACACAAAATTATTTGAGAATTATAAATGTAGGCGGGGGATCTGAAATTTACGCTGGTGAAAATTTAATTGGGCAAAAAAAACTAAGAACCTTCACTTCAGCAGATGATAGTGTTACTATAACACAAAGTACAGATACCATTAATTTTTCTTCAAACGCACCTCTTCAAAGTTTTCAAAGTGTGTTAGATGTTGACCCATTTGCCCAATTAGGAGAATTATACCTAAATTATTATGATAATGCTTATGATATTACATCTGGAGACATAAGTGCAACACATAGCTATCTTGAACAGAATAAAAATAGATTAACTATAAAATCTGTTCATAATTTTAATGAGGCTAGTATTGATTTAGTGCAAGGAATATTCAATATGAGTCAAAGGAGCGATACAGTCGCCACAACTGTTAATTTTGTCACTCCTATAGTAACCTCTACTTTAAGATTTCCAGCCAAATCAATACCTGGATCTTACATTATAGCCACAGAAGATCAAATACCGACAGTTGACGGTTCGGAAACAAAAATAACAGCAGGTACGAATATCTCTGTAATTGGAAGCGGAACAAGTGGTACACCATATGTTATAAATGCTACATTGGCTCAATTAACATCAGGGACAACAACAACTGTTACAGGTACTGGAGCTGTAGGAACACCTTATCAAGTAGAAACTAAAAATTTACAAAAAGTTATTTCAGCTGATTACACATTAGTTGCGGGAGATAATAATTATAGTATAAAGGTCAATAATGGAACTACGCCTATAACAATAACAGTTCCAACTGGACTTCCTGAAAACTTTTTTGTCGGCATAACTCAAAAAAGTACAGCTGATATAACCATATCAGGCGCAGGAGGAGTAACAGTAACTAACCCTACAGGTTTTAAAATAAAAGGACAAGGTTATTATGTTGGTATAGAGCAGATAGGAACTTCCAATAGTTTTGATTTACTTGGTAATACAAAAACTTAAAAATGCACAATATAAAAAGAAATATATTTAAAACTGCGGTAGAAGAATTAGTAGTTGGAATACCTTTCCATTTTTCGGCAGGTTCTAATACTGAGACATCAGCTTGTGGCGAGACTACTTATCCTGTCACATGGTATGCAGATTCTGCAACAACTGTACCTTTTGTACTAGGTGTAACTACGTTTTATGCAGATGTTAATTTAACAGTTCCATTAAGTTTAAGCGGAACAACCCTTTGGAGAAAGTGTCAAGAATACTTTTCTGCAAGCATTGACGATGTTCTTCATTTTAATAGCATAGGAGTATTCAATGGTGTGTATGCTTGCAGTTCGCCGTCTGTACCTTTATACATAATATCTGATTGTTTTAATGGATCACTTTATTCTACATCCCAATCATTTTCTTATGATATTGGAGATATTGTCGAATTTAATAATGGAAGCGGTAATCCACTCCCTAGATGCGGAACAATTACAGATGACAGTACATTAGGGATACCTAATGCAACTTTAACAGGTCTCCAAAGAGATTGTGGAGATAATATCCATTGTGATTTGACTTAAATATAAAAAACATTCAACTAACAGGCAATCTTTACAGGTTGCCTTATTTTATTATACACATTTTTAAAGATTTGGCTATAAAAGTATTTATTCTTAATTTTGTTTAAATTTTATGTAATGGATAATAACACTATAGTATCTGAATTCACAAATATGTTCAGATTAAATAACAAGGATAATAGACAGCCTAAGAGGTTTATTTTAAAATTATTACAGGATTCTGCATCTTTTCTTATTTCTCAAAAATGGGGGGAAAGAAGTCTTTTAAATGATATAAATATATATACAAGAATAGAATGCTTTGAGTTTGAAAAAATAAATTCTAAGAAATGTTCAAATATAGAGTTCAGGTTATGTGATATTCTAATGCGATCTAAAGAACCGCTACCTAAATTGTTTTTCTCTAAATTAGGAAGCAGTATAAGAGACATAGAATCATTAGATGGAAATTACAGATTTTCATTTATAGATGAAACCCAATATAAAAGAAACAAAAAAAGAAGACATAGTTTAAACGATGAAGTATACGTATTTTTAGATTCAGACAATCATTTACTAATTCCAGATCATGAAATTTATACTATAGATTTAACTGTCTTAACTCCTGATAAAAGTTCTGCAGAAGATTGCGGGTGTAATGGTAAAAAAGGCGGTTGTAAACCATCAAAGTGGGCTGAAATTTTCGTCTGCCCCGATAAATTACTAGAAAGTGTGAAAGATATGACAGCTCAAAGATTAGGTATTTCGAGACAAATTCCAGTCGATCCTAACCCAAACTCTCTAGAAAATGCGTAAAGAACAATATTTAGAAAACATAATGAGCCGAGAGTTCTACGAGTTTTATAAAAAAACAAGACGCAAGCCCTCAAAAGTAATAGACGAATATAATTATTTTGTCAAAGCTATTGGCGGAATGATAAGAGAACTCAGATTAATGACCACAGAAACTGAATACGGAATTCATTTAAAAGGTCTAGGTGTATTATTTAAACAGCCATTTGGAGAATATATGCAGAAATTAAGTCTATTCACTCACAGAAAAGCTTATAGAAAAAAACTAGATTTCTATTTAGAAGATGATTATCTAAGAGCACAATTCTTCACAGCACATATAATGTGGACAAAAACACCAACAGATAAAGAAGTTGAAGACAAAGCAACAGCAATTTTATTGCACAGAAATTTAAAATTAAAAAAATAATGGAGTTTGTAACTTTAGATGAATTTATTGCAGATTTAGAAACTACTTTTTCTAACTACGCCGCAACAAACGATATAGACAGAATTTCTGTAAAAGGATGGGTAATAGACTGCCTTAGAAAGTTCGGCAAAGGAATATGCCAAAAAAACGAAACTATAGTTAAAGTAGAAAATTCCAGAGCATTACTTCCAGAAGATTTTAGATCCATGATTTTAGGTTTGAGGTTAACCACAGAGGAAGAACTTAAAAAAAGCCCTGAAAGAAGACTTATTGTAGAAAGACAGTGGATAGAAAATCCTGCGAAATGGAGTCCAATTACGCATGATTACTTTGTAAATAACTGCGAGTCAAAAATAGTAACAGAGAAGATTTACACACACGGAGAAACAAAACCATGTTGGTATCATTATTCTTTTTTATCAGTTGAACCCGCAATGAATAAAAATACGGTAGAGGTAAACTGCTTGAATATGAATCCGATTATCCGAGCAAAATACCCAGATAAGGTGAGTATTACCAAACGTACGATGAATACAAATTTCAAAGATGGTAAAGTGTATATCCAGTACACATCCCTTCCCACTATCGATAATGAAATAGCTATCCCAGTTATAAGTACAGGTAGCCTAAAAGACTATATCGAAAACGAGGTTAAGATAAAATTGTCTGAAGTGTTAGACATAAATGAAAAAAATTCACAGTCTTTATCAAGATGGATTACTTTATGGATGCAACAACGAAGACAGTTATTTATTGAAGCAAAGTCGGAAGTAAACTGGAATTCATTAAACGAAGAGCAGTGGAGTCGTAAAGTGCATTTAAAAAACAGGATCAATGCTGCTAGATTTAACCTTCCAAAATAATTAAATGAAACAGAATAAATCTATATCTGTACCGATTAGAGGTATGTCCAAAGATGTTAGAGGTGAACAGCTTAAAAACAATCAATACTCTGTGGCTGTTAACGTGGCAACAAGTAATGAGGCAGATGGTTTTGTAGTAAATTTGGAGCCTAGTAATTACTATTCTACAAAATTCCCTGATGATTACGTTGTCGTAGGTTATAAAACTAACCTGCTTAATGGACGCACGTATTATTTCTTAACATCACTCACAGAAGATTCTAGCGACCCTAACTTCAAACGCTCATCCTTCGGATATGTAGATAACAACAATATTTACAATATAAACTATAATAATGTTGAAGCAACTGACTCAAATTCAGATTGCAATGAATGCGGATACAAAGCTTTTAACCCATTAGTTGATAAACTAGAGGATTTAGACCAAGTTCCGTCATTAACTTATGTTGAGTTAATAAATGACAAGTGTTTAGATGTGTATGCGGGACTGAATTTAGATATTAATTTCCCGATTAAAAAGATAGAAATAAATCAGGAAAAACTTGGTACAACTATTTATTGGAATGATTATAGAAATCCTAGAAGATATCTAAATGTAACTGATTTAGAAGAGAAAGGCGCGCAAAATTATCTATTTGAACTAGATATTCCATGCGAAGATATTTCTTATGGTACTTGTATTGATATTGATAAACTTCTAATTGATCCAAACTACAATAGAATTGTTTTAGAACCATCTGAACAGCAGGTTGGTGGAAATTTAAAAAAAGGAACTTACGAATTCTGGGCAGCATATTGTGATCTTCTAGGAAATGAGATGACACAATATTCTACTCCGACTAACCCTATATCTATTTTTGATGAAAATAATAACGTAATGACTCAGACAGAAACTGATGAATTTACAAATTACGCCATTAAAATAAAAGTTAAAAATTTAGATGTAAGGCATTTTAAATATTACAAAATAGCTGTTGTAGAAAGAAATAATGTTGCAAATACACAGTCAGTATTTTTAGCAGGAATTTATCCAACAACAGATGATCTAGTAGTTTACACACATAGTGGAAGCAATAATGATGACCTTTATATTGCCAGAGGAAACGTCTCTATAAAAAAGAGAATGGATTTCAATACCTTAAACGCAATAAAACCTAGATGGGAGAAAGCAAAATCCACTATGGTAAGCGGGGATGTTTTATGGCACTTTGGATTAGTTCAGGAAGAAGAGTTAAATATACAGCCTGTAATGAATCTCTTCGGAGCTTTATTGCATTGGCAAACATCTGCGGTATCTGAAAATCTATATAAAAATGCGATAGCGACATCTAAATATAAAGCATACTCCAGAGACGAGGTACAGCCATTTGGAATAAGACTGCTTTATAAAGACGGGGGTTATTCCACTACCATACCTTTTGTAGGAAGACCCGCAAAAACAGGAGAAAAAGATGTTTTAACTGCCGATACAAATTTAGAAAGCGTCACAGTTAATGGGTCACCATGTACAACAACTGACAGAACTAGAAAATGGCAGATATACAACACAGCTACAGCCTATGAAGAATTATGTACAGATATAGAAGATTCAGCAACGGAAATAATTGAAGATGTAACAAAATCATGCGTATTAGAAGGAGTAAATAATCTTTCCAATGGATCGGTTACAATAGAATATACACCTGATTATACAAATTTAGAAAACTATGTAAAAGACCATCCTGATGATCCTAATATATCTGTGATTACAGACGCTTTGAATTTAGTTTATCCAGGAAATTGCGTGCCTACTTACATTGGCGATTGCCAGTCTCCAGTATTATCAGATGAGTACAATATTGCAGGAGAATTGACTAACGAACAGGAAACTACTGTAGATAAGAGTCAGGAAGATTATTTGCAGTCTGTTCCTCCAGCAATTTGCGCGCCATATAAAACTAAAGTAGGCACAACTGTAGGATATGAAGTAGATGAAAAATTTACAGAAGACTATATGGGTTATTTTCCTAATGGAGCACCTAGAAATGTATATTTTAGAACTGGCACTTTCAATAATGAGACCTGTGGATACGCAAAAACACTTGTACAGCAAGATACTCCAAGTCAGCCAGGAGAACCTATCTATTTAAATTATGACGGATCTTTAACAGAATCTGATTTATTACAAACTGCTTGGGATGTAGAACCTTCAACTATAAGCGGTAATTTCAAAAACAAACTGCACACAAAAGCGCAATTCTTTAAAGTAATAAAAAACGGAAGAAGTCAAATTGTGTTCGAAATCACAAAGAAAACACCTTGCCCTGCAAATGCGGATAGGGATTTCCTGCCCGAAGTAAGCGATTTGCGATACACAATTTACAACTCTTGTTCTTTAAAAACAGTTTTAGGGGGAAATATTGTTGACTTAAATTCAGGAGAATTGCTTTTAATAGATGTAAGCTCTTTCCCTGAAACATTTTTTATTGCAGTAGATGCTCCTATAATAACTGAAACTATTGACACAAATCCGAGTCCTATTGTCACAGATCCATTAATCACATACAAAGTAGTTCCTCCATGCGGTTGTTTTTCTATGTTTGCTAGAAACACTGAACCTAAAGAAATTACAATAACGTGGGATAATATCAGAATTGATAAAGTTCAGGAATATGAAGCTTCATGCACTTTTAAAATACCTAAAGTTAATGATTGTGAACCTATACCTTACAGAAAAGGTATTATGGCATATTGGGAGTCAACAGAGGCTTACGATGATAACAAACAGCTTTGGGACAGTTCTGAAATTGTCATAAGGTCATCTGATTTAAACTCTCTTTCGGATACTGATAAAGCAGAGTTTTTAGAGTATTACACAAACGGAATAGATTCTAATGGGTATTATAATTTAAAAAATGCAGATTTTAGATGCCAGCCTATAAGACACCCTAAGTTTCCAGATAATACTGTTGCGCCTTATATAATTGATAATATTAATTTTCAAAAAGAAGCTAGTAGTATTATATTCCCTTTAGGTTTAGAATTAGACAGCGCAGTAATCAGGACAGTTATCAATATTGCGTATTCCAATAACCTAATAACCGCTAAACAAAGAGATAAAATTATAGGTTATGAGATAATGAGAGGAGACAATTCCATTTCAAAATCTGTAATAGCGAGTGGTATTGCTTTTGATGTATATAATTATCAGAAGAACAATGATACTATTCACTTCAGTAATTTTCCTTATAACGATTTAGGGCAGAATAAGTACCTATTACAGAAAGAAAAAGGGAATTTAATAGACCATCCGTTTAATTCTGAAAAAAATCATTTATACACTTTTCTGAGTCCAGATATTTTTCTGACAAGGAACTCAATACCCACAGAAGCCAGTCTACAAGGATTTGTTTTAGGAACCACTTCGAGTGAATTTACAGCTGTAGACAAACATTCAGAATGGACAGTTTTAGGGGATAAAGCAAGAAAAACATCCGAAACTTTAGCTATAGCAGAAGTAGCTTTAGAAACAATTATAAAAACAGGTGAATTATTGCATGACCAATCTACAGTAGTCGGAGTTTCATCGGGGGGGACTTCTATTGGAGGAGGACTTGTCTTTGCTCTTATCGCAGTAGCAGGAATAGCAGCAACTAATGGAATAAATGTTGGAAAATACAGATATGATTGGTTAAGAACCTTCAGAGATTTAGGAAGAACATACAATTTTGCATCTTTTCAAACAGGAGTTGCAAACTATAATAAACTACTAAAAGCTGAACAGTATTCCAATGATTACCTAAGAAGACTTACAATAAGAAAGTTTCTAAAAGATGGAGACTACACTGTTGTAGATGAAAATGACGGAAAACAGTTAAAGATAAACAATTGGCTCAGAGAGACATCTGCTTTCATATCTACAGGTGAGCAATTTCCATTTGACTATTCTGCTTATACGGAATACATTTCTTATGATAATAATAAGAAATCGCCAATGAGCTCAAGTAATTTTGTAGCCTCAGAAGTGAACTGCCAAGAAAATGTAAGTTTCCAAAGAAACGTTGGATCTCCTTATCTTATACTTAAAAATTATATTCCAGACCAATGGGGGCAGGTTGATTCAATTAAATGGCTTACAACTAACACTATTGTAGGTATAAATGACAATACTGCTTGTAAACCTATATTTGGCGGGACATTTGTAATTTCTAGGTTTAGCTGGAGAAGGAAAACACCTATATTCAGAAAAAATGCTATTGGTTTAGCAGATAAATTGCCTTTCATGTATTCTAGATATGATAATATAGGATTTCCTAGATTTTACTGCAACTATGAATTAGATGACGGGGACAATATGTATAAAGGATTTCTAGGCGTTCCATATCCAGATATTAATTCAACAACTGCTTTTGATTGTGAGACAGGCAGAACTTCTATGTATTATAAACCGCCAAGTAAGTTCTATACTTCTGTACATGGCGTAGTAGATTTCTTAGTGGAGTCAGAAATAAATTGTAATTTTAGATACGCAAGAAAAGAGCCTAAAGATAATTTTTATCCGCAAAATCAAAATATAAGTGAATGGTTACAGGAAACTAATTTACCTTTAGCAGAACCGAATACATTCTTTTACAATAGCACTTATAGTTTTGGAGTTTCAAATTCACCATACAAATTCTTTGATAAAACTTACGATAAAGAAATTTGGCGAAAAAGAAATATACAGAAAAACGCGGTAACGTGGTCACAAAAAGAAGTTAATGAAAATGATCTGACTAATCCTTGGCTTGTATATAAACCCCTAGATTGGTACGAATTTAAGACAAATAATGGTGATTTAATCGATATGCATAATATTGAAAGCAATCAGTTTATTTCTAGATTTGAAAATAGATTGATGCTTCATAATGCTATAGACACTTTTGCAGAAAAACTGACCCCGCAGAACAGAGAAACAGGTATAGCAGGAATGTTTTATCAAAGACCTATTGAATTCAAATCAACAGATTTAGGTTTTATGGGGACTCAGCATACAGATATTGTCAGCACTCCTTATGGACACTTTTGGGTAGATGCTCTGCGTGGAAAAATATTTAAATTAGATCAAAATGGGCAAGGGGTAGAAATAATATCTGAGCAGGCAAATGGACAGCCTACATATATGAAGCAGTGGTTTAGAGAACATCTGCCAATGAAAATATTAAAACAGTTTCCAAACATAGATATAGACAATAAGTATAAAGGAATTGGATTTAATATGTGGTACGATGATAGAGAATCAAGACTTTTCATAACTAAACGAGACTATAAAATAATTAATAAAGAATGTTTAGGATACGATGAAGAGATAGGTTTTTACTACAATTGCGGGGATAGTAATATAAGCTGTCCAGATGGCTACACATATAATCCATTAACCGAAAAATGTGAAAGACAAGTAACTTCTAGTCCCTTATGCCCAGCTGGCTACACTTATGATGTAGGCACTCAATCTTGTGTTCTAGTAACCATAGACCCAGCAGATTGCTCTTGTACAGTAGATGTAGCAACAACTCCAAGTTCTCAAAACATAAATAGTGGAGACACAACAAGTATTGCTTTGACCAGTACTACTCCAGGAGCTACATTTACATGGACAGTTTTACAAAGCGGAGTTTCAGGAGCAGTAAATGGATCTGGAAGTACAATATCTCAGACATTGACAGCTACTGGCGGAGGAGCAGGAACAGTTTTATATACAGTTACTCCTGCTTTTGAAGATTGTACGCCTATCCCTACAGAAGTCATAGTGACAGTACAGCCATCAATTAATTTTGATGTTGTATCTAACGATTGGGGAACTTTAACTACAGCAAGCGCATGGCAAAGCTTTTTTGCAGTGCAGTCTGGAGCTACGTTTGCAACAGTATCTGATTTTTCATTAGTGTCTGGAAGAGTTAGATTAAGAGTAAATACTGATCTCACATCGATATCATTACCGAGCAGAAATATAACAACTGTAAATATTGTAAGCATACCTACTCTTACGAGCCTTAATTTAAGTTCAAATGCTATAGTTAATTTTAATCCTATAGTTGCTTTACCAAGTGGATTTCTCAGTTTGTCTTTAATTAATAATCAGATAGTTACATTCAATCCAACTATTCCGTTACCGAGTAGTCTGCTAACTTTAAATCTTACTAATAATGACATAGTAACATTCAATCCAACTATAGCTTTACCAAGTTCTTTACAGAATTTAATTCTACAGGGTAATAATATTGTGACTTTTGATCCAAGTATAGCACTGCCTAGTACATTAAAACAGTTAGTTCTGTCAACCAATGATATAGTAACTTTTAACCCGAGTATTGCATTACCTAACAGTTTGGAAAATTTATCTTTAAATGTAAATGATATAAATGTATTTAATCCTACTATAGCTTTACCAAGCAGTCTTAAAAAGCTGTTTTTAAACTCAAATAATATTAGCAGTTTCAACCCTACATTAGCATTACCTGCAAGTTTAGATACGCTGGAACTGCCTAATAATGATATTACAGTAACAGCTTGGAATACAGACACAGCTTGGATTGCACTGGCTCCTAATAACGGAACATTGAATGCAAATAATAATATTCCCGCAAATGGAATAACAGGAACAAATACAGAAAGTATGCTTTTAGCAAAAGGCTGGACAATTATACCATAAACTGCTATAACAAATTAGGAAGTTAAAAATAAAATGATTAAATTTGTAAAAATTAAGATAAATGGCTTGCACTTGTGAAAATATAAATTGCACTCAATCAGAAATAGGAGGAGTAGTATATTGTACTTGTACAACAACTATTCCTAATATATCTTGCCCGAGCGGGTGCGCCACAGTTATCACAGAAGATGGAAATGTAGTTTGCCAATGCACAGAACAGATAGAACCTACTATCACAGAAGATAAAACTCCAATTTTTTTCGATGATGAGAACTATTTTAAAGATGTAAGTTGGACAATTTCTTATAAATTAACAGAAGGTACATGGGCGTCATTTTTCAGCTTCTACCCAGATTTCACAGTTTACCACAATAATTTCTTTCAAGTTGGTTACAACTGGGGGGAAGATAAAGAAACAATGTGGAACCATTTAATGAATAGAAGCAGTTTCTGTGTATTTCAAGGTAAAAAGCATACCCCAATCATAGAATTTCCAGTGGTCAATGAAAATACAGAGAAAATACTCAACTCAATTTCTTTAAATATAGAAGGAGTCCATTACCAGAATGACTGGGATTCAGCATCAGATATTACAAAAAGTTTTAAAAATCTGTTTATATTTAACCAGACAAATTGCTCAGGACTGTTAAGTTTAAACCCACAGAAGACTTTATCCGATAACAGGAAATACCCGATTACAAATGGGAACACACAGGAAATTCTATTTACTCCTGATCAAGGTTTTCAAAAAATAAACCAATTTTTCAATAGGACAGTAAATCAACAGAGCAATATACCGATTTTACTAAATGATGAAAATAATATATTTAAGACCATAAACTCAAATGCAGTTAAGTTTGGGGGGAAACGCGTACTAGAAAGAATGAAAGGAGACTGGTTTTTAATAAATCTTTCAGGATGTGATGACTCTCGATATAATTTGATTCTTAAAAATGTAATTTTTAAAGAAAATATATATGATAATTAAAAATTAAACACTATTTTTACACAAGTTAAAAAATACTTATGAAACTGATAGACAGAACAGGAGAGATTCACTACATGAATGATGGAAATAAGATTGAAATCATAAAAACAATAACGAGTAAAAATAACACAATTATTTACGATGATGGTACAATAAAAGAAAATGTACAATATTGTCATATACGAAAAGGTTCTGTAGATAAACCTGTAAACAGGTTAGGAGAAATTCATTATAATTTATCAGGACTACGTATGAAGATTGTAAAATATGTAGATAGTCGCAACGTATCTATAATTTTCGATAATGGTTATAGAGTAGAGAAAGTAGCATATGCAACTATATTAAATGGAGGAATAAAGAACTTGTATAGCCCCACTATTTATGGTGTAGGATATCATGGAGTTGGAAAATATAGCTCCAAAGGTAATAAAAAGTACTATTTTATCTGGCATACCATGTTACAAAGATGTTACGATGAGAATTGGCAAAAGAGCCAACCTTCTTATAAAATATGTTCAGTAGCAGAACAATGGCACAATTTTCAAGTTTTTGCTAAATGGTGTGAAGAAAATTTTAAAAGAAGTTACATGAAAAAGTGGCAATTA
>Ga0164309_10000780_pt1 | contig 16578 bp, 16 predicted proteins | sample Whisoiple_247_MG_FD_109984 | JGI IMG/M metagenome (GOLD analysis project Ga0164309, IMG submission 109984) | Soil microbial communities amended with fresh organic matter from upstate New York, USA - Whitman soil sample_247_MG | ecosystem: Environmental > Terrestrial > Soil > Unclassified >...
ACGAGCGAGGCCGAACGAGAAGGGACAACAGGGCGAAGAAAAGTCAGCGAAGCGTTGACGAGGCGCTTCGTGCTAACTTGCAACGCTTGTGTCCGCAGAGATTTCCATCCTGGTCGTCGATGATGATGCCGTAAGTCGGCACGTCCTCGAGCAGGCCTTGCATGAAGGCGGGCTCAACCCGGTGATGGCATCGAGCGGGCAACAAGCGCTCGAGTGGCTCGAGGGCCACACTCCGACCGTGGTCCTGTTGGACCTCGTGATGCCGGCGCCCGACGGTTTCACCGTCCTTTCGCAGATCCGAAAGACTCCGCGCCTCGCCGACACTCCGGTGGTGGTGCTCACCGCTTTGGACGCCGACCAAGAGATCTCACGAGTTTTCGCCTCGGGCGCGGACGATTATGTGCACAAGCCGTTTCGCGCGGCCGAGCTCTTGGCGCGCATTCGCGGGCAAATGCGTGTCCGCGAATACCTCGACCGTTTGAACCAACGCGAGCGTGACCAAGAGACCGTGCTCGAGCTGACGCAGACGTTGGCCTCGACGCTCGACATTCGCGACATCTTGTTCACCGTCGTGCAGCGCGTGGCCGCGTTCGCCAAGGTCGATCGCTGTAGCATCGTGCTGTTCGGCGAATCCGGCAACGTCGGTTACGTGCTTGCCACCAGCGACGACGCGATGCTCCGCGATCTGCCGATCGACCTGGCGAAATACCCAGAAATCCGCGAAGTGTTGACGACTGGGCGCGCGCTCGTGATCCGTGACGGCAGCGAACATCCGCTGTTGCAAGTCGTCCGCCAAACGGGCTTGAACATCGGCTTCAACTCGTTCGCGCTCCTGCCCATTTTGCACGAGCACGGCGCGATGGGCGTGCTCTTCCTGCGCTCCAAGGCCAAATCAGCCTTCGACGACTACGAGCTCTCGTTGGTCACGACCTTGAACAACGCCATGGCCATCGCGCTGCGCAACGCGCGCATTTTGCAGTCATTGCGTGACGCGACCGAAAAGAGTCGCTCACTGCGCGCGGAGGCCGAGCGGCGCGTGCAGCTGTTCCAGCGCTACGCGGATTTCTTCGAGAGCGCCGCGGACGGCATGGTCGTCATCGACCGCGAAGGCAAAGTCCTATTTGCGAACCCGCGCGCGCGGGAGATCACCGGTTTCAGCGAGACCGAGTTGATGGCGCTGTCCTTCGAAGATTTCTTGGCGCGCTCCGAACGCGACCGCGCGGGCCGGCTCTTGCGCGGCTTTCTGGACGGCATCTATCCGCGCGGCGTCGACATCGCCATCACCGACAAGTCCGGTGAAGAACGCACGATCAGCGTCAGCTTCAGCTCGGTCTTGCATGAAGACAACGCGGTCGTGTTCAGCTTCCGCGACGTCACCAAGGAACGCGCCACGGCGGTCGAGCTCAAGCAAACCAAGGAGTTCTTGGAGAGCGTGATCGAGAGCTCGGTCGACGGCATCGTGTCGGCCAATTTGCGCGGCACCGTGCTGCTGTTCAATCGCGCTGCCGCGCGCATCTTCGGCTACGCGCCCAGTGACGTCGTGGGCAAAATGCACGTCGGGAAGTTGTACCCGGCGGGCGGCGCACACGAAATCATGCGCAAAATCCGGGATCCCAGTCTGGCCGGATACGGCCGCCTAGAAGATCACCGAGTCGACATGCTCAATGCCGACGGCGAGCTCATCCAAGTTCAGCTCTCTGCGTCACTCGTCATCGACAACGGGCGCCCCATCGGCTCGGTCGGCATCTTTACCGACATCCGCGAAAAGCTGCGTATGGAAGCGCGTTTGTCGATGGCTCAAGAGGAACTGCGCTCACGCGAAAAGCAGGCCATCGTAGCAGAGCTGGCCGGGGCTGCCGCGCACGAGCTCAATCAACCGCTGACCTCGGTGATCGGTTACGCCGAGCTCTTACGCCGAAAGCTGGAAGGTCATCCGCAGCTATCGCACGCCGCCAGCGTGATCGTCGGCGAGTCCGAGCGCATGGCAGAGATCGTGCGCAAAGTCGGCAAGATCACCAAGTACGAAACCAAGAGCTACGTGGGCGCCGCCAAGATCTTGGATTTGGAGAAGGCGAGCGAGAACGAAGGCGGAGAGATCCCGCCATGAGCGGCGATCCCGACGAGTTCGCGAGCACGCCGAGTGCGCCTCCGTCGGTCCCGCCGGGTGCATCGGAGCTCCGTCTCTCGGACTCGGCTTATCCTGGCCGGCGGCGTAGTTCGGAGTCACCGCTCGCGCAATCTTGGCGCGACGTTCTGTTGCGACTTTCGTTCACGCTACCGATCGACGTCGAGCTCGAACAGCTCTTACGCGAGTTCATGGATGGCTTGTCCGCGCTCTTGCCCAACGCGGCCGTTGGAGCGTGCGTGGTGAGTCAGAATGGCGCAGCTCCAGTCGTGATCTCACGCATGCCCGCGGGCATGGCGCTGGAAATCCACCGCGATCCGACCCGGCTTTTCCCGAGCTTCCAGGATGAGCGCATCTTCGATTTGGACGACGGTGCAGCGGGTTCCACGCTGCACCTGGCGAGCCCATTGCAAGCGCTCAGTCCGTTACAAACGCAGATCGGGACACAAGCCGCGTTGCTCTTGGCCGCCGCGGTCAAGCGTGCGCGCTCTTACATGCGCGCCGAAGAATCCGCGCGCTCGATCCGAAAGCTACAAGCTCAGGTGATCCAAAACGAGAAGCTCGCCTCGCTCGGTCAAATCGTGGCCGGAGTCGTGCACGAGCTGAACAATCCCCTGACCTCGATCATCGCCTACTCGGACTACCTGAAGCGCATGGCGCGCGCGCGTCCCCCCTCCGAAGAGCAGGACGACGAGCTCGAGCGCCTGCGCCGAATCGGCGAGGCCGCGACCCGCATTCTCAACTTCTCACGCGACCTCGTCGCCTACGCGCGCCCAGCCGCCGACGTGCCCGGCACCGTGCACGTCCCTGCCATCGTGGAAAAAGCACTGGTCTTCTGCGAACACGAATTCCAAGGCGCGTCGATTCAGATCTCGAGTGAATTCTCGAGCCATTTGCCGCCCGTACGCGGCATGGCCGGGCAACTCACGCAGGTGTTCGTCAATCTGTTCACCAATGCGGCCCACGCCATGGCCGACGGTGGCGGCGAATTGCGTATCGAAATGCACGCCGACACGACGCAACAAACGCTCACGGTCGAAGTCGCTGACACTGGTACGGGCATCGCCGAAGACGACATGCCCCAAATCTTCGAACCCTTCTTCACGACCAAAACCGACGGCCGCGGCACCGGCCTAGGCCTCTCCATCGTCCGCGGCATCCTAGACACCCACAGCGGCACCATCCACGCCACCAGCACCCTAGGCGAAGGCACGGTGTTCACGCTGACACTCCCCCTAGCCGTCGTGGTCCCGACCCTAGCACCGCGCGGTTAGCCGCTTAACCATTCAGCAACGTCGAGTCGCGGCCATTGGCGAGGGGAGAGAAACCGCCAAGCCGCCAAGCCGCCAACTCCGCTCTACGTCCCAGAGCTCGCAACATCCACCTGAGCTCACGGTGATTTGGGGGGCGCGAAACACGGCGTGTTGAGTCGCGTGTTCGACATCACACGGAGAGCCTCACTTCTCGTCTTGGCGCTTCGTCAGCGTCGATCGACCGAAGGAGGTACTCGGCGCTTTCACGACACGCTCAGACTCTCAGCGCGCCCCCCACAAACCTCCCCTCTTCTTGGCGGCTTGGCGGCTTGGCGGTTCAATCCTCTGGGAGCCGCACATCGAGCAGCCTTGCGCTCAGACCGGAGCTTCGCCGGCCGAAGGTGTTGTCGCTCAGCGCCGGGAAATGTGCCGGCGTGTGAGGTGCGTTGCTGGGGCGCGGGCGCCCAACTCTCGATCGTGGCCGCGGTGCGTTACTTAACGACGCGGATGACGAGCACCAGGATGCCTTTTTTGTGGCTTTGGCCGGCCACGATAAAGGCTTGGCCGACGTGGGCTTTGACCTCGAGGAGCGGGAGGAATTCTTTGCCGCTGGGGCGATTGATGCTCGCGGAGAGGCGAACGGTGTCGGGGCCCAGTTCATCCAAGAGGCGCACTTGCAGGGTGCGACCGTTGGGCAATTTTTGATTCTGCGGTGCGTCCTTTTTCAGCGGTAAGCGCGCGCGATCCAACACTTGGTAACTGTCGTAGTTCGAAAACGGAGGCTTGCCGAGTTCGGGCAGTTTGCCGATGCGCGGGTCGATGCCCTTCTGCTCGTTGGTCGCGTGCAGGATGAGCACCTCGGCGACCAGGGGTTGCTCGGCTGGGGGACGCGCGGCTGGAGGATGCGCGGACGGTGCGGGTGCAGCGCTCCCGGTGCCCGGCGCGCCCGCCGCGGTGGACGCGCGCGGAGACGGTGTTTTGGGCGGATCAGCGGCGTAGGCCGGCACCGTCAGTGCGGCGACCAACGAACAGAGCGCAAGCGAGACTCGCTTCATAACGACTCGGACCTGTCCTCATTGTCCTCATCGGGCTCGCCGTCGTCAGGCATCCAGACCACGGGGGTTTCCGATGTATCCGTTGATAGTACGAAGACCTCGCCCGTGTTCGAACCGAAATCGACCGACTCGATCGTGGCCGGCGCTGCGGCCTGACGCTCTTCTTCAGCGGCGGCCGCCAGGACGGCAGAGAGCTCCTCCACCTGCTGCTGCACGGACGCGCTCGGCGCGGCCGGCATGACGTGCTCGGCTTGTTCAGCGGAGCGTACGGCCGGCGCGACCCGCGGCGCAGACCACGAGCGGACCACGAGCACCGACCCGGCGGCGATCGCCGCACCCAGGGAGACCCACGTGGCGATGCGCGGCAACAGCGAGTGCACGCGCGCACGCGGTGGCTCGATCGCCGCAAGGACGCTGTCCGCGATGTCGAAGGAAACGACTTTGTTCGCGTTCGACTGATCCCAGGCGCGCATGAAGCTGCCGAGATCGCTGTATGCGTCGAGCTCCTCCAGCAACGCGGGCTCTTGCTCGATGGCTGCTTCCACCACGCGCGCCTCGGCCTCCGACAGCTCGCCGTCGTAGTACCGCATCAGTTGCTCACGCGAGATGCTCACGGCTCTTCCCTCCGAACCGAAGGGGCGACTTCCTCGGCGTAGCAATCAGCCAGTGCACGCTGGAGCTTTTGGCGAGCGTGAAACAGACGACTCATGATCGTGCCTTTGGACACGCCCATGGCCTCTGCCATCTCCTCGTAGCTCATGCCTTCGACCTCGCGCATCACGATGACACCACGATGGTAGACCGGAAGTGCGTCGAGCGCGGCTTCGAGCTTGTTTCGAATTTCGGCACGGCGCAGGACGTCCAGCGGGTCCGCGCCGTCGATACGGCTGAGGAGTGGGATATCCTGCTCATCAATCTCACGTGTCTCGTCCAGCTCAGCTTCGCGCCGGCCAGGTTTGCGCATGAGGTCGATCGAAAGATTCGTGACGATCCGGTAAAGCCAGGTGAAGAACGCCGATCCACCGTGAAAGGAATCAAGCCCGCGGTGGACGCGGAGGAAGGCTTCTTGGACGACTTCTCGGGCGTCATTCTCGTCGCGAAGGAGGCCGAGCGCGATCGCGAAGGCGCGCCGCTGGTGTCTTTGGACCAGCTGCTTGAAGGCGAGTTTGTCGCCCTTTTGGGCACGTTCGATGAGGACACGATCCTGCTCCGCTTCGAGCTCTCGGCTCGTTCGGTTTGACGCTAAAGCGGCAGGACTATTCACCCCCATCGCAGTTCGCTCACGGCTCAGCTCGCGCGGCACGATCTCAGGCTGCGACGCCAGCGCTCCCACTTCCACGAGGGAGCCGAAAGTACCGCGAACAGGCGACGCCATCACGTTCCAGTGTACGCCCGTGCTTTGCTGCCGCTCCCCAGCAGAACGCATTCAGCGGGGAAGAAGTAGGCGAACACGGCGAATATTTTCCAGGGAGGAAGAAAAATGGCGCGCTCGGCGGCGGCTATGGTTCGTCGTCCGGAGCCGCTGCGGCCTCGTCCGGAAGTTCAACCAGAGTGACTTTTAAGTCGAAGGTGCGCCCGCCGCGGACGACGCGCAAGGTGGCAGGCTTTCCTACACCCGCCAGGCTCGCGACCCAGCGCAACCGCTCGGGCCCCGTGAGGGCTTCGCCATCGAACGCCTGAATCACGTCGTCGACCTGGAGCCCGGCGCGATCCGCCGGGCCGCCCGGAACGATCACGCGCACCAAGGCTCCGTTTTCGTCGCCGAGCTTCAGGCGATCCATGTCCTCGGGCAACACCGATGAAACGTGGACGCCGATCGCGCTGCGCTTGATGTGCCCGTCTTTCAGCACCCGTGGCAGCAGCTCCTTGACCATGTTGATCGGGATCGCGAAGCCGATGCTGTTCGCCTGCGCGCGAATGGCGGTGTTGATACCGACGACGTTTCCCGCCATGTCGAGCAGCGGGCCGCCGGAGTTACCGGGGTTGATGCTCGCGTCGGTCTGCAGGAAGTCGTAGTAGCCCGACTCGTCCAGGCCTTTGACGTCGGCGAGCGTGCGGCCCTTTGCCGACAAGATCCCGGCAGAAACCGTGTGCGACAGAGCAAACGGGTTGCCGATCGCCACCACCCAGTCGCCCACGCGTAGTGCGTCCGAGTCGCCCAAGGGCAGAAACGGCAGGTTTTTCTCCTCCACGCGCAGCACCGCGATGTCCGTGCGTGGATCGCGACCGACCACGGTCGCTTTGACCTCGCGCTTGCGCCCGAAGATCACGTGAATTTCGCTGGCCTCGTCAATCACGTGGTTATTCGTGATGATCAAGCCGTTGGGATCGTAGACGAACGCCGTACCGACGCCCTCGCCCACGACGCGTCGACGACCGGTAGCGCCGCGACGCTCTTGCAGCGTCTTCACGAACACCACCGCCGGATCGGCCTTGGCCGCGAGATCGGCGAAGCTTTGCGGCGCGCGCGCGCCGGGCAGCGGTGCTGGCAACGGCGACGCGGTGTTCAACGCCGTCACCGCGACTGGGACCGCCCCCGAAGGGAGCGGCACCGCAGTCGATGTACTGCCGACGGACGGCAGCCGCTTGCAGCCGAGCAACGCGGTGCTCACGAGCAACGCCACGCTGAAAATCCGGGCCCCAGTCACTGGAGTCACTTGCGGGTTTGCGAGATTTCCACGAAGCGGAGGCGGAGGTCGTAGAGCGCCTGGGTCAGCATTTGCTCTTCGGCCCCCGTTAGATTCCCGTGGGTCTTCTCTTGAATCAGCGCCAAAAGATCGATCGTTTGGCGAGCCATCGGCAAATCGACTTCGCTCTTTCCGCCGTTCGGATCAGGAGCGTCGCCCAAGTGCAGCAGAGCCGAGTGGCTCAACGACAACACGAAGGTCGTGAAGTCGACCGCGGGCAGATCGTCCGTTTCTGACGCGGAGTTCGAGTCGGCTTCGCCGTGGCCTTGGCTCACGTCTCGCTCTCCTCGTCGTCTTCGTCGTCCTCATCCTCGTCGTCTTCGTCTTCGTCGTCCTCATCCTCGTCGTCTTCGGACTCGGCAGCGGCGGGCGCAGCGACGGGCACAGCCGCGACCTTGGTCTCGGCGGGCGCGGCAGCTTTTTCGGCCGCTTTGGGGGCGGCTTTCACTTTGACGTCGTCATCATCCTCGTCGTCGAAGTCGTCGTCGTCGTCGTCGATGTCGTTCAGTTCATTCTCGAGCGAGCGCACGGGCATGGGCGCGACGACGGGACGCGGCGCGGTACGCGGCAACACGCGCGCCTCGCGCTCGGACTCTTTGACCAGAGCGGGCTGCTTGAGCTCGACCTCGATCACTTGGTCGGTCACGTCAGCCAACGCGTCGACGTGCTTCGTCAGTTCACTCTCGGTGAGCAAACCGCGCTTGAGCATGCGCTCACGCACGCGGACGTCGTATTTGAAATTCTCGGGAATCGGCATGAACTCTCCGTGTCAGTCTGCTCGGATCCCAATCGGATCCGAAAAGTCGTTCGGGGCGTCGGCCCGTCGGCCATAGCCCTCTCGGGGGGCTTTTCCTAGCGCCTGGATGGCCCCCTAAGCAAGCTCTCAGGCGTAATCAGCGGTTCCGGCTCCTCTTCTTGAGACAGAAGTCGCTGTTCTGCCTGCTCCAGCTCCTCCTCCGTCGCCGGCCGGACCTCCCGGGCCTCGACCTCGAAACGGAGGGTTTGGCCGGCCAGGGGGTGGTTACTATCGACCACGACCCCCTCCTCGCTCACGTCCAAGACCTGGAGCAGCACCGGACGGCCGTCTTCGTCTTCCGCCTCGTAGCAGTCACCCGCAGCAACGTCGTCCGGGAAGTCCGCGCGGTCGACTTCAACCTGCGCCTCCGGATTGCGCTCGCCAAAGGCTTGCGCCGGGGCGAGCAAGACGGTGCGACTCGAGCCCTGCGCGAGCCCCTCCAGCTTTTCTTCCAGCGCCGGAAAGAGCACGCCGTAGCCAATCAAACAGCACAGCTCGCTGTCACCCGTTTCAACCACGGCGTCTTCCTCGTCGAAGACTTGGTAGCCGAGGCGGGCCCACATGCCCGGACTGAGTTGGTAGCCTGTGCTCGCTGGCATCTGCCGCCGCAGTAGCACGACTTATTGCCCGAGTCCGCCGACAATCTTGCCGGCGATGGCGCTGGCAGCGATTACCAGCGGGCTCGCCAAGTAAACGCGACCCGGCCCACTCCGCCCCGGGAAGTTGCGATTCACCGCGCTGATCGTGATCTGCTCGGCCGAGGTCGACGTGCCCGGGCCGGCCCGAATACAAGCGCCGCACGACGGATCGAGCAAGCTCGCGCCCACGCGCTCGAAGAGCTCGATGTAGCCGCGCTCGGCCGCATACCGACGCACGCTCTGCGAACCGAACTGCAAATAAAAGAGCACCCCAGGCGCCACACGCAGGCCGCGCTCGAGTGCCTCACGAATCACGGACGCATAGAGATCCATATCGCTCGCTTTGCCGCCCGTGCACGAGCCGCCATAAGCGATGTCGATGCGCACCTCGGAGCCGTGTTGCTGCTCGAGAGTCGACAAAGGGATGCCGCTGCGTGGATCGCTAGGTACAGCGACCATCACGGGTACGCTCGCGAGATCGAGCTCGACGGTGAACGCGTATTCGGCGCCCTCGTCCGCGACTACGACACGCGCAGTAAGCGCATCGCGCGAGAGGCCGCGCGCGTTCACCAAGTACTCGATCACGACGTCATCGCCGGCAATGATGCCGGTGAAGGCGCCAGCCTCGACGGCCATGTTGGTCAGCGTCGCACGCTCACCGAGCGAGAGTTTTGCAAGGCCGGGCCCAGAGAACTCCAGCACCTTGCCCACCGCGCCGCCGTTCTTGATCTCCGGGCGTGCGAGCAGCAGCAGCATCACGTCCTTCGCGCACACTCCCGCGCCCAGCTCACCGCGCAACACCACGCGCACGCTTTGGGGCACATCCACTCGGACGTCGCGAGTGAGCCAAGCGTTGGCCATGTCGGTGCTTCCAACGCCGAAAGCCAGGCAACCGAGCACCCCCGCCATGCACGTGTGCGAGTCGGTGCCAATCACGACTTCGCCGGGCAACGCCAAGTCCTCGATCACTTTGTTGTGGCAAATCGCTTCGCTGCCGGCAGGGTTTCCGTCGCGTTCGACCTCGCCGAACAGGCGCACCCCATGACGAAGCGCAAAGTCGCGCTGCACGGTCACGAGTTCGCGCGATTGTTCCACGAGCCCGAGCGAGCGATGCTTTTCGGGCATCACGCTCTCGAGAAACGTCAAATGGTCTCGAAACAACACCAATGAATCCGGATCGGCGACGCGCGCGTCCTCGCCAAACCCGGCGCGAAACAGCGCATCGGCCATGGGCGTCACGTACTCGTGGCTGAAGCGCAAATCCGCCCGCGCAAACAGTGCATCACCCGGCGCCACTGCGCTCAGCCCGAGCGTGCCGTGTTCCGCGTCACGCACTGCGTGAGCGGCCAAGATTTTCTCGGCGAGAGTCATCGGCCGCAGCGCGCGCTTCGGCAGCTCCGGGCGCACGGTGCCAGCGAGGCGCGCGCGGTTGTATGCGAAGAGTCCGCCCGCTTCGACGATCGCGCGCGAGATCGGCGAAAGTTGCTTAGAAAATTCGCTGAGCTCGAGCTCTTCACCGCGCTCCAAGCGCTCGAGCAGCGAGAAGTCCGTGCTCGTCAGGAGCCCAATGTTCTGGCAATTCTGCAGGTAGATCTTCTCGAAGCTGGACGCGAACACCACGCGCACTCCGCAGGCAAGCTCGGCATAGGGCGCGGTCTCGCGGGAGCTCCCGCAGCCCTTGCTCGGCCCACTGACGATCACTTGGAAACCGCCGTCGCGCACGGCATCACGCGCGACGAGATTACCGCGCAACCCGACCAGGCAATACCGAGCCAAGGTCTGGTCGTAGTAATAGCAGGCCCACGCGGGCGTCAGTTCGTCGGTCGAAATGTTCGCGAGCAGCGGGCGAGCGGCGTCGAAGCTGAGCGTCTCGCCCGCGAGCTGCGCGCTCAGCAACTCCGCGTCCTCCGTCAGGTACAGTACGCGCCCAGAGAGACGAACGCCGCTCATGGCTCACGGCCACGCGCGGCGAGCGCTGCGGCTCCGTGAAGCACCGAGAGCACCCGCAGCGAAAGCTCGAGCTCCAGCTCGGAAGCGCGCTTTTCGCGCGCGCGCTGTGCGGCGAGCTCGGCACGGCAAATGAACTGCGCACGCTGCTGGACGGGTACGCTCAGCGAGAGTTCTTCGATCGACACCGGAGCGAGTTTAAGGCGAAGAACCTTGCTTGGCCAGGTGACTCCGGGGGAAGCTCGCGCCCGTGTTTCGGGTCCGTCGCTCTTTCGCCTTGCTCGCCCTGCTCCCTGCCCTGGGCCTCGTGGTTGGTTGCAAGCAGCCGCATTCGGCCCCCGAAGTCAGGTCATCCACCGTGAGCAGCGCCGCAGGCTCGACCGGCACCGCGTCGCCCCCACCGAAGGTTGCCGAGCCGCTGCCCAATGAACGCGTCGAGATCCCCGGAGGCACGTTCAACGTCGGCAGTCGTCCGGGTGATCCGGGACGCAATCCGGAGCTGGAACCACGTCTGACGTCGATCGAACTCGGTCCATTTCAGATCGATCGCCTGCCGTACCCGAACGACGGCAAGAGCCAGCCCCTCACCGGCGTCAGTCGCGACGACGCCAAGCGCCACTGCGCCGAGCGCGGCCAGCGCTTGTGCACCGAGCTCGAATGGGAGCGCGCGTGCAAAGGACCAAACAGCACCGACTACGCAACCGGCAAGAGCTGGGAGCCGCGCTGCGCGAGCGAACCGCTGCGCTGCGCATCCGGCTTCGATGTGCTCGCACTAGGTGGAAACCTGCGCGAATGGGTGGCGAGTGAAATCCCCGGCAAAGACAGCGGCGCGCGCGCCTTGTTGCGCGGTGCACCCGCGTCAGCCGCGGGTCCCGAACATCGCTGTGCCGCGCGTCACGCGTCGGAGAGCGACGCCAAGGGCGAAGACCTCGGCTTTCGTTGCTGCAAGGGTGCACCCAACGCGGCCATCGTCCCGGAGCCGAAGCTGGGCGACACCTTCTCGCGCGCCAAGGTCGCGACCGATGTGCTCGAAAAGGCATTCAAACGCGATCCGCACACCGCAAACATCGCCTCCGTGAAGTTCTACCGCGAGCCGGACGCGGCCAACACCGTCGTGGCCCGCGGTCCCGGCGACAAGAAAGGCTTCTTGTTCACGGTTGCGCCGCTGATTTGGCGGCCCACCGCGGGCGCAGAGTTTCTACTCGTGTCCGGCAAGTCCGGCGACGCTGACGCATTCGTCGCCGTGCTGCACGTGCTGGGCGACGACGACTACTCCGTCGCGGCTAGCTTCTTCATGAAGAACGAGCCCGGCCCTGTCGCATTCGCCTACAGCGATTCGATTCGCCCGCGCCTGCACTGGAGCACGTGCTGGGGCTGCCCAGGCGAAACAGGCAAAATCCTGTTCCGCCCGCCCGAGAGCGTGGTGATTTTTCAGCCTTAGAGTCTCAATCAGGCAAGGCCGACGTACAGGTGCTGCACATCGTCGTCCTCGTCGAGGGCGGCCAAGAACGCTTCGACCTCGGCACGCGCTTCACCCTCGAGGGTAACCGGGTTTTTGGCGACCCAGATTTGGTTGGCCGCGGTGACACCCCAGCCGCGCGCGGCGAGCGCCTTGGAGACTACGTCCAAGTCCGTTGCCTCGGTGATGAACCGATACAGGCCCTCTTCGGCCAGCTCGACCTCTTGCGCGCCGGCTTCGATCGCCGCTTCCTCGGCATCCTCACCCGCGGCAGGTGGCGTCGCTTCCACGGCTCCGACGCGATTGAAGTCCCAGCTCACCGAGCCCGAGGCACCGAGCTGGCCCTTCTTGAACAACAATCGCATGTTGGGCGCGGTGCGGTTCTTGTTGTCGGTCAGGCACTCGACGATCACCGGCACCTGATGGGGAGCGAAGCCTTCGTAGAATACCGTCTCGTGCTGAGCTTGTCCTTCGAGCAAGCCGGCGCCCTTCTTGATCGCGCGCTCCAGCGTTTCGCGAGTCATGGACGCTCGCTTGGCGGCTTCCACGGCTAGGCGCAAACGCGAGTTGGTGTTCGGATCGGCGCCGCTACGCGCGGCGACCATGATTTCCTTGGCCAGCTTCGTGAAGAGCTTGCCCTTGGCGTCAGCGCCTTGCTCGCGGCCTTTTTGCTTCCATTGCGCACCCATGCGCGGCGTTTAACAGTTCAAAGCGCAATGCTCAACTCGAACGCGTTGCCCGTGCCGCTCGGAGGCGCTACGGCGCGGACTTCCGCCCCTGAAGCTTCCGCCGCCAAGCGAGCCGCGTACAAGCCGATGCCCCTGCTGTAACGCGCCCCCACTTGCCCCTTGGCCATCACTTGGCCTTCGGCGGTGAACGCCTTTTCTTCGTATTCGCCCATCACGCGCGCGCCGCCATCCTCCACCAGGACCACGACCCGCGAGGGCTCGCTGCGCGCGGATACCCGCACCGGAATGCCGTCCTGCGCGTGCTGAATCCCGTTTTTGATCAAATTGCCCAGCGCCCGGCCCAGCATCTCGCGGCTCGTGGCGAGCTTCACGTCCGAGTCCGCCGTCGGGGTAAATTCGAGACGCACGCCGTAGCTGACGGCAAGCGAGCGCGAACGCGACAACGAGTCCGTGATCAGATCGCGAACCGTGAATGAATTCTGTTCGAAGCGTCGCTCACCGCGCAACGCGAGAGAAAGCAGCTCCACGTTGTCGATGATGTGCCCGAGCGCCTCGCACGACGCGGAGACATCCTCGAGCGCCTCTCGCGCATCGTCGCTCGTGGTGTCGCGCGAGCTCTGCAAAAAGCTCGCATTGCTGTGCAGCGCCGAGAGCGGATTCCGCAGATCATGCACAATCAGCCCCAGCAGGCCGCCAACCAATTCCGACTCCAAGCGATCTGTCGCCATGATGAGATCGCTAGCGTACTGACTTGTGCGCGGCGACGTAAAGGCCCGCGAGCACGGGCAACTCCGCGATGCGCGAACGTTTGCGACGGAAGTCAGCCTTGCGGCAACCCGTGGGCGCTTAAAAATGCCGCAATCCGAGCAGAAATCTCGCGATGGTGTTCGAGTGGGGCAAGGTGTGTCCCGCTCGGTATCACTTCCAGCTCGGCGCCGGGAATGGCTTGCGCCATGGCCTCCGAAACAGCCGCAGGGGTGAAGGTGTCCTTGGCACCAGCGATCACCAACACGGGCACGTGGATCTGAGCGAGCAGATCTTCCGCGGAGTGTTCGCCCGCGGCGCGCAGCATGCGCAAGAACAGCTCGAAGTCGACGATCGACGCGTGCTGAAAATACGGTTCGACATCTTCGACACGCACGTTCGCGAGGTTGATGTCGCCCATCAGCCGAGCCATCGCGATTGCAACCTTGGGCGGCACGTTCGACCACAGCGCACGCGCGGCGATCGGATGAGTCGTGGCAAAGTCGATCAGGTTCGGCAACACCGAGGCGAGCATCTCGCTGTGCTTGAAGGTGTACGTGATGCGACCAAAACTGCCGCACAGCAGCACCAACGCAGCGACGCCCTCGGGCCGTCGACGATACGCTTCGAGCGCAACCTGGGTACCGAGCGAATGCCCAATCAGCACGACGGGAGGATCGCCGAGCTCACGGCGCACCGCATCCACGTCCTCTGCCAAAGCGTGAACACCGATTTGCTCGGTATCTACGGGCAGTCCGCTTCGGCCATGCCCTCGGTGATGGAAATGAGCGACGTCTAGGGAGTCAGCGAGCTCATCCCAAAGGTACTTCCAGATGAATCCATCGCAGGCGAGTCCGTCACAGAACAACGCCGTGAGCCGCGATGGCCCCGACAAATCAGCGCGGGTCGACGCGCTGACAGAGTCAGCGCGCCGAACCTGGCGATGGAAGTAGAGCCGGGTTCCGTCGGCGCCTCGAGCTAACGATTCAGACGAGGCACCCGCGGAATCAGGTAGCTGCTTCTTCCTCGTCGTCACTGATGTCGTTCACACTCGGGATCTTCTTGATCTCAAGTCGAGCCATCTTCCAGGCTCGCTGTACTACCCAAGAGAGTGAGCGATCCAGACGCGCAGCCTCGTCTTTGATTTCCTGAAGCATGGCTTCCGGAAAATACAGGCTCTGTTTGCGCTTATCGCTGCCGGCAGTTTTGTTGGAGTCGTGGTCAGCCAAGCGTGTACCTCTGTGTGGGGGCGGTGTCACCCGACACCAGGGAAATACGAACTATCACCCACAGCCTCGCGGAATCAATCACGAAATGCGCGAAGGTCAGAACTTTGCTCCAAACCGCGACAAACAGCTCCAAACAGGGCGAATAGGGCGCATGTAGGTGAGCCCCTCCCACGGAACGCAGACACAGAAACTGCGAGGGGCGTGTATCGTCCGAGGCGATGAGGCTCACTGCCCGCAAATCGCGCCCATTTATCGGTAGTTCGCGAGCTAGGCGCTTCGCCGCGCTGTTTTTCGCCGTTGTTTTCGGGGGGCTCGGCGTCTCGCTCAGCCACTTCGCGCACGCGGGCAGCGAGCGTGAAAGCCCGTACCGCGTGGTCGAGCAATTGGGGCGAGTGCTCGTCTGGATCGAGAACGAATACGTCGATCCCGTCGATCGCAAGCGCCTCCTCGAAGGCTCGATCAAAGGCATGGTCGCAGAGCTCGACCCGCACTCGTCGTACATGCCCGCCGAAGACTACGCGATCTTCCAAGGCGACACCGAAGGCCACTTCGGCGGGGTCGGCGTCGAAGTGGATTTCGGCGATGAGTACGTGACCGTGATCGCTCCGATCGAGGGCTCACCCGCGGAGCGCGCGGGCGTGCGCTCCGGCGATCGCATCTTGGCCATCGACAACGTGAGCGTGCGCGCACGACCGTCGATCGAACTCGTGCGCCAAATGCGCGGCGAACCGGGCAGCCACGTGCTGCTCACGATTCGTCGCGCCGGTTCGGAGAAGCTGCTCTACCTCACGCTGACGCGCCAAGTGATCACCGTCGCGAGCCTGTCCAGCAAGTTGCTCAAAGGCGGCATCGGATATCTACGCATCAAGACCTTCCAAACCGGCACACACGCTGAATTCCTCGATCATTTCGCGAAATTGCGCCGTGAAAACGGCGGCGATCTGAGCGGCATCGTGCTGGACATGCGCAATAACCCCGGTGGGTTAGTGAACGAGGCCAGCGCCATCGCCGATGACTTCTTGACCGGCGGCGTGATCTACACCACGCGCCGGCGAGGCAAGATCGTCGACGAGGTACGCGCGAACGGTGGCGGCGCCGCGCGCCGCGGACCGCTCGCGGTGCTAGTCAACGAGTTCAGCGCCAGCGCCGCCGAGCTGGTCGCAGGCAGCATTCAAGACAACCACCGCGCGACCTTGGTGGGCGCCAAGACCTTCGGCAAAGGCTCGGTTCAAACCATCATCGATTTGCCCGACGGCGCCGGTCTGCGCCTCACCACCCTTCGCTATTACACGCCCAGCGGTCGCGCGATCCAAGAGCAAGGCGTCACTCCCGACATACTCGTCCCCGGCGCAACCCCAGCCGAAACCTTCGGTGTCGTCCGCGAAGAGAACCTCGACAACCACCTGCCTCCCGTCGAAGGTGCCGCACCCAAAGTCGTCGCTCCCTCACTCAAAGTCCCGATCGACACGCCGCCCTCGAAAGACGCCCCTGCCCCGGGCCTCGAAGTCGACCTCGGCGTCGCCCGCACCGTCCCCGTCGATCCCCGCGTCGGCCCCGACGCCGCCCTCAGCGTCGCCTACAAAATCGTAACCGGCGAATACAAACGCCCCCCCACTCCCCCCGCCACCCTTTAACCCCAATTACGATTTTTGGGGTTAGCGGGCACACCACGCACACGGCGTCGCGTAGCCCGCATGACGGCCCACACGCACAGCACGCCCAGACAGCATTGCGCCGACGCGAACGTCGAAGCACGAGAGGGGGAAGAACCGCCAAGCCGCCAAGCCGCCAAATCCTCTCGACGTCCCAGAGCCCCTAGCGTCCACCGGAGCTCACGATGAAATTTGAGGGTCGCGAAGCATGTCGCGCGGAGTCGTTTGTTCGACGGTCACCGTTTAGCGAGTGAACCCCAATCTCTCCTCTCTCCTCTCGCTTGGCGGCTTGGCGGCTTGGCGG
>Ga0164309_10000781_pt1 | contig 16578 bp, 9 predicted proteins | sample Whisoiple_247_MG_FD_109984 | JGI IMG/M metagenome (GOLD analysis project Ga0164309, IMG submission 109984) | Soil microbial communities amended with fresh organic matter from upstate New York, USA - Whitman soil sample_247_MG | ecosystem: Environmental > Terrestrial > Soil > Unclassified >...
GGCACGGGTCTGCCCGCGTACAAGCGCCTGCAGGTCGTGCTGGACGAGAAGTCCCCGACGTATGCGCCTCCGACCTTTGTTCGGGTGACACCGGCGGAGTTGGTCGCGGTCGGCGACGAGTGATGTGAGAGCACTCCACCAGGTGGAGTGAACGATGAAGAACGGCTGCTCGAGGTGACTCGGGTGGCCGTTTCTTCTTTTGTACCGCGCACGCCGTCTTGTCGCCGCGGAGCCCGCCCTCGGCGGTGGGCGAGGGTCGCTCCCGCGTACAGTTTGAAGCTTTGGGGGACGGCTGCCTGATGGGTGCCGTGGGGAGGGTGGGGCCTGCCGGCGTCACCTTGCAGTTCGCGATCGCGCGGAGGGCGCGCGGCTTGTGCGCGACGGTGCGGGAGCTCAACCTCGCCCACCGCCGAAGGCGTGCCCCGCGGCTCCTTGGTGCGGCTTCTGGAGATCTTGGCTCTTGTCCGGAAACCGCGATTTTCACTCTATCCGGACACGCTCACGGCGGAGCGCAGGCCCTGCGAGCTCAGCGACGACCGCGGTTAGGTCGCGTTCGACTCGCGTTGCTTCAATTCGTACGATGCGATAGCCGATAGCAAGCGCATGAGCTTGCAATCGCGACGCGCGTCAGCGCTCGCTCTTCGTGCGTGATAGCCGTCGTCAACCTCGACGATGAGCGGCAGCGACGGCGTACAGAAAGTCGGCATGAATCCGAGCAGCGGCACCTGCCGCCGAAAAGCGACTCCGAGCTGACTCGAGCGCGGCGCTCTCCAAAGCCGCGCCGCTGAGTCGGTGGGCACGAGGCTCAAATGCGTGCGAGCAGAGAGCGAGATTGGCTTTGTTGTTCGACATGAGTGGCCCCTTTCTCCTTTCTCAGGCTGGTGACCGGACGAAGCCATCTCACCCCTTCGGGTGTTGCGAAGCGTCGCGCAGAAGCTGTGACGCGCGCTGCCGAAGGTCACACTTTCGTTGCGCACTTCTCGCGAACGAACGCGCGCAGCGAGCTCGCGCGCTGCAGCTCGTGCGCGTCTCGCGTAGGCCGATCGCCAGCCGGAGAAAGGAGCAAGTGCGAACCAAAGCCACCTTCGCCGCTGCGCGCGCTGTGCGAAGGTTCCCCCAACAGACCGGCGAGGCGCAGTCGTTATAGGCCCCCACGTCCGGCATAGCTGGCGTCGGGCGGGCCCCTGGCGCGCGGACCGAAGGGAGCACGCCGGGCCGTGTCGCGACGCCAAACGGCGGGGCAGCCCAAGAGCGCTTGTAGGTCGTGTTGGACGAGAAGTCACCCACGTATGCGCCGTCCACCTTTGTTCGGGTTACCCCGACGGAGTTGGTCGCGGTCGGCGACGAGCGGCTTTGTCGTGGGAATCCGTGCTGCGCACTCCGTGGACTCGAAACGTCGGATTCGATAGCGTTGCCTGCATGGGGCCATCAACGCACGCCAGGTTGTTCCCGAGCAGATTAGGAGTCGCGATGATCGCGGCAGTACTCGCGGGCACTGCCTCCTGTGTCGACGTGGATTACTTCGCAGTTTCACCCGACAAACGGCCAGTGATGGAGACCTGCTATGTAGCGTATCCCGTTCATCTAGACTACATGAAGCAGCACGGGACTCTACTTGGCAAGATCAGCACCCAGCGGCATGGGTCCGATCACGATGAGTCGTTGGACGCGGCTCGGGAAGAATGTGCCTCACACGGTGGCACCCACCTGGTTCTAACGGATCGTGCTCAGCACTATCAGGGAACAATCGTTCAAACTAACAATCAGACTACCGGCGATGTCTCGCGAACGTCGAAGGGATTTGCGTATCAGGAGAACTTAACAACTCAGACGAGTGTGACTCCTATCTATGCCGAGGTGGAATATTGGCTGGTCTATCGGATGCCTCGGTCGGAGCAACAAGTTCGAGCCCGAGAGTGAGCGTACCTTTGTTCGCGTGCAACGTTTCGGTCGGGCCCGTTTGGGACTAAGGCTTCGGCTACGTATGCCGCCGGTGACGGGATGCTGCCGGCGAGCGCGATTTCGCCATCGGTCGGCTAGCATCGCGAGGTGAGCAGTTCGATCTGAACCACGGAGGACAGCTTCGACAGCGCGGCGCGAGCGGTAGCAGTCATTGCTACCGGCAGTCGTATTTAGCAAAGTCGACTGACGGCGGCAGAGCGGCGGAGCGGCGATTCGACATTTGCGTCTTCTCCGTGCAGGCTCATTCCTCGCTCAGCGCTAGAGCGATCGCATTTGGTGCGGCGGGCGGGTCACGTATGACGGACCTCAGCGTCCAAGCGAATCACGCGATAGCCTCCGCGCTCCGCGCTCGAGTTTGCTGTCTCGGCACGGATCAGCGCCGACGCGCCGCTCGTGATAGGCGCCGTCGACCTCGAGGATCAGCCTCAGCGACGGCGCATAGAAGTCCGCTATGAAGCCGAGTAACGGTACCTGCCGCCGAAACGCAATCCGAGCTGACTCGAGTGCAGCGCCCTTCAGAGCCGCGCCTCTGAGTCAGTGGGGGTGAGCCTCATTTGGGTGAGCGTAAAGAGCGAGATTGGCTTTGCGGTTCGACATCCCCGTCATCCTAGGCACTGCACCGCGTCGCCGTCGGCGCGCTGCGCGGCAACTAACGGCAGTCGAGAGCAAGGATGCGGCGCGTGGCTGCGAATGACGTTAAAGTCGAGTTCCGCGCGGTACGAAGAAGGTCGTGTCGCCGGGCCTCGCGCGGTCAATGAAGCTCTTCGGGTTCGAGATCAAGATACGACACGAGTTTTTGCTCGTCGCTCTGCTGCTTGGGTATTCGATAGGAGACAGCACGGCGCTCGTTATCTGGTGCGGCGTCCTCTTTATTTCGGTCCTTTTTCACGAGCTCGGTCACGCGGTGGTGGCACGACACTTCGGTTATCGACCGTGGATCGAGCTCTATGGTATGGGCGGGTTGACGCATTGCGAGGTCGACGCGAGTGCGCCACCGCGAACCGGTTGGCTCGTGGATCTCGCGATCTCTGTGGCGGGACCTGGAGCTGGGTTGCTGCTCGGTGGGCTCGTGTACCTCGCATCGCGTGGCGGAACTTCCTCTGAGGAGGCCAAGCTGTTCGTGAGCCAAATGCTGTGGGTGAATGTTGGGTGGAGCTTGTGGAACTTGTTGCCGGTGTTGCCCATGGACGGCGGGCATGTCTTTACGGCGCTGGTGACACGTTTTGTGCCGCGTTATCGCTTTTCGCTTCCGCATTGGGTCACGCTGGCGATCGCTACGCTGAGCGTGGTGGGCGGACTCTTTTGGCGTCAATGGTGGATTGCGTACTTGATGGCGCTGTCGTTGGCACGCTCGTGGCGCGCGCTGGGCGAACTAAGGCAGGGGCGGCGAGTTGGTCAGGCGTGGGGATTTTGGGACACCGGCGATTTGACGGCAGCACAGCGTGAGCTGTCCGCGTTGACCCGCCCGGTGACCGATCAGATTCGATACAAAAAAAGCGAACTCGAGATCCTCTTGGCGCTGCGCGCGTGTGACGCAGATGCGGCCAAAGCGGCGTTCGATCGTTACGCGAGTAGCCGTGCGTCATCGACCTTTCTCCTTGCCGTCGTCGCGCTCGATCGCGGAGAGCTCGACGAGGCCGAGCGGTTGATTGGCGAAAATTCGAGTGCGCTTCTCGAACGGGTGCTGGTGCCCCTGGTGACCGCGTGGGCTGGAGCTACAGACTCGTCGTGGATTGCGAGGGCCGAGGTGTGGGTGCGCTTACCCATGGCGGCCGAGGTTCTCCAGGCGCTGGGCGCCAAGCTCTTTTATGCAAATCATTTCGAGCTGTCTCTCGAAGTCCACGAACGATTGTTCGGACTCACGGCGGCGCCGTTCGCCGCATACAACGCCGCTTGTTGCCTCGCCCGTGCAAGTCAGCCCGACGCGGCGCTGATTTGGCTGGAGCGTGCGCGAGTGGCGGGTCTGGGAGATCCCGAGGCGTTGCTCGGCGATGACGATCTGAGTTCGTTGCGTGCGCGACCGGAGTTCATACGAATCGTGGAGGCGATCCGTGCGGCGAACGCGACTTCGAGCGTTGCATGACGCGCCCTGCGCCGTTTAGAGGTCGCAATTGTTGTCCGGAAAGACCGTGTGTCCGGCGCAGCGGCGCGAACGGACAAGCCGATAAGCGCGGATTCCGAAGTACTTTTGGATTTTGTTGATGGTCACGCAGCATTGACGGCGCGCGGCTTTCTTGGGAAAAAAGCCGCGATGGCTGGCGACGTCCCTCCCGAGAGTGCTGCGGCAGTGCGTTTCGATCTCACCGGGCAAGTGGCGCTCGTCACCGGCGCAGCGCGCGGCCTCGGGAGCTCGATCGCGCTCGCCCTGGCTCGCGCGGGAGCTGATGTGGTGCTCGGCCTGCGCGAACGATCTTCGGGCGTTGCGCTGGCAGAAAGCATTCGCGCGCTCGGGCGGAAAGCGTTGCCGCTGCAAATGGACGTCACGCAACGCGCGCAGATCAGCGCGGCAGTAGCAGAGGCAATCGCGCATTTCGGGCGCATCGATATCTTGGTTAACAACGCGGGGATTGGTCCGCCAGCGCCCGCGCTCGAGGTGACGGAAGCTGACTTCGATGCAACGCTGAACGTGAACTTGAAGGGCACGTTCTTCGTCAGTCAAGAGGTCGGCCGGCACATGGTCGCGAACCGGAGCGGAAAGATCGTCATGCTCAGCTCGCAGGCGGGCTTCGTCGGTTTGCCTACCGAGTCGGTGTATTGCATGACGAAGGCAGGCATCTCCCATTTGACCAAGTGCCTGGCGGTCGAGTGGGGTCCGCATCGAGTGAACGTGAACGCCGTCGCGCCTACCTTCATCCGCACTCCCGGCACGGTGAAGTGGCTCGAAAATGAGGCTTTCCACAGCGATCTCTTGAGCAAAATCCCGCTCGGCCGTGTCGGAGATCCGGTGGATGTGTGCGGTGCGGTCGTCTTCCTCGCATCGCCCGCGGCCGGACTCATCAACGGCGCAACGCTCCTGATCGATGGCGGATTCACCGCGCGCTAATGGCTGAAGCGCTCGTTCGCGCGTGAAGGCGCCGAATTAAGACGCCCTGATTGGCGCTTCAGAAGTCGACCAAACGCACTTCGTAACCGGCGTAGGGAGCCGAACGAGGAAGGATTCGAAGTCGGCTACGCAGAAGTGTCAATCCGACGACAACGAGATGCGTGCGGGCGCTCTCAAGCGGCACGTCCGGGTTCACCTCGTCACCGGGGGCGGCGCTGGCGCAGCGGCTCCCGGAGACCGGTCACCGTATTCGGCTTCTTGCTCATGAAAGTGGCGGAATCGATCGGGCGTCGTGCGCCACACGGCTAAGGCATTCCGCGAGTTCACGGACCGCAGACGGAGATCCCTTGCTGCGGGTCGAGCGCACACTGTTGCGAGAGGCAGTCGGCGGCTTCGGCGCAGCGATCGCCCGGTGCGCCCGCGCTGCAAGAGCTGAAGACGCAAAAGCCCGAGGCGCACCACAGCGGCTCGTGGCAGAGATCGCCCACTTTGCCGTTGATACACACCATTCCATCTTGGGTCTGGCCGCACACGTGATTTTTACAGTTGGTATCCGACTGGCAACGCTCGCCGCTTTCGCCTAGGCGATTCGTACAAAGGCGCCGAGAGTCGCCGGGCGTACGCGGATCGCAGAACCCGCTCTTGCAGTCGGCCTGACTGACACAGGGCTCACCCGGTTCACCAGAACTGCATTGCATCGGGAAGGGGGACGATAGACTCGCGCGCGGAGTGCAGATGCCGGTCTCGCAGTCCGACGGGTCACTGCAGGGATCGCCGACCGCGCCGGCGGTACAAACGCGGTCCACGTCGGCCGGGCAGTGCTGGCTCGTGCAATCGCTGTCTTTGAAGCAAGGATCACCCACGTCGCCCGAGGAGCAGAGTCCACCGACTGCATTGTTTGCTTTGACACAATGCAAGTCACCGAGACAGGGTGCGCTGCTGCTGGATGGGACGCAGGTTTTTCCGGGCGGGCAGATGCCCACGTCCGTGTAGCAGAACGATCGCGACTGACCGATCGTGCAAATGCCCACCACGGGCAGCCGAGGCTCATTGTTGACGTCGCGGATGGCGACCCCGGTCGGATGAGCACAACGCCCTCCTCGGCACTCCGCGTCGAAGTTGCACTTGGATCCTTCCGCTCCGTCCGTGCAACCGCGCGTACCGTCTTGATCGATTGCGATGCAGTGGCTTCCGGATTGGCAATCGTCGTCTGCGCGACAGCGCGCGCCAATGCCGCCGTGGTCACAGCTGCCGCTCGAGTAGCGCGCGTCAATTACGCAATATGGACTCTGCGTGGAGCAATCCGCGTCGACGCGGCACGGATTGTTGAATGCGAGGCACCTCACCAGTGTCGCTCCCGTCGGGTCGGCCTCGGCGGCCGCGCAATCGAAGTTGCTCGGACAGTGCCCCTGACCATCGGGAAGGCTACACCACGAGGGGCCGAGGATCTGATCCAACGCAGGGCACGGCCACGGCGGACAAGGGTCTTCCGAGCACGCGCCCTCGGTGAAATGAAGTCGCTCACAGGAGTCGTCCGGCGGCGCGGGCAAAATTGGTTCGACCGGATCGCCGAATGTCGATCCGGAACTCGACGAGTCGCCGGCCGTCATCGAGCCTGCCTCGAGGGCCGTGTTCATTCCGCCCTCCGACGACGAAGCGCCGCCCTCGCTGCCTACTCGGCCGACCTTTGGGGCGTCCAAGCACGCCGCGAGCAAACTCCCGGAAGCGGCCACGGCAAGAGCAAGCCCACTCAGCCGAAGAAAGTCCATCGCCTCAAGGGTACGGCAAGCGCGCGCGGCAGCGGCGCACTTTCCTGCGGCACCAAACAAATTCCTACTCAGCCTGCCTCCGCGACGTTCAAGCTGCACCCGAATGGACGCAAGCCGTCGCTCCCGTGCGCGCCTCTCGCAGGTACGATCGCGAAGCTCTCTCGTTCGCGTGTGAAGCCGCCGAGCGAGCTACGCGGCGATCCGCGCGTGCTCCGCCCGCGGCGCGGCTGACTCAGTAAAAGGACGGTCACGCGCCGGGCGCGGATTCGAACTCGGAGATTGTCGATGGCTCAGGGGGAGCTTTCGCGGCGCCGCGCCGACTCACTACCCAAGCTCGTCCCGGTACTTGGCCTGGAGCGCCAGGCACTCCGGCAGGATCTCGAGCAAGGTCTTCACCGACGCTGGCTCGAAGTGGCGCCCGCTTTGAGACTTGAATTCTTCCACGGTCTTTTCGACCGTCCACGCTTTCTTGTAGGGCCGCGTCGAAAGTAACGCGTCGAACACGTCAGCGACGGTAACGAGTCGAGCAATGCGCGGGATCGCCTCGCCGCTGAGGCCGTGCGGATATCCGCTGCCATCCCAACGTTCATGGTGCAGCAAGGCCACTAGCGCGCCGTCTGCACCTGCGCCGCCGTTTGAGCAAGCCCACGAGAGCGAGCATTGCTAACCAGGCGCGCTCGCTGCGTTCGGGTGAGCGGGCGACCGAGCACGCACAGCCGCTCGAGTCTCCGTCGCTGGGCGTCGAGGGTTGAGCAATCGTCGGCTTGCCGCCGCTTCCCGCGCTCGTACTCGACGGAATCGTTGCGGAACCACTGCTGCCCGCGCTGGCTACCCCCGCAGTGGCGACGCCCGCGCTGGCGAGCCCCGCGGAACCCGCGGCGCCGGGACCTTGCCCGGAGATACCGCCCGCACCGCCGCTTGGCGCTCCGCCTTCGCCAGTTTCGGGACCTTCGGCGTCGCTGCCCGCGTCGGCGATGAGCATCGGCTGATCACTGCCTGAGCAGTCTTCGTCGATGCCATTGCCAGGAATGTCGAGCGCGCCCGGGTGAACGGCGGCCTTTTCGTCGTCGCAATCGAGCGCGTTACTGGAGACGCCCGTGCCCTGACAAGTGCCGCTGGGGCTCACCGTGAGTGGTTCTGTGCCGTAGTTGTCGCCATCGGCGTCGATGTGGCAAGTCACGCTGTCGGCGCCGCTGCAGTCCTGGTCGACGCCATCACCGACGATCTCCGAGGCACCGGGGTAACGCGTTGGATCGCGGGGCGCGCAGTCGAGCGCGTCGGGAGTGCCGTCGTTGTCGTCGTCCGCGTCTTCGTCGTCGCACAGCTTGTCGTTGTCGAGGTCGGGGTCGCTGGGGCCGCAACTCGTGTGGAAGGTGTAGCCGGTGTACCAGGGGGATCGCTCCACGGGGACGGCGTAGCCCGGCGAATAGAGAGCGCGCGCGCGGAAGTGATAGGCGGTGTTGCTCGTCAATCCGCTGACGACGACATCGAAACGCGCGCCGCTCGTGCCGGTGTCCTGCCACGCGGGACCCGAAACTCGGGTCACCCCCGTAAATGGCTGGTTATCGCGCACGACCTCGACTTCGAGCTTGGCGGGGATGCGGCCGTAAGGGCTGCGCACGAAGGCGGCGATGTCGATTTGAGTCGCCGCGGTTCGACCGCCGCTCGGCAGCGCCATGTTCAGACTGCTCGGCTCGTACGCGGCGAGATTCGTGAGCGCGTGCCCGGTCCCCGTGCTCGTGCCGGAGTACACATAGATACAGCCGTCGTTGCTGCTGCTCGTGAAAGAGCAACCGGTGTCACCGACCAGAAGATCGGCAAGGCCATCACCGTTGATATCGCCAGCGGATATCGAGAGCCCGAATGAGCCACCGCTGTTGGCCTCGTAGCCCGTCCAGCTAGTGGATGGTCCGGCTGAACCACCGGGGTAGGCGAAGACTCCTCCTTCGCCGAACGTGCTGCCGATTTGATTGCCCTGACTGGGAGCGTTGCTGGCCAGATCCGCAAAACCATCGTCGTTGGCGTCACCGAGTCCGGCTACCTGCGATGCGAATTGACTCAAATCGATGCCATCAGAGTGTCGTGTTGACCAGGACGCGGTGGTGGCAGCGCCTGTTGCGTTGCCGTTGAAGACCAGCAACGTCGTCGAGGTCGCATCCGGGAATGGATTACCCAAAAGGGTGGTGAAGATATCGGCGTAGCCGTCGCCGTTGATGTCGCCAGCGAACGTCGGCGACACGCCGAACCCTCCACACGGTGCAGGGCCCTTGCGATAGAACGAGGGCTCGGTCGCGAGTCCCGTCGCGCTGCCGGGATAGAAGTAAACGCGACTGCCTTCGGTATCGCAGACGGTGTTCGCGAGCACGACGTCCGCGAAGCCGTCGCCGTTGACGTCTCCGACCGGCGCAATAGTGCTCACGTTTTGCATCGGAGCCCCTTGAACGAAGGTCCAAATGGGATCCACACTGAGTCCGCTCGCTGTTCCGCCGTAGATCTTGAGCAGTGGTGCGGTGACGCCGACGCTCGGGAAATAGTGGCCTTTGACCGCCACGTCGGAGCGTCCGTCGTGATCGATGTCGCCAACGCCGGCGACGAGATCCGGATAGCCGCCGAACGTGTCACTATCGAGCCACCAAGCCGCGGTCGGCGCGAGCCCCGAAGCCGTGCCGAGGCGCAGCTCTATCGCGTGCGCCGCGGTATTGCTCAGCATGATGTCAGCGCGCCCGTCACCGTTCACATCGCCGATACGATAGACCTTGCCGACTACGCTGCTCGCCTTCTTGTAGGTGCTGGCGATTACTCCTCCCAGCCCAGCTTTTCCCCCAGGAAAAAAGAGCAGTGCGGAATCGTCACCCGTGCCGAAGTACTGCACCGATGCGACGACATCGTCGTAGCCGTCGCCGTTCACGTCGCCCGCGCCGACCACGTTCTCCCCCACGCGCGAATTGCGCTGTTGCGAGGGGAAGCGCGCGGGGGCACCGAAGAGCGAACCGATCGTTATTGCGGCTTGGCTCGTGCCTGTCTCTGCTCTCGACGGCTGGCCGTGCTCCGAGCAGGCGAGCGCCGGGAAGACGCAGGCGAGGGCTGTGAATCTGCAGACAACAGCCGTCAGTGCGCGACTCATCAGCGCGCACCCGCACGCAGGATGGCGACGCCCGCGTCACTCACCACCGAAATGTCGAGTGACCCTTTGCCGTCGAAGTCACCCAGATCGAGGCGGTTGATCGCGGTCCCCGCACGGTAGTGCCCGGCCAAGAAGAAGCCGTCGCTCCCGCCGCTGAGTAACACGGTCACTGTGCTGCCGTGAAACGTGCCCACGATCAAATCCGTGCGACCATCTCGATTCACGTCGGTCGTGACCACATCGCCCGGGTGATACGGCACGTAAGACAAGCCCTGATACGAGAGGCTGCCATTGCGGCTCAGGTACTCCGCGATGGCGCTGTCCTCACCGTTGACTGCTGCGAGATCCCCCACGCCGTCGCCATCGAAGTCGCCGATCGCAGCGGCGGTGGGGTTGTTGCCAGTGACGATTCGCTGTTTGATCTTGAAACTGCCGTCCACCACCATCACGTAGCCCTGCGGGTCGAATTGGCCCTCATAACATGTGGTCACGATCGAATCGGCTCCATTCAGGCGTCCGTAAAATGCGCGTTCGGCGATGTATCCGTCCAAGAACGTGGTCCCGGCGCTGAGCTTGCCGCCACCAATGGGCGACACCCGCGTCAGCCCCAAGCTACTTGACGCCACGGTGAAGCCGCCACCTTGCGCGACGATATCCGTGGCGGCGGACACCGAGAGGTTAGGCTGCACGGTGAACACTCCCTTGCCGTCGTTCAGTAACGGCGTGACCACGCTGCTGACTAGGCTAGCGCTCACGATGTCTTGATCGCCGTCATTGTCCACGTCGGCGGAGGCGAGTGCCCACGGTCCGACGTTGAGCGAGTATTCGGCGCGCGGCCCAAAGCTGCCGTGCTCGAGCAAGAAGACACTGACCGTGCCGGTAAGGCCACTGAGGCCAGACTCATAGTTTGCTACGGCCAAATCCAAGTCGCCGTCGCCATCGAAATCAGCGTGGGTGAGGCTCCGCGAGACGTAACCGAAGTCGCTCTCGTCAGCGGTGACGTACTTCCCGCCTTCGTTCATGAAGACGCCGACGTTTGCGCCTCCGACCGCGAGTGCGAGGCTGTCGTGCACCCAGCCTTGGTGAGCAACGGCCAGGTCTTGCCCCGGCTTACCGTCGAAATTGCCAAACCTGAGCCAGCGTGGTTCGAGTCCCGCATTGAACGTCTGCCGGAGGCTGAAGTTGCCGCTTCCGGTGTTCTCCCAGATCCACGCTTTGAGATTGCTGACCAGACCGACGTCCAAGTCGCCGTCGCCATCGATATCCCCCACCGTGCCCGCGGCGAAGCCTTGAGCGTGGTCGGCCGAGAGTTGGGTCCCGAGCGTGAAGTGCCCCGTGCCGTCGCCCCACAGGAACCGAAATGGCTCGGACTGGAGAAACAGATCGGCGTTGCCGTCGCCGTTGACGTCGCCCACTCTGAGCATGTCGATACAGCCGAACACATTCGTGATCGGCTCGAACACACGGCCGCCCTTGTTGTTCAGCACCGTCACTGCTCCGGCGCTGCCGATCGCCAAATCAGGAGCGGAGCTGCCGACGAAATTGTCGACTACGAGCGCGGCGGGCAATTCGGTGGTCACGTACTTCACGCTGTCGAACTTGCCGCCTCCGAGACCCCAGCAAATGCCGACCGCGTTTTTGACCAGGAACACGAGATCGAGTTTGCCGTCCGCGTCCAAGTCGGCGATCGAGAGGCTGTGGGCGGCGTTGGTCGTCATGTATTCGTCGTCGAGGGTGAGCTTGCCCTTGCCGTCGTTCAAAAACACGCCGACTGCGCCCGGGGTATTACGGTACGGCTTGGTGTTCTCGGCGATGGTCACGACATCCGCATCGCCGTCGCCGTCGAGATCGCGGATCACGGCGGCCTCGGGGTCGAGCGAGGCGGGCAGCGCATACTGCTTCACTTCCGCGAACGTGCCGCCCTCGTTCAGCAGCACTCCAATCGAGCCTTCTCCTGCGTTGGTCCCAACGATGTCGTCCAATCCGTCGCCGTTGAGGTCGCCCACTCCTAGACCGAGCGGGCCAACGCCAGTTTCGTACGCGCGCGCGCCGATAAACGAGTACAGGGGACTAGCGCAACGGCCGTGAAAGCAATCGCCCTGCGCGCAATCCGCGTCTTTGGCGCACGCTGTCCCTAGCGGGCAAGCTCCGCATTTTCCTCCGCAATCGAGCGCGGTTTCGTCACCGTTCTGAACCTTGTCCGTACACGACGGTTCGGCACAAACCGAGGCGTTGCAGCGCTTGCTGAGGCAGTCCTTATCGACGCTGCATTTCTTTTGTGGCGCGCACGCCGTGCAGCTGCCGCCGCAGTCCTGATCCGTTTCTTGTCCGTTCTTTTGGCCGTCGCTGCAGGTTGCAGCTCGACAAGTGCCGCTCGAACACACCTTGTCCGCGCAGTCCTCGGAGACATTGCAAGCAGCCCCGCTCTGGCAGCCCGGGCACGAGCCGCCGCAGTCGCGCGCCGTCTCGGTGCCGTTCTTAGTGCCGTCGACACAGCTCGCGGGCACGCACTTCAGTGAGCTGCACACGCCGCTCGCGCACTGTGCGGCTCGCGTGCAACCGAGCCCATCTGCGCACGGCGCGCAATCGCCGCCGCAATCGACGTCTCCTTCGTTACCGTTCGAGACTCCGTCGCTACAAGTCGCGACTTGACACATTCCGTCGGCGCAGACGCGGCTCGCGCAGACTTCCGGAGCTAGGCAGATTGTGCCGGCGGCGCAGGGGCTACAGCCTGGACCGCAATCGACGTCGCTTTCCTGGCCGTTTTTCAGCATGTCGAAGCACGTCTCGGCCAGACACAGATGTTCTCGACAGACGCCCCCCGCACAATCCTGATTCGACGAGCAGGGTTCCCCCGCGCTGCAGCGTGGGCATTCCGGACCACCGCAGTCCCGCCCTGTCTCAGTGCCGTTTTGGGTTTGGTCAGTGCATGACGCCGCGATGCAGACGGTGTTGCACACGCCGCTCGCGCACATCTCGGCTCGGTCGCACGGCGACCCACTAGCGCACATCGAAGTACAGCTGACTCCGTCATTCCCGCCTTGGGCCATGCCGCCCACGCCAGCGGCGCCTCCTGTTCGGGGCTCCTGGCCAAGGTTCCCTCCCATGCCACCAGGGGCCATCGCTACGGTGCCGCCCCAACCTCCCTCTGCAGGTACGTGCGACGTCGACGAAGACGAACCTGAGCTGGAGCAAGCGAGTGAAGGCAACGCAATGCCCGCAACCGCTGCCATTACCCACCGAGATACCCCCCACGCTAACGTTCGAGCACGACTCATCTCGAGCAGGTAGTTAGCGGGTGCGCCTGGTGTTGCCAACCCTTTTGGGAGTTGTCTGGGCCCCCACGTCCGGCGCAGCCGGCGTAAGGGGCCCCCGGCGCGCGGAGCCCAAACGGCGAGCACGCCGAGCCGTATCGCGACGTTCAGCGGCGGGGCATCAAGAGCGGTCGGCGACAAGTGAGACAGAGCGCACTCCCGACATTTGGGAGTGAGCTGAGCAGAGGGCCATCCGAGGATCGTCGCTAGGGCAGCTCTTGCTGGCGAGAACCGTCGCGATCGTCGCTAGGGGCAGCTCATGAGCTCGGCGATTCTGGGAGATGCTGCGCGCTGAAGTGCATAGTCATTTCTCACTGGCGTTGTGCGTCGTGGGTACTTGTCGGCGCAAGGCAGCGGGCGGACACTTTCCTGTCGACGGGCCGTGGACCACAAAGGGGAGAATTCGTGATGAAGACACTGCTGCGACTCTTCACGCTGGGCGTGCTTCTGTTGCTGACTCAGTGCGCCGCGCCTGATGAGCGTCAAAGTAAGGTGCAGGTCGCCGAGCACTCGCTCGCGCTGGACGCTCCGCCGTTCGTGTCTGGCGAGTTCCCGGTCGATGCCGACCCTGTTCGGACGCCGACTCTCACCGCGCCGCTGCTCGATGTCGCTGTCAGCGGCAACGAGTACCTGCTGACCTACGCGATTAACGGGCTCACTTTCGTGCGTTGGAACGCAACGAGCGGTGCTGCTTCGACTTTGGCGACGCTCGCCGCGGGGCCTGTGAGTGCTGCTCGCGCGGTCGCTGTGGGTAGTGGTTGGCTCGTGGTGTACCAGCAGGGCACTCGCTATTCAGTCACCGTAGCGGCTGACGGCACGTTGGGCACTCCGGTTTCGGTCGATGGTTCTTGTTCGGGTGGCATTACCGGTCTGGCACGCTCGTCCAGCACGGCGCTGCTTACCGATCCCTGTGGCGTCGGCGTGCTCTTGGATCTCACCGGGCAGGTGTTGCAGACGTCTTACCTCGTGCCGCCCCTCGATCCTCAAAATCCGCCGCAACTCCCGTTCTTCTGGACTGGTGGGATAACGGGTGGGTACGTCGCGTTCAATGGCATCGACTATGTCTGCATCTATGGGTACTCGAGCTCCCCATATACAAAAGCGGTCGGCGCAATTCGAGTATCGCCCGGCGGAGACGTCGCGCCAGCCATTTTCGTGGCCTATCCTGCTATCCCTTACACCAGGGGTGTGGAGCCACTCGGTCTGACCGCGAATGGCAGTACTTTCCTGGTGCTTTTCAGGCAAGACCGAAGCTCCGGACCGGGATCCAACATCCTCTATAAAACACTCAATGAGTCTCCCGCTCATGAGTTTACTCTCGGGTCCGAGTTTCAGATCGCAACTCCACCTTCGGTCCCATCTTTGGACCCGTCCGACCGGGGAGATCGGAATGCAACGGCGTTCCCGCTCGGAGAGCGATTCGGCATCGTGCGCGAGGATCCGAGCGGCGCGCTGTCGTTGCTGACCGTCGACCCCGCAAACGTTCTCCTCACTACGACGCAGCCTTTGACGGTTCCGTTTGCACCGGCGCGCATCGCTGCGAGCGGGGGCGGCTTCATGCTCGCTGCGGGTGCGCGTGGGGTTCGCTTCGACGCGGCGATTCATGCCATCGACCAGCCGCCTGCGGCCGTCGTGAATTCCTTCGAGCCCGCGCCATCGCAATTCGAACCCTCATTCACTTTCAGCGCAGGGCGTTACCTGGTGGGTTGGGTCGAGGGGCTTTACGGTGGGTCGGGCGCATTGGCCCAGCGTTTTTCGAGTACCGGTTCGCAACTACAACCGGCGAGTATTCCGTTGGCCGCCGCGCAATCCACGCGGTTCCTGATTCACGGTGCGGACTCCCAAGGGTTTGTTTCGGCATGGCGCACTGGTTTGGGCATGGTCAACGGTGCTCGCATCCCTGTGACTGATCCCGTCGTCATCACGCCGTTCTCGTCGACGTACAGCTCCGTCGGCGAGGGGCTCGCAATGGCTTCCGATGGCGACCAAACGAGCGTTGCTTGGGCTTATAGTCAAGTGGGCATCGTCCGGTTCTCGGATACGGGCACGTTGTCGCCTTCGCTCGTAGTCACAACGACGGCTACTCCATATACGGCTTCCAATCCGGCGCTGGTTTTCCACGCAGGTCAATTCGTCGTCCTTTGGATCGACTTGGCCGACCCTGCGGATTCCACGGCTGGACGTGCGATTTACGGGGCGCGTGTAAGCAAGGACCTGAGTCTGATCGACTCTGGTCCCAAGCAGATCCTACGCGTCTCGACCACCAGTCCTCGCAGCTTGGAGATCGCCTCCGTTGGGGACGAGTTCGTGATCGCTTGGTCTGGGTTCGTCACGACTGGGGATCCTCCCATCAGCACTGAAGCGATCTATGCTGCTCGCCTTTCGAGCGCCCTCGAGCTGATCGACCCAGGCGCTATCCCTATCGCGACCCCAACCCCTTTGAACTTCCAACTTGGCAGACGCATCGCGTTGCGCTGGGATGGCTCGCGAGTGTGGCTTCTCTGGCTCGACGCTACGGGCGGGAGTCCTGCCCTCGGCGCGCTCAAAGGGCAACGCTTTTCGACAGAACTTGCCCCAGTTGACGCCGCGCCGTGGCTCGTTACTGGCAATCTCGATTCTTCATCCATGGTCACGATCACGGGTGGAGACGACGGTAGGAATCTCGTCGGATATTCGGCTTTTGACACTGCTTTGGGCGCTCCGCGCGTCCGCGCGCGTTTCTTGAGCGCGACTCCCTTCGCAGACGGAATACCGTGCGACTCTGCGAGTCAGTGTCGAAACGGCGCTTGCAGCGGCGGTCATTGCGCAACGCTCTCCGGCACTGGGGGAACGGGGGCCGGTGGACAAACGGGTGGTGGCATATCCGGAGGCGGCGGTAGCGGCGGCGAAGTTGCAAGCGGAGGCCGCGCTGGCGAATTTGCAATCGGAGGTTACGGAGGGCAAATCGCGAGCGCTGGGAATGGCGGCACCTTCATGGGCGGCGCAGGGCTAGCCAACGAGGGTGGGCAATTTGGCGTGGCCGGCGGAGGCTACACCGCTACCGGTGGTACTGCGGGGGACGCAACCGGTGGAAGCTCGCCGGCGAGCGGCGGAGAGAGCAATGGCGGAGCAGTCGCGAGCGGTGGCGCAGTCGCAAGCGGCGGAGCTGATGCAAGTGGTGGTGCAGTCGCGAACGGCGGAGCTGCGGTCGGCGCGGCCGGCGATGCTTCCCAGGGGGGGGCGGAAGAGGAAAACGGCGGTTCTGGGGCGAGCGGTGGAGCAATCGCGAGCGGTGGAGCAATCGCGAGCGGTGGAGCAATCGCGAGCGGTGGAGCAATCGCGAGCGGTGGAGCAATCGCGAGCGGTGGAGCAATCGCGAGCGGTGGA
>Ga0164309_10000782_pt1 | contig 16573 bp, 16 predicted proteins | sample Whisoiple_247_MG_FD_109984 | JGI IMG/M metagenome (GOLD analysis project Ga0164309, IMG submission 109984) | Soil microbial communities amended with fresh organic matter from upstate New York, USA - Whitman soil sample_247_MG | ecosystem: Environmental > Terrestrial > Soil > Unclassified >...
GAAGACGCTCGTGTCCGTGGAGTACGGGAAGCTTCTCACGCCGGTGTTGGGCGCGTTGAAGCCATAGTTGCCGAAGCCGTACTGCCCATCGTAGGGGTCCGTGGACTCGAGGAGGGGGCCGAGGCCGAGGTAGTCGGCCCAGCCTTCACCGGCCTGTTGATTGCCACTGATGTTGACGAGGCGGACGTGGATGCCGTGGGCGTACTCGTGACCAACGAGGTAGCTATCCAAACCCGTATCGAGCTCCGGCGCTACGGCATCGCAGAGCCACATTTCGACTCGCGGCGGCGAGCCGTCTCCCGGCGTGTTGTTCCACGAGTTGCAGCGCAGCTTGGGGTTGTTCGCACCGTCGTGCGCTTCGGCCAGCAGGGCATCGCCGCCTAGGCCGCCGAGGCCGAAGTTGGCCGTCTGGAAGTTGCCAGCCGCTTCGTCGAAGCCCTTGTCGTAGAAGTAGTCGTGCAGGCGGTTCCCCCAGTAGAACAGGTTCACCACTGATGCAGGCTGCCAAGTGAGGGGCGACTGCGTCAGGTTGATCGGGAAGGTGAAGTCGTTCCCCGCGCCTGCCGTGGGGCGACTGCCCGCGTCCGGGGCGTTGTCGCTGTCGACGTCGGCGTACGCGTCGACGTTGTTCGACGTCGTGGTCGTCGGCGCCACGCCGTTCCACCAGTCGAAGTGCACGTCACCCGCGGCAAAGAAGTCGCCGCCATTGAAGTCGGTGTCGACGCGAGGCACCGCGCCGGCGCCCGTGCCGATGGGCACGTCCGGAACGGGGCTTTCCTCGACGTACACCTCGCCGTGCTGATAGTTGGTGAGGAGCTTGCGCCAGAGCAGGCGTCCGTCGACCGCGTCGACGAGCGTGTCGTACATGTTGGGGGAGTCCGCGTCGCTGAACTCGATGCGCCAAGCTAGGCGCAGATGGGTGGCATCGACCGCGAAGTAGGCGAGGCCCTTGAAGGAAGGGCGAAGCACCGCCTGGACGGAGGTGTCGTTGGCCGCGTTCGTGAGCGCGTCGGCCGAGCTGATCTGAGGCGTCTCCGTATTGATGTAGGCCTCGGCGTTGTGAATCGGCTCGCCGGCCACGTTGATGACCTGCCCCTGTTGAGTGACGTTGATCGCGAGTTGGCTCTCGAACACGTCCAGGCCCTTGGCCAGAAACTGGAGGGTCAGGTGCGTGACGCCGTTGTGCTTGGTCTTGAAGTTACGAACGAACTTGGTCTTCGCCAGATCGCCGGCCGAGACGTTGAAGAGTGCGCCGTTCGCCGCCAAGTACTCGAGCGCAACGGCCTCAGCGGACTTGGCACTGGCGGCCGAAAGTGGAGCTCCGAGCTTACTCAGCCGGCTGGCCGCTCCCGTTTTGGAGCTGAACCGGACGGTGGCGCCTTGGGCGACGGCTTTTTGCGCCAAGCTCTGGGCGCTTGCAGTCGCTGAAGGGGGCGGGGCCGCGAGCGTGCCCGCCGAAGTGCCGCGTGCATCGACGTTCGGGCGGCCGTAGTCGAACGGCTTGTTGGCCGTCGAGTTGCCCGTCGGCGGACTGCTCGCGGTCGAACCGCCGGCCGTCGGCGTTGCGCCCTTTCCATCCGATTTTCCGGAAGGATTATCGGTCACGGAGCAGCCGATAACGGCCATGCCCGATGTAATTGCGATGACAGCGAGCGAAATGGGTCCGCTCGGCCCGTTCTTGAGCCTTCTCATGTTCCATTCCCCCAATGGTGATGTTTAACGAGACGTCTACCGACGCTCGCGTGCCTTATCGCTTTCTCCAACACCTCCTGTCAACAGCGGCGCGCGATGATGCGATCGATTGATGAGGGCGTCCGCGTTTCGATCACATCCTTTCACGCGCTCTTCTCGCTTCGCGTTTTGCTTGCGCGTTTTTCTTACGTCGCTCTCTGCGTCGGCCAGTCTGTGAACCGGCCAGTCAGTCGAATCGGCTGACCGATTGCAATCGCTCATGCTCAGCCTGCTCGCCATGCGTCGCTCGTGGTGGATGCGATGGGCGCGCGCTACGCTGCGAGCACATGACGAAGAGAAGCTTGGGCAGACTCATCCTTGGCCTGTCGATCGCTCTTTCGATTGCGAGCGCCACAGCTTGCAACTCCGGTTCGGCGGACGACGACAGTTCGAGCGGCGGCAGCGGCGGCACGAGCAGCGGCGGCGCAGCATCGGGCGGAACGACCTCCGGTGGCGCCAGCGGCACGGGCGGCTCTGGTCCGAGTAGCGGAGGCGCTGGCACGACGGGCGGCAGTGGGAACGACTCCGGCGGGGCCGAGGGCGAAGGCGGTGAAGGGCCTGGGGGCAGCGACTCCGGCGGCAGTACTGGCTCTGGGGGCGACGAAGGCTCGGGCGGCAGTGACGGCTCTGGGGGCGACGAAGGCACCGGAGGCAGCGTCGGCAATCCAGACTGCGACCCGCCGTCGATCAACGACGGTGTGGCGTGCGACGGCGACCCGTCGTGCATCAACGGTCAGGGCAAGTTCTGCCTCTGCAACACCTCGGACATGTGGAACTGCATCGACTGACCCGGCTTCCAGGCGGCTGCCCGCCGGCCCTCGGCACGGGCGAGGACAATGGGTTAAAGTCGACCGCGACGGAGGCAAGCGATGCCCTTAGTTCGCGTTGAAGGTTTCACCATTTCGCTCGATGGTTACGGAGCAGGTCCGAATCAAAATCTCGAGAATCCTCTCGGCGTTCACGGGACGGATCTGCACCAATGGCTGTTCCCGACCCGCACGCTGCAGCGGGCCTTGTTCGGCAAGGACGAGGGGACGACCGGTGTCGACGACGAGTTCGCCGCGCGCGGCTTTCAGAATTTCGGCGCCTGGATCCTCGGCCGCAACATGTTCGGCCCCATCCGCGGCGACTGGCCCGACGACAACTGGAAGGGCTGGTGGGGCGAGAGCCCGCCGTATCACGTCCCCACCTTCATCCTGACCCATCACGCCCGCGCCCCCATCGAGATGGCCGGCGGCACGACGTTCTACTTCGTGACGGGTGGCCATCGCGAGGCGCTCGACCGGGCGCGTGAAGCCGCTGCGGGCAAGGACGTGCGCATCGGCGGCGGGGCCAGCACCATCCAGCAGTACCTGCGCGAGGGGCTGATCGACGAGCTCCACATCGCCATCGCGCCCGTCCTGCTTGGGCGCGGAGAGCGCCTCTTCGAAGGCGTGGACTTGCGGGCGCTGGGTTACGAATGCGTGCAGTCGGTTGCCTCGGAGAAGGCCACGCATGTGGTCCTGCGGCGCCGGGCGGTCTGACTTCCTACGAGCGAATGCAGGCCGGAGCTAGCTTTGCGAAGACCCGGAGTGACGTGATACTCGCCGCACCATGATGATGGGATGCGCCCACGAGCGTCGGGCGGTGTGGTGTGTTTCGAGTGTGGTGCTGCTGTTCGCCGTTGCCGGTTGCGGCTCCTCGGGCAGTTCAGACATGGCGCAGGACGGCTCGGGCTCGGCGAGCGCTAGTGGGGGCGCGAGCGCTAGCGGAGGCGCGAGCGCTAGCGGAGGCGCGAGCGCTAGCGGAGGCGCGAGCGCTAGCGGAGGCTCGTCGGGTTGCGGCGACGCCTGTGGTGACGGGGAAACCGTGGTCACGGCCGGCGATGCGCACAGTTGCGCACTGACTTCGAACGGGCAGATCTCGTGCTGGGGTCGAAATAACTTCGGCCAACTCGGCGACGGAACGACCACTAATAGGAGCAGCCCGGTGGACGTTCTCGACCTGCCGCCGCCCAACTTGGCTGTCGCTGCCGGCTACTCGCACACCTGTGCGCTCACCGGGGCTGGGGGCGTCAAGTGCTGGGGACGCAACAGTGGAGGAGAGCTCGGCCGCGAGGGCGCGGACAGCCCGACGCCGGTCGACGTGACCGGTCTGACATCCGGCGCCATCGCCGTTTCGACGGGCGTCGATCACACGTGCGCGCTGACCGCGGCCGGGGCCGTCAAGTGCTGGGGGTGGAACAACAACGGAGCGCTGGGCAACGACACGAGGGACAACAGCGCGACGCCGGTCGACGTGATCGGGCTCTCTTCAGGTGTGACGGTGGTGTCGGCTGGCGGCACGCAAACCTGCGCGCTCGTCGCCGGCGGGGGCGTCCAATGCTGGGGGAGCAACGTCGACGGCGAGCTGGGTGACGGGGGCTACATCGACAGTCTCAGTCCCGTCGACGTGGTCGGTTTGTCGTCGGGCGTGCGCTGGCTATCAGCCGGCACTGCTCACACCTGCGCGGTGACCGAGGCGGGCGGCGTGCAGTGCTGGGGCGCCAACGACGACGGTCAGCTTGGCGAGGGCTCCAAAGAGTCGAGCAACGTGCCCGTCGACGTCTCAGGGCTCTCGTCCGGGTTCACCGCCGTCGTCGCTGGTGGGAGCCACAGCTGCGCGCTGACCGAGGCGGGTGGCGTCAAGTGCTGGGGGTACAACGTCTACGGCGCGCTCGGGAACCAGGGGTCCACCAGTCTCGTGCCGGTCGACGTGGATGGCTTGTCCTCCGGTGTCGTCTCGCTCGCGGCAGGCTCCGACCACACCTGCGCCATCACCTCGACTGGCGGCGTCAAGTGTTGGGGCCGCAACGACTTCGGCGGGGTGTCCGACAGCACGGTGACCGCCATCTTCACGCCAGTGGACGTTCAGGGGCTCTGACGCCCACTCGCCTTCGGCCGCGTTGGCATCGGCCGAGCAGCCTGAAGAGAAGGTTCACGTGGCGGCGGAAGTGCGTGCGTACGGCACAGTCGCTTCGCGCGCACCAGGGGAGATTTTCCACCCCTGCCCGTTGTCTTGGCAAGTGAGAGGATGTGCGCGCCCCCGTCCGTTAGGCGTGGCTTAGGAACCAAGGAGCTTCAAGTGCGGAACACTCGATTCATGCGTGAGGGCGGTGTCCTCGCAGTTGTGGTTTTGGCCTCTATTGGAGCGTGTTCGCCGACCCCGCCGAGCGGTCCCGGAACGGGCGGATCACCTGGGACTGGCGGAAGCGGTCCTGCTACTGGCGGCGCGGCTGCCGGTGGTACCTCGGCAACCGGAGGCGCGATCGGCGTCGGCGGCACGGGCACCGGGGGCACGACGGCTACTGGCGGTGCGGGCACCGGCGGGACGGGTACTGGTGGTGCAGGCACGGGTGGTGCGGGCACGGGTGGCACCGTTTCGGGCGACCCGACGGTGCAGCTCGGCGACGTCCGTCAGCTGATCCGCGGCTTCGGCATCAACAACAACTGGCAAGCCATCGGCGACAACGCGGATCGACTCTACGGCCTCGGTGACGACTCGCTCGGCTTGAACATCTTGCGTGTCGGCATGGGGCAAGACGGCCAGCCTTACAACGGCAGCAGCTGCTACGACGACATCGACAACGTCGCCACCATCACGGCAGACCGCAGCGAGCCGCACTACATCATGGCGACCCTGTGGACGCCGCCGGCCAACTGCAAGACGAACAACAGCCTCATCGACGGCGGGCACTTGAAGACCGAGTGCTACGAGTCCTGGTCCGACACCATCGCGGCCTTTGCCGACAAGATCGAGCAAAACACCAGCACGACGCTCTACGCGATGTCCCCACAGAATGAAGTGGACTTCGCTTCTTGCGGGACGAGCGAGCCGTGTAACGGCAACTACGACACCACGCTCTTCACCGGGAAGGAGGCCGCCGACTTCCAGAAGATCGTCGGACCGAAGCTCCGCGCCAAGGGAGTGGTCCCCATGTCCGGCGAAGCGTCGGAGTGGCTCCACGTGTGGACGAACGAGTCCGCCTGCTGTTCGGAGCCGTCGGGTTTGCCGAGCTCCGATCCGCTCGACTGCGGCGGGTTCGACGGCGGTGCCATCTCGGCGACCTGCACCACGGACTTCGCCGGCTACGACTACGGACACGCCCTCGCCGCGGATCCGGACGCATGGGCAGCCTTCGACATTCTCGGCACCCATCAATACGACTCCCAGGTCGCCTTCCCTTGGCCGGACGACGTCCCGGCTCGCGGTGACAAGGAAGTCTGGGAGACGGAAATGTCGGGCGTGAAGTGGTGGCCGGAGCAAGGACCGAGCAACACCATCGAAAACGGCGTGGCCATCGCGCGCTGGGTGCACAGCGGCCTCACCGTCGGGGAAACCAACGCCTGGCTCTGGTGGTGGTATTCCGGCAACACCACGAACGAAGGCTTGGTGCAGCAAGGCGGCGCCACCACCAAGCGCTTCTACACGTTCGGCAACTTCACTCGCTACGTGCGACCCGGCTACCACATGGTGGCCGTCACCGGCGTCTTCCCGGAAAAAGTGCTGGTCAGCGCCTTCACGGGTGACGCTGGCGAGGTCGTGATCGTCGCCATCAACGAGACAACCTCGGCCCAGAGCATCTCGCTCGCCTTCGCCGGCGGAACCGCTCCGAGCGCAATGGTGCCCTACGTGACCTCCGACACCGCGAACTGGGAGCCTGGAGCTGCGGTGACCGTCGCAGCCGGCGCGCTGCCGATGGCCCTGCCAGCCATGACTGTGTCGACGTTCGTCAGTCAGTGAGCTGTGGGGGCGGTCCGGGCCCCGCAGCCGGCTCGGTGGACTCCTCGGAGGTGCCGGTCTGACCTTCTGGACCCTGGCTTGCGAAGGCCTGTCGGTGATCTCAAGAAAATGACCATGGCCCGCAATCGGGACCCATGGCATCGACGGAACCAAGGGGGGGTACGTTGATGCCGTACGATTTGAGGGCAATCACGTTTCAAATCGGGGGTCGCGCGGAGGTCAGGGCTCGCGCCTCGAACGACGACGACGCGGACGAGGCCGGCCGCATTGGGGAACGGGTAGGCACCCTCAACCGAGAGGCTCCGCATCTTGCAGACAAGATCGAGCGAGAGCTGAAGAAGCATCTGCCTCCGACCGTGGTTGCCAACGCTTCCATCCAGTTCGAAACGGGGAGCCTGATCATTACGGCGACCGTCAGCCTTCTTTCATGGGGAGGGGCGATTGTCGTGCAGGCACTGAAGGACGAGGCCGAGGAGCATCTGAAGGCGCTCGTTCGTTCCGTTCTGCTCCGCGTGCTTCAACCCTCGGTATCTGATGCATTCGGCGCGATTGCCTTGACCGTCGAGACGGCGGCGAACGACCTGATCACGCCACCATCTACAGAACGGCCAGCTGAGCCGCAGCACGCGGCGATACCTCGGTCGGCGCCCAGCCCGACGAGCGCAGTGATCCTCGTTCTGGCCTTCCTGGCAGCAGTTCAGATCTTGATGTTGGCGGACCGGTTCTTGGACGTTCGGTGGAAGGCAGCCAACGTCCAAAGTGCGGAACGATGACCTGCCACGTCACGCGCCGGAGGGACACATGCTGACACCTGTCGAGATCGCAGCCCTACTTGCTGCGACCAAGAACGCCGTTGATATCTTCGACAAGATCTCCGGGCAGATAAAAAGCGTTCTGACAAGGCGGCCGAAGGAACCCGAGGCCGGTGAGGAACGATGGCGTCGGAAGGTGAGCGCTGACGAGAAGCAGATCACGGTCAAGCAGGATGGACAAGTGGTTCAGACGCTCACACGGTCCGACCTCGAGAACAGACTAGACCCGCAACATCTCGCACACATCGAAACCTACGAGCTCAGCATGAGGAAGTACTACAAGCGCTGGCAGCAATTGTACCCCAAGCGAGACGACTCTTCGGATGCGCTAGTGAACATCAAGCTCGAAGAGCAGTTGACGGAACAGGTGAAGAACATGCAGACCGACTTGGTCGGCCTCGTCAATTTTCTTCAATCGATCGGTGTGCATCTCGACGATCACTACATGGAAGTGCGTGACTTGGTTGGGAGGCTCTGAGACGAGCCCGGCTCGGCCTCTTTAGACCCTGGCTTCACGCCCACTGAAGCCCGCCTTCAGCGCCCCCGAGCCGGGCTTTCAGTCGCTAGAGTCGGGCCAAAGGTCGGCCGGGCCCCGCTTCACCGGGCCTGAAGCCCAGCTTCAAGCTGCACGAGCCCGGCGTTAAGCCGCCGGAGGCCGGCTTCCACCACCCTGAAGCCTGGGTTCAACGCCCCCGAGTCCGGCATCAAGTCGCCCGAGCCCGATCAAAAAGTGATCGAGGCACGCAACAGCCGCTCTGACCGTCCGAATAAGACCTCAAGAGCCAAGCAATGCGCCGTTTCGCCGGTCGAAACGGGCACTTGGCTCCGGCGCGCGGTCCGAGCTCTCGGGGTCCTGCGCTGGGTGAGGGAGCAGAAAGGAATCAAGAACGATGAAGGCAGCAAATCGCAGCGTGCCCAAGCGTTTCGACGACCAACTCGAAGCCTTGCTCACGTACATCGGCCAGAAGGGCTGGACGCTCATCGGCATCGACGTGAAAGAACTGACGACCGACCTCGCCAACCAGCGAGCCGAACGTCAGGCCAAGCTCGACCTCGACCGCCAACTGGCGTCCGCCAGCGAAGCCTTCCTTCGGTCCCAAGCAGCCCGCTACGCGCGCTACATGCAGACCCTGGAAGTCCTCCGCGCCGCTCACCGCAACGACCCCGAAGTGCAGAAGGCTCTCGAGCAATTCAAGCGCGAAGCCAAGAAGCCCTCGACCCTCGCCGCGGACCCCACCGAAGACGAAACGGCAACGCCGTGAGCATTCGGTGAATGCACGAGCCCCCGGGCGACGGCTTCTCTTCGAAAGGGGAGGGGGTGGTGTCCGGGGGCCGAATTTGGGGCGAGCTGACTGGGATGCAATCCGCGATTGCCGGAGAACGTAGTTAGGTTTTTGGGGCCGAGCTGCGGAGGGCCACGTCGACCGAGCGGTGCGTTTCGCGGGCGTATCCGGATAGCGACGCTACTCGATAGCACGCCTCGAAACAGAACTGAACTCATGACTACTTGTGGGCGGAGTGCAAACCATCATATTTGGGAACGGCCATGCGAGGGAGTCGACGGTTCGCTATTGGTGTTGCATTCTTGTCTCTGATCGCGTGTGGCGGCACCGGCTTCCTCGGCACGGTGCCCAATGAAACGCACACCTTTGAGATTCCGCAGTATCAAGTGGGACTCCAACAGGGGGCACTGGCAATTCCACTCGACGCGAACCAGGTTCGTGTCCTGGTTTCCGACACGAATCCAGTGTTCGTCGGGAGCACAACAGACGGCTTTGGGATCGCCGAATGGGTCTACGATGAGGATCCGTACGGGAAGCTCAGCCAGAGCAAGACTGAGCTGAACAAGGAGATCTTTGGCCAGTTTACTGTGTCAAACACGTCCAGCGGTGATGCGAAGGTGCACGTAGTGGGCAACAAGGTTGAGTTCGAGAGAACGACCCAGAACCACAAGGTTGTGTACGAGTGGTCTCGGTACTCGACATTCACGCTATCGGAACTCTTGGCGAGTGGAACCGGTGGCGCGCCTGGCGCCGGCAGAAGCAGCGCGACCCGCAGTCGCGTTGGCGGAATCGGCGGTGCGCTCAGCGCTCGCGGAAGCACCGTAACCCGCAGTCGTGCTGGCGGAACAGGCGGCGCGTTCGGCGCTGGCGGAAGCAGAACAATCCGTAGTCAAGTTGGTGGAAGCGGCGGGGGTGGAAGCGAAGATGAAGAGAAAATCCTCGGTCACGTCGTTGCGGCTGATTTCGGATTTGCAATCCGCTTGGTCCTTGATGTGCAGATCGAGGACACGAGCCTGACGTCGGGACTCAAGCTCGGGCCGGCGGATATCGAGGCCGCCATCGCTGTGGGCGTCGCCAAAGTGTCTGCACGGTACCAGGTGATGGGAATGAGCGCGTCGCTCCTACCAGAAGGCGTGTTCGAGATCAGCTCAACGAGGGATCTCTACGATGCACTCAACGAGTTCCACAAGAAGGTGAAGAATACCGAGAAGCTCCTCGCCTTTTGCGACATGCTGGTTCCCGCAACGGATGAGACGATCAAGATGCTCGGAGCACGGTTGGAACGGCAACAAGGGACGGGGGGCTCGGGGACGGGGGGGGCCGGGGCAAGAGGCCCCGTGACGACGGGCTCCGCGACAGGAGGCTCCGGGATAGGGCGTATTGACGAGTGTAGTCTCAACACGGCTAGCAGCGCGCCAGGAGGCAAGGAGCTATTTCGACCGACACTTCTTGCCTACTATTCCACAGGAGACCAGATCGGGAGGAATCTGGAAAAGCGCAGCGAGTTGGAGGACGAGTGCTCTTTCTACAGGGCGATCGCCGTTGCACTCACCCGCAAGAAGGCTCTTCAACCGAAGGGCCAGCTTCGCGAGAGGCAATGGAAGCAGCTCCTGAATGCCGAATACTATGGCGAGAAGTGCGAGATGCAGTTGGCTCGGTTGGCCAAAGAGGCCAACACTCGTGCCAGCGCCGAAGAGGCAGAGCAGGCCGACGACGCACTCAAGAAGCGGGTGGAGGACAAGAAGCAGGTTGGAGCGGCGCCTAGCCGGACGGAGGACAACAGCAAACTCAAACTGCGGTAACCAGGCATCTCAGGTTTTCCCAAACGCGTGGACGACTAGCTCGGAGCCGTGCTCGAATACTGCTCATCGTCGACGTGCAAGAACTGACGACCGACCTCGCCAACCAGCGAGCCGAACGTCAGGCCAAGCTCGACCTCGAGCTCGAGCGCCAATTGGCCTCCGCCAGCGAAGCCTTCCTACGGTCTCAAGCAGTCCGCTACGCGCGCTACATGCAGACCCTGGAAGTCCTCCGCGCCGCACACCGCAACGACCCCGAAGTGCAGAAGGCTCTCGAGCAATTCAAGCGCGAAGCCAAGAAGCCCTCGACCCTCGCCACGGACCCCACCGAAGACACGGTCGTCCCGTGAGCATTCGGTGAATGCACGAGCCCCCGGGCGACGGCTTCTCTTCGAAAGGGGAGGGGTTGGCGCCTGGGGGCGGAATTTGGGGGCTTGTAGCTGGGGAGGTAGTCCGCATCCGGCGTGGTGCGTTTGCGCACGAACGTTCGGTTTCTTGTGGCCGGGCTGCTGGCTTGGAGCGGGTGGGGTCAGGCTCGCACAGGCGTGGAGCGCCGGACGCTCGGGCGTTGGCGCATGCGCAAGCTTCGGTGCTATTTGGAGATTCGGAAACGCGATGTCGGACGTAACGTATCCATCGATCCTTGCAGGCTTACAGGACCGGGTGGTGTGGCTTGATTTGAGGGTAGCGATTCTTGACACGATCCTAGACGAGCGCTCCGAAGACATGGTTCGCGCCGCGCCAATCATTTTCGGACCCCTTGCGGGAAGTCTTCTGCATGATGTGCTCCTGACCATCGCAAAGCTGTATGAACGCGGTTCTGACCGCAGCATCCACAAGTTGGTCAACGTAGCGGAGCAACAATGCGAGGAAATTCAGTGGAGGTATCCACCAAGTGCCGCACTATTTGCCGGGAACCGCAAGGCAATTGACGAGCAGGAAGAAGTCTTGCGGTCCATCAAGGGCCGACGCGACAAGTCGATCGCACACTATGACAAGCAGTATTTCCACAACTTGCTGAAGCTCGACGAGGACTTTCCGCTCTCCTCGAGGGCGGTCATCGAAGTTGTTCGGGTCACGCAGGAAATTCTTGCGAGTCACACTCGGGCATTGGACGGGAGCGCGGCCATCAGTTGGAGTGCATTCGCCAGCGTTGCGACCAAGTCGATGTTGCTGGTGCTTGCTGCCGAGGCAAAGCAACGCCGGAGCCAGGTCCCCGATGAGGACGACGAGTCTCAAGCGTGACAGTTGGCCAACAATGCTTGAGCAGGTCGGAGTGTGGCTTGCTGTCCGCCTAGTGCGACCTGGTATCGACAGCTTCGCGCGGGTACGTTACCGAGAAGTGTGGACCATAAGCGCCAGCATTGGATCCCAAGAGGCTATTTGAAGGCCTGGTGCGATCCGGACGCACCGCAGGATCAGGAGCCATATGTCTGGCAATTTGCCAGGGACGGAAAGTCGGGCCGCCGCAGAGCACCGAAGAAGATCTTCTTCGAGTCTGAACTCTATACGTTGAGTTCCTCTGATGGGCTCCGAGATCTCAGCGTGGAGCATTCTTTGGCTGAGCTCGAGAGTCGCTTTGTCGCTATCCGTGAGCAGAAGCTCCTTCTCGATCGTGCGCTCACACCAGAAGAGCATGTCGATGTTTGCGCTTTCATCGCAGTCATGCACAGCAGGACGCCGTCTCAGATCGACCACCATCGTTCCAACTGGGAGCGTGCTGCGGAAATGGGCCGACGTGTCCGAGCGGCCATGGACGCAGGGAAGTCAGTGCCGTCTTTGGGGATTCAGACCGGCCCTTCACTCTCCCTTGAGCAGGTCGAGGAACTCGCCAACGCGCAACGGGGTGACTTCGTTTGGCCCTTGGTCGCAAACCAGCTGCCTGTCCTTTGCGACATGAATCTGTCCGTTCTGGCCACGGAGGATCCCATCGGTTTCATCACGTCAGATGCTCCATGCGTATGGTTCGATCCCCAGGCGTACCTCCGTCCGCTCCACATGCAGAGTCCCGGTCTAGGATACAAGACGATCGAGATAGGCCTTCCGAGCTCGCCGAACCAGATGCTTGTCTTGAGCTGGCTGTTGCGACCCGGCCGGATCCAGATCAATGATCAACTGCTTGATGAATTGAATCGCCGGACGAGATTTTATGCCCAAGACCACTTCGTCGTCCGGTGCAACGTTGTGCGATCGGAGTGGTTCACCGTTCGAACGCCGCCGACATCCAGCTAGAACGGTTGCAGCGACGCAGGAGCGGCGAGATACGGCGACAGATAGGTCAGACCAATACGCGGGACTACATGAACCCCTCATTCATTCCGCTCGCCTACCGCGATGGGCGAAAGAAGATCATCAACCAGCTTGGTAAGTTTACGCCGTCGTCGGTTCTAGAAACGCTCATCGCCGAGCTTCGGATGTTCGAACGAGGTGGCATCGAGCGAATGCGCGATAGGCCACCGTGGCACACGTTGCTGCTTCTCAAATGGTTCTTCGCGGACAGTCGTTCGCATCCAGGCAACACGCGCGCGATGACCGAGATGGACTTTGTGAAGCTCATCTACTCTGTCGTCGATCTTGAGGGGAAACTTGAGTTGCCTTCGCAGCACCCTGATTTCGCGATTTTCTTGCGCAAGGTCGCCCATCAGCAGTTTTGGTTCCAGGAAAATCTTCAGGTAGCGCACTTCGCGAGGCAGTCTCTCCTGTTTCGGCAGCTGCCAATGGACCATCCGCTCTCCGTCGCATTCGCACGGGTTGTGGGGGTGCCCATCGGCGACTTTGTCGTCTTGCTGGCAGCAATGACCATCTACCTTGCTGTCCGCAATGTTCCGGTCGACAGAAGGTTTTTTTCTTCTTTGGAGCCCTTCTTCTCGCGTTCCAAGGTTGATGCCGTCTTGGCAACCATCAGTAAGGATCGTAGCGAGCTTCGTACCTACTTGCGGTCAGGTCGGTTCGCGGACGCACGCGCGCATTATGAGTATCACTCTCGAACTCCGCTGACCCGGTATCCTCTCCTTCGTGATGGCGGACATCTTATTCCGTACGCCCCAGCAGTTCTCGCCCGCGGCGTCGAAACACTCGTGTATGACATTCTACGCGAACACGATGCCTCAGCATTCATGAATCACTTCGGGACCCTCTTCGAGGGTCATGTCCGGAAGGGCGTCGAACACACTGAGTTCCCCTTTATGGATGAGGCGGAACTCACACGGCGCTTTGGCAGGGGAAAGGTGGTGGACTTTGCTTTCTCGTCTCTCGACGGGACGCTTCTGGTTGATGCGAAGGGAGTCGCGCTGCCAGTTGGTGCTCTCGTGACTGACGACACGGAGTTTCTGACCTCCCGTCTGTCAAATTCGGTGATCAAGGCCCTTGAGCAGGCTGCCGGCCTGGCGTCGCGAATGGCACTCGTCGACCCTCCTTTCGTTCTCGTAGTGACCTACAAGCACTTCCTTCTTGGCACTGGCTCCAATTTGGAGCGCTTCGTGGACAAGGACGCACAGCCCGAGTCCGTCAAGGGTCTAGACATGGCGAAGGTGTACTTCGCATCAATTGAGGAGTTCGACTACTTGGTAGCAGGGCTGCGCGCGCATCGTATTCACCCTGTGCAGTTCTTCGCGAACGCGAGAGACCTCGACGCGGATCCGAGCACGAGGAAGTTCACGGTCATGCAGCATGTCAACGCCGCCCTGCGACCGTATGGGACACCCGACTATCTGAGCGAGGAAGAGGCCGCAGTGATGAAGATCTTGGAACGGGCACTACCCGTGCAGATAGTTCGTGCGAACGGTGTTGCCGGCGGGTCCTAGCTGGGCATCAGTCGCCTGGCCTCTTTGAAAAAGCGTGTCTGGTCGCATAGTCTATTGCGTGATCGCGGTGCAGCGCACACCCAGGGAGGAGGGAGGCACGCCATGACGTCCGGCGAGGAAGCTCCCCGCGTCTTCGTCTCGCATTCGCACGATAGTGCGAACCACAAGTCGTGGGTACTCGCACTTGCCACACGATTGGTGAGAAATGGCGTCGACGTGATCCTGGATCGATGGAACCTTCGTCTTGGTGGCGATCTGCCGCGGTTTATGGAGGCCGGGCTCACGGAGTCGAAACGGGTCCTCGCCGTGTGTACTGGAACATACGTGGCCAAAGCCAACGAAGGACGTGGTGGAGTCGGGTACGAGAAGATGATTCTGACTGCGCAGCTTATGCAGGACGTGACTACCGATCGGATCCTGCCACTCGTTGTGGACAACACCCTCGCGTCACCACTGCCGACCTTCCTCGGCTCTCGCCTGTTTGTGGACTTTCGTCAGGCGAATCTCTTCGAAGAGCGGTACACCGAACTCCTTCGGGAGATTCACGGGCAAGCCGTACTCCCCCGTCCGCCGCTTGGCCCGAATCCGTTCCGGGCTCCCGCGTTCGACCCGATTCAAGCGGTCGTTTCGAACGGTTCCGAGCGCTACGTCAGCCCGTCGCTGAGCGGCATCGTGACCTTCGACTATTCGAACAATAACGGGCGCTACGTTATCGGAGCCGGTGACATGGCCTTCGAAACTGCGTGGTCAACGGCGGGCAACGGTTCCATCTGGGCCTACAGCGATCGGCCGAGCATTCGCGCTCTGGCTCTCGCTGTTGATGCGACGGAGATCACTCAGATCGCTGACGCGACGAGGTATGACACCTCCTCCCGTGTCCGCGGGGCGCACGTCGGCGAGATTCTGCTTTGGCAGAATACTGCTGGATATTATGCGGCGACGAAGCTTGAGGATGTGCGAGTTCGATCGGGACGTGAAACCCCCAGTCAGCTTACCTTCAGGTACCTCATCCAAGGGAATCGAGGGTCGTCGTTTTCGGAAACTCCATAGGGAACTGGCAGGACGGTCGCCCCCGCTACATCAAAATCCCCTTCTTGTTCTCCTTCGGCAGCCCCGGCAAATCCCTCTCACCGAGCCGCTCCCTCAGATTGAGCTCAATCGTCGTCGACAGCGCTGACAGGGGCAGCGCTGGCCAGAACATCGTGAACGGGTCCTCGAGCACTCGGCCAATCTCACTAGTGAGCAAGAAGCCGGTGCAGACGAGGAGGCTCATCGGGATGGTGGCCCAGCCCATCTCTTTGGCCATGCCGAGCGGGAGGAGCAGGCTGAAGGCGAGGATGAGGCGTTCGGCGATGAAGCCGTAGCACGAGGCGGGTCTGGAGGTCCGTGGGCGGCTTCTCACCGGGTGAGGCGTAGGTCAGGACTTGGCTGGCCCAGTGGCGGGAGTTGTTGACGAGCGCGCCCCAGAGTTTGCGGCCTTCCCACCAGCGGTCGTAGGCGGAGTTGGTGCGGAACGAGGTAAAGATGCCGATGGCGCCGCCGAGGACGCCGAGGGGGAGGCCGGGAAGGCCGAGGTGCTGCTGATACGAGGCAGGCGCGAGCTTCACGCCGGCCACGATGAGCGCGGAACTCACGGTGAAGAACAGGACGTAGCGCCACTGCCAGCCCATCGTGCCTAGGATCGATCCTCGGTAGCTGACGAACATGGGGCGGATTTACCGCGGATGGCGCGGGTCCGTCGATTGGCTACGGCTGGGGCGTTGAGGGCCCCGGCGCCGTCAACGGATCCACCGGCGCCGGCGGCAATGCATGCGGCTCCGGCTCGCTCGCCAGCGGCTGGAACACCAGGAACACGGCCGTCAGCACGAGCAGCACCAAGAGGCACACGATGAGCATGAGCGAGATCGGGTCGAGGCTTCGGCTGTAGCGGGTGCGGAAGTAGCGGCCGCGGGTGCGGAGGCGGATGCGGTCTTGGATCTTGGGCAGCAGGCTGCGCTCGGGGTGGGGGGCGTCGCGCAGGGCGGTCCTGAGGAGGGACAGCGACGGGTCGTCGTCGTGCGAGCTGTCGCGGTCGTCGGGTGTGGAGTCCGTCATGGTACCTTTTCTCCCAGCCGTGCTTCGACGGCTTCCTTGAGGAGGGCGCGCGCGCGGTGCAGGCGGCTCTTCAGTGTTCCGGACACGAGGCCGGTGATGGCGGCGACTTCTTCGTAGGTCAGGCACTCGACGTCGCGCAGGACGAGGAGCTCGCGGTGCTCGGCGTCGAGGGCTTGGAGGCATTCGATGACGATGCGCTCCATGCGGCTGCCCTGAAGGTCGAGGTCGGGGCGGCGGGTTTCGCCGGCGGTGATGCCTTGGGCGCGCTCGTGGGTGTCCACGGCTTCGGA
>Ga0164309_10000784_pt1 | contig 16568 bp, 16 predicted proteins | sample Whisoiple_247_MG_FD_109984 | JGI IMG/M metagenome (GOLD analysis project Ga0164309, IMG submission 109984) | Soil microbial communities amended with fresh organic matter from upstate New York, USA - Whitman soil sample_247_MG | ecosystem: Environmental > Terrestrial > Soil > Unclassified >...
GGCCGTGCACCTCGTTGGTATCGAGGCGGGTTCGGTTCGATTCCGAACGTGGGCTCCGGTAGTCCCGAAAGCACCTGCTCTTTGTAGCGGTGTGAATAGGGACGGCCACTTGCGGGTATTTCTCTAGGCGAGAAGCCGGCCTTCCAAGCCGTGCCAGCCGAGTTCGAATCTCGGTGCCCGCTCCCTCCATCGTGTGCGAACGAGGTCGATTGGTCAGGCGAAAACTCTGCCAAGTCTTCTCACGTTCGATTCCTGTCGTTCGCTCTCGACGTGCAGCACTGGTGTGCGCTGCGGGCTGCAAACCTGCAATGGCTCGGCTCGATCCCGAGGCACGTCTCCGACGCTCCTACTGGTGGATAGGCGCGCGCTCTCGACTCAGCTGACGCCCCGTTCGACGACTGGCTAGGTCGCGACTCCTTCAAAGTCGAGGAATCGGATCGATACCGATACGGGGTACCCATTGTCTCGGCCGGCGGATCCGGCGGCAGGTCTACGAAGCCAGCTGGTGAAGGTTCGACTCCTTCTCGGGACGCCAATCGGGGGGAACAGCGCGTGCTTCGAGGTGCGTGGCTGGATTGGGATCGCCCACACTATCAACCTGAAGGGTGATTGCTCTCGCTCGGGGATCGAGTGCTGCGCGTCCGAAGCGTGGCTGTGCCGTTCGAGTCGGCACGAGGGCGCCGCAGGGATCGACCAACGGAAGGTCACCGGGCTCATAACCCGGCGCGCAAGCGAACTCGGTTCAATTCCGAGCCCTGCAACGGTGACAACGCAAGGTGCGACGCGGCACTCATAAGGCCGGCGGCCGTGGTTCGAGTCCACGTGTCACCACTCCGGGATCGTCTAGCGGCAGGACGGCTTCGCTTTGAACGAAGAAGACGCGCGTTCGAATCGTGCACCCGGAACCAAGAAACCAATTTTCGGAACCAAGGCGAGATCTCACACTCGTCCTCTCGCGCACGTGGCGTAATAGCAGCCGCGCTGGTCTTAGAAACCAGTGGAGTGATCCGTGAAGGTGCAAGTCCTTCCGTGCGCACCAAGACCGACTCGAGCACTTCAGGAGAGGTGCAGATTCGGTCCTAGGGCTCTTCGGGAGCCGCGTGAGTGAAGCTCGAAATCCCGGAACCAACGCTGTCCTGGCGAAATGGCAAACGCGCAGTTCTGAGAAGGCTGTGAGGAAACTCGTGCGGGTTCAAGTCCCGCGGACAGCACCAGAGCCACGTCCTACGACCGGCTCTTGCCCAACGCTCGTCTGGTGAAACGGCAACCACGCCTAGCTCAAACCTGGGTGCCTTCGGGCTTGCGAGTTCGACTCTCGCGGCGAGCACGACACGAAAGAGACGACCATGCATACCCGCACTTTGTTGCTTTCTCCTTGGTATATCCCGATCAAAGTCTTGCGCTGGCAAGACGCCGTGAAGATGCGCTACGAGGGCACGGCCGAGGTGCTCGTGGAATACGAAGACGAAATCGCTTCGCCCTCCGTAGTCTGGAAAATGCCGGCAGTGATGCGGCTTCGGCGCATGCCGACGCAGAAGGCGCGAGGGCTACGTTTTTCGCGCATGAACGTGTACCAGCGCGACGGCTTTCGCTGCCAATATTGCGGCGGGAAATTCCCGGTCGCGCAGTTGTCTTACGATCACGTGGTACCGCGCTCGGCAGGCGGCACCACGACTTGGACGAATATCGTCACGGCTTGCAAAGCGTGCAATTCGCGCAAGGCGAATCACAGCTGTGATGACGCGGGGATGTGGCCGCTCCGCCCCCCGCGCGTTCCCAAAGCGCTGCCGCGCTTGCCGCCCGCCATCGATCTGGACAACGCGCCGGAAGAGTGGCTCGGCTTCGTGCGCGACCTCGCCTGAGCGCGTCATCCCGGTAGGTCGGTCGCTCACGGCCTACCGGGATGTGTTTTTGTAACGAGGAAGGTGAAGTGCCAGCGGTGGCATACCAGTCTTGAAAACTGGCGGTGGTCATACACAGGGGTTCGACTCCTCCGCCTTCCGCGAATCGATGGAAAGCTAATCGGCAAGGCGCCGAGCTCGTTTGCTAAACGGTGCGGTCTCCGGACAGTGGCTCGCTTCCACAGCTTTCCGCCTTTATGCTGCGGCCCCTCGGAGGGCGCGCGCTTTCGTACTGCGCTCGAGCGGGTCCGACTCCCGACCGCAGCTCTGGGCCTAGACTGGTACGCAACCCTGGCCTCACGCGTGATCCGAGAACTTTGCTCTCGATCAGACTTTCCAAGCGAGGACCGCAAGAGCTGCGAGCTCACACAGTTGCTCGGTGGCTCCCAGAAAGTCGCCCGTGATCCCGCGTGCACGCACCCAATAGCGCCAGCCGGTAATCGTCGTCACCGCGGCCAGCACCGCGACCAGCGCGCCGATCCGTTCGGCAGAAATATCGCCGGCGCGGACGAGCGCGATCGAGACGGAGGCCAACCACGCGCTCGCTACAGCGGCCTGCGAGAGTCCCGCCCGCGTCAGGTCGCGGCTCTTCGAGGGCTCTTCGGCAGTCACATAGTCCATGCTCGCCAGCAACCAGATAGGGCCGACGCGAGCCGCGCAAAAGACTAGCGGCAAGGCAAAGACGACCGCTCGGTCCAATTGCGCCAGCAGCGCTGCTCTGCCCGCAATCGAAACGACCAAGGCGGCCCCACCGAACGAACCGATGCGGCTGTCCTTCAAGATCGCGTGCACGCGCTCGACGTTGTAGCCGCCTCCCAGGGCGTCGCTCGTGTCGGCCAATCCGTCTTCGTGGAACGCCCCGGTGATCAGCATCGAGACCGCGATGACCAGCACCGCTGCAGGCAATGCCCCGAGCGGCGACAACGCTCGCTGGAGCACAGCGAGCGCACCACCGAGGACGAGTCCGACGAGCGGCGCATGAGCACCGGCCCATTTCCAATCCTCTTTGCGGTACGGAAATCCACCGACCGGGAGGCGGGTGAAGAACGCGAACGCCGCGCGCATCGCGCGCACTGGTGGCGGTAGGCTCCGCCCGCGTTCGAGGGACGAGGTCATTGCAAAGCCGAACCAGTCAGCGACCAATCAAGCCGAGGAGCATCTTCATGTCGACGTTTTCGCGCAAGACGGCGGCAATTCGGTCGAACTCGTCCGCCCCGGTCGCCGTAGCAGGTAAATGGTGCAGCGGCGCGAGTCCTTTCCGGCCGCGCAAAGCGGCGATTAACGAGCGTCGAACCGACGCGTTCTCGAAGAGCCCGTGAATCATCGTACCAACGACGACCCCATCCGCCGATCGCGCGCCGTCGAGGGCGGCCTGTTCTCGGCCATTGCGCTCCGTGATCGAGAACGCCGCCTGGTAACCAGGAGCCCGCGAAATCCGCCCCATGTGGATCTCGTAGCCGGTGATCGGAGCTCCCGCGTCGGACAACAAGAAGGTTGGAGCGTCCACTCGTGCGCGCAGCTGTGTCGTTTGTTTTTCGAGCCCGAACTCGGTTTCCACGCCCAACAGTCCGAGGCCTTCGCCGAGCTCCAACTCGGACTCGATGCGATGTGGATCGAAGATCTTGGTGCCGAGCATTTGGCAGCCGCCACACACGCCCAGCACGAGTTCACCGCGCGCAGCGCGCTCCTGAATCGCCCTTGCCAGCCCCGCTTGTCGCAGCCACGCGAGATCCGCGAGCGTGCTCTTGGTGCCGGGCAAAACGACTAGATCTGCGCCTTCGAGCTCGCGCGCCTGCTCGACGAAGCGGACCACGACGCTGGGTTCATGTTCGAGCGGCTGAAATTCGTCGAAGTTGGAGATGCGCGGCAGGCGCACCACGGCAATCTCGATCTCGTCGGGGCCTGCGCGCTTGCGGGCTCGTCGTTCGTCGAGCGAGACCGAATCTTCATCGGCGATTTGCAGACGTTGCAGATACGGCAAGACGCCGAGCACCGGCACACCCGTTCTTTGCTCGAGGAACTCGAGGCCCGATTCCAACAGTCTGATGTCACCCCGAAATTTGTTGACCACGAAGGCCGCGATCCGAGCCCGTTCATGGGGTTCGAGCAACTCGAGCGTGCCGACGAACGCAGCAAAAACACCGCCGCGATCGATGTCGCCGACCAGCAGCACCGGGGCCTCGGCAAGCTCCGCAACGAACATGTTCACGATGTCCCGCGGCTTCAAATTCACCTCCGCTGGGCTGCCCGCTCCCTCGATGACCACGACGTCGTGATCCGCTCGCAGTCGTGAAAGCGAGCCGGCGATGACTTCGCGCAGCTCGGGCTTCTTCACTTGGTAGTCGAACGCGCTCAAACTGCCGAGCGGCTTTCCCAGAACGACGACCTGCGAACGTGAATCCCCCTCCGGCTTCAGTAGAATCGGATTCATGTCGACGCTCGGGGTCACTCGCGCGGCGACTGCTTGCACGGCTTGCGCCCGTCCGATTTCTCCGCCGTCCGGAGTCACGAACGCGTTCAATGCCATGTTTTGCGACTTGAACGGCGCGACGCGCAACCCTTCTTGCACGAATAACCGGCATAGCGCCGTGGTGACGATACTCTTACCCACCGATGAGGCGGTACCTTGGACCATGATCGTACGGGCGGTCATCGATGGAGCTCTCGTGCTAGGGCCTGGAGTAAACGGGGCAACTGCTCGACCGGGCGCGCGCAGACGCGCACGTGGTGTGGCAAACCGAAAGAAGTCGCATCGCGAACGAGAACGGCGTGTCGAGCGAGCAACGCTTCACGCAAATCTGACGCCCTTCGCGCGGGGCCGAGGTCCAGCAAAGTGTAGAGAGTGCGACTCGTGTGCGTCCTGAGCCCGAGTCTTTGCAGTGCGAGTTCGAGTTCGACCCGATCGCCGAGTAGCCGGGCGCGACTTTCGGCGACGAAGGCTCGAGCTTCGACCGTGGTCGCGGCGCATGCCGCAGCCTGTGCCAGCGCGTTGACGGACCAGGGCGGTCGCGAGCGTTCAATCAACTCCACGATTGACGGAGGAGCGACGGCAAACCCGACGCGCAACCCAGCGAGGGCCAAGTCCTTGGTCAACGAGCGCAACCATACGATCCGCTCCGACGCATGCACAGCTTCGTCTCGATGACCTTCACTGAGCGAGGAAAACGACAGATCGACGATGAATGTCGCGTGCGGGTGGGCATCTGCCAACCGAACCAGGAGGTCGATCGGGATGGTCTTGCCGGTGGGATTCCCCGGCGTACAAAGGTAGACGAGTCGCGGTCGGAGTGCCCGCAGCGCTGCATCGAGCGCCGCGGGGTCGAGCGCGAAGTCATCTTCGGGGCGGAGACGGTGCTCGGCGACCTGCGCGCCCGCGTACGTCGCCGCGCTGCGCAGCTCGGAGAACGCAGGCTCGAGCACCAACGCCCAATCGCCGGGGCGGACCAAGCAGCGCGCGAGCGACCAAATCAGGTCCACCGCCCCGTTGCCGACGACCACGCTCTGACGTGGCACGTCAAGCCAACCTGCCAGCGCCGCTCGTGCCGGGGTGGCTGCAGGGTCGGGATAGCGCTCGATCGACGCCGCGCGAATCGCCTCGAGCACGACTCGAGAGGCACCGTAGGGGTTCACGTTGACGCTCACGTCGAGCACGTCCTCGTGCCGCAATCCCAACCGAGTGAGCTCGTCGTCGTGCAGACCGCCGTGCGCGCCGATCGCCGTGGTTTGACTCATGAGAGCCTCTTCATGGCAATCAGCCCGAGCGCGGTCAACGCAGCCGATGCGTAGGCCGCCCCAGACACGATCCGCCACGCGCGCGTGATGTCGGCCGCTTCGATCGGCCGCGTCGTGTCGCCCAACGCGTAGTGACCGCTCTTTTCGAGCCGGATCCCGAGCAGCCCGGCCATCGTGGCCATTGGACGTCCGGCATTCGGGCTTTCGGTACGAGCGCCATCGCGCCAGAGAATCGCGACGCCGCGGCGCAGGTTGCCTCCCGCGAGCGGCGCCACGAGCAGAAACAATAGAGCGGTGATTCGAGCCGGCAGCACGTTCAAAACGTCGTCGAGACGAGCGGCGGTTTTGCCGACCCACTCGTACCGGCCGTGGTAGCCAATCATCGCATCCAACGTGTTGCCGGCCCGGTAAAACGCCGCCCCCGGCAAGCCGGCGAGCGCAAAGTAGAAGAAAGGAGCCACGATCGAATCAGAGGCATTTTCGGCGATCGACTCGACGGTGGCCGCAATCAGCGCCGGTGGTTCGAGCTCGCTCGCGTTCCGGCTACACAGGCTCGCGAGCTGCGAGCGCGCCAAGGCTACGTCCTCGGCTGCCAATGCGTCTCGAACGAGGAACGCTGCGTCGCGGAGCGCGCGAATCGCGAACAGCGGTTTGAGCAACAGAGCTGTGACGACTATGGACAATATCGTCCAGCGAGACACGGCGTGAGCCGCCGCGAAAGCCAGCGCGGCACAAACCAGCGGCAACGTGAGCGCAACGGCTGCACCACGCACGAACTGGCCAATGCGCGCGGGACGCAGCGCCCAATCACGCCCACGCGCAATCACGGAACCCATCCAGGCAACCGGATGAATGGCGTTCGGGGGTTCACCGAACGCGCGATCGAGCGCCACGGCGATCAACAGGGCGAGAACCGCGCTCACGCCCCGGGTGCTCCAACAAGGCTCACTGTCGGCTTGATCCGCAGCATGCAACCAAGCGCGGCCAGCAGCACTTCCCCCGCCGCTCGTGCCAACCGTTGATGGGCGCGGCCGGCGACGTCGCGAAATTGCCGACCCAACGCCGTGTCTGGAACCAATCCAAAGCCGACTTCGTTGCTCACGAGCAGCACCGGGAACGCGGCGGCTTCGCAAGTGCTCGCCAGTCGATCCACGCGGCGCTCGATTTCCGCGACGGGAACTTCCGCGAGCAGGAGATTCGACAACCACAGGGTCAGGCAATCAATCACGACGACGTCGACCGGCTCGGTGTTGGCTCGAATCGACTCGAGTGCCAGCTCGAGCTCGCGCGGCGCCTCCACGGTGCTGAAGAGGTTCGCGCGCTCGACCAGGTGCGTCGCAATGCGAGCGCGCATCTCGTCGTCGAACGCTTCCGCGGTGGCGATGAAAACACGACGTGGGCCGAGAGAGAGCGCACGCTTCACCGCGTACGCGCTCTTGCCCGAACGTGCGCCACCGCCGATCAAGACGAGCTTCGAGTCGGTCACGGTCGCTGCTCCTGGAGCCAGGCGGCGATCCCTTCCTGAACCGCTTGGAACGCGGCAGCGCCGATCAGCGCGCCGATCTGCGTGTGTTTCCCGGCGTAAGTCGCGCCCTTTCGCCGCAGCTGTGGCCGTTTGCAGGTGACCACCGTGCAATCGGTCCCCGTGCCGGTAGCAGGCAAATTGCTGCGCCGACTCGAGATCCCCGCCTCCAGCACCGCCGCCGTCTTTGCTTCGGTCGCGATTGCACTGGCTTCCAGCAGGGCGACGTCGGTCAACGGAGTGTCCACGTGGAGCAAGAGGTTGATCGTGCCGATGCGTCCACTGACTCCCGGTGGATCGCCCGCTCGGAGTGCGTTCCCGAGGCCGGTGGTAGCGATGCAGCGCACGCGAATCCCAGCGTTGTCCGAAGTCACGTCGCGATAGGTCGATACGTTTCGGCTCGTGAGGAGTCCGATCGCGCTCTCGAGGCGTCGCTCACGCAGACGAGCTCGCAGGAGCTCGGTGGCATCGACGGGCGGGCGGAGCTCGTGATCCCGCACTTCGAGCCAGGCCACGTGCTGGGCCTCGACCAGCCCGCCGCGCACGATCGCCCAACTGCACGCACGAACGGGACAGGAAAAGGAGGCCACGAGCCAGCGGTCGGCTTGAACGACGCTCATCTCCGAGGTGATCCGGGCGTCTCCGACCAAGCGGTGTCGTGGCAGCGAAGCGCTCATCCCGAACATTCCTCCCGTTGCATGGCAAGCGTGTCGTTTCGAAAGCGCGCGCAGGCGTCGACCAATGCGGCTGCGACATTCGGATTCGATGCCCAATGAGCGTGGACATACGAAGCCAAAACGTTGTGGTGGCGGTAGCCTTCACTCGTGGTCTCCCCACCGCGCCGGCGCCGGAGCGAGTAAGCTCGCTCGAGAAGGGTCGCCGGCGGCTCGGGTTCGAGTTCGGAATACCGGAATTGGTGGCCGCGAAATCGAGTGCCCTTTTCACCGAGCAGCGTTCGACTCTGTGTCTCGACTTCGACGTAGCCCAGCGCCTGCAGCTGTTCGCGCATGCAGGCCTCTGTCGGCAGAAGCCCGACCATCGCATGTCTCGCTCCATCGAGCGTGCGGATCGCCTGCGTCAGGAACATCAGACCGCCACACTCGGCGTAGATCGGGCCGCCTCGTCGCGCAAAGGCAAGCACGTCCGCTCGCAGCGAGTGATTGGCCGCCAAAGCCGCGGCGTGCACTTCCGGGTAGCCACCGCCCAGGTACAAGCCATCCACCTCGGGCAGCCGCGCGTCGCGCAATGGCGAAAAGCGCACGAGCGTCGCTCCGAGCGCCTCGAGCCGCCGCAAATTGTCGACGTAGTAGAAGTGGAATGCTTCGTCGTCAGCGATGCCGATTCGAGCTCGAAACGAGCTCGAACGGACTTTCGGCCGCGCGAGCTCATCCGCGAAGGACGGCGCGGAGCGCGCCAACTCGAGCACAGCGTCGAGCCGAATCCACTCGTTGGCAACTGCACCCCAGGCGTCGAGCAGGCTCTCCGGCAACGATTGCGCGTCAGCGGTGCGAAGGCCCAGGTGACGCTCTGGGAATGCGGCTGCAGCATCGCGCGGCAGAGCCCCCAGAAAGGACGACGAACGAAGTGCCTTCTGCAATAGCTCGGCGTGCCCACGGCTGCCAACGCGGTTTGCGATCACTCCCGCAACGCGCAACGCCGGGTCGAAATCTGCAAAGCCGGCGACGAGCGCCGCGACGCTGCGAGCCATGCCAGCCGCGTCGACGACCAATATCACTGGTGCGTCGAGCCATTTGGCGATCTCCGCGGTCGAGCCTTCTTCGCTCGTCGGTGACGCGCCATCGAACAGCCCCATGACCCCTTCGATGAGGGCGACGTCGACGTCTTGCGTGGCTTCCAGGAAGGTGCTGCGCACGGCCTCTCGTCCCATCATCCAGCCATCCAAGTTCTGCGTGGCGTGACCAACGGCACGAGCGTGATAGGTTGGATCGAGGTAGTCGGGGCCGCACTTGAAGAGTGCAACCCGCAGGCCCCGCCCAATCAACGCACGCGCAATCGCCACCGTAGTCGTCGTCTTGCCCACGCCGCTCGATACGCCCGCAATCACGATCCGCGGCACCTCACGCCTGCTCGGATGCATTAGAAATCGACTCCCAACTGGGCTTTTTCGCCGCGCTGAAACGGGTGCTTCACGAGCTTCATCTCCGTCACCAGATCGGCGAATTCGAGCAGCGCCTCGGGCGCGTCCCGACCCGTAATGACCACGTGTACTCCGGCGGGCCGCGACCGCAGCGTCTCCAGTACCTCGTCGAGCGCGAGAAAGCCGTAGTGGAATGCATAGGTCAGTTCGTCGAGGACCACGAGTTCGCGCTCGCCCGACGAGATTTCCATCCGGGCCTCTGCCCAAGCAGCGCGAGCTGCCGCCTTATCGCGCGAGATGTCATCACTCTCCCAAGTGAAGCCGAGCCCCATCACCAGAAACCGCAACTGCGGGAGGCGTTCAGCAAAAACGCGCTCGCCCGTTTTCCATTTTCCCTTGATGAATTGCACGACCGTGACGCGCCACCCGCGTCCCAAAGCGCGAAAGACCATGCCCAAGGCCGCAGTGGTCTTGCCCTTGCCGTGCCCGGTGTACACGATCAAGAGCCCGCGCGGCTCAGCGACGTCACGGTTTGGCGTGGTCATCCCGCGACTCCCACGTCGGCACCGAGCCGAGCGTCCACGAGGGACCGCGGTGCGCCCGCGAGGGACTCGACGACAGTAGCCACGAGTGCTTCGATCGTGTCTGCACCCGCGGTTCGGACGTCGATCGCGCCGGACGACTCTGCCTGTGCCGCCGAGCGCGGACCGATGGCGACCGCAGAAACGTTCGAGATCGACGGCGGCGCTTGAGAGTAGAGCGCCAGCGCAGCGAGCGATGACGGCAAGACGATCAAATCGATGCGTTCGGGCCAGCGTATCGGCATGGAGATTTGATACGCGGCGATGGGCACGATCACCGGCGTCGCTCCCAGTGCGCTGAGCGGCTCACTCAAGGTGGTGGGAGAACCGGCTGCGATTGGCAAAAACACGCGGCATCCCTCCAAGTGCGACCGAGCCTCTTCTAAGGCATCGACGCAGGCCCCTCGAAGCGTAAAAACGGGCGGCTGATTCGCCGCCCTGAGCGCCGCCGTCACTTCGTTCCCCAGCGCAACCACTGGCATCTTCGAGCCGGACTCGAGCCATGCTTCGGCGGCTTCGATACTCGTCAACAGGGCCACATCACGCTCGCTCGTATCGGAGAGGCCCAATTCGAGATGAGTGGCGACGCCCTTCTCGACGTGCGGGAGCTCGAGCGTAGTCGCGCCGAGTTCTTGCAAACGCTGCGCAAGCTGCGACCTACCCGGTCGAGCCCGGGCGACGACGATCGTCTTGCCAACGAGCGGCCTGCCCACGTCGCGTGCGCCGGCGCCCGCCTCGGGCTCCCGTCCCGGCTTGACCGCGCGACGAAAGCGATGGGTAAACTCCGGATCGTAGAGCTTCGAATTTGCGAAGTCCGTCGCTGTCAGCACCCGACCCACGACGATCATCGACTGCGACTTCAGCCCTGCAGCACGCGCTCGTTCCCGAATGTCGGCCAGGGTTCCGCGCACGATGACTTGATCGGGCCAACTCGCGCGGTGCACGATTGCAACCGGACAGTCAGCGCCGTACGCGGGGCTCAGGGCAGCGACGACATCGCGCAGCAAGGTGATGCTGAGAAAGAGGCACAAGGTCGCGCGATGCGCGGCGAGCTCTTCGAGCTTCTCGCGCGCCGGCATCGGCGTGCGCCCTTCAGCTCGCGTCAAGATCACCGTCTGTGAAAGTTCGGGCAGCGTCAGCTCACGGCCCAAGGCGGCGGCCGCCGCCGTAAACGAGGAAACACCGGGCACGATCTCGTATTCGATCCCGAGTTCCACCATTCGCCGCATCTGTTCGGCAGTCGAACCGAAGATTGTTGGGTCACCCGTATGCACTCGCGCAACGTCCAAGTCGCGGTCACGGGCGTCGACGAGAACGGCGACGATTTGATCGAGCGTCATCGACGATGAATCGAGCACCTTCGCCTCCGCGTTGGCGCGTGCGACGATCTCCTTCGGCACGAGCGATCCGGTGTAAAAGACGACCGGGCAGCGAGCGATGAGCTCCGCACCACGAACCGTGATCAGCCCAGGATCTCCGGGACCCGCACCGATGATGTAAACGCGCATGGTGTCATTTCCTCCGTGCCGTCAGCTGCACTTCAAAACCGCATCGCGCACGACATTCCAGACCGCGGCTGGCATCTCGCACAGCCACGCACCAGCGATCGTGCGTCCACTCGGTGCCTCGATTTCGTCTTCGCCGAGGATCAGGGCCCAGAGCCGCTCACTCACCGAACCGTTGCGTGCCACGGTGAGCCGCTCGCCAATCATGCGCGCAGCTTCCACACCCTCGAGTGCGACCGACAACGTCGTTCCCGTCAGAGATGGTACGCCGCACACCTCGAGCTGAATGAAGCGGTCGCGAATCACGTCGCGCGCCGGAGGCGGCGTGAAACCTGCATTCTGCCAGTCACAAGGCGCTTTCGTATCACCGACGAGGAACCAAGCGGACTGACTAGCTAGCTTGGTCTCGAGCAGCAGCCCGCCTGCGAGTCTACCCACTCGTGCCATCGAGATCTCCTTCCGACTCGAGCTGCAGCGGGGGCTCGAGGTTCAGCGAGCGCCCTGGAGTTTGCCCGGGCAGCGCTTCGCCATCCCAGTTGTACTTGTTGGCATAGCCGCGCGGGGTGACCATGTGTCCTTCGAAGACGAAGGTTTGACTCGAACCGACGATCACGGTCGTGAGCATGCCGATCTCGTAGTCCAAGCAATGATCGAGATCGGTGAGCACTCGAGTCTCGCGCCGACGGTAGGCGCTCTTGACGAGCGCGACAGGCGTCGTTCCGGAGCGATGCTCGCGGATCAGCTCGTGGGCGCGGACTATCTGGCGTGTGCGGCGCCCGCTCGCTGGGTTGTACAAGCCGATCACGAAATCACTCTCGGCGGCAGCCTGAATGCGGCGCTCGATGACGGGCCATGGGGTCAGCAAATCCGACAGAGAAATGGCGCAAAAATCGTGTCCGAGCGGCGCGCCGACCAGCGAGGCGCACGCGTTCAGCGCGGTAATTCCGGGGATCAGTCGCAGTTCCGGTGAAGCGCCCTGCTTCCAGCCGATCTCTTGCAGAACCTGAAAGACGAGTCCGCCCATGCCGTACACGCCAGCGTCGCCGGAGGAAATGATCACCACCTTCGCGCCGGCTCGAGCACGTTCGACGGCGATGCGCGCACGACCAATTTCCTCGGTCATGCCGGTTCGGACCACCTCTTTACCGATGACAAGATCCTGTACCAGCCGGATGTAGGTCGTATAACCGACGACGACCTCTGCCGCAGCGATCGCTGTCAGCGCCGCGGGCGTCGTATGGTCGTGCGCACCGGGTCCGATGCCGACGATCGTGAGGGTCCCGTGGTCGTTCATCGGCTCACCATCTCTCGCTTGGCGAACGGGATCTCTGCAACGGCCAGCGTCATCGAACGACCCGCACCGTCTTCGGTGTAGCGCTGCTTGGGCACGAGTAGCTGACGCGCGCCAGCAGCGATCAAAGCGGCAGGCTCGCACACACCGCGCGCACCGACGAATGTCTTCACCCGTTCGGAAGGATTCTCGATGCCTTGCTCGACTCCGAGCGCGTCGAGCGCCTCCGCAGTGTAGGTCGTGAGCGGCCACCCGCGCTGCGCCGAGAGCTCCAGGAGCGCCGGTTCGTCGCCTTTTTTGTCGATCGTCGCCAGCCCTCGCACGCACTTCTCGGACAGACCATGGGTCGCGAACGTGGCCGCGATGCCGCGCTCGATCAGCTCCCTCGGCGTACCGCGATCACAGCCAATTCCGAGCAGCAGGCTCTTCGGACGGTAGAGCACCGAGCGAGCGAAATGGGCCGGGTGACTGCGAGCCAGGTCTCGATGTGAAGCGATCAGCAGGATCTCCCAAGCTTCCGGATCGACGCCAGCGAGCGACGTTGCATACTCGACGCCTTTGGGTAGCGCCTGCTCGAGGGGCCACCAGCTCGGTTCGCCGGTTTCTTGAACGAACAACACCCGCGTCTCGTTGACTACGGCGGCGCAGGCGCGAGTCACGTTGCGGTCCGGATCGTCGAGTGACCATCCCAGGTCTCGCGCGAGAATGTCCACGGTGAGCGTACCAATCGCGTCGGAAGCGGTGGTGACCACCGCGGTCGCAGCGAGCGCCTGCGCGACGCGTTCGGTAAAGACGTTCCCGCGGCCAACGTGTCCCGATAGCACACAGATGGAAAAGCGAGCCGCGTCGTCGACGCACACCACTGCGGGATCGATCTTCTTGTTGCGCAGGAGGGGCGCGATCATGCGCACGACCGCGCCGACGCTGATTACGAAAACATGCGCGTCATAGCGCGGAAAGGTGTCCTCGAGCAGTGGGCCCATCGGCAGAGCAAAGGGTCGCGCGCCCGGGGGAGCGAGTTCTCCGAGCTTTTCCGAGACCCACAGCTCGGAGTCCGGTAGCGCTCGCGCGATGCGGCGCGCGATCTCGATCCCGTGACGTGTGATGGCGTAGATCGCGATACTTCGACGAGGTTCGGTCATTCCGCCTCCATGCTGCGTTTGGCGCTCTGTCCAACCAAGCGACCGCTGCCATCACGGCGCTTGACGATCATCATCGCGAAGCAGCCCCCGTGCTCTTCGCGCACCTGACGCACGTCTCGCTCGACGCGCTGTTCGGGCATCGTCGCTTTCGATACGAAGAATGCTCGATCCGTGAGGCCCGTGTTCTCCAAGGCTTCGAGGATCTGCGGCAACTCACCGCCGAGCTTCATCAGCACGACCGTGTCGAAGCGTTGCAACAGGTCGACCAAGTCGCTAACACCGTAGGTTGCCGGAATGATCGCCACTCGTTCGTGGCCGTCCGCCAAGGGCACCCCTCCAACCATGGCCACCGAAGTGATCGAGGTGACACCGGGGACCACCTCCACTGCCAAGCGCGGCCAGCGCCGCATCGCCTCCGCGCGAACATAACCAAATGTGCTGAAAACCGAAGGATCGCCCTCGGTGAGGAAGGCGACCGAGCGACCCGCGAGTAACCGTTCACCGATCGCATCGACTGCGGCCTGCACACGAGGACGAACGACGTCAGGCTCTTTCGACATCGGAAAAGTGAGCTTCAGACGCTCTTGGGCGGGTCGCTCCTCGAGTAGCGACGAAACGATCGACCAAGCGACGGACGTGCCGTAGTCGGAGCTGCGAGGCAACGCGAGCACGTCGACGGACTTCAACACGCGGAGCGCGCGCAGCGTGAGCAGGTCCGGCGCACCGGGGCCCACGCCAACGCCGTATAGGGTGCCCAGTGCCGTCATGCGGGGACCTGCGAACGGTTTACCGGTTTATCCGCCGCCAAGATGTGGATGGGATTGAGCGCTTCGTAACGCTGGTAGTGCGCGAGCGGCGCGCCGCGAGAAATTTGGATCAAGGTGACTTCGGGCTCTGCGCCGTTCGCTTTGAGCGCTGCGTAGCCCTCCGCCACGTTTTCGAGCGTGATGGCGTTGATCACGAGGCGACCACCGGGCCTCAAGGCCGCCAGCGCTGCGTCTACTATCGGAGTCATATTCCCCTTGCTGCCGCCCACGAACACCGCATCGGGCGCGTCCAGACCGAGCAATGCCTCGGGAGCTCGACCGGAAATCACCTGCAAATGGTCGACGCCGTGCGCCCGTGCGTTTTCAGCGCAGATGGCGACGCCCTCGGGATCGACTTCGATAGCGAACACTTTGCCGCGCGAAGCCAACAGGGCCGCTTCGACCGCCACCGAACCCGAGCCGGCGCCGACGTCCCAAACCACGGAGTCTGGCCGGATGCGCAACGACGCGAGCGAGAGCAGACGCACCTCGCGCTTGGTGATGAGCCCCAATTTCGGCGTCCGTTTCGCGAAAGCCTCTTCAGGCAAATACGAGATTGTCGGCGGTGCTCGCCAAGCTTCGTCCGTGCGCCGCAGGAGCAGCACGTTGAGCGGATCGACGTCGCACACCTCGGCCAGCTCGCGCAGGGAGAACCGACGCACGCGCTGCTCGGGTCCTGACAGTCGCTCACAGACCCAAGCTTCCCAGTCCAGTTCGCCGTACTCGAGCAGGCGTGCCGCCAAGCGCGCAGGACTATTGTCGGCGTCGGTCAAAACTGCCGCCTTCCGTACCGCGCGCAGCTGCGCACAAAAGCCCGTCACGGGTCGACCGTGCAATGACAGCAGGGCGGCGTCGTCCCAAGCGATGCCGGTCTGCGCGAAGGCCCATTGGACGGACGTGGGCGTGGGCAAGAACTCCACGTGCTCGCCCCCGACCGCCTTCGCGACCCGAGCTCCAATCCCGAAAAACAGCGGGTCTCCGGACGCGAGCACGCAAACCGTGTGCTCGTTGGCCAGCTGAGCTACCCGCTCGAGCGCCGCGTCGAGGCCCGCTCTGAGCACGATGCGTTCACCCGTGAACTGCGGGAAGAATGCCAAGTGCCGTTCGCCGCCGACGAGCACCTGCGCGCGTGCCACGGCGCCGGCAGCACGGCTAGACAGGCTGGCGCAGCCGTCGTCCCCGAGTCCGATGACGCTCACCGCCTTGCGTGGACTCATGGGGTCACCTGCGTCGAGTTCACGGATAAGTAGAGCAGCGCGTGCAGGATGGCGACGGCGATGGTGCTCCCGCCCTTGCGCCCCCGCGCGGCAATGAACGGGATGGGCGACTCCGTCAGGGCGTGTTTGCTCTCGGCGGCCGAGACGAAACCCACCGGCACGCCAACCACCAGCGCAGGCCTCGCGCCCTGTTCGCGAACCAGGCGCAACACCTCCAGCAGGGCGGTAGGTGCGTTTCCGACCGCGATCACGGCCCCGTCGATCAGACCGAGCCGGTGCGCTTTGCGCATCGCCTCGATCGCGCGCGTCGAATTTCGCGCCGTGGCGGTCGCGATCACCTCGGGATCGGAGATGAAGCCGTGAACCGTGCAACCGTAAGCCGCTAGCCGCTGTTCGTTCAAACCGACCGCGATCATCTTCACATCGACGATCACGGAACAGCCTCGCGTCAACGCGGCGATCCCTGAATGAATCGCGTCATTGCCGAAGGCCATCAATCCGTTGAACTCGAAGTCGGCCGTGGCGTGGATCACCCGACGCACCACCTGCCACTCGGATTCGGGATAGGCGTGCGGGCCGACCTCGGCGTCGATGATGGCAAAGCTTTCGTCCTCGATGCCGCGGCCGAGCGCGGTCATCTGTCGCATGTCATTCATGATGTTTCCCGAGTAGGCGCGGTGACCGGCGCGCGGCCCAAAACACGACCATCGAAGTCCAGCAAAATCGCCTGCACCGCGAGCGGCGCGACCAACGCGGCGTGGCGTTCGAGATGA
>Ga0164309_10000785_pt1 | contig 16553 bp, 13 predicted proteins | sample Whisoiple_247_MG_FD_109984 | JGI IMG/M metagenome (GOLD analysis project Ga0164309, IMG submission 109984) | Soil microbial communities amended with fresh organic matter from upstate New York, USA - Whitman soil sample_247_MG | ecosystem: Environmental > Terrestrial > Soil > Unclassified >...
AAGCTCGACTTGGCCAAAGGCGGACAACTGCAGATGCTGGCTGTCAAAGGCCAGCCGCAGCTGGTCACCTACACCGGGCAAACCGTGGGCGTGGAATACGCCACCGAGTGGGTCGACATCGCCGATCCCGATCCGAGCAACGCCGAAGACGACCCGGGCGCCGTGTTCAAACAGGGCCTAGCTCTCGGTGGAGCGCAATTCATGGGCCTAGAAGGCCTGGCGTTGCAAGGTGGTGTGGCCTACTTCGTGGCGTCGGAGGCCGGCGACGAAGAAAGAGGTCAAGTTTGGAGATTCACTCCAAAGGGTGACAGCGGTGGCACGCTCGAGCTGCTCTACGAATCGCGCGACGGTGCGGTGCTCGATCAACCCGACAACATCACCGTGTCGCCCCAGGGCGCGATCCTGATGTGCGAAGACGGGGATGGTGAGGACATCGACGGTGGCGACAACTGGCTGCGTGTCCTCACTCAAAACGGTGAAGTGTTCGACTTTGCCCAGAACCTCAAGCCCATCGACCTCCACGACATCGACGACGAAGACTTCCCAGACGCCGGCGCCGCATTCGGCGCTAGCGAATTCTCCGGAGTCTGCTTCAGCCCCGACGGCAAGTGGATGTTTCTGAACGTGCAGTACCCCGGATTGACCTTGGCCATTACTGGGCCTTGGGAGAACGGCGCGATCTGAGCAGCCGCAGCAACTCTCAGCCAAGCCGCGCGCGGTCATGCGCCGCGTTCAGATCGATCACCGGCCCCACCGGGACGATGCGCGTTGGATTGACGTTCGGGTGGCTGGTGAAATAGTGGTGCTTGATGTGCTCGAGATTGCAGGTCTCGGCGACGCCCGGTGTTTGGTAGATATCGCGGAGGTAGCCGAAGAGCGCGGGGCAGTCGCTGAGGCGTCGAAGGTTACATTTGAAGTGATAGTGGTAGACCGGGTCGAAGCGCAGCAGCGTCGTGAAGAAGCAGATGTCGGCTTCGGTGAGCGTTGGGCCGAGCAAGAAGCGTTGTTTTTGCAGTCGCGCTTCGTAGCCGTCGAGTGCGGTGAATAGTTCGTGCACGGCGAGCTCGTAGGCGCTCTGTTTGACGGCGAAGCCTGCGCGATACACGCCGTTGTTCACGGGCATGTACAGCGCGTCGATTTCAGCGTCGATGGCAGCCTTTTGTTCGTCCGAGCAGAGCACTCGAGTTGCGCCGGCGAAGGCGTCGAATTCGCGCGAGAGCATGCGTAAAATCAGGCGCGATTCGTTGCACACGATGGTCTCGGTCTGCTTGTCCCAGAGTACGGGCACGGTGACTCTGCCGCTGTAGTCGGACTTTGCGCGTGTGTAGACTTCGTACAGGTAGCGCGCGCCGTGCAGACCATCACCAGTTGCGCCTGGGAACTCGCCGAACTCCCAGCCATTGTCACCCATGTGTGGGTGCACGACGCTGATGCTGATCGCGCTCTCGAGTCCTTTGAGTGCGCGCGCGACCAACGTGCGATGAGCCCATGGGCAAGCCAAACTCACGTACAAGTGATAGCGCCCTGGCTCGGCGCGGAAGCCGCTCGAGCCGTCGGCGGTCACCGCGCCGCGAAACTTGGTTTCTTCGCGCACGAAGTGACCTTTGTCGTCGGCCTTGTACCACTCGGTGCTCCATTGTCCGTCGATCAGCTTGCCCATCGTCCAATCATGCCTCTCTCGCCGAGGGTGTACATCCGCGCGAAAGCAGCTTGGACGAAATGTGTCTGGTCAGCGTGACCGCGCTCGTTCCTGCGCCTCAAAAATGAGCAGCACGGCGTCACCGTGGTTTGGCTAATCTTGCCGGACTCTCGCGAGGTTGTTGTCTTGAGCGGCTCCACTGAGTCGCGTCACGCGGGGCTCGAGCTGCTGCCCCAAGAGCCGAGTTTTGCCCGGTCTTTCGCCTTCGGTTGCACGCTTCTTCGCTCAGCTCGATCGCGCGTAGTGTTGCAGACTTCGCTGCCTGAAATCGAATGTAAAATACATATATGTGTTGCTAGGCTTTGGAGGGACCGAGCTTGCCGGCACCGTTCGAGAGCTTCTCGCAATGGGCCGCGTGGGAGGACGACCATCCATGCTGAATATCATTCGCGAAATCGCGTCATCGAGCGGCACGAGAAAAATCACAGCCTTCTTTTGGCTGTTCCTTGTCGCGCTCAGCCTGACTCTGCCCCGCGCTGCGCACGCTGAGAGCGCCGAGCCCGACAAGGCTCCGGTAGTGGTGAGCGCTGTCGCTGCGCCCGCTGCGGCCCCCGCTTCTGCGCCAGACGCGAAGAGCATGGACGAACGCATTGCCGATCTCGAAGCGTATATGAACAACGGCGCGCGCGTCGCCAAAGAGTCCAAGGTGGCTGGCCCCGGACCGGGACACAACGGTTGGATGATGGTCTGTGCCGCGCTCGTGCTGTTCATGACTCTGCCGGGGCTCGCGCTCTTCTATGGCGGCATGGTTCGGACGAAGAACGTATTGAGTGTGATGGCGCAATGCTTGGCCATGGCAGGCCTCGTGACCATCTTGTGGGTCGCGATTGGCTACAGCTTGGTCTTTGCACCCGGGGGTCCTACGCTCGGAAGCGCGAAGTTCGCGATGCTCAGCGGCGTCGATGCGATGCCCAACGGCGATTACGCGCAATGGGTCTCACAAAACGTATTCGCGATGTATCAGCTGATGTTCGCGATCATCACGCCGGCGTTGATCGTGGGCGCAATCGCCGAGCGCATGAAGTTCAGCGCGCTGCTCCTGTTCACCGTCGGGTGGATGTTCCTCGTTTACTTTCCGCTCGCGCACATGGTGTGGGGCGTGGATGGCATGATGAATGGGGTTTTCAACGCCAAAGCGTCGATCAAAGCCATCGATTTTGCCGGCGGAACCGTGGTCCACATGTCCTCGGGTTGGTCGGCGATCGCGCTGGCGCTGATTGTGGGTAAGCGCCGCGGCTTCGGCAAAGAGAGCTTTGCACCGCATAGCTTGGTCTTGACCATGGTTGGCACGGGTATGCTTTGGGTCGGTTGGTACGGCTTCAACGCTGGCAGCGCCGTGGCCGCCGATACGATCTCGGCCAACGCGTTCGTGACCACGACAATTGCTGCCGCTGTTGCCTGTGTCGCTTGGCCGGCGGCGGAGTGGATCACGCGCGGCAAGCCGACGGTGCTCGGCTTTTGCTCTGGCGCGGTCGGTGGTTTGGTCGTGATTACTCCCGCTGCGGGCTTCGTCACTCCGGGCAGTGCGCTGATCATCGGTGTGCTCGCCGGCGTCATTCCGTTCCTTGCCTGCACTAAGCTGAAAAACGCCCTCGGCTACGACGATGCGCTCGACACTTTCGGCGTACACGCTGTGGGCGGCACCATGGGCGCGTTGGTCACGGGGTTCATGGCGACCTCCCGCGCGAATCCCAATCTGGATTTGAATCTGAAGGGCATCGTTGGCAAAACGCTCTGGCTCGAGCAGCTGAAAGCCATGGGCTTCACGATCGTTCTCGCCGTCGTCGTCACGGTCGCGCTCGCGTACGCGCTGAAAGCCACCATTGGGTTACGGCCTTCGGAGGAAGACGAGCAAATCGGCCTGGATCTCAGCGATCACGGCGAGCGCGGCTATCACACCGGAGACTTTGGCGGCGCGCATCCAGAGCGCGACGATGAAGGGTCGGTCGCTGCACACTGACTCAATCGCGGCTGCGCTGCGCGTGACGACTCTCCGCCAGGATGGTCACGCGCGGCGCAGTGGGCAGAGCTATTTCGTGCGCAGCACCAAGCACGCAACTTCACTGCGCAAGCTGGGCTCGTCGTCGGCCAAGGCGGTGGCCGCATCGCTGTAGTCACCCAGATTGGTCAGGCCGCGCGCGGCACGCGAGCGAGCCGCGACGGCCGGATCGCGCAACGCTTTGACGAGCGAAGCCTTGACGCTGCCGTCACCAGCTTGCGCGAGTGCGCTGCGAGCTTCGTTCTGGGCGCGCAGCTCGGAGTCCGAACTCGTTTTCGCAGCTTCGATCTCGCGAAGCGCGCGGAGCGCCTCGCTGCGGCGCGCTTCGACGCCGATCAGGCGCGAGAGCGCGACCACGCGGAGTTCGGGGCTGGGATCTTTGGCGGCTTTGACGATGGCAGCCTCGGTTTCGGCGTTCATCGGCGCGAGGCCCAGAGCGAGTCGCTTTTCGTCGTCGCTGCCGTCCGCGATGTAGCGACGGAGCCGCGCGTTCGCGACCACCGCGTCCGCGCCGGATGTACGCGCAAGGGCGTAGGTCGCGCTCACGGCCGCGAGGCCACCGCCGCTTTCAGCGGCGACGCCGAGCTCGCGCGCGCCACCCTCGGCGAACGAGGCAGTGGCGGCCCAAGCATCCACGATGGCCATACGAGTCGCGTCGTCCGCCCGCGCCCAGATGTCTTTGAGCGCCAGCACCGCGCGCTCTCCGCCGATCGCGCCAGCCGCGACGATGGCGAGGCTTTGGCTCTGTGGATCGGGATCGACGCGCGCGGCGTCCAGCAGCGCTTCGAGCTCGCCCGCGTCGCGCACCGCGAGCGCGGTGCCGAACGCAGCGCGCCGCACTCGTTCGTCCGGGTCGACGAAGAAGGCTTTGCGCATGTCGGTGTCGATTGCGCGGTCAGCGGCCCGCGCGGCCACGGCGCGCCACGCACCCTGCTCGGAACGCGCGTAGTGGTGCAAGAGCTCCGTCTTGTCCGCGGCGTGGGTCTCCACCAAAATCAACGTCAGCTCGGCCGCAACGTCGTCGTCCTTCTGCGCGCGCCGCTGCATGGCCGTGCGCAGGGGCTGCGCGCAGCTACGCAGCGCGCGGACGCGCTGCGCGCCGCTCGTGCCTTCGGCCGCGGTCAATTCGCGTTCGGCGACCGCGCGCGCAAGCTCGACCACCGCGGCGTGATCGAGCTTTCCGGCTTGCTGAGCGCTCTGAATGTCGCGCTTCAGTTCGGCCAGGTTTCCCGTGAGCGCGGTACGAGCTGGAGGTTTCGGCCCGCACGCACTGAGCAGCAGTGCGCACAGTGAACATTGCCACGCAAAAGCTGTTCGAAACCGGCGCACGCGCTGCTTCAATTGACGCTGCTGGATGACTCGGTTTGTGCGGCTTCCGTGCGGGCCGACGCGGCGATCTCGTTGCGACGCTGCGCGGCCGCAGCCACGAAGCCCTCGAACAACGGGTGAGCCACCATGGGTCGGCTCTTGAATTCCGGATGGAATTGGCAACCGACGAAGTACGGATGCTGCGGAAGCTCGACGATTTCTACCAAGCGATCATCCGGGCTAGTGCCGCTGAGCACGAGCCCTGCACGGATCAGTTGTTCGCGATAGTCGTTGTTGAACTCGAAGCGGTGCCGGTGGCGCTCGGAGATCTGCTCGTTCTTGTACAAGTCGAGCGCGTGACTGCCGGCTTTGAGCGTGCACGGATAAGCACCGAGGCGCATCGTGCCGCCTTTGTCCTTCACCCCGCGCTGATCGGGCATCAGATCGATCACCGGATTGGCGCAGTCTTTCTCGAACTCGGTCGAGCTCACGCCCTTGAGCCCGCACACGTTGCGCGCGAACTCGATCACGGCCAGCTGCATACCTAGACAGATGCCGAAGAACGGCACGCCTTGTTCGCGCGCGTAGCGGATGGCCGAGATTTTCCCTTCCACTCCGCGGTCACCGAAGCCGCCGGGCACCAGAATGGCATCCAACCCGCTGAGCAGCGCGGGCGCGCTGCCGCGCTCGATTTGCTCCGAATCGATGTGCTCGAGTTGCACGGAGACGTCATTGGCGAGGCCGCCCGCGACTAGCGCTTCATTCAGGGACTTGTAGCTGTCCTTGAGGTGGACGTACTTGCCCACCACGCCGATGCGTACCGTGCCTTTGGCAGGCTTCTTGAACTTCTCGACGACTCGGATCCAATTGCTCAAATCCGGCTGACGCGACCAGATGTTGAGGCGCTCCGCGATTTGATTGTCCAAGCCCTCGGCATGCAGCACGAGCGGCAACTCGTAGATGCATGACACGTCCACCGCGGAAACCACGCTGTCGACCGCGACGTTGGAGAACAACCCAATCTTCTCCTTCAAACCCTGAGCGAGCGGGCGATCGCTGCGACAGATCAAGATGTCCGGCTGAATGCCGATCTCGCGCATCTCGCGCACCGAGTGCTGGGTCGGCTTGGTCTTGAGCTCACCCGCCGTGACGATGTGCGGCACGAGCGTCACGTGCACGCTGAGAGCATTGCCGTTGCCGGCCTCGAGCTTCAGCTGGCGAATCGCTTCCAGGAAGGGCAGCGACTCGATGTCGCCCACGGTGCCGCCAACCTCGATGATCGCGATGTCGACGTCGCTCGTGGCCTCGTAAATGCGCGCCTTTATCTCGTCCGTGATATGCGGGATGACCTGCACGGTCGCGCCCAAATACTCGCCGCGTCGCTCTTTCGTGATCACGGCCTCGTAGATGCGACCCGTGGTCACGTTCGCTCGCCGCGTGAGTTTGGCGGACGTGAAACGCTCGTAGTGGCCTAAATCGAGGTCGGTTTCGGCGCCGTCCTCGGTGACGAACACTTCACCGTGCTGGTACGGCGACATCGTGCCGGGATCGACATTGATGTACGGGTCCAGCTTCATGTGCGTCACGGTCAGCCCGCGGGCTTCCATCAACGCGCCGATCGAGGCCGCAGTGAGGCCTTTGCCGATCGAAGATACAACTCCACCCGTGACCAGGACGAACTTGGTGCGTCGACTCACCGCGGGACCTCCATCACGTGCTCCACGTTTCATGCATTCGTCTCGCGTGCATCTCAACCATTGTAATCACCAGCAACGAGCAGCGCTGCGCAGTGTTCTCAGAATACGCCTAGCACGCCAAAACCGACGGTGTTTTTCCCAGCGTCGAAGGTCGGGTGCCAGTCGAAGGTTTTATGACGTTCGTCACGTTTGGCACTCTCGCCGCGCAGCGCCGCGCGAGTGCGTCTCGGTTCCTGTGTCGGCATAAACAAGCCTTCACCAGCGAGGCCGAGGCCGGCGATCTGTCCCACGCCGTCGAGCGAGGTCAAGATTGCGCCCAGCACGACCAAGAACGTGTTGCATTGGGGGCCGCCGTTGCAGCCCGTGTGCGAGAGCGCCATCCACGGCCCAGCGAATGGAATTCGCAGGTCTTTTGCCATCGCCGGGTCATCGACGGCGTACGACACGCCGAGGGCGCCGCCGTACCAGACCGCGGTGCTGGCAACCCCGGCGATCAGCAAATTGCGCTTGGCCGAGGGCGGTGGATATTCGTCTACTGTGACGCTTCGGCTCGTGGTGGGCAGGGGCTCGGACGGGTCCGGGAAGGCCGCAGCCTTGGCGGCGCTCGGCTCGGCGGCCGCAATTCGTGCTAGCGTGCCGGCCATGAGGCCGAAAAATCCCGCTGCCAGCAGAGCGACGCGCGAGATCGAACGAATGGCGGGGCGGGGGGCCATGCGGGGCGGACTCTGCACTCAGGCCGGCGCTCGATGCAAGCGGAAGCTGACCAAGGTCGACAGGCGTTAACCGCGCAAGATTTTGGCCCAGGCCCTGGTCACATGGATACTCCCCTCGTTCCCGTGAAGAGTCGTTCAATTCGGCTGAGTTATCCGTGTGCGGTCCTGGCCACCGTGTTGATCGTGGGTGGCGCGCCCCCCGCGTCCCCTGGTCTGACCGGCTGCGCCGCTCCGCCTCCGCGCTCGCCCGTTCCCCAAGCAAGCTCGGCGCCGCCCGCTCTAGTTGCGAGCACGTCGGCTCCCGGTGCATCTCCAAGCGGGCTACCTGCGGCGTCCGCTTCTGCGCTTCCGCTCGCGACGAGCGCGCCAGTGCCGGAGACGGCGCACGCGGTGGAGGAAGTGCCGGCCACGCCCGCGACGCCACCGCACGTGTGGAAGGGCGGTGAGTTCCAGCGTGCGGTGACTCAATTGGCGCGTTGGGTGAAAAAGAGTGGTGGCTCACTCGCCGCCGAGTTGGGCGACGTCGCGAGCACTGCGGTGCTCGGCAGTCACTCACCGAGCAGCCCCGAGAACCCAGCCTCGAATCAGAAGATCCTGACCACCGCCGCAGTCTTGCGGACCTTTGGGGCCGACTATCGCTTCAGGACTTCGTTGTGCGGAACGCGCAACGGCCCGAGCATTCCACGCTTGGTCCTGCGCGGCACTGGCGATCCCTCGCTTTCGAGCGGCGATCTGCAGGCCATGGCCAAGAGCCTGGCGAAGGCCGGCATTCACCAAGTCGCTGATGTGCTCGTCGATCAGAGCTTTTTCGACGCTGCTTTCGTGCCGCCAGCGTTCGAGCAGCAGCCGGATGAATGGGCCGCGTTTCGCGCACCCGTGAGCGCCGTCTCACTGAACCGCAACGTGACCACGTTGAATGTGAAGCCAGGGGAAGCGGGAGGGCCGGCGAGCGTCTGGTTCGATCCACCGGGCCTCGTGGACGTGACGGGCAGCGTGCGCACCGACGCAAAAGAGCGTACCCAAAACGTCAAGCTCACCTTGAAGGAGGCGGGCACCCGCCTGAACGCGCTGGTTGCGGGGGCGATCGCACCGAGCAGTCCGGCGTTTCATTGGTCTCGTCGCGTGGAGGATCCCAGGCTACTCGCGGGCTATGGACTCCAGGCCGCGCTGGTCGCTGAAGGCATTCAAATCAGCGGCAAGCTGAGCAACGGTGGTGAAGACGAGCGCAACGAATTGGTGATTCACGATTCGAAGCCGCTCGCCGAGCTGCTGCCCGAACTCGGCAAAGACAGCGACAATTTTTACGCGGAGACCTTGCTCAAGGACCTCGGCGCGAAAATCAAAGGCGCGCCAGCCACCAGTGAAAACGGCGCAACCGCCGTGCTCGATTATCTGCGCGAGATCGACGCGCTCGAGCCAGGCACGCGTATCCTCAACGGTTCGGGGTTGTTCGACGCCAATCGAATTTCGGCGCGCACGCTCGTCAACACGCTGCGCAGTGCCTATCGCGACCCCAAGATGAGCCGCGTGTTCGTCGACCAGTTGGCGATCGGCGGCGTGGACGGCACGCTCAAGCATCGCTTTGCCGCGTACAAGAAAACGCGCGCGATTCGCGCCAAGACCGGCACGCTCGACCAAGTGATTGCGCTCAGCGGCTACGTGTTTCGCCCCGACGGCTCTTCGCCGGTCGCGTTTGCGCTGATTGTGTCGGGGATTGCCGGCAAACACGCCGAGGTTCGCAAGCGCGTCGACGAAGTGGTGACGAACGTGGCCCGCGAGCTCGCGCGCGACACAGCGCCCGAATGAGCCGCTGAGGGCCTTACTTCGCCCGGGGACAAAAACGACCGCGGCCACGATCGGGGCGATCGTGGCCGCTCTGTCGACGTCGGGACCGCGCTACTTCGCGGCGGACGTCGAGTTTTGATACAGGTCGATGTTGTGCTGGTACTCACCGCGATCGGTGATGCTCATCGACAGGAACAGAATCACGAACAAGATCGCCGTCAGGAACAAGATCAGGTGGAACTTCTTGTCCCAGAACAAGTGCATGAAGAACGTGACGACGAGCGCGGCCTTGATGGTCGCAATCACCATCGCGACCACGAGGTTACCTTCAGCACCCAGATCGAAGCTGGTGACGCTGACCGTCAAGATGGTCAGGCCCATCAATGCGCCGAGCACGGCGACGAGCATCCACACGGGCATGGTGTGAGCCAGCCCGTGGTCGTCATGACTGGCGTGAGCGTCTGCTTCTAGCGGCGCCTCGCGGCGCGCGGCTTCTGCCGGCTCGTCCTGTTCGGTCGGCTCGAGTGCGGGATGGGGACGCGTCGCGTCCTCACGCGGCTCAGGCGGCTGCTCTTCCGAGGATCCTTGCATGGACTTCGGTTCCTTATCGGCGTTTTCGGGATGGTCTGAGTCTGCCATGGGTCAAATCCGCCTCAATGAATCAGGTAGAGCAGGGGGAAGAGGTAGATCCAGATCAGATCGACCAAGTGCCAGTACAGGGCGGCGTAGTCGATTGGGCCGAAGTACTTCGGTCCGAACTGGCCTTTGTTGGCGCGCAGCAAGAGCCAAATGAAGACGCCGATGCCGCCGAGCACGTGAATACCGTGCAGGCCGGTCATGAAGAAGTAGATGCCGAAGAACACGTGCGCGTTGCGCGGCTTCGACGGACGGGTTTGATCCTCCGCTTCCGGGCCAATCACGCCGGCTTTGATCAGCGGTTCGAGTTCTTCTTCCGTCGGGCGTTCGATGGCGGCTGCAGCTTCAGCAGCGGGGGCAGCGCCCTTCGCGTGGTCCTTTGCTTCCGCAGCTTTGGTCAGCTTTTCAGCGTACTCCGCGGCTTCCGGATGCTTGTGCTTGAAGGACTCGAGCTCCCAGACCTGTTCGGTCGGGTGGAATGCGGGGCCCGGCAACAAGCCGTCGTGGAACTTGTGCTCGTACTCGAAGAACTTCACGACCATGAACGTGCAGGCGCACGCGATGGTGATGAGGATGTTCAACACCAGCAGCTTACGTTGAGCGAGCTGCGCGTTGCGCACTGCCCAGGCAGCCGTGAGGCTGCTGATGAGGAGCACGCAGGTGTTGATGGCACCCATCGAGGTGTTCAAGAAGTAGTGCGCGTACACGAACACTTCTGGATGCATCCCGCGGTACACGGTGTACGCGCAGAACAGACCCGAGAAGAACAGCACTTCAGTCAGCAGGAACAGCCAGATGCCGAGCTTGCCGGCGTCGAACTGCTGCTGATACGTGTCGAAGTGATGGGCAAGGTGGGGGCCACCGTGCCCGCCGTGCGCGCCATGTCCACCGTGCGCGTCATGCCCGTGCGCGGGTGCGTGGGCGGGCGCACCATGGCCGCCTTTCTTGGCGGTAGTGGCGGCGGATTCCGAAGTGCTTTCACTCATTGGGATGTCCGAAGGTTCGATATTGCTGGGAGCGAAGCGGCGATCAGCTCAGGTTGAGGACTTGCGCGGGGCGTAGCCTTTGGTGGCTTCGTCGTACACGAGGTTCTCGTAGCCGTCGTAGGGGCCAGCAGAGATGACTGGGGCCTTGTGGAAGTTGTAGTAGGGCGGGGGGGAGGAGCACTGCCACTCGAGGGTTGCGCCACCCCACGGGTTCGGCGGAGCGGGCGGACCCTTCTTCAAGCTCTTGTAGAGATAGAAGGCGGTGAGCAAGAAACCGAGGCCGAGCGTGTAGGCGCCGAGCGTCGACAACACGTGGAGCGGCTGAAATTCAGGCAGGTAGTTGTAATAGCGGCGCGGCATGCCGCGGCTACCGAGGATGAACTGCGGGAAGAACGTCACGTTCAGCCCGATGAAGACCAACAGGGCACCGATGCGACCGGACTTCTCGTCGTAGAACTTGCCGGTGAATTTCGGCCACCAGTAGTGCAGCCCGCCCATGAACGCGGTGATCGCGCCGCCCATCATCACGTAGTGGAAGTGCGCAACGACGAAATACGTGTCGTGCAAGTGCACATCGACGCTCATCACCGCCAAGAACACGCCGGTCAGACCGCCGATCGTGAACACCCACAAGAACGCCAGCGCGTACAGCATCGGCGTGTCCAAGTGAATCACGCCTTTGTACATGGTCGTGATCCAGTTGAAGACCTTGATGGCCGTCGGGATCGCGATCAAGAAGGTGATGGCGCTGAAGATCGTGCCTGCGAGCACGGACTGCCCGCTGACGAACATGTGGTGACCCCAGACCAAGAAGCCGAGGAACGCGATCGCCAAGCTGCTGATGGCGATGAACTTGTACCCGAAGATGCGCTTACGCGAGAAAACCGGGATAATTTCGCCGATCACGCCGAAGGCCGGCACGATCATGATGTACACGGCGGGGTGCGAGTAGAACCAGAAGAAGTGCTGGAACAGCACCGGGTCACCGCCGAGCGTCGGATCGAAGATACCGATGTGCACCGTGCGCTCGATGATCATCATCAGGAGCGTGATGCCGATGACCGGCGTGGCGAGCACCTGAATCAAAGCGGTCGAGTACAGCGCCCAGCAGAACAGCGGGAGGCGGAACCAGGTCATGCCCGGCGGCCGCATCTTGTGCATCGTGACGATGAAGTTCAGACCGGTGAAGATCGAGCTGAAACCGAGGATGAACGCACCGAACGCGGCCGGAACCACCGCAGTCGAGGTGGTCGTGCTGTACGGCGTGTAGAAGGTCCAACCGGTGTCCACCGCGTTGATCGCGAGCGACGTGAGCATGAACACGGCGCCCACGATCCACAGGTGGTAGCTGGCCAGGTTCATGCGCGGGAAGGCCACGTCTTTGGCTCCCAGCTGCAGCGGCATGATGATGTTGCCGAGCGCCGCCGGGATACCGGGGATGATCACCAAGAACACCATGATCGCGCCGTGCAGCGTGAACATCTGGTTGTAGGTGTCATGGTCGATGATCGTCTTGCCGGGCGTGAGCAACTCCGTGCGCACGAGCAGGGCGAAGAAGCCGCCCAAGGCGAAGGCGAACAGCACCGAGCACAGGTACATCACGCCGATGCGCTTGTGATCGAGGGTGAAGATCCAAGACAAGACTCCCTTGTCGTGGGTCAGGTAGTTGTCCGAGCTGCTGGAACGTGGCGCGACTACGTCGGCCGTTGCGCTGGGTGATGCCATCTGTCCGTTCCTTTATTTCAAACTCTTGATGTACTCGATGAGCCCGTCGATGTCTTTGTCGCTCAGCTTGCCCTGGTAGGTGGGCATGGCCGGGGCGAAGCCCGAGACGATGTGGGCTTGCGGGTCAATCATCGATTCACGGAGGTAATTTTCGTCCACTTTGATCGGCGCTCCGCCGGTCATCGCTTCCATCTTGCCGTAGATGCCCTTCCAGGACGGGCCGACCTTGGGTGTGCCGTCGAGGCTGTGGCATGTCGAGCAGCCTTGCTTCTCGTACAGCATCTTGCCTCGGTCGACGCCGGTCAGGCTGTCGGCGGCCGCGATCGTCTTGGCCAGCCACTTCTCGTACTCACCCGGCGGGTGAACGACGACGCGCGTGATCATGTCGGAGTGCGAGGTACCGCAGTACTCCGCGCAGAAGATCGGGAACTCACCGACCTGGGTGGCCTTGAACCAGAGGTCCGTGTAGCGACCCGGCACGGCATCCATCTTCGTGCGGAAGGAGGGGATGTACAGCGAGTGCAGCACGTCCACCGAGTTGATCACCATGCGCACGGGGGTGTTGACCGGCACGTGCAAGGTGTCGTCCGGCGTGCCGAGACCCGGGTAGGTGAAGAGCCACTTCCACTTTTGACCCGTGGCGCGCAGCTCCATGGCCGACTTGGGCGGCGTGCGCAGATCCACGAAGCCTTTGAAACCGCCCACGAACAGCGGCACCACGATCAGCAGCGGAATGATCGACCAAGTGAGCTCGAGCATCGTGTTGTGCTCGCTGGTCTTCTGCGCGATCTCGTTCGCGGCGCGCGACTTCGCGCGATACTTCGTACAGAAGCGGAACATCGCCCAGAAGATCGCGACCGTGAAGAACAGCGACATCCAGAGCATGAACTCCCAGAGCGCGTCGGTGTTGCCGGTCGTGACGGACGCACTCGGTGGCATCCAGAAGTACGGCGAGTCTGGCAGTTTCGGCAGAGTCGGTTCGGAACCGAACATCGCCGAAGCGCTAGACGCGACGGAGGCTAGGGTCGAAATGCTAGCAATCATTGCTCTTCGCTCTCGTTCTTGCGCTTCTTGTCACGCTTCGAAAGAACCGTCAGAAAACCAGCCAATAGGAAGACGGTCGCGCCACCCCCCGCACGCATGATGTTGCGCGCGACGGGGGCGTAGCGTCCCTCATTGGCGTCGTAATGGAAACAAAACAAAATCAATTGGTCGACCGTCGTGCCGATTTTGCCTTCGGACGATTCGACCAGCGACAAGTGCAGGGTCTTTTGCGGGTACTCGAGCCCGTACAGGTAGCGGTCGATCTTGCCGTTGGGCGTGGTGAGGACGACCGTGGCCGGGTGCACGTACTCTTTGCGCGCTTCGTTGTAGTGGTAGGTGATGCCTAGGGCCTTGGCCATCGCCTGCACGTTGTTCTCCGAACCGTGCAAGAAGTGCCAGCCGCCCTCGGAACCGGGCCGCCCGTACTGCGCGAGGTAACGAGCCTTGGTGCGGTGCGCGAGCTCCGCGGTCTCGTTCTGATCGAAGCTGATGGTGACGATGCGGTACTCCTTACCGATCGTCCAATCGACCTTCTTCAAACCGTCGACCAACGCGTTCAGCTGCAAGCTGCACAACATCGGACAGTTCGAGTAGTTCATGGTCAGGATCACCGGGACGCTGCCGTCGAAGTAATCCTTGAGGGTGGCAGGCTTGCCGTTCTCGTCCTCGAACCCGAGATCCATCGGCACGGGCGCCGACAGATGCTCTTTGACATCCACGCCAACCAGCCGCCGCGGCAGCGGCTCCTTGCGCTCCACCTGCTCGGACTGCGGCACGAGGTCTGCACGCGCGCCGCGCGGGGCGGCCGCGAGCATTAGACCTGCGAGGACCGCAGTCAGAATCGGGGTGGAGGGGCGTGGGATCATGCTGGTTTGCGCTCAGCGACTCACTTGTTGATGGGGCCGGGGGCCTCCGCACCGGGCGTTGCCGCGGTGGGGGTGGGCGTCGGAACCGGCGTCGGTTTGGTAGAGCTGCCCGGAGCTGGCTTTTGCACTTCGCGACCCGCTTCTGGCTTGGCGGGCGCGCCGCCTTTGCCTTCTGCGGTCTCGTTGGCTTTGGCGCCGCCCGCCGCGGTCGCCGAAGCGCCGCCAGCGCCGCTTGCTCCACCCGCGCCACCGCCTGCGGCAGCAGCTTCAGTGGCGACTCCGGCTTTCTGCGGAGCAGGCGGCGTTGCACTGCTCGGATCGCGTTGCAGTTCGGCCACGACCAAACCTTTGGCGACATCGATCGGCAAGGACACGACGCCCTTGCTGCGGCTGATGTACTTGGCGGGGCCGCTCAGTTCTTCGTGCTGCTTGGCCTTGAGATCGGTGACGACCTGATTGGCGTCGGCATCTTTGATGGCTTCCTCGGCCTCGATGTCGTGGCGCACCAGGGCGGTCACGGCAGCCGTGATCGAAAGCATCGCGAACAAGCCGACGGTCACCAAGGTGCCGAGAGCTCCGGTGTTGATTTTGTCGGCTTCGGTGGCGGCGACTTCGCCGCCTTCTACGCTCGAATGATCCGTGGACATCCGACTCTCCTAGATATTCTCGAAGGCCAGCGAGTCCGGCAGGCGCGGGTCATTCTTGGCCACCAGATCGAGACCCTTGGCGCGGAAGGCGACACCCGCGATGAACAGGGCAGCGACACCGATCCAGCAAGTCACGTCGATCAAAGCGAACGGAACCTCGTCGAAGCCGAGCGTCGGCATCACCAGCCAGTACATGTCGACGTAGATCATGACCAGCTGCCACACGCACCAGAAGGCCAGTGCCTTGCGGTTGCGCTTCACGTGGCGCGACAACAGTCCGAAGAACGGGATCACGAAGTGCCCGAACACCAGCACCCAGGACATCGTGCCCCAGCTGTTGGCGAAGCGAACTTTGAACCAAAGCGTTTCTTCTGGAACGTTCGCGTACCAGAGCAGCATGAACTGCGAAAAGCCGACGTAGGCCCAGAAGATCGTGAACGCGAACACCATCTTCCCCAAATCGTGGAAGTGGTGGACGGTCACGCTCGACGTCAAACGGCCCTTGCTCTGCAGCCACATCAGGGTCAGCGCCAGCGAAGCGTTGATCGCCTGCACGCAGCTGGCGAAGTAGTAGACGCCGAACATGGTGCTGAACCACTTCGGATCGAGTGCCATGATCAGGTCGATGGCGCAGAAGGTGATCGTGATCGCGAAGCCGATCATTGCAGGGCCGGCGAGGCGGCGCATGCTGACGACCGTCTTGGCGGCGACTTCCGGCGCTTCCTTGTCTTGACCGAGGCTGCGCTTGAGGAAGAAGCGCGAGAGCAACGTCCAGAAGCCGAAGTACACGACGAACCGAATCGCGAAGAAGGTGGTGTTGAGGTAGCCGATCTTGTTCGCGAGCTCGTGGCTCTTGTGCATCAGGTCGGCGTCTGCCCACAGGTACATCACCGGGTTGCCCATGATCAGTGGCAACACGACGGGCAGCGACAGCACAGCCAGCACCGGCGCATTCGCGGCGATCAACTCACCAATGCGGCGAATCACCGTGCTCCAGTGTGAGTTCACGATGTTTTGAATCGTGACCCACCACAGCGCGCCGGCACCGATGGTCATCGTCCACACGAACGCGACCAGGTACGAGTGCGAGAAACGGTTCCAGCCGTCGGCCGCGTTCATACCGAGGAATGCGCTGATACCCAGCGCGACGACGCCGACACCCAGCGCTTTGACGAACAACGCTTGCCCGACCTCGGCCAAGCGGATGTTGTCACCGCCCGGCCCGTCGCCGCTGCCCTTAACTACTTTACTGACCTTTGCCATTTTCCGTCAGGGTCCTTTGCGGCTCACTTGAGGCTTGCCCGCGCGTCCGGCGGCAGATCGGTCACGCTGCCGCTCCGGCTGCGCTGCAATGCGCGCACGTACATGATGATCGCCCAGCGATCTTCGGTTTTGATCTGAGATCCGTAGCCCGGCATGTTGCGGACGCCGTTGCTGATGCTGTTGAA
>Ga0164309_10000789_pt1 | contig 16510 bp, 12 predicted proteins | sample Whisoiple_247_MG_FD_109984 | JGI IMG/M metagenome (GOLD analysis project Ga0164309, IMG submission 109984) | Soil microbial communities amended with fresh organic matter from upstate New York, USA - Whitman soil sample_247_MG | ecosystem: Environmental > Terrestrial > Soil > Unclassified >...
CCGGCCGCCGGCGGGCCGCGGCCCGCGCCGCCGGGGCGCCCGCGGGGGCCGCCGGGGGGGGGCGCCGCCGCCGTCCCCGCCGGGGGGAGGGGGGGGGGGGGGGGGGCTGGGGGGGTCGGCGGCTGTCATCGGCGGTCCATTGTCACCGCACCCGAGCCGCGGACGCGATCTCGATTCGCGCAGAGCGATCACCCGGACGCCGAGATCGGTGCCGCGCCCCGAGATCGGTGGCAGGAGGCACCGATCTCGGGCGGAAGCACCGATCTCGACGACCGGCAGGCGGCTCAGCGCACGATCGCGTCCGAGATCGCCAGGCTGCCGCGGAGCCGGATGTCGTCCGACGCCGCCCCCACCAGCACGGGGATGGTGCCGGTCGGGGTGCGCCACGCGTCGAGGTCGACGTCCCAGTAGGACAGCGACTCCGGGCTGAGCGTCACGGTGACCGACTGCGTCTGCCCCGGCGCGAGCGTCGCGGTGCCGAACCCGGCCAGGCTGATCGGGGCGCTGCTGACCCGGCGGGTCGGCAGGTTCCCGACGTAGACCTGGACGGTCTCGGTGCCGGCGACCGCGCCGGTGTTGGTCACGTCGACCGTGGCCTGCAGCTGCGAGCCGCCGTCGGCGCCGGGGACGACCGCGGTGCGCAGGTTCGCGTACTGGTAGGTCGTGTACGACAGGCCGTGCCCGAAGGCGTACTGCGGCGCGATCCCGTTCTCCGCGTACCCGCGGTACCCGACGAAGATCCCCTCGCTGAACTGCTGGTCCAGCCCGTCGCCCGGGTACTGCGACGGGTCGCTGACCGGGGTGGAGGCCTCGTCCACCGGGATGGTCACCGGCAGCCGGCCGGACGGGTTGACGTCACCGAACAGGATGCCGGCGACGGCCGCCCCCTGCTCCTGCCCGCCGAACCAGTTGTGCAGCACGGCCGGCACGGCGCCGTCCCAGTCGGAGGTCTGCACGACCGCACCCGCCTCGAGGACGACGATGGTGCGCGGGTTGGCCGCCGCCACCTGGCGGATGAGCTCCGCCTGGCCGTTCGGCAGGTCGAGGCTCGGCTTGTCACCGCCCTCCGAGGAGTAGTCGCGGACGACCACGACGGCCGTCTGCGCGGCCCGCGCGGCCTGGGCCGCCGCCTGAACGGACGGGGTGACGAGCGGCTCCGGCGTGGTCCAGCCGAGCCGGAACGCGGCGCCTGCGTCCGTGCCGCCCGGGGAGTCGTTCGTGTACTCGGCCCGCAGGTCGTACGTCTGGCCGGCCGTGAGGTCCACCGCGGCCGTCGTGACGGCCGGGTCGCCGGACGGCCCGGTGGTGAGCACCGGCTGGTCGTCGAGGAACACGGTGCTGGTGCCGTTCGTGGTGACGGCCAGCTCGTACGTCCCGGTCTGCGGGGCCGTGAGCGTGCCGGTCCACCGGATCGACGCGTTGTGCAGGTTGTCCTGCACCGGGAAGTGCGGCGACTGCGCGTTGAACCCCTCGAACAGGAAGAACCCGCCGTAGATGCCGGCGAACGGCTCCGTGCGGTCGACCGCGGGGGTGCCGGACAGGTCCGCGGAGTCGAAGTACTCGACCCGCAGGCCCTCACCGTCGCCCAGCGCGGACGTCAGGTAGTCGGACGGGATGGCGTCCGGCCCGGAGAGCAGCACGGCGGAGGTGACGGGGTCCGTCCCCGGGGTGTGCGAGACCGTGACACCCGGGGCGACGCGCGCCCGGATGCCCTCGAGCGGGCTGACCGTCCGCGTCGGGATGACCTGCGAGGAGCCGCCGCCCTGCGTCACCGTGTCGGCGTCCGTCCCGATCACCGCGATCGAGCCGACGTTCCCGGCCAGCGGCAGGGTGCCGCCGTCGTTCTTCAGCAGCACGCTCGCCCTCTCGGACAGGGACCGGGCGAACGCGGAGTTCCGCTCCTCGGGCAGCGGGCGGACCGTCGGCGGGTTGTCGAACAGGCCGAGCGCGACCATCGGCCGCAGGATGCGCAGGACCGCGTCGTCGATCCGGGACACGGGGACCTGCCCCGCGCGGGTGGCGTCGAGCAGCGGCCCGCAGAAGAAGCAGTCGCCGGGGCCGACCTCGGGCGTCGTGTTGCCCGGCATCTCCTGGTCCAGGCCGCCGAGCACCGCCGGCACCGTGCTGTGCGTCGCGCCGTAGTCGCTCATCACCCACCCCTGGAAGCCGAGCTGCTGCTTGAGGATCCGGTTCAGCAGCTCGTCGTCCTCGCAGGCGTAGGTGCCGTTGACCTTGTTGAACGCGCACATCGCCGAGCCGGCCCGCCCCTGCTCCTGGGCGATGGCGAACGGCCGGGTGTAGATCTCCTGGAGCGTCCGCTCGTCCACGACCGCGTTGCCGCCGGCCAGCCGGTTCTGCTCCTGGGTGTAGACGTTGTAGTGCTTGAGATCGGCGATGACCGGGTTCGCCTGGATGCCCCGGATCTCGGCCGCCCCCAGCACGCCCGACAGCAGCGGGTCCTCGCCGAGCGCCTCGAACGCGCGGCCCGCCTGCGCCACCCGCGCGATGTCGAAGGCCGGGGACAGCAGCACGTTGTGGCCGGTCCGGTGCGCCTCGTCGCCCGCCAGACGGCCGTACTCCTGCGCCAGCCCCTCGTCCCACGTGGCGGCCAGCGCCAGCGGCGAGGGCAGCTGGGTCGACTGCTGGTCGTTGACGTCGGGGTTGGCGATCCGCACGCCCGCCGGCCCGTCCGCCATCGTGAGCGCCGGGATGCCGAGCCGCTCGTTCGGCCTGTTGTAGAAGCCGTAGTAGTTGTTCAGCTCCCCGTGCATCAGGTCGACCTTCTCGTCGAGGGTCATCCGCCGCAGGATCGCCCGCGCACGGGCGGTGTCGTCCGGCGACTCGTCCCACCAGAAGTCCGACGGGAACGACTGCGCCTCCTGCAGGGCCTCGGTGACCGCGGTCTCCACCGCGGGGTCGTCGTCGGGCGAGGCCGCCGCGGCGGCTCCGACCGGGACTGTCAGCGCCAGTGCCGCGAGGAGCGCGGGCACGCTGGCGCGCCGGGTACGTGGGTGCATCGTCGAACCCCCTGGATCACGGGTCGCCCGCACGTCCCGCGGGCGACGTCGCCTGGTCGCGCCAGTAGGTCACCCGTTCGGGTGAGGGTCAAGGGGTGGGTGCCGGGGGCAACCGGGCGCGTCGAGGGCGTGCCGGGCGGCGGCGGGCGACTGACCACGGGGGTCGCGGGTGGCGCCGGCACCGGGCCGCGCGGAGGCCCGTGCGCGGGCGCCCCGGCGGTGTCCGGAGGGCGGTCGGTCCGGGGTCACGATGTGGATGGGTGGCCGGGGTCGGCCCGAGCGGTCCCACCCGGTCGGTCGCGGTCGACGGGACGCCGCCGACGTCCCGGTGGCCCGTCGTCCGGCGCCCGCGCGCCCCTGTCGGACCCGCCTCGTAGGGTGGCGGGCATGACGAGCGAGCAGGACCAGGGCGCGGCCACCGAGGGCGAGCGGCGCGCCGCGCAGGCGCTCGCGGACGCGGGCATCGCGCACGAGATCGTCCGGCACGGCCCGGTGCGCTCCCTCGCCGAGGCGGCCGCGGCCCGTGGCATCGACCCGTCGGGCATCGTCAAGACGCTGGTCGTGCGGCGCGGTGACGACGACTACCTGTTCGTGCTCGTGCCCGGCGACCGCACGATCTCCTGGCCCAAGCTGCGCACGCTGCTGGGCGTGAGCCGGATGTCGATGCCGGACGCGGCGACCGCCAAGGAGGTCACCGGGTACGAGCGCGGCACCATCACGCCGTTCGGCTCCCTGCGCGCCTGGCCGGTGGTGGCCGACGAGCGGGTGCTCGGGCGCCCCGCGTCGATCGGCGGGGGCGGCCACGGGGTCGGCGCGCGCGTGGACGGCGACGACCTCGTCCGGGTGCTGGACGCCACCGTGGCGGACGTCACCGAGCCGATGCCGGACGGCGCGGCCTGACCCTCGGCGCCACCATCCCGACCGGACGGTCAAGGTTCGGTCAAGACCGCGTCCCGGCGCCGGGAACGAAGCGGGCGACGGATGCGTTGTCCCGGACGGAGGACGCGCTGGTCACGCCTCCCGCGGTCCCCGGGACGCGGCGTTCGGCATGCGCGCGCGACGCCGGGGGTCCATGATCGGGCGGCCCCACGCAGACTTGGAGAGAACGAGGACATGAACCTGACCGAGGATCCCGCCCCCGTCGGGGGGATCGACGTGACCGCCGCGCACGGGCGCACGGTGGTCCGGCTGTGGGGCGAGGTCGACGGTGCGCTGCGGGCCGAGGCCAGCACCTCGATGGCGCAGGCGCTCGCGAGCACCGCGCCGATCGTGGTCGACGCGACCGACGTGACGTTCATCGACTCGTCCGGTCTCGCGTTCGTGCTGCAGCTGAACCTGGCCGCCGGCGAGACGGCGCAGGGTCTGACGCTGCGGGACCCGCAGCGGCAGGTGCTCGAGAAGCTCGACATGCTCGGCATGGCCGGGGAGTTCGCCCCCGAGCCCGACGCCGCGCCGGAGCGCGCGATCGCCTGACGGCCGCCACGCCCGTCGTCCACAGGCGACGCCCGCCGTGCGCGGGGATGTCGGTGGTGGCGGCTAGTTTCGAGGCATGCGGCTCCTGCACACCTCCGACTGGCACCTGGGCCGCACCCTGCACGGCGTCGACCTGACGGCCCACCAGCAGGCGTTCCTCGACCACCTCGTCGAGGTGGTCCGCGAGGAGCGCGTGGACGCGGTGCTCGTCGCGGGCGACGTCTACGACCGCGCGATCCCGCCGGTCGAGTCGGTGGCCCAGCTGTCCGACGCACTCCGGCGGCTGTCCGAGCACGCCGCGGTCGTCGTGACCCCGGGCAACCACGACTCGGCGATCCGACTGGGCTTCGGCGCGGACCTCATGCAGGACCGGGTCCGGGTCCTCGCGCGTGTCGACGACCTGGCCCGGCCGGTCGTGCTGCCGGGCGACGGGCACGACGTCCTCGTCTACGGCCTGCCGTACCTCGACCCCGACGCGGCCCGGCACGCGCTCGCGGCGCCCGACGCCGAGGGGCCGCTGCCGCGCTCGCACGCCGCCGTGCTCGGCGCCGCGATGGACCGGGTCCGGGCCGACCTGGCCGCGCGCGCGACCGAGTCCGCCGTCGCCGGCCGGGGCGCGCCCCGCTCCGTGGTGCTCGCGCACGCGTTCGTCGTGGGCGGCGCCGCGAGCGAGTCGGAGCGGGACATCCGGGTCGGCGGGGTCGACCACGCGCCGGCCTCCGTGTTCGACGGCGTCGACTACGTCGCGCTCGGCCACCTGCACGGCCCGCAGCGGGTCGGCGACGGCGCCGGCGCGACGGTGCTGCGCTACTCCGGCTCGCCGCTCGCGTACTCGTTCTCGGAGGCGCGGCACGCCAAGTCCACGGTGCTGGTTGAACTCGGCCCGTCCGGGGTGCCGGACGTCCGCCTGGTCCCGGCCCCCGTGCCGCGCCGCCTCACCGACCTGACCGGTCCGCTCGACGACCTGCTCGGCGCTGCCGGTGAGCCGCACCTCGACGACTGGGTCCGCGTGACCGTCACCGACGCGCACCGGCCCGCCGACCTGTACCGCCGGGTGCGGGCCCGGTTCCCGCACGCGCTCGTGGTGCAGCACCAGCCGCCGGCCCGCGACGACGGTCCCCGGGCCGCCGAGGTGACGGCCGCGCGCGACCCGCTGGAGGTCGCCGCGGAGTTCGTCCAGCACGTCAGCGGGTCGCGGCCGACGGACGCCGAGGCCGCGGTGCTCCGCCGCGCCTACGAGCAGGTCGTCGCGGCGGAGCGGAGCGCCTGATGCGGCTGCACACCCTGACCATCCAGGCGGTCGGCCCGTTCGCCGGCCGGCACACCGTCGACTTCGCCGCCCTGTCGGCCGGCGGGCTGTTCCTGCTCGAGGGGCCGACCGGCGCCGGCAAGTCGACGGTCATCGACGCCGTGGTGTTCGCGCTCTACGGCAAGGTCGCGTCGGCGTCGGCGAGCGAGGACCGGCTGCGCTCGGCGTTCGCCGCGGACGACGTCGAGACGGTCGTCGACCTGGTGTTCGAGACCGGGTCGGGCGTGTACCGGGTGCGGCGCACGCCGGCCTACGAGCGCGCGAAGAAGCGCGGGACGGGCCGCGCCAAGCAGCAGGCGACCGTGAAGCTGTGGCGGCTCACCGCGGCACCCGAGGGCCCCGCCCCGGACCGGGAGGACGTCGACGCCGGGGACCCGCCCGGCGAGCTGCTCTCCACCCGGCTCGACGAGGCGGGTGCCGAGCTGACCCGCGTCGTGGGCCTGGACCGCGCCCAGTTCGTGCAGACGATGGTGCTGCCCCAGGGCGAGTTCGCCGCGTTCCTGCGCGCCGACCCCGAGCAGCGTCGCGGCCTGCTGCAGCGCATCTTCGGCACCGAGGTCTACGAGCGGGTGCAGCAGCGCCTGGACGAGCTCCGCCGCGACGCCCAGCGCGCCGTGACCGAGGCGCGGACCCAGGTGCAGGAGTGCACCGCGCGGTTCGCCGGCGCGTCCGCCGCGGACGAGGACGGCGTCGCCGCGCTGCGCGTCGCCGCCGCGGAGGACGTCGCCGCCCTCGCCCCGCTGGTCGCCGACCGGCTCGCCGCCCTGCGCGCGCACGAGGACGCCGCCCGCGCGGCCGCCGACGCCGCCGCCCTGCGGGCGACCGAGGCCCGCGCCGCGTCCGACGGCGCGGGCGCCCGGCTGCGGCTCGTCCGGCGCCGGGCGGCGCTGGTGGAGGAGCGCACCCGGCTCGCGGCGGCGGCGGAGCAGCACGCCGCCGACGTCGCGCGGGTGGACCGCGCCCGCCGCGCCGCGGTGGCGCGGCCGGTCCTGCGCGGGCTCGACGACGCCCGCGGCGCCCTCGCCGGCGCGGACAAGGAGCTGCGCGCCGCGCTCGACGCCGCCCCGGCCGGGCTCGCCCCCGCCGACCCCGAGGCCGCGCTCGCCGACCCCGGCCTGCCCGCGGCGCTCGCCGGGGTGCGGGAGGCGGCGGCCGCGCAGGTCGCCACCCTGACCCGCGTCGTGGGGCTCGAGCGCGCGCTCCCCCAGCGCGCCCGCGACCGCGACCGGCTCCGGGAGGTGCAGGCCGTGCGGACCCGCACGATGGCGGAGGCCGACGACCTGCTCGCGGTGCGCCCGGAGGGCCGGGCCGCGCTCGTGGCCGACCTCGACGCGGCTGCCGCGCTCGCCGCCACCGCCCCGACCCGCGCGCGCGACCTGGCCGACGCCGAGGCCGTGGCCGGGGCCGTGCGGGACCTGGGTGCGGCCGAGGCCGAGCTCGCCGCCGCCACCGACGCGCGGACCGCCGCCGCGCACGCCGCCGCCGCCGCGGTCGGGGAGGAGTCGCGCCTGCGCCGCGCCCGCCTCGCCGGGTTCGCGGGCGAGCTGGCCGCCGGCCTCGCGCCGGGGGAGCCGTGCCCGGTCTGCGGCGGCACCGAGCACCCGCACCCCGCGCCTGCCGGTGACGAGCCGGTGGCGGAGGAGGACGTCGCGGCCGCCGAGGACGCGCGCCGCACCGCGGAGGACGCCGTGCGTGCCGCCGAGGCCCGCGTCGTGGGCCGGACCGAGCGCTGCGCCGCGCTCCGCGAGCGGACCGGCGGCCTGCGCGCCGACCAGGGCGTCGTCGCCGCGGAGGCGGTCGACGCGGCACGGGCGGCCCTGGCCGCCGCGCGGGCGGCCGAGGCCGCGCGGGAGCGGCTCCGCGCGGACGTCGCGGAGCACGACCGCGTCACCGACGACCTCCGGCTCACGCGCGCCGCGCTCGGCGAGGAGCACGTCGCCGCCGGGCACGCCCTCGCCCGGGTCGAGGACGAGCTCGCGCGCGACACCGCCGAGGTCGGGGCCGCGCGGGACGGGCACCCGACGGTCCTCGCCCGCCAGGGCGCCGAGCAGGCCCGGGTGGACGCGGCCGACGGCCTGCTCGCGGCGCTGGACCGGCGCGCCGCCGCCGCCCGCGCCGTGGCCGACCGGGTCGCCGAGGTCGGCCGCGTGCTCGCGGAGCAGGAGCTCGGCGACGAGGACGCCGCCCGCGCCGCGATCGCCGAGGCCGCCGACGTGGCCGCGGTGGAGCGCGCGGTGGAGGCGTACCGCACCGCGCTGGCCCGCGTGGAGCAGGGGCTGGCCGACCCGGAGCTCGCCGACCTCGCCGCCGGGGAGCCGCACGCGCTCGCCGCCGAGGTGGCGGAGCTGGAGCAGGCGCTGGCCGACGCCGTGGGTGCCGCCGACGCCGCCGGTGCGCTCCTGGGCTCCGTCCGGGACCGCGCGGCCCGCGCCGCGGACGCGGCGCGGCACGTCACGGAGTCCGCCGCCGCGCTCGCCGCGGCCGAGCAGCAGGCCGCCCCCGTGACCCGCATGGCGCGGCTCGCGGGCGGCGCGGACGCCGACAACGCCCGCGCGCTGTCGCTCGCGACGTACGTGCTGGTGCGCCGGTTCGAGGACGTGGTCGCCGCCGCGAACGACCGGCTGCGCGAGATGTCCGACGGCCGGTACGAGCTGGAGCGCAGCGACGAGCGCGAGGACGTGCGCACCCGCCGCACGGGACTGGCGATGCGGGTCGTCGACCACACGACCGGGGCGGCGCGCGACCCGCGCACGCTCTCGGGGGGCGAGACGTTCTACGTGTCGCTGTGCCTCGCGCTCGGCATGGCCGACGTCGTCACCGCGGAGGCGGGCGGCGTCGAGCTGGGCACGCTGTTCATCGACGAGGGCTTCGGCACGCTCGACCCGCACACCCTCGACGCCGTGCTCGGCGAGCTCGGGAGGCTCCGGGCCGGGGGCCGGGTCGTCGGGGTGGTGTCGCACGTCGAGGCGCTCAAGCAGGCCGTGGCCGAGCGGATCGAGGTGCGCCGGCGGGCCGACGGGTCGAGCACGCTCGCGGTCGTCGCGGGCTGAGGCCTCACCACGTCCACCCGCGCGACGCCAGCTCCACCTCCTCGCGCATCCGCTCCCACGGGTCGCCCTTCGCCCGCGGCAGCACCTCCACCCCCGCGAGCCGGCACGCCTCGGCGAGCAGTGCGTCGTAGGCGAGCTGGCTGGCGATGATCCGCTCCGCCCGCGCCCAGGCGTGCGGGTCCTCCTCGAGCCGGCGCAGGTGGTCGGCCACGATGCCGAGCCGGACCTGCACGTGCAGGGCGTCGAACGGGTCGGGCGCGGGTGGCGCGCCGTGCCGGCCGTGCCGCACCCGGGTGGCGACACGGTCGAGCACCCCGGCGACCCGGGCCCGGCGGCGCTCGCGCGCAGCGCGCCGCCGCGGCGACGACTCCGCCCCCGGGATCATCCTGAGCACGACGGCGAACGTCAGCGCCGGCAGCACGAGCCAGAGCACCAGCCACCACGCCATCGGAGCACCTCGGCCCCAGCGTAGGCCGCGGGTGTGACCCGCGCCACAGTCGGGCGGCGTCGGGACCTCGGTCCCTCGGGGGCGGGATCAGGGACGGACCAGGGTGCTCCCGGATGCCCGCGTGCGAGGGGAGGGCGGGACGATCCACAGGTTGGCAGGGGAGCGACCACGACCAGGGATGAGGATCATGGCCACGAACGACGGCACGCCGATCGCGAGCGCGCGCGGTCTGGTGAAGACGTACGGCTCCGGCGAGGCGGCGGTGCGGGCGCTCGACGGCGTCGACGTCGACTTCGCACGCGGGGAGCTCACCGCGATCATGGGCCCGTCGGGGTCCGGCAAGTCGACCCTCATGCACTGCATGGCGGGCCTGGACCGCGGGGACGCCGGCACCGTGGTGGTGGACGGCCTCGAGGTCAGCACGATGAACGAGCGGAAGCTGACCCGGCTGCGCCGGGACCACCTGGGCTTCGTGTTCCAGGCGTTCAACCTGGTCCCGACCCTGACGGCGCTGGAGAACATCACGCTGCCGCTGGACATCGCGCGCCGCCCCGTCGACCGGGCGCACCTGGACGCCGTCGTGCAGGCCGTGGGCCTGGCGGACCGGCTCGGCCACAAGCCGACGGAGCTCTCCGGAGGCCAGCAGCAGCGCGTGGCCTGCGCCCGCGCCCTGGTGTCGCGGCCCTCGGTGGTGTTCGCGGACGAGCCGACCGGCAACCTCGACTCGACCTCGTCCGGCGAGGTGCTGGGCTTCCTGCGACGCTCGGTCGACGACCTCGGCCAGTCGGTCGTCATGGTGACCCACGACCCGACCGCGGCGTCCTACGCGCACCGGGTGCTGTTCCTCGCGGACGGGCGCCTCGTCGGCGAGCTCGCCGACCCCACCCCGGACTCCGTCCTCGCCGCGCTCGCGGCCCTGCGCCCGGCCCCGGCCGGTGCCGCCGCCCCGGTCGCCGTCGCCGCCGCCGACGGGCCGCGCTGATGCTGCGGGTGGCGCTGCGCGGGATCCGGGCCCACCTCGTCCGGTTCCTGCTCTCCCTGCTGGCGGTCGCCCTCGGCGTCGCCTTCGTCGCGGGCACGTTCTCGCTCCGCACGATGATGTCGAGCACCTTCGACGGCATCGTCGACGCCGGCACCCCCGGCGACGCCTACGTCCGCGCGGAGCCCGCCGAGGGCTCGTCGGTGGTCGAGGGCACCACGGCCGGGCCCGCGGTCCCGATGTCGCTCGCGGACGAGATCGCCGCCCTCGACGGGGTCGCCCACGCGATCCCCGAGGCGCAGGGCTCGATCGTCCTGGTCGGCGCGGACGGCACCGCCGTGCAGAGCACCCAGGCGCCCAGCCTGGTGTTCTCCTACCTGCCGGACGACCCGTCGCTCGACGTCGTCGAGGGCCGCGGCCCGGAGCGCCCGGGCGAGATCGCGCTCGAGACGGCCACGCTGGCGTCCTCGGGCCTCGAGGTCGGCGACACCACGCAGGTCGTCCTCGGCGGGCAGCTGTCGGACGCGGAGGTCGTGGGCCGGTTCGACATGGGCGCGCCCATGGCCGGCGCGACGCTCGTGGTGGTCGACCCCGGCACCGGCTACGCGCTGTTCGCGCCCGACGGCGACGTGGCCGACATCGCGGTCTACGCCGAGGACGGCACCACGCCGGCCGAGCTCGTGGACGCCATCGCCCCGCTCGTCCCCGGCGACCTGCAGGTCGTCACCGGGCAGGAGCTGCGGGACGAGAACAAGGACGCCATCGGCGAGATGCTCGGCTTCATCACGACGTTCCTGCTGGTGTTCGCGGCGATCGCGCTGTTCGTGGGCGCGTTCATCATCTCCAACACCTTCGCGATGTCGGTCCGGCAGCGGATGCGCGAGTTCGCGCTGCTCCGCGCGGTCGGGGCGTCGCCGGCGCAGGTGTTCGCCTCGATCCTCGTCCAGGCGGCCGTCGTCGGCCTCATCGGCTCGGCCCTCGGCATCGCCGGCGGGCTCGGCCTGGTGCAGGGGCTCAAGTCCGTGTTCGAGGCGATGGGCATGGACCTGGCCGGGGACATCCCGGTCGACGGGGCGACGATCGGCGTCTCGCTGGTCGTCGGCACCGTGGTCAGCGTCCTCGCCGCCGCCGTGCCGGCCCGCCGCGCCGCCCTGGTGCCGCCGGTCGAGGCGATGCGCGACGACGTCGCGGTGCCCGAGCGCTCGATCCGGGTGCGCGCGGTCCTCGGCACGCTCCTGACCGGCCTCGGCGCCGCGGCGGTCCTCGCCGCCGTCCTGAACACCGGCGAGGACACGCTGGACGCCGCCCTCGGGGCGGGCGCCGCCGCGGTCCTGGTCGGCGTGCTCATGCTGGCGCCGAGCCTCGCGCGGACCGTCGTCGGGGCGCTCGCGTGGCCGTTCGTGCGACTGCTCCGGCCCGTCGGCCGGCTGGCGCGCGGCAACGTCGTGCGCAACCCGCGCCGCACCGCCAACACGGCGGGTGCGCTGATGATCGGCATGGCGCTGGTCGGCGGCGTGTCGGTGATCGCGGCCTCCGCGCAGGCCTCGGTCGCCGGGGTCGTCGAGTCGCAGCTGCACGCCGACGTGGTGCTGCAGTCCGCCACCCGGGACCTCCCGAAGGGCGCGATCGCCGACGTCGACGCGCTCCCGGAGGTCGGGGCCAGCGCGGCCTTCGCGTTCGCCCCGCTCGAGGTGGCCGCCGACGACGGGACGACCGGGACGCAGTACGTCGCCGGGGTCCGGGACGACCTGTTCGACCGCACCATCGAGGCGGAGACGATCGACGGCGACCTGGCGTCGCTCGCCGACGGCGACGCCGCGGTCCAGGAGTCGACGGCGGACGACCAGGGGTGGGCCGTGGGCGACACCCTGCGCATCGCCGGCGCCACCGGCCCGCGGGACGTCACCATCGGCGCGGTGTTCACCAGCAACGTGATCGGCGCCCCGGTGGTGGTCGGCACCCAGGTCCTGGACGCGCTGGTCCCGCCCGAGCAGCAGATGGTCGACCTCCTGGCGGTCGACGCCGCCCCCGGGGTCGGCGCCGACGCGCTCAAGGACGCCGTGACCGCGGCGGTGGCGCCCTACGTCGTGATCTCGGTGCTGACCCAGGACGAGTTCGTCTCGAACATCGCCGACCAGGTCAACCAGGTGCTGGTCATCCTGTACGCGCTCCTCGGGCTGTCCGTGGTGATCGCGGTGCTGGGCATCGTGAACACGCTGGCGCTGTCCGTCATCGAGCGCACCCGGGAGATCGGGCTGCTCCGGGCCGTCGGCCTCGGGCGGCTCCAGCTCGCGGGCACGGTGACCGTCGAGTCCGTGCTCACGGCGGTGTTCGGCACCGTCGTCGGCCTGGTGGTCGGGGTGGCGCTCGCCTCCGCCCTGCCGTCGGTGTACGCCGACGACGGCCTGTCCGAGCTGGTGATCCCGTGGGGGAACCTGGCGGGCATGCTCGGGCTGGCCGTCGTCGTCGGTGTGCTGGCCGCGCTGTGGCCCGGCACCCGGGCGGCCCGGATGCGGGTGCTGGACGCCGTCAGCTACGAGTGAGGACCCACCCGTCCGGGCCGGCGAGGTCGTCGGCCCGGGCGGGTCCCCACGAACCGGGCGCGTAGGGCTCGGGCTCGGGCCGGTCCGGCCCCAGCAGCGGGGCGAACGCCCGCCAGGCCGCCTCCAGCCCGTGCGGCGTCGTGAACAGCGTCCGGTCGCCCACGAGCACGTCGTGCAGCAGCGACGCGTACGGCGCGATCGGGTCGCCGGGCTCGACGTCGTCCAGCCCCAGCGACGCGGTCCCCGTGGCGAGCCGCAGGTCCGGCCCCGGCTGCTTCACGGTCGTCGTGATGTCGATGGCGCCGTCGCCCGCCAGCGACAGGCTGATGCGGCCCGGGCCGGCCGGCTCGCCGAACAGCTCGTCCGGCGTCTTCAGCACCAGCGTGACCCGCTGCGCCGACACCGCCATGCGCTTGCCGGTCCGCAGCAGGAACGGCACGCCGCGCCAGCGGTCGTTGTCCACCCACAGCCGCGCCGCGACGAACGTGTCGGTCGTCGAGTCGTCGGCGATGCCGTCGATGTCCCGGTAGCCGTCGAACTGGCCCAGCACGACCTCCCGGGGGTCCAGCGGCCGGAAGCAGCCGATCACGGCCTCGCGCGCCGACGCCAGGTGGTCGGCGTCGAGCGCGGTCGGCGGCTCCATCGCGACCTCGGCCGCGATCTGGAACAGGTGCGTGACCAGCATGTCGAGGGCGGCGCCGGTCTCGTCGTAGAAGTCCGCGCGGTCGGCCACGTCCAGCGTCTCGGGCACGTCGACCTGCACCTGCGCCACGTGCCGCCGGTTCCACACCCCGCCGAACAGCTCGTTGCCGAACCGGAGCACGTGCAGGTTCTGGGTCGCCTCCTTGCCGAGGAAGTGGTCGATCCGGAACACCTGGTCCTCGTCGAGGACCTCGTGCACCAGGGCGTCGAGCTCCGCGAACGACTCCGGGGAGGTGCCGTACGGCTTCTCGTAGACGACGCGCACGCCCTCGGCCATGCCGTGCGCGCGCAGGGCCCGCGTCGTGGGGGCGAACGCCGACGGCGGGACCGCGAGGTAGTGCACGACGGTGACGTCCCGGTCGTCGCCGCCCGCCAGGTCGCGTCGCGCGTCCCGGATCGCGTCGACGAGCTCGCCCGGGTCGTCCTCGGTGAACGTCAGCGCGTAGGACACGTGGCCGTCGAGGGCGTCGGCGTGCCCGGGCTCGCCGTGCTCCTCGAGCGAGGACCGGACCAGGTCGGCGAGCTCGTCGTCGCCGATCGGCTTGCGGCCCGTGCCGATGAGCGCCCAGCGCTCGGGCAGCAGCCCGCGCGAGGCGAGCTGGGCCAGGCCCGGGTAGACCATGCGCTCCGCGAGGTCGCCGCGGGCGCCGTGCAGGACGAACAGGACCGGCGTCTCGACCGGCGTCGTGGGTGCCATGCCGCGGCTCAGAGGGCGGGCGGGTCGGTGCGCTCCGGGTGCCGGACCGGCGGTTCGTGCGTGCCCTCGCGCTTCTGCTTCTCGAGGAAGTCGCGCGCCTTCGCGGTGGCCTGGTCGACCTTGCGGTCGGTGGAGTCCGAGGTGCGCGACTTGACCGCGTCGGCGGCCTTGTCGATCGCCCCCGCGATCTTGTCCTCGTTGCCCGCGACGGCCTTCTTGGCCTTGTCGACGAAGTCCCCGATGCCCATGTCCGCTCCCGTCGTGGCGCAGGTGGATGCCTGCCACGAGTCAACGTCGGGCCCCGGACCCCCGCAACCGGGCGGGGACCGGGCGCCGGCGACGCCCCGGATCGGTCGGCAGCGGGCCCGGGGTGCGTCGGCGGGGTGAAGGTCCTGCGCCGGGCGTCGTCCGGAGCCCCGACCGGCGTGGCCTGCCCGTACCCTCGGGGCGTGACCCGCACCCGCAGCCCCCGCCGTCGCGTCGGATGCGTGGTCGGCCTGACCGCCGCCGTGCTCGTCCTCGTCGGCGGGACCCTGCTCGCCGACCGCGTCACCCACTCGATCGCCGAGGACGTCGCCGCCGACGCGGTGCGGTCCCAGCTCGGCGCCACCGACCCGCAGGTCGACGTCACCGGCTTCCCGTTCCTCACCCAGCTCGCCCGCGGCACGCTCGACGACGTGCACCTCACCGCCACCGGCGCGACGCTGCGCGGGCTCGACGTCACGGACCTCGACGTCGTCGCCACCGGGGTGGCGGTGCGGGAGCCGCGCGGCGCGGAGCACGTGGTCGCGACCGCGACCGTGCCGACCGCCGCGCTGGAGTCCCTGCTCCGCGAGCGCACCGGCTGGGACCTGGCGCTCACGGTCGACGGCGAGGCCCTCGTGGCCACCGGTGCCGTCGCCGGCGTCCCGGTCGGCGTGACGCTGACCCTCGCGCCCGCGGGCGCCGACGGGCTCGTCGCGACCATCACCAGCGCGTCGCTGGGCGGGTTCACGATCGACGCCGGGCTGCTCCCCGACGGCCTGGCCTCGCGGATCGCCGAGGTCGACGTGACCGACCAGCTGCCGGCCGGCGCCGAGGTGACCGGCGCCGTGGTCGAGGCGGACGGCCTGCACCTGACCGTCGAGCTCGCCGACGTGACCCTCGACAGCCTGTGAGCGGGTTCCTCGACGCCCTGCGCACGCTGCCCGGGGAGATCTGGGACCGCGCGACCACCGTCCAGCCCGCGCCGGGCCAGGCCGTGCTGCTCGGGACGCTGGCCGCCGCGCTGCTCTGCCTCGCCGTCCCGACGCTCTGGCACGTCTCCCGGCACCTGCTGACGATCGTGCACGAGGCGGCGCACGGCCTGGTCGCGGTGCTGTCCGGACGGCGGCTGTCCGGGATCCGGGTGCACTCGGACACCTCGGGCCTCACGGTGTCCGTGGGCAAGCCGCGCGGTCCGGGCATGGTGGCGACGGCGTTCGCCGGCTACGTCGGCCCCGCGGTGCTCGGCCTCGGGGCGGCGTGGCTGCTCGGCCGGGGGTACGCCGTCGGGCTGCTGTGGGCGCTGCTCGTCGTGCTGGTGCTCGTGCTGGTCCAGATCCGGAACTGGTACGGGCTGTGGGCGGTGCTCGCGACGGGCGTCGTGCTGGTGGGCGTCTCGTGGTGGGGGAGCGCCGCGGTGCAGGTCGCGGTCGCGTACGCGGTGACCTGGTTCCTGCTGCTCGGAGCGCCGCGCGCGGTGCTGGAGATGCAGTCCCAGCGCCGGCGGGCGCGCGGCCGCGGGACCTCGGACGCGGACGTCCTGGCCCGGCTCACCCGGGTGCCGGGCGGCGTGTGGGTGACGGTGTTCCTGCTGGTGTGCGGCGGGGCTCTGGTGCTGGGCGGGTCGTGGATCCTGGAGCGGCCGCTGCTCTGAGGCCGGGGCGACCCGTGAGGTCGTCACATCCCGCTGAGGTCGTCACTCCTGCGTGACGACCTCACGCGCTGGTGACGACCTCACGACGAAGAGTCGGCCGCCACCGCGCAGCCGTCGAGCTGCCGGCCCATCGCGTCGTGCTCCGCCTGCGTCACCCACAACCCGTACGCCGCCTTCACCCGGACCTGCCGGACGACGTACGCGCACCGGTACCCCGTGCTCGGCGGCAGCCAGGTCGCCGCGTCGCCGTCGCCCTTCGCGCCGTTGGCCGGGCCGTCGACCGCGAGCAGGTTGGCCGGGTCGTTGGCGAACTGGCGGCGGGTCTCCGCGTCCCACTGCTGCGCGCCCTTCTGCCAGGCGTCGGACAGCGCGACGACGTGGTCGATCTGCACCTC
>Ga0164309_10000793_pt1 | contig 16467 bp, 13 predicted proteins | sample Whisoiple_247_MG_FD_109984 | JGI IMG/M metagenome (GOLD analysis project Ga0164309, IMG submission 109984) | Soil microbial communities amended with fresh organic matter from upstate New York, USA - Whitman soil sample_247_MG | ecosystem: Environmental > Terrestrial > Soil > Unclassified >...
CGAAGGAAACCGTTAAAACCATCGCGCAGGAAATGCCGGATGTTTTCGGTGGACCTGTGGTGACTAACGCGCGTGTTTTCTACACTACACGCGCGGCTGCGGGTGCACTGAGCGCCCGGCATTTCCTGCGCCCTCTTGCTTTTTGGGCGGAGTTTTCTTGCAAAACCCGGACACAGCGTGTCGCGAGAATAACGAGTTATGTCTTTCGTCATTCTGGGGCCCTGCTTTGAATTCCTGACATGCGGCCCATGCGTTTGCCGAGTTGCGAGCCCCGAGCGGGCCTGCTTCAATGCATAAGGTCCGGAGGAAACCCGTCATGACCGCAATGATCGCAGGCGGCGTCGATTGCGACCTGCATCCGGCCGTTCCGCACCTGACCAGCCTGCTGCCATATCTCAACGATTACTGGCGCGACCAGGTCACGACCCGCGGCATGGTCGATCTGGTGTCGCAATCCTATCCGGCCAATTCGCCGATCACTTCGCGGCCGGATTGGCGGCCCTCGAAGGGCAAGCCGGGGTCGAGCCTCGCCGACATGCAGGCGCAGGTGCTGGACCGTTTCAAGGTCAGCTACGGCATCTGCAATCCGCTCTACGGCGTGCAGATGGTGTTCAGCGAGGACATGGCGGAGGCGTTCTGTCGCGCGCTGAACGACTGGCTGGTCAAGGAATGGCTCGACAAGGACACGCGGCTGCGCGGTTCGATCGTGATTCCCGTGCAGAGCGTCGAAAAATCGGTGGCCGAGATCGAGCGCTGCGCCGCCGACAAGCGCTTCGTCCAGGTGCTGATGCTGGTGATGGGCGACATGCCCTTGGGCAAGCGCGCCTACTGGCCGATCTATGCCGCGGCCCAGAAGCACGGCCTGCCGATCGGCGTCCATGCCGGCAGCAATTATCACAACCCGCCCACCTCGGTTGGCTGGGGCTCCTATCACATCGAGGACTACGTCGCCCAGGCGGCGGCATTCCAGACCCAGTTGACCAGCCTGATCGTCGAGGGCGTGTTCGCCCGCCATCCAGGCTTGAAAATGGTGATGCTCGAAAGTGGCTTCACCTGGCTGCCGTCCTACCTCTGGCGGCTGCACAAGTTCTGGCGCGGCATCCGCATGGAAACCCCTTGGGTGAACCGTGCCCCGCTCGAAATTGTGCGGAGCAATATCCGGTTTTCGTTGCAGCCGGTCGACGCCCCGCCGGATCCCGAGACGTTAAATCGCCTGTTGGACCATATGCAGTCGGACGAATTGCTCCTATTCTCGACCGACTATCCGCATTGGCAATTCGAGGGTGATGCCGCGCTGCCCGAGGGTATTTCGGACGACCTTGTCCGCAAGATCATGATCGACAATCCGCACGCGACCTATCCCCGCCTGAAGCAATTGGCGCCGGCATGATTCCCAAAAAGGAATCCGCTTTTTGGAGAACTTCGAGCCCGGACAGATCGAGGAGACCGCGCCATGAACATGCAGTTTCGCTCTGGCGCCGGGCCGGGCGCATCTGCCGGCGTCGGGACCGCGATCGCAGATTGCGACATTCACCCCGCGCGCAAGAACGGTTTGAAGGATCTCTATCCCTATCTGGCCAAGCGCTGGCACGAGCATCTCGAAGTCTACGGCAAGCATCCCTATCAGGGCATGATGGAAGGCCCGCCCTATCCGAAGGCCCAGCCGAACGCCTCGCGCCGCGATGCCTATCCGCCGGAAGGCGGCCCGCAGGGCTCCTCGCTTTCCTTCATGCAGCAGCAGCATCTCGATCCGAACCAGGTGGCGCTCGGCATCCTCTGTCCGCTGCAGACCGGACAGGGCATCCGCAACCAGGATCTCAGCGCGGCGCTTGCGACCGCTGTTAACGACTGGCAGATCGCGGAATGGACCGGCAAGGACAGCCGCCTCAAGGGGTCCATCGTGGTGGCCAACGAGGACAGTCCCGCCGCGGCAGCCGAAATCCGCAAGCGATCCGGCGACAGGAATTTCGTGCAGGTGCTGCTATTGAGCCGCAATGTCGAGCCGCTCGGGCAGCGCCGCTATTGGCCGATCTATGATGCGGCCGCGGAAGCAGGCCTGCCGGTCGGCATCCACGCGTTCGGCTTCGGCGGCAATCCGATCACCGCGTCGGGCTGGCCCAGCTATTACATCGAGGAAATGGTCGGCCATTCGCAATGCCAGCAGACAGCGCTTGCCAGTATCGTGCTGGAAGGGGTGTTCGAGCGGCATCCGGGCCTGAAGATGGTGATGATCGAGGCCGGCTTTGGCTGGGCGCCGTCGCTGTCGTGGCGGCTCGACAAGAGCTGGCAGCGGATGCGCAGCGAGGTGCCGCACGTCAGGCGGCCGCCATCGGAATATATCCGCGACCACATCTACTGGACCACGCAGCCGATGGAAGACCCCGAGCGGCGCGACCATCTGTTCGACGTCATCGATTGGGTCGGCTGGGACAAGCTGCTGTTCGCGACCGACTATCCGCATTGGGATTATGACGAGCCGTCGCGGGTACTGCCGCCTGGTGTCAGCGATGCCAACCGGCAGGCGTTCTATCTTGACAACGCGCGCAAGCTTTACGGGGGCGCATGATCGCGAGAACCGCAACTTCTTTCGATGAGTTCGTGCGAAGAGCAATAGCATGACCCGTCACATCGTCGCGCCGGTAGCCGAGCTGCCGCCGGGAACAAGAAAATTCCTCACCATCGACGAGCGCCCGATCGCGGTCTTCAACATCAATGGCGAATTCTTCGGCCTGCTGAACCGCTGTCCGCATCAGGGCGCCGCTCTTTGTGAAGGTCCGCTGATCGGGCTCGCGCAATCAACCGATCCCGGCACCATCGAATATACAAGACTCGGCGAGATTATCCGCTGCCCCTGGCACGGCTGGGAGTTCGACATCCGCACCGGCCAGTCCTACTGCGATCCCCGGCGTTTTCGGGCCAAGGCATACCCGGCGCATGTCGAGCCCGGCGCCAGCGTGGTGAAGGGGGCCGTATGTGGCCGAGACGTTGTCGGTCTCGGTCGAACGCGATTACGTGGTGGTGGATTTGTGATCGTCATTCCGGGGCGCGCGCTTACTTCGGCTGGAGGGTCCGCTGAGCGATGTTTGCCAACTCGCGCCTTGCATTCACGCGCCGACGCGGAACGAAACACCAGGCCCGAAAGGACAGCCTGCCTCCACACCACCCGGCATGCAAATGTACTGCTAAAACCGTTGAACGAGAGATCGAATCGCTGGCAAACAGGTAGTAGGGCGTTGAAAGACAGGCTCCAATGGCGTTGAAGTCGTGCACGATACACGGATGGACCCCACTAATTCCATCGAAAGAAAGTAGCGCAGGCAAATCGATGACTTTGCGCGGCAGGGCGCGACGTTCCACCAAGCGTTCGATCATGGAGAATTCCCCTTGCTTCCATTCTCGGTCCCGCCGAACCCTCGCAACAAGGATAACACCAGAAGTTGCGAAAAACAGGCACATTACTGTCTAGTTAAAATTGGATCAAATTTTCTAGTTAACTTCACCCCCATCAACCAAATGTGCGCCGGGTGCTGTCGGGGGCACTGGCCCAAAATGAAGACGTTCATCACATCGGCCGCACCCGGTTCGGTGCTCGAGCTACCGATTAACCGTAAGCCCGGCGGCCGCTCGCGGTGAATGAGGCGCGTCGTTTCTGACGGGTCAACTTTCGACTCGCCAGAACCGGCGCAGACGTTGATTGAAAACACCGCACCGGTGAAGGCGACGTGCGTCTACTCCGCCGCGCCTCGCTTCGGCATCATCGGCCGCTCGCGCGCGTAGCGCACCAGGGCGACGTAGCGGTGTATGCCGTGCACGAACTTGCCATAGGGAATGGTGATGAACAGCGCGAACACCACGCCGAGATGCAGCGCCAGCAGCGGTCCCATCGCGGCCGTCTCGCGCAAGGCCAATAGCGCGAGGCCGGTCAGCGCGGTCAGAAACAGCATGGCGATGAAAGCCACGTCCATGCCAGCGCGCTTCTGGTCGACCAGCACCGGGTCGCGTTTCCACTTCTCGGTCAGCAGGCCGATCGGGCCGACCAGAAGTCCGATGCCGCCGAGCGTGCCGAGCACGACCGGCAGATCCCACCACGCATACGGCGCCTCGCGCCCGAGCAGATAGTGATAGAGCGTTGCTACCGACGTCGCGGCAAAGCAAAGCGCAAAACCGTAGAAGGTCAAATGATGAAAGATCTTGCGCCGGTCGGTCGGACGGTCGTCTTCGTTGAAGCAGCCGCCGCCGCCGCCGTCGAGATAACGCAATTCGCCGGCATCACGCATCGCCTGGAACAGCGATCCGGCGTCGGCGGTGTTGCCGATGGGCTCGCCGATGTCGCGCCAGAAAGCGCGTATGCCCATCACCAGCGCGGCGACTGCGTAAAGGAACGCCGCGCCGAACAGCGCCGCCATCGCCTTGTGCGGCATCAATGTGTAAAACGCGCCGGGCCCGGTATGGATTCCGAACAGCACTTGCCGGTCGTTAAACGCGGCAAAGCCGAAGATGAATGCCGCGACGCTTGCGGCTGCGATCAGGCTGATCGCAAGACCGTTGCGCGCGAACAGGCCGGAGAGGGCGCCCGGCCACGCATAGGCGGCATAGGATTCCGCGCGCGCGATCGCGAGCGTCTGCGGGACGTTGACGTTGTATTCATGCGGCGGCGAGAACTGGCAATCGGTGTAGCAGGCGCCGCAGGCGTGGCAGAGATTGGCGAGATAATTGAGATCGCCGTCGGAAAAGGCGCGGCGCATCTCCATCGCCGGAAACACCGCACAGAGGCCTTCGCAATAGCGGCAGGAATTGCAGACCGTCATCAGCCGGTCGGCTTCCTCGAGGATCCTAGTTCCGTGCATTTTGCGCCGCTTCCCGCCCCGCGATCCGTCCGAACACGCTGCCGATGGTCATACCGATGCCGGCCGCGTAACCCTTGCCGAGCACGTTGCCGGCCATGATTTCACCGGCGGCAAACATGTTGGCCGAGGGCTTGCCGTCCTTCATCACCATGCGCGCCTGCTTGTTCACACGGGTGCCGAGATAGGTAAAGGTAATACCAGGCCGCACCGGATAGGCATAATAGGGCGGCGTCTCGATCTTGCGCGCCCAATGTGTCTTCGGCGGAGTCAGGCCTTCGGTGCGGCAGTCGTCGAGGATGGTATGATCGAAGGTGCCGGGACGGACCGCGGCGTTGAAGTCGGCAACGGTCTTCTCCAGCACCGTTGGATTGAGTTCGAACTTGCCGGCGAGCTCGGCGATGGAGTCCGCTTTGATAGGAGGAAACAGCGTCGGCATGAAGCTCGTCAGCACGCTGCAGTCGAAGATGATGTAGGCGACCTGGTCGGGCTGCGCCGCCACCAGGCGGCCCCAGATCGCATAGCGTTTGGGCCAGATGTCCTCACCCTCGTCGTAGAAGCGCTCGGCAAACTTGTTGACGACAATGCCGAATATGACCGAATCATGCCGGGTGATGATGCCGCCGTCGAACTTCGGCGCACGCGCATCGATGGCGACCGCATGGCACTGAGCGGGATCGCCGACCTCCTGCACACCCTTGTCGAGCAGCATCTTCAGAATGGCGCCGCGGTTATAGGGCGTGCCGCGGATCAGGAAGTTGTCGGCGGCCTCGCCCCAATATTGCTTGAGCCATTCGATGTTGGCCTCGAACCCGCCGGCCGCGGCGACCAGCGCAGAGGCACGGATTTCGGTGGCGCCGCCGATCGGCCGTTTCAGCGTCGCCGACAGGAACATGCCGCTTTTGATGGTGAGGTCGGTGACCTCGGCGTCGTAGACGACCTCGACGCCGATTTGTTCGGCGGTGAGATACAGCGCGTTCAGCATCGCCCGGCCGCCGCCAAGGAAGAACGAATTGGTCCGCCCCAGGCTCAGCGTGCCGCCAAGCGACGGCTGCCAGCGCACGCCCTGTTCGACGACCCAACCCAGGATGTCCTTGGACTCGCGGATCATGTGCTTGGCCAGCTCCTCGTCGGTCTGGCCGCCGGTCAGCCACAACAGATCGTCCCAGAATTCCTGCTCGGTATAGGGGCCGGTGAGGATGTCGGTCGCGGCGTCATGGGCGCAGCGCATGTTGCGGGTGTGTCGGGTGTTGCCGCCGCGATAGAATTTCGGCGCGCCTTCCAGCACCAGTACCGACGCACCGGACCGCCGCGCGCTGATCGCGGCGCACAGCGCCGCGTTGCCGCCGCCGATCACCAGCACGTCGAATTTCCGGTTCAGATCAACCATGCAGCCTTGTTATCTTTATTGGTATGGAAATTAAAGCTGTCGCCCGAAGGACGACCCGATCCACCGGAAGCGCCGGTGCGGAACTAAACGACCTGGGTCAATGCGATCAGCACGCCCGTTACGGTAAGCGCACCGCCGATGCGGGTTGCGATCTGTGCGAACGGCATCAGTTGCATACGGTTGGCCGCGGTCAGGATCGCGATATCGCCCGTCCCGCCCTGTCCGCTGTGGCAGGCGGTGACGATCGCGGTGTCGATCGGGTACATCTTCAGCCAGCCCCCGACAAAAAATCCCGTGGCTATGATGGCTGCCACCGTTGCGACAATCGTGATGATGTAGGGCAACGTGAAAGCCGCCACCAGCTTGTCCCAGGGCGTCAACGCCACCCCGATCGCGAACAGCAGTGGATACGTCACGGCGGTCGAAAAGAATTTATAGACGTGAAACGCGCCAAGCTGAAGCGACGGCGATACCGCACGGGCCAGCTTCAGCAGCACGGCAATCAGCAGCATCACCACCGGCGCGGGAAAGCCGAACAACCGCTGCGCCAGCGCGCCGATCAGATAGAGTGTCACGGCGGTAACGACGGCGGCCGCAACGGTTGCTACATCGACATGTTCCTTCGGATCTTCTTCCTCGAATTCCAGCTCGTCATGCTCGCCCGGTTGCAGGCGTCCCTCGCCGGTCAGATGCGGATACTTCTTCCCGACAAAATTGAGCGTGCCCGACAACAGAATCGCTGTCAGGCTGCCCAGCATCACCGGCGGCAATACCTGCGCAAACAGGTCGCCCTGCGGCTGGTGAAGAATTTGCGAATAGCCGATCGAGAGCGGAATTGCCCCTTCGCCCACGCCTCCCGCCATGATCGGGACCACGACGAAGAAGAACGTGTGGTAGGCGCCGAGACCGAGCATGATCCCGACAAGTGTCCCCACCAAACCACCGGCGAGCGAGCCCGCGGCCAGCGGAACGAATATCTTGAGGAAGCCCTTGATCAGGACGCCTCGATCCATTCCCAGGATGCTGCCGACGATGATGCAGGAAATGAACAGGTACAGAAAGTTCGAATCCCTTGTGAAGTTCTTGACCGAATCCAGGATCGGGGCGGGCAGCAAGTGATGGAATGCGAGGTAGGACGGGATGAAAGTGGCGAAGATCGCCGCCGCGCCGATGTTGCGGATGACCGGAATTCGTCTGCCTAGTTCGGCGCAGGTAAAGCCGCCCATCGACAGCAAGACGATCGCCATCAGGATATCGGATGGCACTTTGCCCGTGGCCGCGAATCCGGCGATCACGGCAAACAGGATCAGGAAAACGGGTAGAGGAATGATGCCGATCTTGTAGTCGACGATTGCCCACCAGCGCGCGGGCCAGAACCCATGAGCTTCGCTTTGCGAACTTGTTTCGCTTTGCAAGCTTGACTTGCTTCGCAGAGCTGGCGTTTTGCTCCCGGAGTCTTGCAATTTGCTTCCCCCGCGCGGCCGATAAGGTTCTTGTCCGTTGGCCGTTGTTTTTGAGCACCCAATCTGCCATGTCCGCGCGGCGCAACCAACCGCAAAACGGCCTGCACGGGATACCTCGGCGGGCGCGGATTTTTTCAGGGCTTGTTCTGTGCCGAGGCGTGGAGCCATTGCCGGAACGCCGCGAGCTTGGGCGGATCGGCGCGCCCCTCGGGCGAAACCAGATAAAACCCGGCATCGGCGGGCAGCGTAATCTTGAAAGGAACCACGAGCCGTCCCTTGGCGATATCTGCCTCGACATAGGAGGTGCGGCCCATCGCGACGCCGATCCCGTCGATTGCGGCCTGCACCGTCATCAGGATCAGGTCAAAGGTCGGTCCGGGCTGCTTGGCAATATCGGTCGGCAGCTCCGCCGCGGTGAGCCACAGTCGCCAGTCGTCATCATAGGCGCCACTCGTATGCAGCAGCGTATGATGGGCGAGATCTTTCGGGCACCGCAGCGGCTTGTTGCCGGCGAGGAGCGCGGGGCTGCATACCGGAAACAATTCGTCGGCGGTCAACCAGTCGGCGCGCACGCCCGGCCAGTGGCCGCGTCCATAGCGGATCGCGGCGTCGACATCGCCGCCGCTGAAATGGACCAGAGCGGTCGAGGTGGTGATGCGGACGTCGATGTCGGGATGGGCCTCCTGAAACCTCGACATCCGCGGCAGCAGCCATTTCGCAGCCAGCGAGGCCAGCGTCGAGATCGTCAGCACACGATCATTGTCCTTGCGCAGCAAGCGGTCGGTCGCCAGCCGCAGATCATTGAATGCCGCGCGGATGCCCGGCAGATAATCCTTGGCTTGCGGGGTCAATGCCAGTGCGCGGTTCTGCCGGACGAACAGCCGAATCCCCAATTCCTCCTCAAGCCGACGGATCTGATGGCTGATCGCGGTTTGCGTGACGTTCAGCTCGGTCGCTGCATTGGTGAAGCTGAGATGCCGGGCGGCGGCCTCAAAGGCGCGCAGCCCGTTCAGCGATGGTAGCCTGCTGGTCATGCCGGAATCTCCAGATACATGACTTTATCTCATCTTAACGGAAACAAAGTGTCGTTTGTAGAAGGGCGTATTGGCGCGGATAGTGGCTACACGACACTTACGTTTGGGAGATCGAAATGTCCATTCATTCATACCGATCGATGATAAATCATCATGGCTCTGGATTGTGGACCCAGCTTGAGGAAACCATCCGGATTTGGCGGGAACGCACGAGAAGCCGGCGGGAGTTCGCACAGTGGACCGATCGCGACTTGCATGATGTCGGCCTTTCCCGCAGCGACGTCATTCATGAGATTGAAAAGCCATTTTGGCGGGCTTGAACGGAGCCGGGCGGGCGCCGCCTTGATGAGGGGCGCCGGCCAACTTTTTTGAAGGGAGCGTCCGATGAGCACCCTGCGCCTCGATGATCTCAAGCAATATTCCGACGTGCTTCGCTCCACCAAGGGTGCCGCCTTGGTCGTTCGTTTCGTCGAGCCGCGCGACGCCGGAACGCTGCAAGGCTACTTCCGCTCGCTCTCGGTTCGCTCACGCTACAACCGCTTCTTCAGCGCGATGAGCGAACTGCCGCACAATCTGCTCGACCAATTCATGCATGTTGGCGAGCGCGACGAGTTCAGCGTGGTCGTGACCACGGAGATCGAGGGGTCCGAAACCATCGTCGGCGAAGCGCGCTACGCGTTCCACCCCGAGACGGAAAGCGTCGAATTCGGCCTGTCGATCGACGATCGCTGGCAGGGCCAAGGCATCGGATCGGCGCTGCTGCTCAATCTGGAATGCCGCGCGGCGGCGTTGGGCGCGCAGCGCCTGCTCGGCGACACCCTGCGTTCGAACGAGGCCATGATCGGTCTGGCCCGCAAGTCCGGCTTTACGTTTACTGCCAATCCTGACGATTGGAAGCTGGTGCGGTTCGTCAAGCAGATCGATACAAGTCCGCAGGACATTCCCTGCGCCAGCTCGCGGCTCGCTGCCACGGGGATCGCCGGTGGTGTTACCGCCAACGCCTAGTTTCCCGCGAAGACCGCCGATGAAGGGCTGCACATCTCGTCGCTGGTTGTTCTAGAATTTCTCGAGCCACGGCCGCACCTCCAGCTCCCAGGTCCAGGCGCTGCGCGGCTGTTGCAGCACGTTCCAGTAGCTCAAGGCGATGGCATCGGGGTCGAGCATCGAGTCCGGACGTGCGGCGGGCTCGACCCGCGCCGCGCTGCGAATGCCGCCATCGATGACGAAGTGAGCGACGTGAATGCCCTGCGGCGACAATTCGCGCGCCATGCTCTGGGCCAGCCCGCGCAGCGCGAACTTGCCCATCGCGAACGGTGCCGATTGCGGATAGCCCTTGACGCTCGCGGAAGCGCCAGTGAACAGGATCGCGCCATGCTTGTTCGGCAGCATCCGTTTCGCCGCCTGCTGCGCTACCAGAAAGCCGCCGAAGGCACTAACGGTGATTGCCTGGGCCACTTCCGCCGGCACCAGATCGACGAACGGACCACGGGCGCGGGCGGAGGCGTTATAAACCATCACGTCGGGGCTGCTGATCTCGCGCTCGACCAGGCCGAACAGCCGCTCGACCTCATCGGGGTCGGTGGCATTGCAGGCAAAGGCGTGAGCGCCGGTCTCGCTGCACAGCGCACCGAGCTTTCCGATCTGGCGCGCGGCGAGCGCGACGCGAATGCCCTCGCGGGCAAACAGCCGCGCCAGCGATGCGCTCAGGCCTTCGCCGGCGCCGACGATAAGGGCGGTCGTGTATTTCGGCGTCTCCATCGGCGCGTCCCTCGTTGGGGTGAGAGTCCGTATCTATGTGGGCGGTGCGCCGGGGCAACCCGGCGGCTTCGGGAGCCCGTCGAGCGTTTGATCGAGGGCTGAACGATGTCCGTCCGACGGGCGGTCGCCTTCAATTGTGCCGGTTGATGCCTTGATCGCCCGCGTTTCGGTAGACGATCGATCGCAATCAATCATCAAACATCGGCGGCGGCACAAAACCGCCGAACTCGCGCTCGATCAATTCCGCCAACTTGAGCGGCGTGCGGTCTTCCAGCCAGGCGCCGACGATCTGCACGCCGACCGGCAATCCTTCCGGCGACAGTCCGAGCGGTATAGCGGTGGAGGGCAGGCCCGGCAGCGTGGCGATGCCGGGCCATGCCAACTGGTCCGGATAGGGATAGTTCTTGCCGTCGATGTTGATACGACGGGTTTCCTGATCCGGCGAATGATCGTGCGGATAGGCCGGCGTCGGCATGATCGGGCAAATCACCGCATCAAAGCTCTTGAACAGCTCACGCCATTGCGCGCGCAGCCGCACGCGCCCGCCGTCGGCCATCATCCAGTCACGATGGCTGAGCGTGATGCCGCGCAAGCGCTCGGCGCTGAGACTTATGTCATCAGGTGAAAGCTGGGCAGCCGCGGCTTGTGCGTCAGAATAGGTTTCCGGCTGGAACGAGGCGGCAAGGAACGACATCAACAGCCGCATATAGAGCCGCGTGGAGGCTGCGAAGTCAGGCAGCAGCGGGCTTTGGCGCGAGACGGTGACGCCGGCCTTGCCGAGATTGGCGGCGAGCTTTTCGATCGCCGTTCGCACGTCCTCGTTGGTCGGCATGAGGGGATCGGTGTCAATCAGCAGCAGGCGAAAATCCTTCAGCGCATTGTGCCGCGAGGCGGGCAGCGCCAGCCGATAGCCCTTGCCGGCCTCCAGCGGGTCAGGCCCAGCGATCACGTTGAGCAGCAATGAAAGGTCGACGGCCGAGCGCGCCATCGGCCCGATCACCGCGAGATCGCGGTCGAACGGCAGCGGCGGAAACGGTGGCGGCGTGTGGCCGCGCGATGGCGCCAGCGCAAAGGTCGGCTTGTGGGCGTAGACGCCGCAGTGAAACGCCGGCACCCGCAACGACCCGCCGATGTCCGAACCCAGCGAGAGCGGACCGTAGCCAGCAGCCAGCGCCGCCGCCGATCCGCCGGAAGAACCGCCGGGCGTGCGGTCGAGATCGAAGGGATTGTTGGTAGTGCCGTAGATGTCGTTGTAGCTTTGCCAGTCGCCCAGCCCGAGCGGCACGTTGGTCTTGCCGAGGATGACGCCACCGGCGTCCTTGGCGCGCGAAATCGGCAGCGCGTCATCGGGTGGCACGAAATCCTTTTGTGCCGGAAAGCCCCATGTCGTCGGCAATCCTCCGACGTTGTACGATTCCTTCACCGTCATGGGGATGCCGAGCAGCGGTTTGCTTTCGCCGCGCCCGCGCGCCGCATCGGCGGCGCGCGCGGCATCGAGCCCGCGGGCAAAATCGCGAACACAGATCGCATTGATCTTGCCATCGTGGCGTTCGATGCGCGCGATCACGTCCTGCGCGAGTTCGACGGCCGAGACTTTCTTTGCCGCCAGCGCCCTCGACAGTTCGGTCGCGCTTTCAAAACTCCATGATGATTTTGCCAAGGCGCTTTCTCCCTATCGTCCTGCCTGGGCTAATGATGCTCAGTTCCTTGGCTGGCGGCAACGCGGCCTTTCGGATGGCTCGTATCGCGGAATGGCCGTCGACGGGAACACTTCTATCCCGGCAGCATCCGCTGCATGACGCGGTTGCGGTAGACCAGAAGGTGAGTCAATGCCGCGATCACGTGCAAGCCGATCAATATCAACAAGGCCATTCGAATTTCTGATGCCAATGATCGATGGCGCGTAGCGCCGTGGGATTTTCCGAGGCCAGCATCGGCAGCGGCGTCAGGAAGAGGAACGAGATCGACCAGCCGCGAAGAGCGGGAAGTCGCGTTTTTCTTTTGCCAGAACCGATATTATTTCAGCACGGCTCGGCGTTCCAGCGCCTAGAAAATGCTGTAAGTGTCCGGGCTTTCGGAAATTACCGGTATCGACGCGCTGACCTCTCAGGATGCGCCAATCAGGATACCGACCGCAAGCACGATGGCGCCGCCGAGCACGATCTGGAACACCGCCCGCAGGAACGGTGTATCCATATATCGCGCGCGGACAAAGGCGATTGCCCACAATTCGAAGAACACGACGACGCCGGAAATCGCCGTCGCGGTCCAGAATGCGTTCGGCCATGAATCCGGTACCAGATAGGGCATCGAGTGGCCGAGGCCGCCGAGCGCCGTCATGGTTCCACTGGCCGCGCCGCGCAGCCAGGGCGAACCACGTCCGGTGAGCGATCCGTCATCAGATAGCGCTTCGGCAAACCCCATGCTGATGCCGGCGCCGATCGAGGCGGCCAGTCCCACCAGAAAGGTTTGCCAGTTCTGATGCGTCGCGAACGCGGCTGCGAACAGTGGCGCCAGCGTCGACACCGAGCCATCCATCAATCCGGCGAGGCCAGGCTGGACATATTGCAGCACGAACATGCGGCGGCGGGTCTTGTCTTCATCGGCGCGGACACTCGGGCTGAGAATCCGGTCGGTCAGCTGCGCCGCGCGCTTTTCATGGCCTTGCTCCGCTTCGGCAAGATCGCCGAGCAGCCGACGAACACTGACATCTTCGGCCTGTTCGGCTGCCTTGACGTAGAAGCGCTCGGCTTCGAACTCCATGGTTTCGACTTCCTTGCGGATAGTGTCGAGCGACAGATTCTTGGTCAGCCAGATCGGGCGCCGACGCAGGAAGCCCCGCACGTTGTCGCGGCGGATCGGCGGCAGATGCGGGCCGAAACGCTGCTCGTACAGTTTCAGCAGCCGGTGACGATGGCCTCGTTCCTCTTCGGCCATTTCCTCGAATATCTTCGCTGAATCCGGATAGCGCCCGGCAAGGTCTTCGGCGAACGCCATGTAGATCCGGCTGTCTTCCTCTTCAGCGGAGATTGCGACTGCCAGCACCTCGCGCTCGGTTAGATTGGCAAAGCTCTTCACGGGAAGGGAACCTCTAATTTAGAATAATTCTAAATTATAATATCTCTTTCCCACGGTCAAACCCGGCATTGCGATCCCGATTGATCGGTTTGATAAGCGACAGGCGGCTAACCGGGTTCGGAGGGAACCGTGGCGCATCCGCCGTGTTTTAGCGCAGCGCCAGGGCGCGACGCACGGCGGACTCATCAGCGCGACCGATCGGAATACTTCCGACCGTACGAACGCGCGCACCAGATTGAGCAGCCGGAAGGGATTGAGATCGCCATCGTAATCGGATTTCCAGCCGGTGCGGCCATAGCCGCGCTGGTCCGGCGCGATCACGTGATAGCCGGCTTCCGCCAGCGCCGGCATCACGTTGTGCCAGATAGGCAAGTTCGGGAAAGCCGTGCAGCAGCAGCACGCAAGGCCGGCCTCGCGTTTCGAACCCGGCTTTCAGGACATGCATCGCATGCCGTTGATCCCGTCGACAAAGCGCAATCGGATCGCGGAAGGGCCCGGTATTCTTGCGCCCAAGCTGTAAGGACGTGGATGGACAAGCCGACATCAAGGAACCCGGTTACATATGTTGGCGAATAGCGAGTAACAGTGGCGAATGGGAAGTTGCGAATAGCGAATAAGGACTGGAATAACTTTTTCCCTATTCGCCATTCGCTACTCACCATTCGCAATCAATCAAGAACGAAAACCTTGAAGGGAACGACCAAGGGAAAGGCTCAATCATGCAGTTGAAGGACGTTGCCGTCATCATCACCGGCGGAGGATCGGGTCTCGGCGCCGCCACCGCGCGCGCCATGGCCGCCAAGGGCGCGAAAGTCGGCGTGCTCGATCAGAGCGAGGAAAACGCCGAAAAGATCGCCGCGCAAGTAAAAGGCATTGCCCTGCACGCCGACGTTACCGACGAGGGACAGGTCAAGGCAGCGCTGGCAAAAGCGGAAGGCACCCATGGCGTCGCGCGAGTGCTGATGAACTGCGCCGGCATCGGCGGATCGCAGCGCATCATCGGCAGGGACGGCGTCTATCCACTGGACAAGTTCGTCCGCGTTATCAATGTCAATCTGATCGGCACCTTCAACGTGCTGCGTCTGTTCGCCGAGCGGCTGGCGCCCGCAGCGCCGATCGGCGAAGAGCGTGGCGTTGCCATCAATACCGCGAGCGTTGCGGCCTATGAAGGCCAGATCGGACAGATCGCCTATTCGGCCTCGAAGGGCGGCGTGGTCGGCATGACGCTGCCGGCGGCGCGCGATTTCGCCAGCCTCAAGATTCGCGTCAATACCATCGCGCCGGGCCTGTTCCTGACGCCGCTGCTGATGGGATTGAACGAGGAAGCCCGCAAGAGCCTCGGTGCGCAGGTGCCGCATCCGGCGCGGCTCGGCGACCCCTCCGAATACGGCGCCCTTGCCGTGCACATCGTCGAGAACCCGATGCTCAACGGCGAAACCATCCGCCTCGATGGCGCGATCCGCATGGCGCCGAGGTAGCATCGGCCTTCCCGCAAGCGATCCGCGCATCGTCGCCAAGCGCGTGCTCAGTCTCGCCGGGCGACATTCGGGTCGACACGGATGTGTCGTTCAACCGGATTCCGATCAAGAGGTGATAACGATGGCGGAAACCGCAGCCAAATCAGCCGGCGCCCGGTACGGCATTCCCGAGCGCATCGGCGTACTCGAGGAATTGCTGTGCGAACGCTATTCGGTGCGCGCGTTCCAGCCCACGGAAGTGCCGCGCCAGACCATCGAGCATGTGCTGAAGGCAGCCCAGCGCACGGCATCATGGTGCAACAGCCAGCCCTGGCAGGTCGTGATCGCGAGCGGAGCCGCCAAGGAGCGCTTTCGCGAGGCGATCCATGCCAAGGCCCGTTCAGGCGCTCCCGAGGATAACGACTTTCCGTTTCCGCGCGAATATCTAGGCGTCTATCTCGAGCGCCGCCGCGAAAGCGGCTTTCAGCTCTACAACACGCTCGGCATTCCGCGCGGCGACAAGGCAGCTTACGCGAAACAGGCGCTGGAGAACTACAATTTCTTCGGCGCACCGCATGTTGCAATCATCCATACCAACGAGGCGCTCGGGGTCTATGGCGCGATCGACTGCGGCGCCTACGTCAGCAACTTCATGCTGGCCGCCCAGGCGCTCGGGCTCGGCACCATTCCGCAGGCATCGCTGGCGCGCCAGTCCGGCCTGATCCGCCGCCACTTCAATCTTGCCGAGGACCGCCGCGTGGTCTGCGGCATTTCATTCGGCTTTGCCGACAACGCTCACAAGATCAACAGCTATCGCACCTCGCGCGCCAGCGTCGCCGATACCGCGACGTTCGTCGAGGAGTAGGTCTCTCGCAGAATTTGGGCGCGCGCTTTTCCGCGAATGCGCCGATGCCTTGCGGTCTCCCGTCGGACATTCTCGCCTCCATTATTCGATTATTTGTTTTCGAGCTCGCGCCGTTTGGCCTCGGCATCGATGGTTGTTGACAGATCCGGATGCCGCGCCATCAGCACGCGGAAATCGACGAGGTCGAGCACCAGCAGCTTCGATACCCGCGTGGTGGCGATATTGGCGGAACGCAGATTGTTGCCGAGCAGCGCCATCTCGCCGAAGAACGCGCCTTCGCCGAGCCTGACCTTCTTGCCGGGCAGATCGACCTCGACCTCGCCGGTGGCAATGAAATACATGCAGTCGCCGACCTGGCCCTTCCGGATGATCATGGTGCGCGCCGGCAGGTCCATGGTGCGCAGCATATGGGTGACGTCGGCGATCGCCGCCGGGCCGAGTGCTGCGAAGAACGGCACCTTACTCAAGTTTTCCAAGGCCTTGAGGAACTTGTCGCGGCGGGTTTCAGCAGCGAAGCCGGTGGCGAGGATAACGCTCCACAGGCCGAACACGCCGAGGCCGCAGATCATCACGAACGC
>Ga0164309_10000796_pt1 | contig 16446 bp, 16 predicted proteins | sample Whisoiple_247_MG_FD_109984 | JGI IMG/M metagenome (GOLD analysis project Ga0164309, IMG submission 109984) | Soil microbial communities amended with fresh organic matter from upstate New York, USA - Whitman soil sample_247_MG | ecosystem: Environmental > Terrestrial > Soil > Unclassified >...
GACGCCGTTCGTCAATCTGGCGCTGGTGCCGGAGGCGGCCTCGAGCTGGCTGTTGCCGGCCCGGATTGGGCACGTCCGTGCCTACGCCATGTTTGCGTTGGGAGAACCTCTTGATGCGGCCACGGCAATGGCCTGCGGTTTGGCCAACGCCGTGGTGCCGGCCGAGGGGTTGCGCGCCCGGGCGCGGCAGGCCGCCGAGGCTCTGACCAAACGGCCGGCCGGGTCTCTTAGCCATACCAAGGCGTTGATGCGCGATGTCGACAAGATCGCCGCTCAGATCGCTCGGGAAGGCGTCATATTTCGCGAACGTTTGCAGACGGGCGAGGCGCGGGAAGCCTTCGCTGCGTTTGCCGAGCGCCGCAAGCCTGATTTTTCCAAGGTCGCGGGATAGATCCCGGGTCGGTGTCATACGAGCGCCTTGCGCGCGTCGCTCCGCGTCATCGCACCGGTTGGGCTGGCAAGTCCTAACCGCGTGGCTTGCTCCGGTGTTGACCTGCATCGGTGAAGCCATATGCTGTTCATCATCCAGCGTTCAAGCGTAGGATTTTGGAAATTCCGGAAAGGAGGGCGTCTGTGAAACTCGCGACATTTCGATCAAGCGGCGGGGACAAGATCGCGCTGGTTCATAGCCGTGACTCCCGGCTGTTCGATCTGGCGGCGGCTGCTGACCGCGACGGAAACAGCAATCCGGCTTTCGCATCCATGTTGTCGCTGATCGATGCCGGCCCCCTGGCTCTCGATCAGGCCAGAGCTCTCTATGACAGGCACGGCAAGGACGAGGCTTTATCGGTGAATGTGAGCGGCGCCGAAATCCTCGCGCCGGTTCCGGAACCGCGACAGATGCGCGACGGCATGTCGTTTCCCTTGCATATTCTGCAGGCGCCACGCGGCCAACGCAAGCTTGCGGCGCGCGCCAGGAACGACATGGCCGAACTCGCGCGGATCGACGCTGAACCGCTGGGCGAATTGCCCGAGGTCTATGGCAGGCATCCGATCTACTACATCACCAATCGTTTCAGCGTGCGCGGCACCAACACCACGGTCAAATGGCCGCGCTATAGCCAGGTGATGGATTACGAACTCGAGTTTGGCATCATTACCAAGAACAAGGGCGCCAACATCCCGGTGTCACAGGCCAAGGACCACATCTTCGGCTTCACCATTTTCAACGATTTCTCAGCGCGTGATGCCCAGCGCCTCGAGATGGAGGGGCGCCTAGGCCCCGCCAAGGGCAAGAGCTTTGACGGCGGCAACGTCATGGGGCCCTGGATCGTGACGCCCGACGAGATCGGCGACCCCTACAACCTGAAAATGGAAGTCCGCGTCAACGGGGAGGTCCGCTCGAAAGGCGTAAGCGAGGGCATGCTGTTCTCCTTCGAGGAAATTATCGCGCATATCACGCAGGACGAAACATTGATGCCGGGTGAATTCATCGGCTCCGGGACCGTCGGCAACGGCTGCGGCCTTGAGCTCGGCTGGTTTCTCGAACACGGCGATACGGTCGAACTCGAGGTCGAGAAGATCGGTGTTCTGAAAAACCGGGTCGAACGCCAGGACCGGTGACGTGCCGCCCTGACCGCGCGCCTCAATTGATAGCAGATCCGCTTGATCGGTCAGGCGGCGCTCAGCGAGGCCAACGCCCGGCCAACCTCGGTTCTGACGAGATGCTTGCGATAATCCGCTGGCGCATAGTGGTCCGACAGGCATTCGGCCTGTTCGCTGGCAAGCAGCGCCGCGCTTGCAACGCTTTCGCTCGACAGTGATTTGCCGATCAGTCCTGCGCTCGCGGTATCGGCCGCGAAGGCGCGCCCGGTCGCACCCGTGATGGCGATAGCGGCTTCCGAAATGACATTGCCTTGCAGGCTGAGCGCGACCGCGACCCCGACGACGGCATAGCCGCTCGCGGGATGGCGGATCTTGCGATATCGGAACCGGGCGCCGGGTCCGGGCCGCGCGATATGGATTGCCACCAGCACCTCTTCGGGTTTGAGCGCGGTCGACATGATGTCGACGAAAAAGTCCGTTGCGGCGACGCGCCGGCGTCCTGTCGGGCCTGCCAGCTCCAGCTCCGCTTTCAACGCGACGACGACTGCCGGCCAGTCTGCCGCAGGGTCTGCATTGGCCAGCGAGCCGCCAATGGTGCCGCGATTGCGAACCTGCGGATCGGCAATCAGGTCGGCGGTCTGATGGAAGATCGGCAGCGCCTTGCGCAGAGATTCGGACGCAAACAGTTCGGCATGCGTGGTCAGCGCTCCGATCCTGATGCGGTCGCCGACCTCGATGCCCTTCAATTCGTCGATGCCGCCGATATCAACCAGCAACGCCGGCGACGCCAGCCGCAATTTCAATGTCGGGATCAGCGTATGGCCGCCGGCAACGAGCTTGGTGCCGTCGGGATCCTTCTGCAACAGGCCGATGGCCTGGGTGAGCGAGGTTGCACGAACGTAATCGAATGATGCTGGAATCATCGGCTTGCTCCGGCGCGCGCGGTCTGGATCGCCGACCAGACCCGCGGTGGTGTCATCGGCATGTCGAGATGCTTGATCCCGAACGGCGACAGCGCATCGAGCACGGCATGAACCATGCATGGCGGAGCCGCGATCGACCCGTTTTCGCCGATGCCCTTGACGCCGATCGGGTTGGTGGGAGAGGGCGTCTCCTGAAACACCGATCTGATGGTGGGGACGTGCTCCGCGCGCGGGACCGCATAGTCGAGCAGCGAACCGGTGATCAATTGTCCGGTGTCGGGGTCGTAGCTGACCTCTTCGTAGAGCGCCTGCGCGATACCCTGCACGACGCCGCCATGAATTTGTCCGGCGGCAAGGAGCGGATTGATGATGGTGCCGGCGTCATCCACGGCGACATAGTCGAGAATATCGACGATCCCGGTCTCCGGATCGACCTCTACATAGGCCATGTGGATTCCCGAGGGCGAGCCCATTCCCTTCGGATCGTAAAACACCGTCTCGTCGAGGGCCGGCTCCAGTCCGTCCGGAAGCTTGTGGCCGAGATAGGCCATGCGTGCCACCGTGGCAAAACTTAAGGGCGCGATGTCGGTGCCGGGAACGCTGAACCGGCCTGCCTGATAGGAAACATCTGCTTCATCCACTTCGAGCATGCCCGCCGCAATCTTCTTCGCCTTGGCGACAACACGGCTGGAGGAGACATGAACACTGGAGCCGCCGACCGCCATCGAGCGTGAGTTGAAGGTGCCGTGACCGGCCTGGACCTGCCGCGTGTCGCCCTGCACCACGTCGATATGCTCGATCGGAACCTGCAGGACGTCGGCGGCGATTTGCGCAAGCGAGGTGACATGGCCATGACCCTGACTCATGGATCCCGAAAAAATCGTGACCCGGCCGCCCGAGTCCACGCTGACTCTCGCGCTTTCCCAACCGCCGCGGTTGAAGCCCATCAGCGACAGGCGGCGTGACGGCGCCATGCCGCACATATGGGTATAGGCCGCGACCCCGACGCCGCGATAGCGGCCCTTGGCGCGCAATTGATCGCGTTCGCTGCTGCGCGCCGCGTAGTCGAAGGCCTCCATTGCCTTCGCCAGGCAGCCTTCATAGTTGCCGCTATCGTAAATCACGGCGGGGCCGTTGTAGGGCTTGTACGGAAAATCAGCCCGCTCAATGAAATTCCTTCGGCGCACCTCGATCTGATCGATGTCGAGGTGGCGCGCGACCGCGTCGATCGCGCGTTCGGCGATGTATCCGCCCTCGGGCCGGCCGTAGCCGCGATAGGCGTCGACCGGCACGGTATTGGTCACGATCACCCTGGAGCGCGCCTCGTAGTTGTCAATCTTGTAAACGCCGGTGCCGAAATTGATCGTATTCACCGTCGGTCCGCCGCTTGCCATGTTCGACAAATAGGCGCCGACATTGCCCAGTGTCTCGACTTTCAGCCCGAGGATCTTGCCGTCGTTGCGGACCGCGATTTCGAGGGTCTCGGTATGCCCCCGGCCATGGTTTGTGGACTGATGGCTTTCGGAGCGCGATTCCCACCACTTCACGGGGACGCCGAGGCGGCGCGCCAGATAGGGGCAGAGCAATTCCTCCGGGTAGAGATGCATCTTCGCGCCGAAACCGCCACCGATGTCCGGCGCCACAATCCTCAATTGATGTTCGGGAATGCCGACCGTGTCGGCGATCCACCGGCGATGCATGTGAGGCACCTGGCTTTGCAAGTGGACAGTCAGGGTGCCGTCAACATTCGGCTCGGCCAGAATGGAGCGCGTCTCCATGCAGGTCGGGATCAGGCGATTGTTGGCAACGCGAAGACTGATGACATGATCGGCCTCCCGCGCGGCCTTCTTGTAGTCGCCGCCACCGACCTTATAGACCGTGGTGATGTTGTTTGGCACGTTGTCGTGGAGCTGCGGCGCGCCGTCACGGATCGCCGCTTCTTCATCGACAACCGCGGGAAGCGTTTCGTAGTCGACGTCGACAACAGAGATGGCATCGTGGGCCATGGCCTGACTTTCGGCTACCACCAGTGCGACGCATTCGCCGACGAAGCGCACCCGGTCGATCGCGACGACCGGCCGGTCTGGTACCTTCGTGCCGGGCATGATCCAGTTGGGCACAATCGAGCCGATCTTGCCGGCGAGATCGGCGCCGGACACCGCCAGGCGAACGCCGGGTGCTGCCTTCGCCGCAGAGAGATCGACCTGCTTGATGTTGGCGTGAGCGTGGGGCGACCGCAGCACCGCCATATGCAGCATGCCCGGCGCTTTCAGGTCGTCCGTATAGCGCCCTTTGCCGGTGACGAATTTGAAGTCTTCTCGCCGCCGCAACGGCTGGCCGACATATTTGATCGCCTTTGCTTCGGTCATGGCCGGGCCTCCGAGGCCAGCGATGCAACGGCGCGCACGATGTTGGTATAGCCGGTGCAGCGGCAGATGTTGCCGGTGAGGTTGTGACGGATTTCGCTATCCGTCGGATTCGGGTTTTGCTTGAGCAACTGGCGCACGCTCATGATCATCCCCGCCGTGCAGAAGCCGCATTGCAAGGCGTGGTGCTCATGGAACGCGGCCTGAATCGGATGCAGCGCGCCGCCGCCCGGCGCCAGGCCTTCGATGGTCGTGATCGACGCCCCGTCCGCCATCACGGCAAGCACCGTGCAGGATTTGACGGCCTGTCCGTTGATATCGACGGTGCAGGCGCCGCATTGCGACGTGTCGCAACCGACATGGGTCCCGGTGAGGCCGAGATCGTCTCGCAACAGATGGACCAGCAGTTTTCGCGCTTCGACCGACGCGGTCTGACTGGTGCCGTTGACGTTGATGGTCACGACGTGACGCTTTTCATCGGTTTCGATCATTGGTTGCTCCGATTGCGTGCCGCGAAATGGGATGTCCGCTCATGAGAGGCGGACGTCAGCGATATCGATCGCCACGAAGACCGGATCTGGAATGGCGGTGCCGTCCGCATTCCTGCGAAGCGCCCGCCGTTTGGTGGCGATCTTGATTCCGGAAAAATCCTTGTACTCGGACAAGTAATGCGCGGTTGGCGCACCGCCGGCGACCGCCGCGCTGTAGTCCATCCGGCAAATCAAGCCTTCGCCATTGACGTGGAAAATCTGCTCCGGGCAGTGCGTCGCAATGTGATCCGGAAACACCACCTTGAGCCGCCGGCGTTTTCCGCCGTCCTCTTGCCAAGGCTCGATCTCTTCCGTCTTGAAGCCGGGAAGCGCAAAGATGAAAGGTGTATTGAGGTAATTCCACATCGCGTAACCGCTGAAATAAGCGAGATTCAAATCGTCCCATCTGGTTTCAACGGTATGGCCGTCAAAAGCGGCGCGGGGATTCTTTCGGTCTTTGATCGGCTTTCCGTCTTTCGTTTCGATGAGGGTTCGATCCGGAGTGCACACGCTGCACATGCCTTCGCTGATGAAGGGCCGGTAACTGATCCATTGGTATCTGGTGTCGGCTGTGACGCGAACGGCTTTGAGGGCGTCGGGCCAGCCCTTGCGTGCCCACATTGCGCCAGTGATGGACATGTCGCCTTCGATGGCCTTCACTTTATTCCAGCGTTCGATGCCGCCGTGCGCGTCGACCACCAGCTCGCCAAGCTCGCTCATGCTCATTATCCCCTTGCGCCGAATTTCGTGACCCGTGATCACGGGCTTGCCCCCGCGGAGATAGCGCTGGACAGGTAGTCACTCTAATGATAAGAGTTACTAGGAGGCAAGCACTTTATGCGGTCAAAGAGCTTTGATGGGATGGCGTGCTCGATAGCCGGCGTCCTGGAGGCGATCGGCGACCGTTGGGCGGTCTTGATTCTGCGCGACCTGTCGCTCGGGCTCGCCCGATACGAGGACCTGCGCCGCTCAACCGGGGTGACCAATGCCACCCTGTCGGATCGGTTGAAGCATCTTGAAGACCAAGAATTGATCGAGCGGCGGCGATACCAGGTCAATCCCGAGCGTTACGAGTACGTGCTGACCCGCAAGGGCAGGGACAGCATTCTTCTGCTGCAGGCCCTGGCGCAGGTCGGAGACAAATGGGCGGTTTCCGGCGATGCAGGTCCGCCGCTTGAATTCGTCAATCGAAAAACCGGAAGCGCGGTGAAGCTTGCCATGGTCGACACGGAGACCGGGCAACGCGTCCGGGCGGACGAACTGCTGCCGCAAGCGGGTCCGGGAGCGGACGAGCTGGTCCGGTGGCGTTTGACGCATTTCCGCAAATAAGCACTCACGCAAAATCTGATCTTGGCGGCGGCGGCAATCTGCCGCCCAACCCGTCCCGGCCCACGTAAGTCGCTGATGTCGTTGCGTTAAATGACGATCATAATTTAATTCACGGCGGAATCGCAAACATGACTTGCATTTTGCAAGCCATGTTGTACGCTGCCGAAAATAAATAAATTCCTGCGCAGGCCTGCGCTTAAAAATGGAGGCATGTCGTGTCCGAGGATGCATTGGTTGTGCGCGAGCAGCGCGGCAATATTTCCGTACTGACCATGGTCTATCGGCCCTACAATCTCCTGGGACCAAAACTCATCAATGCCATCGTCGAACAGATCGAAGCCGCGCGAGACGCCGGCAGCCGCGCCATCGTGCTGCGCAGCGGCCTTCGGCATTTTTCGGCCGGCGCCGATCTCGATATTTTCGACAAGCGCGTGGCGCAGCGTAGTGGCGACAGCGACGGCGAAGACCGCCGCCTGAACGGCGTCGAGTTTCTCCGCTTCATGGAATTGCTGCCGATCCCGCTGATCGCGCGTGTGCACGGCGTGTGCCTCGGCGGCGGCCTCGAACTGGCGCTGTCGTGCGACTACATCATCGCTGCGTCATCGGCGAAGATCGGTTCGGTGGAGGCAACGCTCGGGCTGCATCCATTGCTGGGCGGCATCCAGCGTCAGGTCCAGCGCATCGGCGCGCTGCGCGCCAAGGAAATGTCCATGCTGGCGCGCCGCTATGATGCGCCGACCCTGGAAAAGTGGGGCCTGATCAATCTCACGGTTCCGGAAGAATCGCTGGAAAAGGCGACCATGGCGATCGCCGAGGAATTTGCCCAAGGACCGACGCTGGCGCACGCAGCGACCAAGGAGCTCGCGCACATCGCCGTCAATGACGGCGTCGCCGCCGCCGACGAGGCGATGGCAAGGGTGCAGGCCCCGATCTGGGCCTCGGAAGATCTGAAAACCGGCCTGGCCTCGTTCCGCAAGAACGGTCCCGGTCTTGCCAAATTCGCGGGGCGCTGATCATGAGCGGCCCCCTCAGCGGAATTCGTGTCGTCGATTTCTCCCGCGTGCTCGCAGGTCCGCTGTGCGCGCGGACATTGCAGGACCTCGGTGCCGAGGTCATCAAGATCGAACCGCCAAGCCCCGACGTGTCGCGCTTTGCGTTTCCATCGACCGACGGCATGTCGGGCTATTACGCGCAGCAGAACGCCGGAAAACGCAACGTCAGCATCAACCTGAACATTCCCGGCGCCTATGATCTGGCGCTGAAACTTTGCGATACCGCCGATATCGTGGTCGAGAACTTTCGCGCGGGCACGCTCGGCTTCTTCGGCCTCGATTACCAAACCCTGTCGAAGCGCAATCCGCGGCTGATCTACGCATCGATCACCGGTTACGGTCAGGGCGGCCCCTGGCGCAGCCGGATGGCATATGCGCCAACCGTGCAGGCCGAGGCGGGCTTTACTGAAAACAGCGTTCGGCATTATGGCGAGGCCTTGAAGGAGCCGCGAACTGACAGCCTGTCGCATGCCGACGTCTATGCCGGCCTGCAGGCGGTGATCGCGATTCTCGCGGCGCTCAGCAGCCGGCAAACGACCGGGCAGGGTCAGTATATTGACGTCGCGATGGCCGCGACCCTGCTCGCGGTCAACGAACGCGCCCATGTCGATCTGTCCGACGACGATATCGGCGCGGAGCCCGCAATCCTCGGGGCCACCGATTGCTCCTTCTTCACGGGGCCGCAGGGCGAGCATTTCACCGTCGCCACCAGCATCATCGGCAGCCGGACGTTTCCGTCCTGGCTGCGCGCGATGCGGCGCGTCGACTTGATGGACGATCCGCGGTTCTCGAGCGCCGCGGCACGGCGATTGAACTTCGGCGCGCTGCATCAGATCATCCAGTCCTGGATACTGACATTCCCCGACATGGCAACCCTCGACGCCCAATTCGACGAGGCCAAGATCGCGATGGGCGAAATCCGTTCGATCAAGGAGCTGACCAAGTCGGACTGGAGCGACTACTGGGGCGCCGTCCAGCTCGTTCCGGATCGCAGTGGCGGCGAATACAAACTGCCGGGTCGTCCCTGGCACTTTTCCCGGGATGAGCTGACGCCGATCGGCAGGCCGGCCTTCCAGGGTGAACACAACAGGGAGGTGTTTCGCGAGCTGGGGGTGAGCGAAGCGGAGCTGCAGAGGCTTTCCGAGACCGGCGCGCTGGTCGCGCACCGTCGCGCGCTTGAGCCCGAGGTCGCGGTCAAGCCGCCGGAGGCCGCCGGCCAGGCGGCCTGAGTGCTACGCTGTAGGCGACCCGCGAATCACCGGGCGAAATGGACTGCGAGGAATAGTTGAACCGTTCTCGTTCTTCCAACAAGGAATGCTCGATCGCGCGCGCCATGGATGTGGTCGGCGACCGCTGGTCGATCCTGCTGCTTCGGGAAGCCTATTACGGCACAAGGCGGTTCGACGAATTTCAGTATTATCTTGGCGTCGCACCGAACATTCTCAGCACGCGTTTGAAGAAGTTCGTCGATCTCGGCATGATGACGCGCGTGCCGCTGCCCGAGCACGGCGGACGCTACCAATATGTATTGACCAAAAAGGGCCGTGATTTTTTTCCGACCTACCTGGCGCTGAAGAAATGGGGCGATGACTGGCTGGCGGAGCCGGAAGGGCCGCAAGTGGTTTTCAAGGATCGCATCAGCGGCCGGCCGGTCGAATATCCGCCGCTGCTGTCGGCGCGCGGCGAGCCGTTGCAGCTCGAAGACATCGAAATCGTTCCGGGCAGTGGCGCCGTGCCTTTCAATCGAAAGCGGTTCGGCGGTCAAGTTGCGCAAGACGCAGCGGTCTGGCCAAAGGGCGCGCGAAGAATCCGCAGCACGTCCCTAAGCCAGAGAAAATAGTCATGCGTTTCGTGGGGTTCCGGCTCTGCTTTCGTCTGAATCGAAGGCCCCTCCTTCGAACAGCCGCAATTCGGTCGTAGCCGGCTGATTGGGGAACCTTCCGGGAAGCACACATGAAAAAGCTCGTTATTGCGGCGCTGGCATCTCTGGCGCTTGTTCCGACGGTAGCAGCGGCTCAGGAACGTGGCGGGGATGCCGCCTTGGGAGCGATATCGGGAGCAGTGGTGTTGGGCCCGGTCGGCGCGGTGGCGGGCGCATTGATTGGATATACGGCAGGACCATCAATCGCTCGTTCGTGGAGGTTGAGAGGATCATCCAGCCGGCGCGATAGCCAGGCTCGGGTAAGGACCCGCGCTGCTGCTCCTCAAGCAGCGAATCCTCAACCTGTCCAAAATGCGCCGGTGCGGTCAGCAAGCGCTTCGCCGCCAGCCGTTCAGCCACCCGCAACGCCGCCGCTTGTCCAGGCGCGGACGGCTCCGCCTGTCCAAACGCTTGAATGACGACCGGGAACAGCGGGCTCTCAGTCGGAACCAGAGAGATTCTGGCCGCCGGTTGCCAACCTCCGTGCATGAACGGCGATGATGGCGGTGGGAACCGCCCAATATATCATCGGTTTGTTGGTAGTTCGGAACAACGACGCCTGGCGGCTCCGTCAGCATAGGCGGGCGGTAACCTTGACGAAAGCATTGGTTGGATTTGTGTATTCCGCTTCCTAAATGAGGTGCTATGCCGTTTTTGAGCATTTCAGGAGGCCCCGAATGGTCCTGAAAAATGTTGGCATCGCCACAATCTGTGCAACCATGCTGGCATGGAGCAGTGCGTCGTTGGCGGATGAGTATCGTCCCGACGAGTTCCTGCGCCTCGACCTTTCCAAGGCGCTGCTTTCGCCGAAGCCGCTCGGGCCTCCGTCCGAATTCGCGCCGGTTCGGATCGAAGCAAAAGTGGATCGCGGAAGCGAAGGCGCATCGTCGCGCGTGGAATCGGCGGCCGAGTCCAAACTCGTCAAGACCAAAAGGATCGTGGTTCCCAGCACCAGGGTTGCACATATGCGTCCGGAAAAACCGCGCGTGCACGCGGAGAAACCGCGCGGCGCTGCCCGTACCAAGCTCGTGCGACGACACGGCAATCCGCTGGACGCGCAAGCGTTGGATACGCGGATTCAGGTGTGGCCCTGCAAATCTGGCGGCATCTGCGACTGGAAGCGGTAGCGGAATTGAGGTCGGCGTAACGGGATCGCAATTGGCGCGTCTCACAAATCCTTGAGTCATCCTCCTGTCGCAAAATCGTAGGCGCAGAGTCAAGTTGAGCGGGCAATCTTCGTCGTGATTCGACGAGGGCGCCCGGAATGGCGATTGCGATAGGTGCGAAGCGAGGCCTGACCAGACGTCATTTATTGGTCCGCTCGGCATCCACCGTCGCGCTCGCAGGCTTGGGAGGTCTCGCCAGGCCCTGTCTCAGCCGGGCCGCGGATCGTCCGCGGATCGCGAGCGGGCTTGCCTCGGGCGATGTATCGACGGATTCCGCGGTGGTATGGGCGAGAGCCGACCGGCCTGCGCGCATGCGGGTGGAATGCTCGACTGTCGAAAGCTTCAAGACGATTATTGGTGCCGCATCATCGGACGCGTTGCCCGAGAGCGACTTTACCGCGAAGGTGCCGCTCGACGGCCTTCCGCACGGGCAGGATATTTTCTACCGGGTGCGGTTCGAAGATCTCGCTTTGTCCGGAATATCAGGAGAAACCCAGGTCGGGCATTTTCGGACCGCGCCAGCAGACAACGGTTCGATATCGTTTGTCTGGTCGGGCGATACCGCAGGCCAGGGCTGGGGTATCGATGCTTCCCGCGGCGGCATGCGGACCTACCGCGCCATGCTCGAAAACCACCCGGATTTTTTCATTCATTCCGGCGATCACATCTACGCCGATTGTCCGATCCCTTCCGAACTAAAACTGCCGAACGGCGAGATCTGGCGCAACACCGTGACGGAAGAGAAATCAGCCGTTGCGCACAGCCTCGCGCAATTTCGCGGCAACTATAAATACAACCTGCTCGACGGCAATTTGCGCGCCTTCAATGCACAGGTGCCGGTGCTGGCGCAGTGGGACGATCATGAAGTGACCAATGACTGGTCGCCGATCGGTACCGCCGACGAGACGGGTTACGCTGAAGACGGCACCTCCAGGCTCGTTGCGCGTGCACGCCGGGCGTTTCATGAATTCATGCCGATCCGCGCCACGCCTGCGCAGGCCGGCCGCATCTATCGCAGGGTAGGATACGGGCCGCTGCTCGATGTCTTTCTGATTGACATGCGCAGCTACCGCGATTCGACCTGGAACAGGCGCGATGATCCGGCCGACGCTTTCATTTTGGGCGCGACGCAACTCGCCTGGCTCAAGCGGGAGCTCGCGGCTTCTGACGCGACCTGGAAGGTGATCGCAGCCGACCTGCCGATCGGATTGATCAGCGAAGACGCGATTGCGCTTGGCGACGGCCCGCCGGAGCGGCGCGAGCACGAGATCGCCGATCTGTTGTCCTTCATGAAACGCGCCGGCATCAGGAATTTCGTGTGGCTGACCGCTGATATGCACTACACGGCCGCACATTATTACGATCCGAACCGCGCCGTGTTCCAGGACTTCGAACCGTTCTGGGAATTCGTCTCGGGGCCGCTTCACGCGGGAACGTGGCCGCCGGGCGAACTCGACAACACGTTCGGCCCGGCGGCGATGTTTCAAAAGGGATGTAGTACGCAACAGGGCGAAAATCTCGCGCCATGTTTTGGCCTGCAGTTCTTCGGCCGCGTCGATATCGACGGTCAGTCCGGCATCATGACGGTGACATTGAAGGACGTCGACGACCGGGCGCTATGGTCGATCGATATCGAGCCGCGCCCGGACGCCCGGCCGGGAGGAATTCTGGCGCAGCATATTTGAGCCAGTTGCGGCTTCAAGGAGCGGCTCAGCCCGTCACGATCAGGTAGCCGCCCAACACCAGGATCATCGACAGTAGAATGAGTGCGGCGAGCACGCCGACGACGATCGCGGGCAGTTGGTTCTCTTCGAGCCACCGTCGTAACGCCTTGACCATCGTAACTCGATCTTGATTTGGACTCTGCACCGCGGGCAGACTATCTGGCTGCTGATACGCTGTCTCACTTGTCCTTTCAACCATATGCCCGTTAACGCAGTCTCGCCGGTCGCTCATCCCGGCAGCCCCAATTCTTCAGGAATCATCATGGAACATCTGCAAACCCAAGGCATCAGCCTGCCGCGGCTTGGGCTCGGCACCTTTCGCATGCAGGGCGAGGTCTGCCGCGCGGCGGTCGAAAGCGCGCTCGGTCTCGGCTATCGGCACATCGACACCGCGGAAATGTACGGCAACGAGGACGCCGTCGGCGCGGCAATTGCGGCCTCTGGCGTCGCCCGCAAGGATCTGCACGTCACCACCAAGGTCTGGCACGAAAACCTCGCGCCGGATGCGATCCGGAGGGCGTTCGATGCCAGCCTGAAGAAGCTGAAGCTCGATCACGTCGACCTTTATCTGGTGCACTGGCCGTCGAGGAACATGAATCTGCCGGCGATCTTCGAAACCTTGCTCAAGCTGAAACAGGAGGGCCGCACCCGCGCCATCGGCGTCGCCAATTTCAATCTCGCGCTCTTGAAGACCGCGGTCGAAGAGATCAAGGCGCCGATTGCCTGCAACCAGATCGAATACCATGTCATGCTCGATCAGACCAAGGTGGCCAGATATCTTGCGGCGAAATCGATTCCGCTGGTGGCTTACGCGCCGCTGGCGCAGGGCCGCGCCGCCTCCGACGAAACGCTGATTTCAATCGGCCGCAAGCATGGCGCAAGCGCAGCACAAGTGGCGCTGAAATGGCTGCTTGATCAGGATGGCGTTGCTGCGATCCCGAAGGCCTCGCGCGCGGAAAGCCAGCAGGCCAATCTCGACGCGCTGAAACTGAAGCTCGACGATGGGGACAGGAAGGCCATCGCGGGGCTGCCGAAAAACAAGCGCTTTGTGAACCCCGGTTTCGCGCCGGGCTGGGACTAGCCAAGAAAATGGCCCCTTGCGGGGCCATTTCCGTATCGTCAGTCCGCGTGATGACGCCTCTTGACGATCACCACCTTGTCAGCGTGATGATGGCGCCAGCCTCGGTGCAGGCCGAAGTCCCGGTGTTCGCGGAATTCGGCGCGAGCGCCCATCTGATGATGATGGGCACCGCGCTTGATCACGACGGTCTCAGCGCTTGCGATCGACGGTGCCGCGACAGCAATCGCGCCAACGGCGGCAAGAATGTATCCAAACTTCTTCATGTTTCGCTCCTCCATTGAATGAGGATTAAACATTGGATGCCGGGGAACGTTCCCGCGGAACTGCGGAACAACTCTGAACGGTTATTCAGCTTGATTGGCGCGGGCAAAATTGGCTCCGCATTTGTGCTGTGGCGGAGTAGGATTGCCGTTGGCGGTGAATTTGCCGTCCCTGATCGAATATTCGCCCTTCTGGCTGCGATTATACATCGCACGAATGGTGCCGTCGGGCTGCATGAGGAGGCCGTATTCCCGGGTTTGTTTGAGGCTCGGGAAAAAGACGCGCAAGTTCAGTATGCCACCCTGGGAAACCTCGGCGGCGATGACTTCGCTTTCATCCGCGCTGTCGCCGAAGTTGCGCCGGTGCAGGACCCGGCCGTCTGGCGCAATGACATAGGCAAGCACCGTGCCTTTGTTCCTGTCGGGCGGAAGCGAGCAGTCCAGCGACCAGGCTCCAATCAATCCCCATTTGCGCGCCGTCTGGGCGGTCGTTTCCGCTGATACCTCGAGCGTGACTGTCAGCAAGAAAAGGATGGCCAGCGCCAATCGACCAAGGTGCCTGTTCAAGATTCGCGCTCCGCTTCCGCCGGGTGACCGGATCGAAGCTTAACATCTCGATGTGGGCGCGCAATGCGGCCGGCAATGACCGACGACGGCTCGAACTATCCGTCGTACTGGTAGCGCCTGACGGCGTCTTCGTCCCATTCCAGGCCCGCGCCGGGCCGGTTCGGGATCGTGAGGAAGCCGTCTTTGAGTTCGAATGGCGCGGCCAGGATGGGATCGGCCCAATCCTGCCATTCCAGCCAATGCGCGGTTTCTGTCACGCGCATCAGGTGCGCCGAAAACTCGGGATAGAGGTGGGTCGACATCTCGACGCCCGCGGCGCCGGCTATCGCAGATGCGCGCATCCAGCCCGTCACGCCACCGATGCGCATCAGATCGGGCATGACATAATCTCCGGCTCCCATTGAGAGGGCCTGATGCAATGCGCGCGGCCCGTAGAAATTCTCCCCGAGTTGGACGGGCGTTGTCAGTTCCCTGGTGAGCTGCGCGTAGCCTGCGAAATTATCATAAGCAATCGGCTCCTCGAACCAGTAGAGGCCTTGCCCGTCGAGCGCATGACAGCGGTGCAGTGCATCGCCGAGGCTGAGGCCCTGATTGAAATCCACCATCAGCTTGATATCCGCGCCCGCCGCGCTGCGCACCGCCTCTATCGCGGCGAGATCGTCAGCCAGTCTGTCGCGGCCCAAGCGCAGCTTGAGGGCTTTGAAGCCGCCTTCGGCGACAAGCGCTCGAGCGTCGTCGCCCAAACCGGCTACCTCGGTAAGCCATAGGCCATTGCTGTTGTAGGCCGGCACCGGACCGGTCGAGCCGCCCAGCAAGACCGCCAGCGGCATGCCGGCCGCCTTCGCCAGTGCGTCCCATGCCGCCATATCGAGCCCGGATACGGCGATCATCGACACGCCTTCGTAGCCGATCAGGTTCAGCACTCGGCGCCCGTTCTGAAAATCCTCGATCGGCCGGATGGCGTGGCCCTTGCGCTGCTCGGCAAGGTCGTGGATCGCAGGCACGATATAGCGCGCCGCATGCTTCAGATAAGGTTCGAGATAGCTGCGGCCGACAATGCCTTGCTCGGTTGCGAGCTCGATGAGAATCATCGGCCATTGATCGAACAGACCGACCTTGGACACGATCGGCCTGCGAAGCGGTACCAGGACCGGCCGTAGGGTCACGGACCGGAAAGTGAGTTTCTCGAAATTCATCCAGTCCTCCCAAGGACAGCGCGGCAGCGAGCTCGCCGTCAACCGCGCTGGATTTACGCGCGAGCCTGCTTCTCGACATTGGCGATCCGCGCCGGCACGCCGAATTCCCTGCGGCATACCTCGGCGAGAACGGCGACCCCCTCGCGAATTTGCTCGCGGGACGGACTGGCGAAGCACAGCCGCAACCGGCTGCCGGCATGGGCCTTGTCGGTGGACCATTCCGGCCCCGGATTGATCGCGACACCGGCGGCAAGCGCGGCTTGGTAGAGTTTTAGCGTATCGACATTGTCCGGCAGCTTCACCCACAGGAAGATGCCGCCCTTTGGATCGCGAAATTCCGCCGCGGTGCCGAACCGCTCGTCGAGCGCTTCCATCAACGTGTCGAGCTTGGCGCGTAGGCCGCGCGCCAGCTCGGGCACATGCGAGGTGAAGTGAGGTGCGCAATATTCCGCGAGCACCATCTGCTCGAGCGCACCGGAGCCGGCGTCGGTCTTCAGGGCCAGCATTCGCGACAGCATCTCCCAGGGTGCTACGATGTAGCCGACCCGCAGCGCCGGCGCGATCGATTTTGAAAACGAGCCGATGTGAATGACGCCGCGGTTGCTGCCCATCGCATAGAGTGCGGGCGGCCGTTTGCCGTCCCAGATCAGGTCGGCATAGCAATCGTCCTCGAGGATCGGCACGCCGTATTGCGCAGCGAGTTTCAGGAGCTCGGCGCGGCGTGCCTCCGGAAGGATGCTGCCGGTCGGGTTCTGCACGGTCGGGATGGTGTAGATGTATTTCGGC
>Ga0164309_10000798_pt1 | contig 16440 bp, 16 predicted proteins | sample Whisoiple_247_MG_FD_109984 | JGI IMG/M metagenome (GOLD analysis project Ga0164309, IMG submission 109984) | Soil microbial communities amended with fresh organic matter from upstate New York, USA - Whitman soil sample_247_MG | ecosystem: Environmental > Terrestrial > Soil > Unclassified >...
CCGTGTAGACGACGCCCGGAAACGAGAGCGCGAGACGCAGGACCTCGGTCATAGCGGGCGGGCGCGAAGCTGAGCCAAGATCGCGTCGAGGCTCGCGACGATGCGATCGACGGCAGCGTCATTGATGGCGCTGGTCTGCGGCGCAGGCGAACCAGCGATCGGCGTTGCTGGCCCCGGCGGATCGAGCGCGCGTGTGGCGAGCGCGGGGCCATAAGTCATCAGCAGCGCTCCGATGGCTTTCCCAGCGGGCGTCTTGGCAAAGATGTCGGAGTACCCGACCGAAAGATTGGTCGCCGCATACACGAGCGCATCGTAGAAGGAGGTCACCTTTGGATTGCGACCACGCTCGGCGACGTAGAATGCAACGGCCGAACCCAGCGTCGTGAGCAAGATGGCGTTGGCGGGGTCCCGCGCCTGATAGTCGCGCATCTTCTCGTGCAGCTCGGTCATCGCGTTCCGCGGACCGCCGCGCAGGGTGCAGGCGGACAGGAGCCCCAGCGTGATCAGCGCGCGCTCGTTCATCGAGACTCCCCAGCATAGCCCGCTTCGGGACGCCGCCCCGAAAATCACAAGATTTTAGCGCTACCCCTTGACCTATCAGTCGATAGGTAACAGGCTATCGATCGATAGCCTGTAGCGAAAATCGGGAGGATCGTCGTGAAAGAAACTACATCCGTGGCGCGTTTCAGTTACCCACTGCATGCCTTGCTGCTGGTCGGCATCAGCTGGTGTTTTTTTGCGGTCGTGACCCTGGCACTGGCCTTGTTCATGCTGCCGATCGTGCCGCTCGCGCCCGTGTTCGTCATGATCACGGTCGCCTTCGGCGGACTGCTGAGCTCGGTCCACGAGTACGCGAGATCCGTGGCAACTCCGGTGCGAGCGACTAGGCTGCGCAGCCGAATCGATGGGCAAGTCTCCCAAGTCCCGCGCCGCGCTGAAGAAGCGTGCTGAAGCTGAACCTCCCGCGCGCCGGGAGGAAGTGCTGGAGACCGCGCTCACGCTCGTCTCCGAACACGGTGTTGCGGGCGCGTCGTTGCGCAAGCTCGCGGCCGAGCTCGGCATCAGTCAGCCGAGTCTCTACCACTACTTTCCGAGCAAGGACGCGCTGGTCAGCGCCGTAGTCGAGTACTGCGCCGACAAGATGTTGGCAGCTTCGCTCGATCTTCCGCCGCCTCAGCGCAAGGAAGACATCCCGCGTTTTGCCATGCGCGCGGTCGTCGATTTGTGGTCGACCGAACGCCATCCGCGCTTCGTGCGCTTCATGTTCGTGGTCGCCCTGGAGAGTAAGGAAAACCGCGCGTTCATTCAACGCGTGTTCGAGGAACGCCTCTACCCGGGCTTCACCCTGCTCGCCAACGCTTTCGGTCGAGATGAAGCCGAGCGCCGCGAGCTGCGTCACGTGGTCTGGATGGTCGTCTACTCGCTCGGCCTCTCTTTCTTGGAGCAACGCGCGCTGTTCGGAAAACCAAGCGCCAGCCAAGACGTACTCGATCACGCCGAGTGGGTGGTGGGAGCGGCGGAGCGCTTGTTGAGGTTGCCCGAGACTCGCTAGCGCGAGCGCGAACCAGTCGTCGCGAACCGTTCCGAGCTAGCGAGCTCGCTGTCCGAAACGTCGTTTGGTGCAGGTTCTGCCTGCCGCGGAAGCTAGCCCTTCCGCTTCTTTTTTTTCTTCTTCGTGCTCTCGCGCAAGCGGTGTTCTTCGGCCATCACCACGACCGCGCCGAAGCGATACTGGACGAGGCGTTGGAAGGTGCCCGTTTCGTCTCCACCAATCAGCCAAAGATCGCGCGGATCTCGATCCGTCTCCGCGCTCGGCAGCCAGTGACGAGTGGAAGCCCAGGCGAGCAAGGTCGCTCGCCCGAGCAACGTGCGGGAAATTGCGACGCCACAAGCCGGTCGTCGGCCCAAGCCGGAACAGACGCGCGTTGCGTACAATTCCTCGTTCCCAACCGGGCGCCAAAGCCACTGGTGATCGACGCTGACGCCGGTTCGCGGCCCGAGCTCGGCGTTGGCATCAGGCGGCAAAGCGTCGAGGATTTGCGTCAGCTGGGGCTTGTCGATGCGGCGCAAAAACTCCAGGCTCGCGCCGTGCTTGATGTTGAGCACCACGTCGATGGTGTTGGGCGGCCCCGCGCAGCAACGAAATCCGATCGCGCCGTTCGATGTGGTCGGGCGCTCTGCGCGAGCGTTCGCGCAACGCCCCACGATCTCGCCGTCGATCGCGTTGCCGCCACGTAGGCTGACCCATCCACCGCTCGTACCTCGTCCCCACTCGCTCGCCGTCCATTCCCAGGCGCCTCCGTGCAGATCGCGCGCGCCGAAGTCACTGCGACAAGCGACGCGAATGCCAGTGGGTCTGAGCGGCGGAACCGCGCCGGTGCCACAGCGCTCGGCGCGGTAGTTTTCGCCGTATTCGTAGCGGTGATTGTCCGGCCCTTTACAGGCACGCTCCCACTCGAGCTCGCTACACAAGCGCTTGCCACGCTCGCCACACAGCGCGCTGGCGGCGGCTTGCGTGACGTTGGTGAGCGGAATCGCCCCCTCCTCGTTGGGGTACGGGAAGACGTCGATGTAATAACCCTTGAGGATTACTTGTTCGCCGGGCATCTCGGCATCCGCTGCGCGAGGCAAGCTCCCCTCCGGCGTCCCGGCAACTAGCGGCCCGCGCGGCACCCAGACCATGCCTTGACGCGGCTCGGGCGCCGACTCGGGCGGCGCGATCGAGGAACTCGCCGAGCTCTTCGGGGCGCTTTGGCGCACGGGTGGTTCGTGGTGCGCGCGACAACCGACGCTCAGCGCGAGACAAATGAAGATCGCAGCAGAGCGCCGCTCGCTCACGACTCCGAGCGCTCGTCGCGCTCGCGCAGACCGAGCTCCTTCATCTTCAACTGTAGGCCCTTGCGGGAGATCTTGAGCAAACGAGCGGCGTGCGTGACGTTGCTCGAGGTCTGATCGAGCGCCTTGACGATCAGCTCGCGCTCGAGCCGGCTCATCGCGGCCTTCACTTGCTCTTTCAGACCGTCCGCCGCCGATGCAACCGAGCTCTCGTTCACCGCGTGCGTCGCTGGCGGTTCGGGAGTGGAAACGTCACGCACCTCGGAAGGTAGGTCGGAGACCTTGAGCTCACTACCGTCGGAGAAGAGCACGGCCCGCTCGATCACGTTCTCTAGCTCGCGAATGTTGCCCGGCCAAGGATAGGACACGAGGTGGGCTTCGGTGTCCGCTTCGACACCGCTCACGTTCTTCTTCAAGCGCGTGTTGAACTTGTCGATGAAATGCTTGGCCAAGAGCGGAATGTCGCTCGCGCGTTCGCGCAGGGAGGGCAAGCGGATCGGCACGACGTTCAAGCGATAGTACAGGTCTTCGCGGAACGCGCCCGCGGCGATCTCGCGCTTCAAATCGCTATTGGTCGCCGCTACCAGGCGCACGTCCACGCGGATGGTCTTCACGCCGCCCACGCGTTCGAACTCGCTCTCCTGCAGCGCGCGTAGCAACTTGACTTGCATCTCGACCGGAATCGAGCCGATCTCGTCCAGAAATAGCGTGCCCCCGCTGGCCAATTCGAAGCGGCCAGGCTTCGAGCCGACGGCGCCGGTGAAGGCTCCGCGTTCGTGACCGAACAGCTCGCTTTCCATCAGGTCCTTCGGAATCGCCGCGCAGTTGACCTTGATGAACGGCTTGTCGCGACGCGACGAGTTCTCGTGCAAGGCGCGCGCCACGAGCTCTTTGCCGGTGCCGCTCTCGCCGGTGATCAGCACCGTAGTCGGCGTGTCCGCGACGCGATCCAGCACCGCGTACAGCTCCAGAATGCTGGGGCTTTGGCCGATGATTCCGTAGCGAGCGGACTCTCGAGCGTCGGACTCGGGTCGCGTGGCCTCGGCGGCCGACAAGTCCCGGGTGCGCAGTGCCTTGCGCACGATCGCGCGCACCTCAGCCTGGTCGAACGGCTTGGTCAGGTAGTCGAAGGCGCCGGTCTTCAGCGCTTCGACGGCGTTGTCGACGGTGCCATGCGCGGTGATCATCACGACCGGCAACTCGTCGTCGATCGCGACCGCGCGGCGCAGCAGCTCCATGCCGTCGAGCTTCGGCATGCGCAGATCCGTGATGATCAGATCCAGGTGGTGCTCCTTGAGCACGCTCAGTGCCTGCTCGCCATCTTCCGCGGTGTGCACGTCGTAGCCGTCGCGCTCGAGCTGGGCGCTGAGTACACGCCGGAGATTCGGCTCATCGTCGACGACTAAGATCTGTTTGCGTTCAGGGAGCATCGACGGGTCCGAGTCTTGGGATGTTGCGGGTATTCACGGGCAGCGCGAGCCGCCTGCGCCGTGGGGCAGGAGGGACGAACAGTAGAACAGCGCTGCCTTGCCGTGGCCCGGAGCGCCGGCGGCTATGATGTCACGCTTGCCGACGTGCGGTGCAACGATCGACCGGCCGAGCTCATCTCCACTTTCAGCGGAAGACATGAACTTCGCGTCCACGGGAGCCGTCTCCGTCGCTGCGTCTGCGTCATAAACCAGGAGCGCCCCGGCATTTTCCTTGCCGCGTACGGTCATTTTCGGCGCGCCGACGATCACTTCCCCGTCCCCGTCGCCGTCCAGGTCACCGACCGCGAGGGCGGCGCCGAATTCGGATCGCTCACACCCGCTCAGCGGACTGGTCGAACCACAGCCGAAAGATCCCAGCCTGCTCCCCGCTATGACCAGCGGGCGATCGCAGTCGCTGGCGTTCGATTCGGGCAACTGGAACAGGGACGATCCGTCGAGCACGTGGACCTGGGTCTCGTCCGACACGACCAAGTCGTCATTGCCGTCGGCGTTGACCTTTCCCGAGGCCAGCGCGCGCCCCATCCCGCTCGTTCCACTCCAGCAGCCGAGAAAGCTCGGATTTGCGTCGGGCTCGGTCTTCCACAACAGCACCCGCGACTTCCCGGGCACGCCGACCACGAGCACCCGGCCGCCCTCGACCGCCAACACGGCCAGTGAACTGCCAAAGCTCGGATCATCGACCTCCACACCGTCCGGCAATGGAAGCTCGCTCAGAATATCGCTCTTCTCCGGATAGAACCACGCCAGCCGCTTTTCCGGCAGACTCGCGAGCAGCAGCGGGTCGTCCGAGCGATCCGTGACCATGGGGAAATCGCGCGGCTGGTTTTGGGCGATGGCCATCGCCAGCAGATCCTCGGCCGCCTGCGGCATGTCGAGCGTGTACTCGCCGCCGTCTTGACAACGCATGACCAGCCCCTGCTTCACGACCTCTCCGCTACCGACTGCAAAGCACAAGGGTCGAGAGCGATCCGGGCCCTGCGCATTGGCAAACCCGGCGATGAGCGACGACAGAAAGCAGGGCTTACCGTCTCCCGAGCAGTAGTTCGTATCGGTCGCCTTGGTGTTCGGCGCGCTGTTTTCACCGAGTTGGTACAGCGCAGCGCCGGAGGTCGTCACCGTTCCGCCAACGAGCAATTCGGTGTGCTCGTCTTTCGTCGCGGTGGCGAGGCTCACGCCAAAGCCGTTGTTCATCGAGTCCGGCTTCTCCAACAGCACTACCGGCGCATTGTCCGTCAGGTCATCGAAACGCGACCAAGAGCAAGCCGATGCGCCCAGCGCGAGCGCACCGAGCAGGCCGAGCCGAAGTGAGAAATGGCTCATCAAAACCGCCCTCCGAGGAACAAACCGCCACCCGTGGTCGACGCGCTGGGCGTCAGCTCCAAGCGCGGCGCGTGTTCGACCGCGACGGCGTTCTGCGGCGCCCGGCGTGGTGCGAGCTGCGCCACCGGGCGAGTCTTCAGCGGGTCATCGAACTCGAGCAACTTGTCCTCGCTCACTGATGACTCCGGAAGCGGATCTTTGATGAAGTTGTAAGTTGCGAGGCCGCCCAACACGCCAGCAACGACGAAGCCCGCGTCGGCGCCCACCGCCAACCATTTGCCGCGCGTGGCTCGCTCGTCGGAGCTTTCCAAGCTGCCGTTCTGATTGTCACTCTTCAGTTCGTTGTACAAACGGTTCGATTCGGCGCCCGCGTAAATCGACGCGCCCAGAAACGCCGCGCCGATGATGGCCTGCGTCCACGCGGGACCTCGCGGGTACTTGGGGATCATCTTGACGTGTAGCGGCAAGATTTGGCCGCGTGGGACGACGACCTTGCCCCTGAAGGTCTTGCGACCGTCACTCTCGACGGTCAACCAGTGTGCGCCTGAATCGAACCGCACGTCGAGCGGTTGCGTGCCGCTACGCCAAACGCCTTTGGGCTGGTCGTCGACGTGGACAGTCACCACCGGCGCCGAAGCATCGATGCGCAAGACGCCGTAGTTCACGCGCTCGAGGCGCACTTCGAGCTCCTTCTGTTCGCCGTGCTCGAGTTCCACGCTCGACTGAAGTGGTTCGAACCCAGTCGATTCGACGAGCACGTCGTGCTTACCACCAGGGACCAGTTCACCGTGCGGCGTATCACCCCACAGTGAACGTTCCTTCTTGTTGTCGTCGATCCACACGTGCGCTCCGAGCACGTTCGAAGAGACGCGCAGAAAAGCCATGAATTTGCCTTGCGACAAGTTCGCCTTGAGTTGATGGACGTGACCAGGGGAGACGGTCATGTCGGCTTCACTGGCGTTGAAGTCACGAAACTTCTCGACCACGATATGGTACTGACCGACATCCAACGTCAGATTGGCGGGAGCGTGCGTCGCGATGACTTCCTTCCATCCCGGATTCGCCGGCGCGCCCAGGACGAAGTGCGCGTTTTCGTCCAGGCGTTGGTAGATGCGAAGCGGTGCGCCGTCCGGCTCCGTCTCGATCATGACCAAGGACTTCATCGAGGTCTGATCGTCGGTCGACGGCAGGACCGGGGCTGACGGAAGCGCGCCCGCGTTTGGTCCGGCACCGGCCTCGCCCACGGGCGCGGCCGCCAGCGCCGCTGCTTTCGCAGCTTCCAGCGTGGCGATGCGCTGATTGACCTTGGCCAGATCCGGCGCGTTCGGATCGACCTTCACGTATTCTTTGAATTTGGCCAACGCACGGTCGACGTCATTTTGCTTCTGGTAGCAAACGCCTGCGTTGAACAAGAACGCCGAGTACGGGTACGCCGCGTAGCCGGCCTCGAACACCTCCGCGGCGCCTGCGTAGTTGCCCGAGGCGAACAAGCTCTGGCCCCGGTCCATCTCGGAGCGGATCGCTTCCAAGCGCTTGCCAGGAGCATCCTTGGGTTGGGCCGAAGCGCCCGTCGCAAGCGCCGAGAGAGCCAGAAGAAGAAAAACCGGTGCGCCTCGACGCGACAAAAAAACCAAATTCACCAGAGCAAACATGAGCCCGGATCGTCGTCCGGCACAAGTGCGTCCTCGAGTGCGCTTTTGCATCGATGTAGGCAAAAAGGCGCTCCTCGCCGCGCCAAAAAGACCGCACCCGAAGTGCGCACGTTGGCCGCACGGCCGGGCGCGCGAAGCATTTGGGTGCCGAGCGCGATTGCTCGTATGCTGTAGCTCTTTGGACGCGCCCTTGAGATGAACACGATCAGAATGCGGAAGCAGTTGAGCCCTTGGTTGATTGGCGGCGCCGTTGCGATGGTGCCTGCGCTCGCGCATGCGGAAGACGAACCCAAGGCGTATCCCGAGTGCGTCAAGGTGCCGACCGAATCGGAGACTGCCGCCGCCAAAGGCGCATATCAGGCCGGCAACGCTTCGTTCGACGAGGCGGATTATCCGCGCGCGATCACCTATTGGGAAGACGCCTACCGGCGTGACTGCACGGCCAATCTACTGCTGAAGAACCTGGCGCGCGCGTACGAGCTGTACGGTCAGAAGCGCCAAGCCGTGGTTGCGCTCGAAACATTTTTGGTGCGCGAACCCAACGCTGCCGACAAGGAGCAAATCCAACGGCGCATCGAGGTACTCAAGAAGCAGATCGCCGCAGAAAAGGCGGCCCCGGTCGCAGCAGCACCGGTCGCTGCACCCGTGAACCCACCGCCCGCGCAGACGCAGCCAGAGCCTCCGCCAGCGTCCGACACTCAAGGCAAACGCTCGATTGCTCCGCTGATCGTCGCCGGCGCCGGTGGCGTCGTGTTCGTGGTCGGCGCAGCGGTGTACGGCAAAGCCTCGAAAGACGTCAGCCACTACGAAGAGATTTGCCCCAATCGCGATTGTGGAAACGGCGCCAACGCAGCAGCCAACAAGGAAGCCGCAAACAACGCGCGAACTCGTAAGATTTGGGGCGGTGTCGTCACGGGCGTGGGAGCCGCGACGCTCGCGGGCGGTTTGATTTGGTATTTCGTGCAGCCTCGCCATGCGGCCAGCACGGCTTCCTTGCGCAAGCCCGAGTTCAGCCCCGCGGTGGCGCCCGGTTTTGCCGGAATCGCGCTGAGCGGCGCGTTCTAATCAACCGCGCAGTGGCGGGCGCAAGTGGATCATTGCCCAGGTGCGCGCGGCGCGGCTTTCGGAGTTGTGGTCTCGACCGGAGCGCCCGGCGCGTCTCCCGCGTCACTCTCCTCCACGACTGGTCGGCTGAAGGTGGGGGCGTAGCGAAACCCGGCTGGGTCCGGTTGCAATGGCGGCGGGGTTTCACTCGATGAACCGCCGCACGCGGCGAGCGCGGCGCCGGTAAACACGGCAAGCGCGGCTCCGAACAGAAGGCGACAATTCATAGTGGCCGGCCTTTAGCACGGGATTGCTCGGGCGATCAAAAGCCACTACCGTCCGCGGACTTGTCACCGCCCGTCCTTTCCACGGTTTCCGCGCGCTGCGTTCTCAGCAGCGCGTGGAGTCAGCCCTTGCGGGGAATGGCGTGATCGGTCGTCTTCGAGGTCGAGTACTCACCGACGAAGCGACGGGCTCGGTCGTGCTGGACGTTCACGGCGTTGGCTATGAAGTGTCCACGCCCGTCGGCACGGTCGGCCGTGCCCGGGTCGATACGAATTCGGACGTGGAACTGTGGATCCACACCCACGTTCGCGAAGATGCGTTGGATTTGTTTGGCTTCGCCACCGAAACGGACCGGCGTGTGTTTCGGCTGCTCCTGGGCGTGCCCAACGTTGGTCCCAAAACCGCGCTGGGAGTCCTCAGTGCCATGCCGGTCGACGACTTGTCGCGCGCGGTCGAGCGTGGCGATCATGCGCGCCTGGGTAAGATCCCGGGGATTGGCAAAAAGACGGCCGAACGGCTGGTCTTGGAGCTCAAAGAAAAGCTCCGCGGATTGTCCAGCAACGTCGCCAGCGTGCCGGTGGAATCCTTGGGGACCGAAGCCGACCGCTTGCTCAGCGCCCTCGTGAATATGGGCTATCGCCCCGGGGAAGCCGAACGCGCGGTATCGGCCCTCGGTCCGAAGCTCGGCACCGAACCACTCGGAAACTTGCTGCGCGAAGCGCTAGCCAAGCTCACGCCATGAGTTCGAGACCTTGACCCTGGCAAAGGGCCGTGGATAATCGCGCGGTTACGAGGGAAGTTGTCTCCTTCGTCTGCTCGGTCCGTTCCCCTGGAGGACACCTGTGATCACGTGTTTGAAGTGCGGCAAGGAGAATCAGGACCACTATAAGTTTTGCTTGGGCTGCGGAGCGGAGCTCCCGCGTGCAGCTGCAGCGAAACCGTTTACGGCAGCGACGCCTCCGCAAGGTGTACCGGCGGTCGCCGCGGTGCCTGCGGCCGCGCCGCCTCCAGTAGCACCACCGCCACCGGCGGCTGCGCCAGCGGTTGCCGCTCGGCCGCCATCGGCGGCGCCCCCGGGAGCGAGTGCCACGGTCACGTGCCCTCAGTGCGGCCACGTGAACGGAACGGGTCACCGATTTTGCGCGTCCTGCGGCTACAACCTCGGGGCGCTCGCTGGTGCGAATCCTTCTGCAGCGCCACCCGCGGCTGCGCCGGTCGCGTCCGCTTATCCGCAGATCATTTTGACTGCCCTGCGCGCTGACGGCAGCGAGGCTGGCACCTATCGCTTGCCTGACGTCGCGCAGATCACGCTCGGCCGCGACACCGGGTCGATCTTTGCGGGTGACAGCTATCTGTCGCCGCGCCACGCGACCTTCACTCGTCGCGGCACTCAACTCTCCGTCAAAGACGAGGACTCGCTCAACGGCGTCTACTTGAAGCTTCGTCCGAACGAGCCCTGCCTGCTCGAGTTCGGTGATTTGTTCCGGATCGGACAGGAGATCATTCGCCTCGAAGAGCTCAAGGGGCAAGGCCGTTCACCCGACAACGTCGAGCGCTTCGGTAGCCCCGCGAAGGGCTACATCGGGCGCCTCGCGCTGGTCATCGGCCGCGACACCACGGGCAATGCGTTCCCCATTCCCGAGCGTGGAGTGCACTGCGGCCGCGAGCGCGGCGACATCTTGTTCTCGGAGGACGGCTATGTCTCCGGCTTACATTGCAGCATTGCCAAGGGTCCCGACGGAAAGATTTACCTGACGGACGTTGGCAGCTCGAACGGAACCTTCGTGCGCCTGCGCAGCGAACGTACGGTGGGCGCCACCGACATCCTGCTCATGGGTCAGCAGCTGTTCCGCATCGATTGCTGACTGTCGGCACATGGGCTCGACGCGCACGATACGAGTCGTAGCTGCCGTGATTGAACGCGGTGGCCGCTATCTGATTACCCAACGCCGAGCCTCGGCGGTGCTGCCATTGCTGTGGGAGTTCCCCGGCGGGCGCGTCGAAGAAGGCGAGAGCGACGCGACGGCGCTCAAGCGTGAAGTGATGCATCGGCTTGGCGTGGACATCCAATCCGGCAAGTTGATTAGCTTCGTGAGCCACCCATACGAGCACTACGTCGTGGAGCTCTATCTCTACGAGGGGCGATTGCTCGAGGGCCAACCGAGCGCCGTCAACGTCGGTGACTTTCGCTGGGTCACGAGCGAAGAGTTCGAGTCCTACCAGTTCACGCCCGCCGACGAAGCCTCGATGAGCAAACTGCTCGGGCTGTGACGAGCGTCCGCAACTGCAAGTCGTAGCGAGCCGAACCAGCTTCGGTGAACGCTCGCAAAATCGGACAAGCCTTCGCCACCGCCCTGCTGAACTTGCTGGCGCCAGAGCGCTGTCTCGCGTGTGAGGCGCCCGAGCCCACGGCTTCTGGCTTTTGTGGAGCGTGCGGCGAGCCGCAGCCATTGTTGGATGTCGCGTGCCACATCAGCGGGGTTCCGGTGTTCGCCGGCGCTCGCTATGCAGAGCCGCTGATTTCCGCAATTCATCGCTTCAAATACGGAGCAGCGCCGGAGCTGTGTGCGGCGCTCTGCCGGCACTCCGGGCGTGGGATCGATTTGCTGGGCATCGAGCCGAGCGACGTGTGGGTGCCAGTGCCACTTCACCCGCTACGGCTTGCCGAGCGCGGTTACAACCAAGCCGCGTTGATCGCGCGCGAACTCGCGCGCAGTCAGCGAGCGCACGTCGACACCCTTCGCTTACGTCGCCTACGTTACACGGAACAGCAAGCCAAGCGCGATCGCCATGGGCGAGCCCAAAACGTGGCTGCGGCGTTCCGCGTGCGCGATGCTGCAACACCGCGAAAGCGAGTCGTACTCGTCGACGACGTCGTGACTACGGGCGCCACCTTTGCCGCATGTATCGAAGCACTCCGCGCGGCCGGTGACAACGTTATCGGCTGCGTGGCCGTCGCCTGCGCTACGACTTCACCGGAATGAGACTTTCTCACTGTTTTCTGGGCGAATGCGGGCATAATCCAGGCTCTGGTCTTTGGAGCCTGGCTTGGTCGATCCCGCGCAAGACGTTCACTACTTCTGGCTCGCGGCCGATGGCGCGCGCATGTCGGGCAGTGGGCGAGAGCTGCGAGCGGGGCTTCGCAACGGTGTCTTGCATGGCAAGACGCTGGTCTGGCGTTCGGGCTGGCCGGAATGGTTGCCCGCCGAACGCGTCGCTGAGCTCGCGGTGACGCTCGCCGAGGCGAGCGCTGCACCGAGCAGTTTCGGAACGATCGGGCCTGCACGTCGTTCCCCCGTTCCGGTGCGTTCCACCTCACGTCCTCCGCCACCTCCGCAGCGCGCTCGCGCACCGATGCCAACGCTCTCCGAGGAACAAAGCGCCTCGCCCGCAACGGCCACGCTGCGTCCGCCCGGCGCGGTGCCGCCGCCAGCACGCGGCGTCCCGGTGCCCGCGTTGGATTCCTCGCCACGCGCGGCAATGACGCCCATTCCGAGCTTCGGGCCGCCGGGGGGTCGAATCGACACCCCAATCCCAGCGCCGTTGCCGCCGGTGGTGAATCGAGCGCTGTTGCCGGATGCTTCGCCGCCGTCGGTCGAACCGCCTTCGGATTCGACGCTCGAGGTCGGGCCGAACATTCCGGCCGAGGCGCGTCGCACACCGCTACCCTCGCGCAGCGCGCTGAAATCGAGCTCGGATGCCGAAGATGCACGGCGCCGCACGCGGCAAGAATCTTTGCTGAAGATCGGCCGCATTGGGCTCGATAGTCGCACCGTGGTGATGGCGCTGTCGGCGCTCAGCGGCGCGCTCGTCGTCGCGCTCCTCGGATTGATGTGGTGGCGGTCTCCAAGCAAGCCCGCGCCGACACCGGAGCTGCGACCGCAGCCGAGCAGTGCGCCTGCGCCGAGCGCGCCAAAAGCGGAAGCGGGCTGTCGCTTGGCGCTGCCAGCCGCCAAAATCGCCTCCAGCGTGGAGCGCAGCGTGCCGCCGTACGCTGCCAAGGTCGACAAAGGCAGCGATCTCGCGTTGGGCATCGCCGAAACCAAGACCAAAGGCATCGGGCTTCGGCTCGACCCGAGCACGCTCGACGTCTCCTCCGTGTTCGAAGAGGAAGGCAAAGAAGCGGTGCGCGGAGTCGTCCCCCTCGCGCGCTCGGGCTCACTGACCTTCTTCGTCGACCGTGATGACCACGCGCTGCGTTCGGCCCACACCATCGACGAAGTTCCGCCGTTCACCCTCGGCGTGAGTGATGCCGGCTTTTCCCGCGTCGTTGCCGGCAGCACCAGCGTGATTTGGCAGCTCGAGGCGAGCGCCAAGATCACCGAGCCGCGCACGGCTCCGCTAGCCGACCAGGGCTACGGTGTGACCTTCCGACGCGGCGGAAAAGAAGGCGTGATCATGCTGGGCTTCGTCGCCCGCGACGGCGAAAAGAAATCCGAGCTCGCCGAGATCCCCGGTGCACCGAAATTGCTTGGCACGCCCGTGATCGCCGGCAGCAGCGCCGGAGCGCTGATTGCGTTCGCCGGTCGCGATGCCCCGAACGCCGCTTGGAAGCTGTACGTCTCCTCGACCAAACCTGGCGAAAATCCGGGGCCCGCGCGCGAGCTCAGCGCAGGCAGCGGCAGCGGAGCCATATCGCCAGCGCTCGCTGCGCTGCCCGGTGACCGTTGGCTCGTGCAATGGACCGAAGGAAGTTCGGCGCAGTATCACGTTCACGTGCAGACCTTCGCGGCCGACTTGAGCCCGATCGGCTCGAGCATCGCGGTTTCACCGAAAGGAGCAAACGCTGGACAAGGCGCGCTCGCGACTTTCGCTGACGGTGCGGCGAGCCTGTTCATCCTCACCACGGCCGGCCACGACGAACTCTGGGGAGCAACGCTCGCATGCGGAAATCCGTGACGTCGAAGGCGCGGCCACGCGCCCCCCGCTTGCTTTTGATGGCCGTGCTCGCTGGCGGAACTCTGAGCGGCTGCGCGCTGTTCGGTGCAAAGGACGAATCGACCGTCGCGCAGGGGCACTACTACGCCTCCGGCAACGCCTACTACGACGAGTTCTTCGTCGACTTGTACATGCTCCAAGTGGGCATGGCAGAAGCGCCCAGGACGCCCGAAGTGGAGCGTCAGCGGCTCGTTCAGCTGCTTCAGCTCGAACCGCAAGCCACTCCCGCGATGATCGAACAGCGCTTGCACGAAGAGGCGCTCAGCTTGAGTCGCGCCGGAGTTCACCTGCGACTCGATCAGAGCTCGCTCGCCGGCGGCCCGGAAGCGGCGTTCACCCAAGTTCGCAGCAACGCCCGCCCGAAGGAAAATCCCGCCGCAACCTTGCTCGCAACGGTCGAGACGTCGAGTACCAATCTGCTCCGCTTCCAGCTGACGATGAAGCAGAAGGAAGCCGCGCTGGGCCGGCTCGAGCTGATGACGATTCGGCTGGACGCCGGAGTGGACCGCACATTCGCGCAAGCGCCGGTCGGCAAACCCACTGAGGTCAAAAAGAACCTCGCCGATGCGCACAAGTTGATCCCGCTGATGCGCGCGCGCGCAGAGGCCGTGCGCGACAGCACGGAACAGCTCCTGAACGCGCTCGTCCACGGCATCGACACCGACGACGGTTCGATTGGTCCGCCGCTCGACGCCGAGCACACCCAAACCCCCGCCACTCCCGAAACCAGCCCGCCAAACGCCGGGAAAAAAGCGACTAAGCCGCACCCCAAAGGCAAGCCGGGCACGACGTCAGTTGCGCCAGCACGCCCCAAACCCGTGCCCGCGCCGCGCGACGACGACGCGCCCGCAAAACCACGAGCCCCGGCGAGCAAACCCGCGGCCCCACCACGCGACTTCGAACCCTAGCGAAGTGCCCGACTCGCCGCCGCCCGGAGCGATTTTCGAGAGTGGGCGCTCGCGACCCAGCACAGCACCTCACGGCGCGCGTCGTTCCGAGCGCGATACGCCGTGCGCTACTCGATCGCGCGGATGGCGGGTAAGAAGCGCTCGGGCGGAACGAAGTCGTTGTAGCGCGCGGCTTCCTTGCCCTTCGAGTCGAAGAGCACGACCGTTGGCAAACCCCGCACTTTGAATGAGGCCAGCGCGGCTTCGACCTTCGGATCGTCGGCGTCGGTCGCGTCCACTCGGACGTTGACGAAGCGCGCCATTTCCGGTGCCACGAGGGGCGACGAGAAGGTGACCTTGTCGAGCTCCTTGCAGGCGGCACACCAAGCTGCGCCGAAATCCACCAGCATGGGCCGGTTTTCACGTTGAGCGCGGGCGCGCGCGACCTCCAACTGGCGCTCCCAGGTGACGACATCGGGCGGCTTGATCGCGCCCTCGACCCCCAAGAACGCTGCACCGCTGATCAAGGCGATGCCCAAGCCTTTGGAGAACTTCACCCCGGCGCCCGGTTCCGCAAACTCGCGGTGCACCGCGCCCAACAAGGCCCCGAGCACCACGAAGCCCGCCATGGCCAAGAAGAACTGCCACGAGCCGCCCGCGAACTTGATCAGCACTGGGAATTTGGTGCTGAGAAAGTGAAGCGCGAAGGCGACCAAGCCGATACCGAGCACGGACTTCACGTGCACCATCCACGCCCCGCTCTTCGGCAGTTGGATGGCGAAGGCACCGACGAGAAAGAACGGCACGCCGAGCCCCAAACCGAAAGCGCTCATCGCCGCGGCGCCGAGCGCCGAGCTGCGTGTGTTCGCGATGAACGTGAGGATGCCGGTGAGCACCGGGCCAGTGCATGGCGTGGCGATCAACGCGCAAGCCATACCCAACAAGAACGCGCCTTTGTAACCAAAGCCGCCCATCACCGCCAGGCGATTGGTGAGCGCGGAAGGTAGCGCAAATTCGAACGCGCCGAACATCGCGCTCGCCAGCACCAAGAACAGGACCGCGATGCCGATCACGACGACTTTGCTTTGCAACACGGCGCCGAAGATCTGCCCGCTTTGGCCAGCGATCACCCCGAGCGGCACGAGCATGCCGATAATACCGAGTACGAAGGCCGCGGACAACGCCGTCCCTTGAAGGCGCGTCTTCGCTTGGGAGGCACCGAACACGCTGACCGTCACCGCCACCATCGGGTACACGCAGGGGGTGAGGCTGACCACGAACCCACCCGCGAAAGCGGCGAGCGCAGCAAACAGGGGGCCCTTGGCCAAAGCGCGGGTGAATGCGTCACCGGTCTCTGGTGCTCCGGCGGCGGCCGCGATACTCGGCACGAGCAGCGCCAAAAGCACCAGGGCAAGCGTGGATCCGATTCGAATGGGAGCGCGGGAAGCCTTCACGATGTCTCTACCGTCTGTACCTGGAAAACCAACCGGCGGTTTCAAACCCTGGCAGATAACTTAGCACTACGCAGCGCCACGCTGGCCGGAGCGCATTGCCCGCAAAAGTCGCCGAGCGTGCGCAATTTCGCCGGACAACGCCACTTCGAGCGCGACCCTCCCGCTGGTCGTGCGCTTGATGAACATGCGCAAATATTGCCGCGCAGCCGTAAAATCACCCGCCTCATAGGCCAGCTCACCGAGCACGAACTGACCGTAACCTTGGCCACAAGGAGCTTCCGCGAGCCGCTCTCGCAGTCCGCTCAGATCCGTGTTTCCTTCGCCTGCTGCGCGTCGGGCCAATGCAGCCTGGGCGAGGTAGAGCGGCTTCTCGGTCGTGCCCCAACGGGCAGCGCGCATCAACGCGCCAGCCGCCTCGCGATGGTGACCCATGAGGTATAGAATGCTGCCCAGCGTCCAAAGATGGAAAGCGCGCCGCGCGGGCGGACTGACGCGGCTCGCTAGCCTCAAATGTTCGACCGCGCGTTCTCGCTCA
>Ga0164309_10000799_pt1 | contig 16410 bp, 12 predicted proteins | sample Whisoiple_247_MG_FD_109984 | JGI IMG/M metagenome (GOLD analysis project Ga0164309, IMG submission 109984) | Soil microbial communities amended with fresh organic matter from upstate New York, USA - Whitman soil sample_247_MG | ecosystem: Environmental > Terrestrial > Soil > Unclassified >...
CGCGAGTCAGCCGATTTCGCGCGCCGGCGCGGCGCTACGAGTGGCTGGGTACGTCGCCATTCCTGCGGAGAAACGGCGAGAAGCCGGCGAGCTCGTCAGTGACAGTTATGCCAAGGCCGAGCTTTTGCGTTTCCTGGCGAGCCGCGTGAAAGCGATCCTGAAGGATCGCCTGTCCACGGATCAGGCGCAGCTGACGGAAGAAAGAATCGGCGAGCGTGCGGGCGGTTGGGTAGCGGCGATCCCGGTTGCCGAGCGCTACTGGGAGAGGCGCAAGGACGAGGGCGGCGAGCAGTGGCACGTGTGGAGCCGGGTCGATTTGTCCCAAAAGCAGGTCGACGAGCTCCTGCGGTCGGTCCTGGACCAAAGCGCGGACCTCGCCTCTCCGATCGGCACGTTGCGCCAGGAGGTGAGCCAGGACTGGGACCAGCTGGCCGACCCGAGCACCTGGGAAAAGAGCCGCGAATTGCCCGAGGGCACCTTCGTGCCCGCCTGGGCCAAAGCGGGTGATCAGAAGACGGCCCAGGAGTTCCGCTTCGTGTGCCACGGTCAGGGCACCGACGAGAAGTTTGCACGGGCCGAGGCCCAGGCGAGCTGCAGTGAGAAGCTGTGCAAGCTGTTCGGCGTGGAGATCCGCGCGGAGACCAAGGTCGTCGAGAATCTGGAAGGGCTGAGTGCCGAGAGTCAGGTCACCGAGCGCTGCCCCGAAGTGCGGGCGGTCGGACGCGAGACCAAGATGCACACCGGCGAGTGCGGGCCGAGCGGCTGTGTGTTCTGGCAGCTGCAGACGTACCCCCTTGCTGCCTACGAGGCCGAGAAGAAGCGCCTGGAGCAGCCGACCATCGTGCGAGAGCAGGTCGTCATCCAGGAAGGCGACCGGGTCTTCAAGGACCCCCAGAAATGCGCCGATGCGCTCGCTGCCTACGGCGCCGTCCAGGGTCTCGACGACAATGCGCTGGAGGTACGCACGAAGCATCTGGATGCGGCACTCATCGCCTGTCAGGGCATCGACGGGCGCGACGTTGGCCTCTTCGAGTCGCTCAACCTGGCACTGACCCGCCCCCTGGACAGCCTCAAGAGGAACGACGAATCCCCGCCGAGCGTGGCCTACGAATTTCTCGTCATGAAGCCGGAGTTTTCCGACCAGCTGACGGCCGAACGCTTTCTGACTGGCCGAATCCAGCTCGTGCGCAACCTGGTGGCGGGCGCCGTGCTGCCCATGAAGCTCGCCGCGCTGGACAAGCCCAGCCTGGCCGAGCTCGACCAGCTCTTGGCAAAGTTCATCGAGCTGCCGGTCGAGGACGATCCGCTCAGCCCTCACCATCTCTACAATTTGCAGGATTTCGCCCTCGCCAAAATGGTTGCGGACCCGGATATGCCGTACTCGCGCCTGCTCCGGGACTTCGTGCTCCGCGTGGCGGAAGGCGGCGAGTACACGTGCAGCTCCTACGGCGGGAAGGGGGCGGCCCGACCCATCCGTTACCTGCGCAAGGATCCCGATTTCAACCAGCGGTCGTGGAACGCCATCCTCGGGATGCTGAAGGCGTCCAAGGGCTATTCGGCCCAGATGTGCATTGGCGCTGCGTTCGGGAGCGAGCGTGCTGCAACCAGCCTTCAGGCGGACGAGGTGGCCGAGCTCATCGTGAGTGACACTTGGCACGGCGCTGCGGAGTACGTGCTCTTGGACGAGCTCGTGGAGCACTTACCGCTCGCTGAGCAGTTGCGCGTCTACCGCAAGTTCGAAGCGCGCCTGGACGGTGGAGACGCAGGAAAAAAGCGCGTCCGTGAGACGATCCAGTACCACGCCTTCGAGTTCGAGCAGAAAGACCGCGAGCATTGCAGGACGCGCGCTGCGCGCATCCGCGAGCTCGCGAGCTCCTTCCCGGAGTTCGACGTCGACCGGTTCCAGCCCTGCAAATGCCTAGCAAAGTCGGTGGGTCTGTCGGACCGCGAGCGCCAGGAGCTCATCCTGGAGCTCAGGGCCCGCACCAAGAAGCGCGCCTGCGACGAGGCGCGAACGGGCGAGTGGCCAGAGGGCCCGCCCTAGCTCACTGCCCGCGTGGATTCTTCTCGACCAGAACGGGCTTGCGGCTGACCGCGACCGGCACGTACTGCGGCGTGGCCGCCGTCTGCGGCTTGCCGGGGGCCGTCTTGGCGACCAGCGGCTCGGCGTGGGTAGGCAGTGGCGGCTGGGAGGTCACCTTGCCGGCGTCCACCTCGACACCTCCGCGGCGAGCCAAAAGCTCCCGATCCTTGTCGAGCCCAATGCTCTCGATGAGCGGCTTCGTGCCAGGATCCTTGGCGCCCCATTCCACGATGAAGTGGCTGATCGGCCCGGGAGCTTCCTCGCCGTCCTTGGCTTCGGGCGGCGTGGGGGTCAGCTCCACGGCCGCCAGCACCGCGAGCTCGAGCGCCTGGGTGGCGAAGGAACCGACCTTTTTGCCGTCCGCACTGAAGGCGTCGATGCGCCGGAAGTAGACCGGGTCGGTCTCCGAGGTGTTGCGCAAGCTCAGCACCACCTCGAGCGACAAGGGTCGGTCGCTCGCGGCAAGGACCGACGAGTAGGCCGGGACGTAGATCTTGTGCCAGCGGGCGACCGGCGGCGTGGTCGTCTTCGGGGGTTCGGGTGGCGGCGGGGGCAGCGCGCGGAGGCCGGGTGGCGGCGGCGGAGCCTGGGTCGTCCTTTCCTCGAGCTGGTCGAAGCGTTCCTTGACGTAGACGCTGAGGCCGAGCGCAAAGGAAACTGCCACGACGAGTCCGATCCACTTCATTGGACTCGTTCCTACGGGCTCTGGGGTCGCCATCTTCCTTGGGAGCCTTTCAGAACGCCTGCCAGCCCACAAGTGGCCCAGCGGCCTGGTAGGATGGCCCCCATGTCCGGTGCCCTCGCCGAGTCGATCTATCGCTCGCAACCAGAAGAACACGCTTTTCGGCTGACCAGCGTCGAGGGCCAGATCCCGCCCGAGCTTTCGGGCACGTTCCTGCGCTCCGGCCCGGGTCTCTTGGAAGCGGGCAAGGCGCAGCTCAATTTCTTCGACGGACACGCGCTCATTGCGGGTGTTTCCTTCTCTGGCGGACGAGCCTCGTTCCGCTCGCGCTTCGTTCGCACACCGCTCTACGAGGGCGAGACGACGAACGGAGCCATGCAGAAGCGCCGGGTCTTCACCAACTTGCCGGCGCGCTGGAAGAACCTGTTTGCCCTCGATCTCGGCAACAACGCCATGCACGACGTCTTCGCCTGGGGCGGCAAGATCGTTGCTGCCTACGACCCGGGCCACTTCGTTCTCGACGCCTCCACGCTCGAAACGCTCGGCCCCGAGACCTGGTCAGGCGCCGTACCCAAGAACCACGAAATGGCCCCGATGCCCGCGCGCGATCCGCATTCCGGAAATCTCGTCGCCTGGATCAAGAAGAAGGGCGGCCCCGCTCCAGATGCACTCAAGTTCGTCGAGCTCGACGTGTCGTTTCGCATCACGAAGGAGACCGCGTCCTTTCCACTTTCCACCGCACCCGCCTTCGTCCACGACCATCGCGCTACGGCGAGTTACTACGTGGCGACCGAGGGGGCCCTGCGGCTCTCCGCGGGGCGCGCCATTTGGGGCGCCAGCACCATTTACGAGTGCTTCCAGACGCCGCGGGGCGGCACAGGGACGATCCTGCTCGTCCCGCGCGGTCCTGGCGACCGTTTGATCCGCGTGCCGCTGCCCGCGCCCTATGAAATGGCGTTCCACATCATCAATGCCTTCGACCAAGGAGAGCACGTCGTGGTGGACACCATCGTCTACGGTGGACGCGTCCGCTTCGATGCGGCCGTGCCCGCGGCCGGGCGCGCCGCTCTTCCGCCGGGCCCGAGCGCGCTGCCCGAACCGATGCGCTTCGTCATCGACCCAGAGCGTGCGGTGATCCTCGAAGCTCGAAAGCTCAGCCAGCTCGGGGGCGACGCGCCGGAGATTGCCGACAGCAAGATGGGCCAGCCCTACCGCTTCGCCTATTGGCCCGTGGCTGGTTCCGCCAAGGGCGCGCCCGACCCGGGCGCTTACTTCTACGCCAGTCACCTGTGCAAGGTGGACGTCGAGGCGGGCATCACCAGCGCCTGGGCAAGCGGCGGCATCGTGTCGCCAGCTGCCTTCGTCACGCGCCCGGGCGCGACGGACGAAGACGACGGGTGGCTCTTGGCTTACGTCGGCCAGGACGGCGACACGTTGGTGGCCATCCTGGACGCGCAGGACCTCACGAAAGGTCCCGTTGCGACGCTTCGCCTCGGCATCGCGCTACCGGGCGTCAGTCACACGCGCTGGGCTGCTGGGGTCGAGTTGACGACGACGGGTTAGCCGGGGAGCGGAACGCCGAACCGTCCGACCGAAAGCGGCCTCGACCTAGCGAGTGCCGTCGTCTTCCACGTCGTCGAAGCTGAGGTTCGAGCCGCGTGCAAAGTCCGGACCTTGTCCGTCCCTTAGGCAGTCGATGAAGTGGTGGATGGTCGAGCGGTGGCGCTGACCGAGCTTGACGCGGTTGCCGCAGTTGCCCTCACAAGTATGAATGGCTTGCCCATCCTCGGAGATGCCGACCACGAAACCCGTGTGCCCGGTTCCCTTGTCCTTGATCTGGATGAAGAGGTCTCCCGGCTTGGGCTCCGTCGTCTCTAAGCCCGCCTTTTCGGCCGCAAGCCACATTTTCTGCACGCCAATGTGGTACGTGCCGTCGATTGGCAGCCGGTCGAGTGCTTGCTCGAGCACCCAGGAGACGAATGCGCAGCACCACGGCTGCTTCAGGACGCCTCCGGGCCGCAGGTATTCGTCGACCTCCGGCCCGCCGTTCGACCCGTCGGGCCGCTCGCGAACGTCTTTTGCGCGCTCGCCCAGGGCGATCTCGATGACCTTCTGGCGACCCGGCGTGAGGCCCCCGGTGGCGGGCGGGGCGAGGGCGCTACGTTGAGCGTCACCGGAGTTGTTGAGCAGTGCCCACCAGGTGTTCGGGCCGATCTTGCCATCCTGAGCGAGGGGCCGCCCCTTGGCATCGATGTGTTGCATCTGAAAGAGGACGACCGCGCGCCGGGTCTGCTCGTCGAAAACGCCGGTGACCTCGACATCTGCGTAGCCAGCTTGGACCAGGATCGTCTGTATTTCGCGCACGAAGCTGCCCGTCGCTCCCGCGACCAAGAGCGGCCGGGTCCCGACGGGCACCGGTAGCCCCGATTGCGAGAAGAGGTCGGTTTCCGCGAGCAGACGGCCCGAAAACTTCCCAAAGAGCCTGCCCACTGCGTCCAGGTAGGCCTCCAGGCCTCCCGTGAAATAGCCGCCTTGCTTGAGACCGCGCACGAAGCCGTCGGGATCCCCGCGTCCTGCGGCGTCCCATGCGACGGCGTACCTGCGCTTCAAGAGGCCGAGGTAGTCGTCCACTCCGCTGTCCAGGTCCCGGAAGGCCCTGAAACGGCACCACGGATGGTCGGGCCACAGGATCACCCGCACGCGTCCGTCGCTGGTGTCTCTGGTTTCGACGTTGTGCCCAATCACACCGTCGGTCCGCGGGGCGAGCAGACCGCGCGCGGCGACTGCCTGGGACCGAGACACGTACTCATCGGCGAAATAAAAGCAGTAGTCCCCCGACCAGCTGTCCGAGGCCTTGGCATTGCCCAAATTGTAGCAAAAGGACTTCTGCCAATGTCCCGTCTCCAGGGCGCTTTGTGCCAAGAGCACGGCCAGCGTTTCTTCCGAGGCAGGGGCGCCTTCGAGGCGTTGCCAGCCGGCGAACAGGGCCCGAGCAATCTCCGGAAATGGAACAGGCGTTCTGACGGCGTCGAGACGGTTCCTCATCCCACTGTCATCCCGTTTTGAAGAAATCGAAAGATTTCGTCAATGAGATTGCGAGGGTCATTTGTTTCGCGCCAGAGCCAGACAAATGCCTAGTCGTCGCCGATTCACAACTTCATCATGGCTCGTGATATTTCACTCGATATCAGCGCCTGCTCGCTCAAACGGGCGGTTGCGGCCCGGCAGCCAACGGTGGGAACCTTGGCTCAGCGGGAGGCGGGATGAGCGACTGGCTACTCTACGGAGCAAACGGCTACAGCGCCCAGCTGGCCACGGAGCGTGCGGTGGCCCTTGGCATGCGGCCGGTCCTCGCTGGCCGGAGCCATGCCTCGGTCCAGGAGGTGGCGCGGCGTTTCGGGCTCGACCACTTGGTCTTCGACCTGTCGGACCAGGACGCCCTCGTTTCCCAGCTCCAAGGTTTTCGAGTCGTAGCTCACTGCGCCGGCCCGTTCTTTCGCACTGCCGAGCAGATGATGCTGGCCGCTCTCGCCGCGCGGGTGCACTACGTCGACATCAGCGGTGAGATCCCAACCTTCGACCTCGGTCAGTCCCTTCACGGCGAGGCGCAGGCCGGGGGCGTCGTGCTCTGTCCGGGCGTCGGCTTCGACGTCATTCCCACCGACTGCGTCGCCGCTTGTCTGAAGGAGGCCTTGCCCGACGCGAGCGAGCTGAGCCTCTCGTTCGCCGGCGACATGGGCCTGTCCCACGGCACGCTGACGACGCTGGTGGAAGGCCTGAGTAACGGGTTTTTCGTGCGGGAAGCCGGGAACATGAAGAAGGTGCGCCGCACGTACGGGCGCCGCCGAATCGACTTCGGCAAGGGACCAGTGCCCGTCGCGGTGTTCCCGTGGGGCGATCTGTCTACCGCCTACTGGACCACCGGCATCCCCAACATTCGCGACTACCTGCCGTACGCGGGCGGCCTGCCGGAGCTCGTGCTGAGCGACGCGCTCTTGCCCGTGCTCGGGCTTGGTCTGGTCCAGCGGTTCATCAAATCGAAGATCAAACCCGGCGGGCCCGACGCGGCCAGCCGCGCCGTGCAGCTAGTCTACGTCTGGGGTGAGGTGAAGAACGCGTCGGGCCAGGTGCGCACGGCGCACCTCACTACCGCGCACGGCTACACCGTCACGGCCGAGGGCATCGTGACCGCCGTGCGCCAGCTACTCGCGCATCCGCCGGCCCAGGGCGGCTATTTCACCCCGTCCCAGCTGCTCGGTGCACGCGCCATCGAACGCTTCGAAGGCGCGAGCAAGATCGAGATTTCGTGAGCTCGATCCCGCTGCGCTGCCTCTAGTGGCGCGAAGGCCGAGCCGGGACCGAGCTCGGGCCGGGGGTGAGGGTGTTGTCGTAGGCGTTGCGACAGCAGAAGCGACAGCCATTGGAGCGCGGAAACTCGAGCTTGGCATGCTCGAGGGCAGCGCGGCCGCTCGGGTGCTCGCCTAGCTCCTGGCGGTCCGCGGGCAGTGGGCGCCGCGGGCAGGCCATCATCAGGTTGTGCACTTCATGGTAGCCGCCCTGAAGCGCGGTCCTGCTGACGACGTAATTGCTCATTGGCCTCTAGACACCCGATTGGTCAAAAGGTCAATCCAGCGGCGCTGCGACTGCCGGCTAGGTCTCTCCCGCTAGGTCTCTCGCGAGCCGGGCCGCCGGCGAAGGAGTCGGAACACGAGCCACACCACGATGACCCCGCCCACTGCCGCCGCGATCAATTCCTCGACGTGCGCTGCGCGCTCGAGCATTCCGGTCAGGGCCGCCCCGAGCGCCCAGCCGCCCGCTCCGACGACGACGGCCCAGACGATGCTGCCGACGAGGTTGAGACAGGCAAAACGCGCGACGGGGTAGCCGCTCATCCCGAGCAGCGCCGGCGTGATGGTGCGCACGCCGTACGCGAAGCGAAACCCGAGCACGACGAGATCGCCGTGGCGCTCGATGTGCGGCTGGACGGCGCTGGCGCGCGCCCGCCAAGCCGGGCGCCGCTCGAGGAAGGGGCGCCCGAAGTGCCGCCCCAGCTGAAACCAGAGTTGATCACCCAGCGTGCTGCCCAGGGCGGCAGCCAGCATCACGAGTGGGAGCGATAGCAGGCCGCGATGGGCAAAAGCCCCAGCCGCGACCAGCACGGTCTCGCCTTCGAAGAAGGTGCCGATGAGGACGGCCAGATAGCCAAAGCGCGCGATCAGGTCTTCGAACATGGCGAAAGTCGGAAGGCGCCCGTTGGGCGCCGAAACATTGGCGGAAGCGCTCCGCGGTCGATCACTCGTCGCTGACGATGGGAAGGGAAAGCACGAAACGAGCTCCGCGAGTGTAGCTCGGATCCAGTTCGACCTCGCCGCCGACGGTTTGGGCGATTTTTCGCGCAATGGGTAGGCCGAGACCTGCCCCCCCGCTCTCCTGCCCCTGTTCGGCGGTTGCTCGGAAGAATGGTTCGAAGATCGCCGCTTGGTCGCGCTTGTCGACGCCACGGCCGGTGTCTTCGACAGCTATCGTCACCTGGGTCCCGACCGTTTTCGCAGTGATCAGTACGCGAGCGCCAGACTCGCTGTGCTGCACGGAGTTGTCGATCAGGTTCCGCAAGGCGCGGCCAACGTCCAGGGCGGAGCCACGCACGAGCGCGTCCCCCGCCTGCTCGCTCAGGGGGTCCAGCTCGACACTCACCTGTTTCAAGTCAGATAGTCCCTTGGACGCGCGGAGCGCGCTCGCCAGCACGGCCCGCACGGTCACCGTTTGGCTCAGTGTCGATGGAGCCTGGGCTCGGGCGAGCGACAGCAGGTCTTCGGCCAGCTGCACCAAGGATTCCACGTCCGACAGCACGCGCACCAACGTCTCCTGGTATTCTTCAACGTGTCGCGGTCGGCGCAGCGCGAGCTGCAACTCCCCTCGCAAGCTGGCCAGGGGGGAGCGGAGCTCGTGGGCCGCGTGCGAGACGAACACTCGCTGGGCCACCATCAGCTGACCGAGTTGTTCGATCATGAAGTCCAGATGCGCCCCCAGGGCGCGCGTCTCGTCGCTACCGCGGGCGGAGCCAGCCACCCGCGCTGCGAAGTCCCCCTTTGCGACCTGCCGTGCCACGCCACCGATGGCGCGCACGTCGCGCGTCAGACGCCCACCCAGCCAGCGCGAGAACAGCCAAGTGCTGAGCGTCCCGAGCAGGAACAGCACGCCCAGGGTGCGGCGCAGGTAGTCCATGTCCTCTTCCTCCGAGTGCCTGGACAGCGCGTACACGAGCGTCTCTCGGTCGCCCGCGAGCGGAATCTCGATGGCTCGCAGAGAGCGCTCGCTCACCTGCAAGGCAAAGGTCTGGCCTTCCGGAGACTTGGAGCGAAGGATACCCAAGTGCTCGAAAGCAGGGACTTTCCAGGCGAATTCGAGATTGTGGGTGCTCCAGATGACGGCGCCCGTCTCGTCGTACAGAGCCACGATGTGCGGGTGCCCCCGCGCGCCTTCCGCAGCGCGGGCCAGGGCCTCCGGTCCCTTCGCCCCGTCGAGCGACTGAATGCGATCGACCAAGCTGTGCGCTTGCACCTGCAGGATCGTGTCGAGCTCCCTTCGTTCCTCGATCGAGACCAGCAGATACGCAAACGAGAAACAGGCAAGCAGGACCACCGCGCTGACGGCGGTCACCACCAGGCTCAGTCGATTACTCAGCTTCATCGCTGCGTTCGGCTCTCAGTCGGTAGCCCACGCCCCGAACGGTCTCGAGTAGGGCAGCGTGCGCATCGAGCTTTTCTCGAAGATTGCGGATGTGCACGTCCACGACGTTTGAACTTGGATCGAAGTTGGTTTCCCACACCTTGGACAAGAGTTCGGTGCGCGGAACGATGCGACCGGCTTCGCGCGCGAGGTAGGAGAGCAGGGCAAACTCACGCGGCGTGAGGTCCAGCGTTTTCGCTTCGAGCCGAGCAACCCGCGTACTACGTTCGATCACCAGCGGCCCGACGCGCAAGAGGGCTTCCGTCCCGCGGCGGCGGATGCAGGCGCGCACCCGCGCGAGCAACTCACTCAGGTCGAAGGGCTTGGTGAGGTAGTCGTCAGCCCCAGCGTCGAGTCCGAGCACCTTCTCGGCCGTTTCGGAGCGGGCCGTGAGCAGCAGAATGGGTGCGGCCGAACCGCCCGCGCGGAGCGTGCGACATACGGAAAGGCCGTCGAGCTTGGGCAGCATCCAGTCGAGCAGGATCAAATCGTAGGCAATGACCTGCGCCTGCTGCACCGCAGTCGCACCGTCCACCACGCGGTCCACCGTGTATCCTTCCTCCGCGAGCGCACGCGTCAGGAAGCTCGCCAGCTTCTCGTTGTCTTCGACTACGAGGATCTTCATACCCGCTCCTACTTATATCTCACGTTTTTGCCGTAAGGCTGGCGAGATGAAGGAATCTTCATCCAGCTTTCATGCAAAAGCTCCGGGCGATGACTAAGTAGTACCGCGTGCGAGACCCAAGCCCGACCTGGAAACGCAGCATTGCCGCGGCGGCCCTTCTGACCATCGTGTCGGGGGCCGGCTCGCTTGCGGCCGCAGAGCCGGCGCCCCCGAGCGACGTGGTAGCGACGCTCGTCCCAACGCCAGCGCTTCGGCTCCAGCAGTTGGAGGAGTGGGTCAGGGAACATGCCGCGCAAGTGGAACCAGCCGCCCTGGAGGTGAGTCTGGCCAAAGCAGGCGTGACCAAGGCCCGCGCCTTGCCCAACCCAACTCTCGACGTGGCTTGGGGCACGGTCCCCATCGGCACCACCAATCCGCCGGACCTGGCCGATCCCCTCGGCAATGTGCCGAACTACTCGGTTGGCCTGTCGTACACCGTGCCACTTGGCAAGCGTGGCCCGCTGCGCGAACGGGCTCAAGCGCTCGAGGTCTTGGCGACCCACGCTCTGAAGGCGGACGTACGCGGTCGGGCACTCGCGGCAGCCGAGGTGCTGGGAGAGCTGGCAACGGCGACGTTGCGCACCGAGGGACTGGAGGAGCTCGTTTCGGCCAGTCGGGATTTCGTCGCCATCACCGCGCAGCGCGTCAACGCGCAGTCGGCGGCCGGGATCGATCTGGATCGCCTACAGCTCGAACTCGCTCGGGTCGAGCAAGCCGCGGCCGCATCACGCGCAGAGCAGGCTGGCCTGGTCTCCACTTGCGCCGCCATTCTGGGCGGCCGCTGCGCGGCTTTCGATAGTGCACAGGCGGCTCGCGGCTTCCTCGACAGTTGGATTAGCCAAGTTCCGGACAGCGACGACTTCTCGGATCGTCCGGATCTTGCCGCGATCCACGCCCAGTCCGTTGCCGCCGTCGCGGAGACGAAATGGGCCCGAGCGCTGAAGGTCCCAGACCCGACCGTGCGCTTCGGCTACTTGCGCGACCAGTTCGTCATTTCGGGCAACCAGCAGAACAGCTTGAACCTGAGCATCAGCGTTCCGCTGACGTTCTTCGACCACGGTCAGGCCGAAGTCGAAGCAGCCCTCGCCAAGCGGGAGCACGCCCAGAGTCAAGAGCAGCGGCTCACGGTTGCCACGAGGGTGCGTTTGGCGCAGCTCAGGGCAGCGCTCGCGCAGCAAAGGCAGCGTCATAGGGCGTTGCAGAACGACGTCCTCCCCGGTGCCCATGCCGTGGTCGACAATTTGGATGCCGCGGCCGCCCACGGACTCGTCCCGATCGGAGACGTCATCCTCGCGCGCCGTACGGTGGCCGACGTCCTGATCGACGAGACCGAAAGTCTAGGCACCACCTTTGCCATCGCCCTGTCTCTCATGGCCGAATTGAACCCTCAAAAGTAGACCGCCCATGCACTCGTTTCGTCTCCCACTCTTCGCCGGCTCCGCTGTTCTGTTGCTCGCGCTCCAGGCCTGTCAGCGCTCTGCTCCTACCCATCACGACCCTGCCGTGCCGACGGTGGACCAGGATCGCGTCACGCTGCCAGCAAATAGCGGCTCCCCGGTGCACTTTCCCGTCGAGAAAGTATCCCTCCAGCCCGCGCTCGCCCTTCCGCCGGTGACTGGGCGTGTGACCACGGTGGCAACGCGGACGTCACCGACCTTTGCGCCGCTTCCGGGTCGTGTCGTGAGCGTCGCCGTGCGGCTCGGTGACCACGTCGAAAAGGGGGATCGGCTGGTCGAGATTCGAGCGGTTGAGCTGCCCGGGCTGCAGCAACAGCTCGAGTCGGCTCGCCTGGCGACCAAGACCAAGCAGGCCACGGTCGCGCGCATCGAGCAACTGGTTGCCTCGCGCATCGCTCCCGAAAGCGACCTGATCATCGCTCGCAGTGAGCTGTCGGAGGCACAGCTCGAGGTCAAGGCGGCTTCGGATCGGATCCAGGCGCTCTCCGTCGAGCAATCCGGAGCCACCGGCTACTTCCTGCGCGCGGCGAGTGCGGGCACCGTCGTGCAGCTCGCGGCGACGCCGGGCCAGCGTGTGGCACCAGAGGACACCGAGCCGGTCGCGACCATCGCCGACCTGGGCGAGGTGCTGGTGGAGGCAGACGTGCTGCAGCGTGATGCCCGCCAGATCGCTCCAGGAGAGCTGGCGACGATCGTGCTTTCGGACGGGCTCGACGCTCACGTGTCGGGTCGCGTGCAGACCGTCTCCGAGGTGGTCGACCCGGCGCGGCAGATGGTGCCCGTGCGCATCCTGGTCGAAAACGATGCGCACATCTTGCGTCCCAATTCGTTCGTGAACGTGCTCTTCCCGACTCGTACCGACCAACCGGTCATGGTCGTGCCGAGTGCGGCGGTCGTCAGCGACGGTGGGCTGTCGGTCGTTTTCATCGAAGCCTCCCCGGGCTCGTTCCTGAAGCGCCCCGTCGAGCTCGGCCGGCGCTCGAAAACGGAGGTCGAAGTCAAGAGCGGCCTTTTGGCGACCGATCGCGTCGTCACCAGTAACGCCCTCTTGCTGCTCAACGCCATCGACGTGGACGGCTGAAGATCATGTTCGACCGACTCGTCAGCTACGCTCTGCGCAATCGCGGAGCGATCCTGCTCCTGGCTTTGGTGACGCTGGCCTTTGGCGCCTATTCCCTGTCGACACTGACCATCGAGGCGTTTCCGGATCCGACCGACACCCAGGTGAACGTGATCACCTTGCTGAACGGTCAGCCCGCCGAGGAAATGGAGCGCCAGGTCTCGATCCCGATCGAACGCGCCGTCAATGGCACGCCGGGTCTGGCCAGGGTGCGCTCGATCAATCTGTTCGGCCTGTCGTTCGTGACGCTCACCTTCGAGGACGGCGTCGATGCCCTGTTCGCGCGCGCTCAGACGCTGGAACGCTTGCGCGGTGCCACCCTGCCCGAGGGAGCGATGCCGGAGCTTGGCAGCTTGTCCACGCCGATCGGCGAGATCTATCGCTACACGTTGAAGGCCTCGGACGGAAATCCTCTTGCCCTGCGCACGCTCCAGGATTGGGAGGTGCGTCCGCGGCTGCTCCGGGTGCCAGGCGTCGCCGACGTCGCCACCTTTGGCGGCTTGGTGCGCGAGATCCAGGTACGGGTCGACCCCAAATCCATGGTGGCCCGAGGGCTCTCGCTCGAGGACGTGGTGCAGGCCATCAACGATGCGTCCGAGAACGCGTCGGGAGGAATCATCCAGCGCGGCCCAGAATCGCTGGTGATCCGCAGCGAGGGTTTGTTCAAGGACATCGACGACATCGCCAAGATCGCCGTGTCGTCGCGCGGCGGCACGCCCCTTTTGCTCTCGGAAATTGCCAGCGTCCAAGAGGGTTGGACGCCGCGTCAGGGCATCGTGGGACGCGCGGCCGATCCGGATGCAGTCGAGGGGATCATCTTGATGCGGCGCGGAGAGAACCCGAGTGACGTTCTGCAGCGGGTCCGCGCGAAGATCGACGACATCAACGCGCACGTCCTGCCCGAGGGCACCAAGATTTCGGCCTTCTACGACCGCACCCAGCTGGTCCACGCCACCTTGACCACGGTGGCCCACAACCTCTTGGAAGGCGCAGCGCTCGTGCTGCTCGTGCTGCTCGTGGTTCTCTTGGATCTGCGGGCGGCGTTGATCGTCTGCGCCATCATCCCCTTGGCACTGTGTTCGGCCTTCATTTATCTCAAGGCACGCGGCATGGGCGCCAACCTCATCTCCATGGGATCGATGGACTTCGGCATCATCGTCGACGGCGCGGTGGTGATTGTCGAAGCCATCGTGGCACGTCTCGCCGCCCACCACGCCCCCGAGGGCGAGCCGCCTCGGTCCGTGCCCGAGCAAATTCGACGCGCGGTCAAAGCGGTGGCCCGCCCGACCGTCTTTGCCCTCCTGATCATCATCGCAGCGTATTTGCCCATCTTCCTTCTGCAGCGGGTGGAAGGCCGCATCTTTGCGCCGCTGGCGCACACGGTGGTGGCCGCGCTGGTCGGTAGCCTGGTGTTCTCGGTGACGCTCGTCCCGGTCCTGGCAACCTTTGCCTACCGGAAGCCGCGGCCGCATCGAGAGTCGCCGGTCTTGCGCTGGGTGAACGCCGGCTACCTGCCCACGCTCCGCTTCGCGCTCTTTCGCCCCGCGCTGGTGATCGGCTTCGCCGTCGCCGCACTCGCCGGCAGTGGCTTCATTTTGGCGCAACGCGGCAGCGAATTCTTGCCGGAGCTCAACGAAGGTGCGCTCTACCTGACCTTCACCCTGCCGTCGAACATCTCCATCGACGAGGGGCGGCGGCTCATGCCGCAAATTGCCGAGATCGTCGACGGATTTCCGGAGGTCGAGGCCCGCATCAGCCAGCTCGGCCGACCCGAAGACGGGACGGATCCGACGCTGTCGAACAACCTGGAAATGTTCGTCAAGCTGAAGCCTGCCGCGGAATGGGGACCCGACGCCCCGACGCTCGGTGCGCTGATTGCCAAGATGAACACGTCCCTGGCAGTGGTGCCTGGCCTCGAAGTCAACTTCTCCCAGCCCATCCGCGACAACGTCAACGAGAACATCTCGGGGCAATTTGGGCAGGTGGCCCTCAAGATCTACGGCGACGACATGATGAAGCTGCAAGAAGCAGCCTTTGCCGCCAAAGACGCCATCGCCAAGGTGAGGGGAGTCGCCGATCTCGGCATCGTCAAGAGCGGGAACGTGCCGCAGCTCCGTTTCGCGCCCGACCGCGAAGCAATCGGTCGCTTCGGCCTCACCATGGGTGAAGTCCAGGGCTTCTTGGCGGCTGCGCTGGGTGGCCAAAGGGTGGGCGAGCTCTGGGAGGGCGAGCGCGTGTTCGACTTGGTGGTCCGTTTTCCCGCCGCCGAACGGGACAGCGTCGAGTCGATTTCGCACCTCAGGATGCGCACGCCTTCAGGCGCGCTCGTGCCCCTCTCGTCGCTCGGTACCGTTTCGGTGGGCTATGGCCGCGCCTCCATCAATCGTGAAAACGGGCAGCGCTACATCGGTGTGCGCATGAACGTCCGCGGGCGGGACATGGGCTCGTTCGTGAAGGAAGCGCAGGTGGCGGTGGCCAAGGCGGCGCCGCTGGCGCACGGCATGAGCGTCGACTGGGGCGGCGAATTCGAATCCAAGGAGCGCGCCATGAACCGGCTCACCCTGGTCTTACCGGTGGCCCTGCTGCTGACACTCGGTCTCTTGTACAGCACCTTCCGTTCACTGCCTTTGGCCGTCCTGGTGCTGTCCAGCGTGCCCTTCGCTCTGATCGGCGGCGCGCTCGGCCTTTGGCTGATGCAGATGCCCGTTTCCATCGCCGCGGTCGTGGGGTTCATCGCCCTCATCGGACAGGCGGCGCTCAACGGCGTGCTGGTGATCTCCGCGATCGAAGAGCACCGGGAGGCAGGCATGCCGCTCGATGACGCAGTGATCCAAGGCGCCCAGGACCGCTTGCGGGCCGTGTTCATGACCGCGGCCCTCGCCGCGCTCGGCCTTCTGCCAGCTGCCGTCTCTCACGCCATGGGCGCGGAGACCCAGCGGCCGATCGCGGTGGTCATCGTGGGCGGCACGCTGTCGGCGGCCCTGCTTTCACTCGTGGTGCTGCCGGTGCTCTACCGCGTGTGTGTCCGGCTAGCCCCAGGTTGGTTCGGGGGTCGGCCAGTCGCGGCACAGGAGAAGCCCGCAGTGCCGCCGCCAGTTGAAGCGTTCGAGGACGCCTTCGGCTGATGCCGAGCTCACAGGTAGGGGAGCGCGCCGAGGTAGTCCTTCTTCCCCACGTCGACGCCGTTGTGGCGCAGGATTGCGTACGACATCGACAGGTGGAAAAAGAAGTTCGGCAGTGCGTGCTCGACGAAGTAGCCCTGGGCGGTCATCTTCTTGCCCTCCCAACGGGGCGTCGTGACCGTTCGCTCCGCGAGGCCCTCGAAGTCGACCTCGCTGAAGTCGTTGAGGTACGTCTGCACCGCCTTGATGCGCGTCCGCAGCTCGCCGACCGTCTTCTCGGTGTCGGGGTGACTGGGGATGTCGCGGCCCGTCGTGCGTCCGACGGCGTACTTGGCTTGGTCACAGGTGGCCTGGATCTGCCGCACCAGCGGGAACATGTCCGGCGACAGGCGACAGCCGAGCAGCACGTCGACCTCGTATTTTCTGGCTTCGGCGTCCACAGCGGCCTTTTCCAGGCAGGAGTCCAGGCTGCTGAGGAGCTTCTTCATCTCGAGAACGAACGGGTAGAGTGACATGGCGGGCTCAGTAGCACGTGTAGGGCCAGGCTGCCCGA
>Ga0164309_10000807_pt1 | contig 16343 bp, 12 predicted proteins | sample Whisoiple_247_MG_FD_109984 | JGI IMG/M metagenome (GOLD analysis project Ga0164309, IMG submission 109984) | Soil microbial communities amended with fresh organic matter from upstate New York, USA - Whitman soil sample_247_MG | ecosystem: Environmental > Terrestrial > Soil > Unclassified >...
ATTGCCACATCTTGGTGAGCCTTGGCGATGACGCGCGGCAAGTAGGCATTGGCGATTCGCATTTTCAACGTCTGACGTCCAGCCACCCCCGGGAACAAGAACGAGCGTCCTGCTGAGGCGTTCCAGGGGACGTCGACTATCGACGCCGCGCGTCGGAGAAAGACTTTGCCGAGCTCGTTGCGCGGCACTCGGCTCAATAGTTCTCGCAGTAAGACGGCTTGTTGCGCTGCCACGGTGATGCCCTGACCGAAGGCCGGGTTGAAGCTCGCGAGTGCGTCGGCGCACACCAAGAGTCCCCGCGGGAAGTCGCGCATGCGCTCGTAGTGCCGGCGAATACTGGATGGAAAACGTAGCGTGGCTGTGTCGCCTGGCGACTCAGAGTCCTCTAGGATTTCAGCAAGCGCCGGGCTCGCCAGTGTGCGTGCGAAGCGCTCGAAGCCCGCGCGATCATGCGCTGGGCGCTCTCGACCCATGGCGAACAGCGAGACAATCCAACGCTGCTTGTCGAGCGCGAGCGCGATGCCGCCGCGCGGGACTACGGGATCGGAGACGATGGCCAGCGCGATCGCGCCATTCAGATGGTGCGGACGCCGCTCGTAGATTCGGCTCGCGTAGTGGGTCTCGAGCGCGATTTCCTCGGTTGGCGGCGCGCTGAGTCCGAGGGCGGTCAGCCACTCCGGGAGTTCGGAATACCGACCCGATGCGTCGACGATGAGATCTGCCGTGAGCTTCTCCTCGAAACCAGGCGCCCGCGCGACACTCACTCCCGTCACTCGGCCCGCGTCGTAGAGCAGACCCGTCACTCGAGTCCTTGCGCGGATGTGTAGGTTCGGCAGTTGAGCCACGCGACGACGGATCGCGTGCTCCAGCAGTGGACGAGCCACCGTCATGCCCGGCACGCCGCTATCGCCGAGTGCAAGCCGTACGCCCGAGAACACCCACGCTGCGTCGCGCAGATTGTCGCCCGTGGGGCATCCGCCGGCTGCGAGCTCCTCACACAGCCCTGGTAAAAGCTGCTCTATCGCCTTCAGTCCGCCCGCCAAAAGGCCATGCGCGTGCAACCCCTGCGGGACACCCGCACGAGCCACCACTGCATCGGGGAGTTCGCCGCGTTCAATCAACAGGACATGTTCGCAGACCTCGGCGAGTACCAAGCCTGCGAAAAGCCCGCCGATGCTGCCGCCCACAACGATCGCGTTCGTCATGTGAGTAGCTTGGCGACGCGCCAACCGGACGTCGTGAGTAGAACTACTCAGGTCGCGGGTGCTGCCCGAGACCGGTATTGGGGGTTGGGTAAGCGGGCCATGCGCTCCCAACTCGTCCGAAAGCTTGGACTGCGTCTCGAGCACGCGGAGCGGGACGGCCTTGGATGGTAACCCTTAGGGTTTATCAGGGGTAGGTGCCGACACAGGAATCTTATGCTGTGAAAAGCATCGGCGTCTCACTCTGAATCGGAGTGCATCGGTCGAGTGCGATCCCTCGCCGAAGTTAAAAATTTTTAGACAAAAAATGTCCGCGTCCGCCAACCACAGAGGCGGCGATCCCATTGCGCACGCATGCCGCGTCTCATCGCCGCCTCGAACGTAAAGCAAGCTGCTTTTCGCGACTAGCGCGCATTCGACCGCTGCCTCGAAGTGCTTCCGATCAGTTTGAGGTCCACCATGCTCACCGCTCCCGCTCATTTATCCGTTTTGACGATCACGATGGCCCTCGCGGTCGCCGGCTGCGGCTCTTCGGATGCACCCGCGGACGGTGGCCCAGGTCATGCGGCGGGTTCATCGAACACCGCCCACGGCGGCGCGCCCACTACGGGAGGACAGAGCGGCGGAGGGCAGAGCGCGGGTGGTGGTGCGACGGGCGCCGGCGGTGCATTCGGCAATGCGGGCGGCCTCGGGGCGGGTGGGGCGGGTCCGGGTAGCGGAGGGCACGGAGGCGCGATCGGCTTCGGCGGCATGAGCGCGGGGGGAACGCATGCAGGTGGTGCCGGCGGCGCCCACGCGGGCGGCGCTAATGCGGGCGGTCCCAATGCGGGCGGAGCCGGCACAGCTGGGTCCGCGGGAGATGTCGATTGCTCGACGCCGATGCCCACCGGCGGGATGACCTACTCGGGGACGAACGTCAACGGCAGCGCGGATGGGCTCGGCTACGGGATCTGGACCAATGGCAGCGGTGGCAGCATTACGGTGTTCAAGAACGCTCATGCCTTCAGTGCATCTTGGAACAACAGCCAAGATTTCCTGGCCCACGTCGGTTTGGACTTCAATTCGAGCAAGGCCTACACGGCTTACGGGACGATCCTCGCGCAGTACGTCGAGAAGAAGTCCGGAACGGCAGGCGGCTTTTCTTCGATTGGCATTTACGGCTGGACGCATAGTCCCTGCGTCGAGTGGTACATCAACGAAGACGCCTTCAACGGTCTGGGTCAGAGGGGCAACGTCACCGCGACGATCGACGGCGGGACCTACGCTTTGACCATGATGACGACGACCGGAACCGGGGGCGCCAATGCTTGCGAAAGCGGTCACAGCGGCGGTTGGACTCAGATGATCAGTACACGGAAGACGGCTCGCCAATGTGGCACGGTCACCGTGAGCGATCACTTCGCGGCGTGGGCAAAACAGGGTTGGAGCTTGGGCACGCTGTCTTCGGTTCACATCAACGTCGAGGTCGGCGGTGGTCAGGGCAGTATCGATTTCCCCGTTGCCAACGTGACCACATCCAGCAAATGAAACCCCGCTACACCCCAAGGCGGTTGGGGTGATTCGGCGAATCGGGCGCCTGCGATCGCTCCTCTCCTTGGCAGCTCGAGCGGGCTAACCGCCTGCAATTAGTCAGTTTCATAGCGTGTTGATTTCTGGCCCGCGCGTGGCCCTCCACGACACTCACTTGAGTATCGATCGGCCACTCAGCACGAAACTACACACCGGAATTTTGCCTGCCAATGACGGTGCCCGACACCTCTTCCCTCTCGATTGATGGCGACGACGACCAGTCGGAGCGGAATGTGATCCCGCTCCCGGGCCTTGCGCAAGATGCGGCGATCGTTCGGGCCCTTCGAGCCGGGCATGTGACGGGAACGGCGGGTCTGTTCGATAGTCACCATCAACACGTGCGCCGGGTGCTGGTGCGCGTTCTCGGCCCAGACCCCGAATTGTCGGACCTCGTACAAGAGGTTTTTTTGGCCGCGATTGGGGGTATCGATCGACTCGATCGGCCGGAGGCTTTGCGCGGTTGGCTAAGCTCAATCGCGGTCTTTACGGCGCGGGGTCGGCTGCGGCGTCGGCGCCGGTGGCGATTTTTGCAGTTCTTTTCGCCCGAAGACCTGCCGGACGTTGCTGACGAGCGCGGCCCGCACTTGGAGGTCGGAGAAGCGCTGCGCGCGACTTATCGCGTTCTCGATCGGCTTCCGGTCGAAGAGCGAGTGGTATTTGCCCTGCGCTTCATCGAGGGTATGGAGGTGGCCGAAGTAGCGAACGCGAGCGGCGTGTCGCTCTCGACCGCCAAGCGTCGGCTAGGCAAGGCAAGCGCGCGTTTTGCGACCTTGGCGAAAGCTGAACCAGCGCTCTCTGACTGGCTTAATGGAGATGCCAAATGGTGGCTTTAGAGTCGTTCAATCGTCTCGGCCGGTTCATCGCTCGAGAGCAAGCGGCGCTCGAGGATTGTCGTCCCGATCACGAGCGCATCAAGGCACGCTTGTTGGCCAGGCGCTCACCTCGCCGCCGCCTCACTCCGCCTTTGTTTCGTTTGGCTGCTAGTGTCGCGGCTATCGGGCTAGTCGTGTGCTGGTGTTTGTTCTGGCCGCGCGAGCTCGAATACGCGGTGGGGAACGCTGCGCCGTCCGCCCACGCCGGGACATGGATCGCCGCAACTTCGAGCGAAGCGCTCAAGGTTCAGTTTACGGACGGCACGCGGATTTCGCTCTGGCCCGAAGCACGTGCCCGCGTCACTCGCCTGAGCCCGCGGGGTGCGGATTTGGTGTTGGAGCAGGGACGGGCCTCCTTGAATGTGGTGCACCGCGCTCACGCGCAGTGGCAGGTGAGCACTGGCCCGTTCGTCGTACAAGTAACCGGCACGCGCTTCGAGCTCGAGTGGCGACCCGATCGAGATAGATTCGAATTGGTGTTGTACGAGGGCCACGTGCGCGTGACCGGCTGTGCATTGGACGAGGGCCAGGAACTAAACGCTGGCCAAAAGATCGAAGCGTCCTGCGCCCGGAAAGAATTTACGATTTCCGCGCTCTCGCGCACTTCTGCGGCTGCTAACGCCGTCGCCACGGCAACAGACAAGGGCGCCGCACCGTCCGCCGACACCTCGTCGGTTCCCGCGCCGCCCGGCACTGCGAGTACGAGCGGCTCCAATGCTCTGAGTTCAGCCTCGGCGACCGTCGGCGATGCGCGGCCCGGCTCAGAAGTTCTCGAAGCCTGGCTGGTACTGGCCAGGAGAGGCCGCTTTGCAGACGCTTACCAAGCAGCATCGAGTGCAGGGTTCGAGGGCGAGTGTCGGGTTCGCACGGCGAGCGAGCTCTCGTTGCTCGCAGACACCGCGCGCTTCACCGGACACATCGGCCGCGCGCGACAAGTATACGAGGCGATCAGGCAGCGCTGGCCACGCAGCGCGAGCGCCACGATGGCTGCTTTCCAGATCGGCAGAGCCGAGTTCGATCAGCGTCATGACTATCGTGAGGCAGAAACTTGGCTACGTCTCTACCTGAGTGAACAACCAGCCGGAGAGTTTGCCGCACCAGCGTTAGGCCGACTGATGGAGGCTGAAGTCCGATTGAAAAGATACGAGTCCAGCCGCGCCCTTGCGAAAACCTATCTGGATCGATATCCCCAGGGGTCACATGCGGACGCCGCTCACCAGGTGCTGGACACCCCGCTCGCGCGTTGAACGCGGCGCTGCGGGCGCGTGTTGCATCGCTGTCATTGTCGCAATCTGTCTGAACGCCGCGGCCGAGCCGATTCGCGTGGCTGTGGTGCACACGCCGGAGCAGGCCGAGCAGGCTCGGCGTCTCAGTGCCGAGGTTTTGGCAGCCGGACTCGCCCCGGTCGATGCCACGATCTCCCGGTCCGACCAACGCAGCATCTCCCAGATTACGCTCGCCTTTCACGCCCGCTCGGGGCTGCGCTTGAAGCTGCAAGGTGAGCTGGAGTGGCTCGTCGTTGCGGCCGAGAGTGGCTCTTTCGTGCAAGGTAAGGTGCTGCGCGGGCAACGATCCGAGACGGAGCTCGAGGTGATTGCGGTCGAAGAACTTCGTGCGCAGCTCGTCGAGTTGTCGATGTTGCTACCGACGCCGGTGGCTGCGCCAGCGTCGGTTGCGGACCCCTCCGAACTTCTCGAAGACACGGGGGCGTCCGAGCAAGCGCCGAAAAAAGACGCCGACTCAGCGACGCAGAGCTCACCCGGCGCAATTGAGCCGAGCGAGCCCCAGGCGAGCGCACCAGCGGCTCCCGCGCGCACAGACCACGACCAAGACATCGCGAACACGACCGCCAGCGCCCCTTCTGGCGGCGTCTGGCTTGGGGCTGCGCTCGGCGGTACGCTCGGCTCAGGCGGCCTGAGCCCCAGCGCAATTGCCTCCTTCCGTCTTCGGGTGCAGGCCTGGTCGCGCGGCTCCATTTCCTGCGTCGTATTTCTTCCGCTATCGAGCCAGAATGTCTCCGGTGAGCGTGGCACCGCGACGGTCGAAGCGTATCTGCTCGGCGCCACAGCAGGAGTCGTGGCCCTGCGGTTTCAGAGGCTCGATTGGGACCTGGCTTTGGGTGGCGCAGCCATGCATGCGACGATGGCTGGTGTCGCCGCCATGCCGAGCGACGTCGCTCGCTCGCAGACAGTGTGGGCCGCCGTTGCGTTCGTCGACGCGTCGTTGGCGTGGCGTGCTTCGAGTTGGCTGAGCCTGCGTGTTAACGGGGTCGTGGGCCTGAGCGCCCCGCGGCCGACGGTGCGCTTCGATCACGACGTCATCGCCAGTTGGGGGCGGCCCCTTGCGCTGGCAACACTCGGCTTCGAAATAGAGCCGTTTCGAGCAGGACGAAAGCCATGATCCCCAATCGCCTGTGGCTTTGGCTAGTAGTGGTGGTCAACATCGCACTCGCCTGTGGCGACGCGCCTGGGGACGTGATCGTTCCAGCGGCAAGTGGCGCAGGCACCATGCCCGACCCGAGCCACGCCGGTGCCGGCAAAATGTGCAAGGCTGACGCCGGCTGCGGTGGGCAAAGCTCCGGAGCGGTGACTTGCACGACGGCTGACGACTGCACGCCGCCCAGACCCGTTTGTGAACATGGGTTGGGGACGTGCGTCCAATGCATGAAGAACAGTGAGTGCTCAGGGGCGAGTCCTTACTGCTACCCAGCGAAGCACACCTGCGTGGGTTGCCTGAAGGATACCGACTGCTCTGCTCCGGAGCGCTGCGACTCGACGCTGCAGCGCTGCGCCGCACCGTGCGCCAAAGACAAGGCTTGTCCTACGGACGCTCCCATCTGTGATTCATCCCTGGAGCTCTGCGTCAGCTGTCGCACGAATGCCGACTGCCTCGATGCGTCGAAACCGGACTGCTTGAACGGGAGATGCACGGATTGCTCGAGCGGCGCCTGTCCTTAGAGGGGTTTTAGGACCCGCTCTTAGCGCACGGTGATCGTCATGCAGCCGAACAGCAGCCCCAATTGTGCCCCTGAGTCACCTTGACCCTCTGCACAGGTGGCTGGGCAAAGCTCCACGTTCTTCGGCGCCGCGCGATTGTCGTAGTACCAGCCGACGCCATTCGTGCACGCTTCGTCATAGGCGAGGACGCGATCCCCGCCCGAGCTCGTCGAAAGTCGCACGTTGACCGCGTTCGGGTCGAGCACAGAACCGCCAGGGGGCGCTGGGATGGCAATGTCACAAGAGAGCTGCAGCGAGCGAATGGAGCCCAAGGCGCTTTGGATTTCGGACGAGGTTTGGCCCGGGTTTCCAGCCGAAACGAGCATGGCCTTTTGGGTGCCGCCGGCCGCGGCGATGGCGTTCAACGCGTCGAGCTGGGGACCTATGCCGATCACGTAGGTCTGAAGCGGCGGCGATTGCGAGTGTGCGGCCTGTGCTGCGGCCACCACGTGCGCCACGTCGTTGTCCGCACACCCTGGGACGAACTGCCCGTCGATTAGAAACCCGGGCTCGCCATCAGTCACCAGCACCACCACCGTCCGTGACTGCGGCCGGTCTTTTTGCAGCTGCGTCGCGTACTTGATCGCTCCGCTGAGCGCCGGCAAGGTTGGAGTACCGCCGTGTGGAGTGGTCGCGGCGAGAACTGCTTGCAAGGGGGAGTTGCCAACCAGCGGCGTCAACGGAACATCGGGAGAGTCATATGGCCCGGCACAGGCGCCGGCGAGGTCACCGTCTACTGGGAAGAACTTCAGCGACGCGGAAAGCCCGTGTGAGCCCGGATCAGAAAAGAACGCGCTCATTCCGGCGTTGACCGGATCCCAGCGTAGACTGGGATCGAAGCCGCTGCTTCGGTCACCCATGCTGCCCGAGCGATCGTAGACGAACACGATGTTGACGGGAGTGAGCTCGGCGAGAGTTTGGGATGCAGCGCATGCCGAATCACTCGTAAGCCCGCCTCCGACGCTAGATCCCGGCTCAGGAATGACGAGCGTGATACCCGAGGACGCCCCGCCCGCACCGTAGAGCCCTGCACCTGCCGCTGATCCGAACGGCAGCGTGCTGACCGTTGATCCCGAATCGGAGCTGCACGCAACATGCGCCAGCCCGCAGCAAACAAGAGCGATGAACCGCGCAGCAAACAAGGATGACTTCATGGGGGCTCCCGGTCTTGTCGAAACGAGCTAAGGCGTGATGACGATGTTGATGCAGCCGACTGCGCGGTCGGTGTCTCCATCCCAAATCACGAACTCCCCGATGTAGTTACCGGGGGGCAAGCCCAGCGAGCTCACGTCCCAAATGTCCTCCGCGTTGTACTTGTCGTGAAGCTGCGGGTTACCGGGGATCGGCTCGATGGCTGCTCCCCCGAAGCCGTTGGCCTTTCCTCGGCCAGGATAGTTGTACCAACCCTTAACCATTTGCGGGAAGTGCGGAGTCCCGCCGCTCTCCGCCGTCGCGGGCGCGATATACAGCGCGGGTTCCCAGAGGTATCCGTCGGGAGCCTGCGCCGCGCGATCACCTGGCGTGAGGACCGCTCCAGTGTCCGGATCGAGCGTCTCGTTCGGAGAGATGAAGGGGGCTCCCTCGTCGTTGATCCAAACTTTGATCTGCCCATCTTCTGACACGGTTTCGCCGTTAGCGGGGGAATGCGCGACCAGGATTTCGGGCTCGTTGTTGATTGCGGGGTCGCTGCACAAGCTCGGATACTCGCCGCCCGATCCATCAAACGTGTTGCCCTTGCCGCCCTGGCCGTCGTGAGTGTTGCCCTTACCGCCGCCCTGGCCGTCGTGAGTGTTGCCCTTGCCGCCGCCGCCGGGGGGACCGCCGTCATGCGTGCTGCCTTTGCCGCCCTGACCGTCCGCGGTGTTTCCCGCGCCGCCGCTGCTGCCCGGCGAGCCCGGCGAACCATCAGTTGTCGAACAGCTTGAAGCGGTATGGGGCGCGAGTTCGCAAGTGCCCCATTGGAAGGCGAATTCGCCTGAGCCAGTCTGGAGGCACGACTGTGCACCTGGGCAGGTGCCGACCTGGCATTGCCGCTGTTGGCCCAATGTCGGGCAATAGCAGCCCTGTTTATCAGTGGCGGTGGAGCAATCACGCTGCCCCGAGTCAACGCCCAGATTTCCGTTGTTGCCCGCGCCCCATCCTCCGCTCCCTGGACCATCGGAAACCCGTGAGCTACCCGATCCAGAAGAGCAAGAAAGAATCAGCAGGGCCAAACCAATCACTTCGCGCATTTCGTGCTCCTATCGCAGGGAAGTTGGGACGCTGATGACGGACTGTTCGTTGCCACCAAACGCAAGTACGCCGCACAAAGCCCATTCGCCTCCGAGCAGAGCGGAGCAAATGCGCTCCGATGCCGCTGGACCGGTCATGAACCTAAACGGTGAGTATGTATGCCGTTGCGATTGAGTGTCGCGAGCCTCCCGCCATGGTCCAACAATCGCGCACGTGCGCGTCGTTCCCCTGACGGACGCTCCAGTTTGAGGTGGAGATCGTTGGCGCCCTCACACGCCGCAAGCACGACCGCGGTGATGGCGCAAGCCCTCAGCGAGCTCAGTAGAGCCCGGGGCCGTGCGCCCATCGCCCCGTTTCGATCGCGGGTTCCAAGACCGTAATAAATACTCTTGTCGTTCGTTCATCGAACGGAAATCCGGCGCTCTTGTCATTGCTGATCAACCCATTCTTCCCGACCTTCGCGCTGCAGACGCAAGGTCGACCAATGACCGGTTTCGGCAATACAAAACGCAATGAAGGTTTGCATGACACTACGCGGCTTCTCGCGAACAACGATCGCAATGCTCGCGATCGCGGGTACCGCTTGTTCGTCGGGCACACCCGCCAGTTCCGCGGGTACCGGAGGATCTCTGGCTTCGGGCGGAGCGATCAGTAGCGGTGTGACCAGTTCGGGCGGCGCGACCAGTTCGGGCGGCGCGACCAGTTTGGGCGGTGCGACGAGTTCGGGCGGCGCGACCAGTTCGGGCGGCGCGATCAGTTCGGGCGGTGCGACGAGTTCGGGCGGTGCGTCGAGCAACAGCGGTGGCGGCGCTTCGGGGGGCACCATCGGCCGCGGTGGGGCTGCTGGGACTGGGAGCGGCGGGGCTGTCGGCACTGCGGGAATGGGCGGCGTCATCAACCCCACGGCCTGCAGTACGGGTACCGCGCAAAGCAGCGACGTGACGGTGAGCCTATCCAGTCTGCAGCAGAAAATATCGGGTTTCGGCATCTCTTCGGCCTGGTCCGGCAGCTTCGCCAATGCCTCGGATCCGGACTATCTCTGGTCCACTACGAAGGGGGCCGGCTTGACGTTACTCCGCATCCGCTACGGAGACGGTCTCGCGATTGCCAAGTCGGCCGCTCAGAATGGCGTGACGGTGTGGATGACCGTGTGGGGCACAGGGGCGAATGGTTCTCCAGGTGGCCCCAACACCACCAGCCAGAATAACCCCAACGGTTGCACCAACGGCGCCTCGCCCGTGCTCACCAACCTACAGGCCGAGGCGGATACCATCTCCGCCTGGATCACCAACGCGAAATCGCAAGGCGTGCCGATCTACGCTCTGTCTCCCGCGAACGAGCCTGACAGCTGCGGTATCAACCAGACTGCCTCGTACTCGCCCGCGCAATTGGCCACATGGATCGACACTCTGGCCCCCGCCATGGCCAAAATCGGCGTGAAGATCATGGCTCCCGAAACGCAGAATGGCTACGGCTTCCCGAGTTACTTTACGGCCATTCAGAAGGACGCGACCGCCTGGGACGCAGTCAGCATCTTTGCGAGCCATGAATATGGTTTGGCGCCGCCTGTGCAGCCAGCTATCGCTGCGGCCGGCAAAGAGTATTGGCAGACCGAGGTCGACGTTGGAACCGCGAAGGACGACCCATCCGGCGACGGCATCACCAGCGCACTGCTCATGGCGAAAGCCATTCACACTGACCTGACCAAAGACAACCTCAACGCTTGGCTCCTCTGGTGGCTGTACGAGAACGGCAAGACCGGCGGCTGCCTCTACGACACGGGCTCGAAGGTGTGGACCAAGCGACTCTGGGTCCTGGGCAATTTCTCACGATTCGTGCGGCCCGGCTACATGCGGGTTTCTACCTCGGGCACCGTGCCGTCGGGCGTCTTGCTCACGGCGTACAAGAATCCATCGGATGGGACGGTGGTCTTGGTGGCCATCAACAACAACGCTGCTGCCACGCCGGTCTCGCTCTATCTCTCGGGTGCTGTCCCGTGCAGCGTCACGCCGTGGGTGACTTCAGCGACCGACAACCTCGCTTCCAAAAGCCCGCTCACGATCAGCAACGCTCGGTTCAGCGCGACGCTCGACGCCCAAAGCGTCACCACCTTCGTCGGCAAGCCATGACACGCCCGCGCGCACCCTTCAGCGCACAGGTCGGCAATCGGACGTAACCTCGACTCGCAAACTCGCGTCCGTAGCGCGCAGCGCGGACCGCACGATCTTCAGGCTACCCGTCGCAGCGTCGAACGTGTAGTCCGAAGTGTCGAGCGAACGCTCAGTCCGGTCGTCGGCCACGACCACGACGCCCGTCACGTGCTCGTCGACCTGGAGCTCGATTGTGTAGTCGGTCCGAAGCAATAACCGGGCGAACTCTGCGACGCCACTCAGAGCCGGTGCATAGGAATCGCACAGGGAAAAGACGCGTTTCGAGTCAGCGATGACGTCGATCAGGTTGCGGGCGTAACTCTGTCCGCTGCCGAGCTGACACGAGGACGATGGCGCAAACACAATGCCTTCGAGCAACGATTGGCCATTGGCGAACGCGGCGGCAGACTGGCGGCGGAAGTACTCGCCCAAGTCGGCGGTGGTCGTGCCCGCGACGAGCGGTATCGGCGTGTAGCCGCCTGCGGAAGTCGGAAGGTCGTCGATATAATAGCCTTGGCCGGAGCAAGCAGCATAGGGTCCGAAGATGCCGCGCCCAGCGCAATACGCGGGCAGGTTGTCATACGACTGGCCGTCGAAGGTGAATGCCTGAGTGCAGGCGTTCAGCTTCGGATCGGTCACCCGCACGATGCACCAAACATCTTCCGTGGTCTCGCAGCGGTACTGGCAATTCACGATCGACTCGCCCGGGTTACATGAGCGCGTCGCGTCGGTGCGCTCGGCGTCCGTGCATGCTCGTGAAGCGTACCCGTCGCACGAAGCCAGGGTGTCGCCGCTGAACGCGGTGGACCGCTCGGTTCCCGCGATCATCTTGCCGGTGTCCGTGAAAGCCGCACACGTGGTGTCCCGACCGGCTATATGTACTGTCCCCTTGGTGCTGTAGCTATAGACGTCGCAACCGGAAGTGCAGGGCCTCGAGGCGTCCTCTTGCTGCGTTGCAATCAGCTCTGCGTCGTAACCGCGCAGACAATCGCGCGGCAGGCTAACGTCGTCTTCGTCGGAAATGACGAGAAAAACGGCATTCTTCGGCAGAGCGCTGGCTGGTTGGGTCACGTAGCGCGCGAGCGTGCACAGCGGTTGTTCGCTCGGCGAGCCGGTGCCGCCGAGCGCGAGGATCTGGTCTGCGACGGCTTGCTGCACGTTCTGAAACTCGGTGTCCGTCATGTCGGGCCGAATCACGGCGATTGGGGTGGGAGCGCGGAACGTCCAGCTGCCATGGACGCGGTAAGGCGCGGGACCCTTTGGATCGGGGCAAACGATCGACGTGCCCGCGGGATCGGTGCACGACTGTTCGAACATTGTGACCGCGGGTGAGTACGCCTGGCCCGTTGCCGGATCTTTCCAAGAGACGAGCGGTGTTCCACTGATGGGCGTGCGCGCGGGTGCACTATCGGCGCCGTATTGCGTCGGTGTGAGTAAGAGCACGCGCACCGAGCCACCCTTGACGTTCGTCAGGAGGTCGCGCAGACCCGCGGCCAGCTGGTCCCGTGACCAAGCCAGGCTTTTCGAATTGTCGGCCACAATCACGAGATCGAACGGCTCTGGTTCGCTCAGCGTCACCCCGGTCAGGCTCACGTCCCGCCGGCAGTCGGCATTCGTGGCGCCTCCGGACCCGGGCGCGAGCACGGCCGCGCCGCCGCCACCTGGCGCGCGACCGCTGCCTGCCGCGCCACCGCTCTCCGCGGTACTGGCGCCGGCAGCTCCGCGGTCCCCGAACTGGCTATTGCCGCAGCCTGCAAGCCAAACGACGAGGGCCAGGGCGCTGATTCCAGCAAACTGCGCGCGAACCATACCGACATTCATGGCATGTGCTGAGTGGAGCCAATTTAGAACTGCGATCACTCCGCGTGGTCGAGTTTGAAAAAAGATTCCGACATCGCCACTCGGCTAGTTCTCCCGCGGGCGCTAACGGATCGCGGCGAAGACCCAAACAGCTTGCGCTACCGCTTGGGGATATAGGCTTTCGATGCGTGCGTGATCCGGATCCTTCTCCATGCGCTCCATGCCGTCGCGCTGGTCGAAGTAGGCGACCTTCACGAGGTCGGGATGAAAGGGAAAGCTGGGCGACAGTCAGAAACGGAGAGCAGGCGTTCTATGTGATAGCCATGGTGGGGTAGATGTAAAATTTGCCGTCGAATAGGGCTATTTGCGGGTCAGCGTTGAAGCCCTTCAGGACCGGATTGTGCGGTGTGCCCAGCTGCGCGGTGCCGCCAGCGCCGCCCGAGCTCGCACGCCCGCCGCCGAATCCGGCGATCACCGCGCTTCCGTCGCCACCATTGCCCGAACTGCCGGCGAATGCGCCGCCGGCCCCCGCCGTTGCTGCGCTGCTGCCGGCTTGAGCGCTGCCCGCATGCGCGCTGTCGCCCGCGCTGCCACCGGCGATCGGAGTTTCGCTCGTTCCGCCGCTCGCTGGGTTGGTGCTCGCACCAGCGCGACCAGCGCTGCTCAGCGCGCCGGCTTCAGACGCGGAAGTCGTGCCCGCGCCGCCAGCGTGATTCTCGGATGGCGATTGCTCACCGCAGCCGAGCGCGATGCCGGTGCTGAGTAGGGCGCAACACAGCCCGTGTAAGCGTCGCTGGTCTTGCCGTGTGTGGGTCATGAGCGTTTTCGACGCACCGCGCTCAGCAACGCCGCGCTCGCCAATAGCAGTGGCCAGAAGCTGTGGTTTTCGCCAGTTGCTGTCGGCAGCGAGCAGCTACAGCCCGCGTCGTCACTGGCAGCGCGCTCCGGCGCCGCATCGGAGGGAGTTGAATTCGTCGAGCCAGCGACCGCGCTGGTTCCGCCTTGCGTGCTGGTGCCGCCTTGCGCGCCGGTTCCGGCTGCTCCGCCGCTCGAGTGGTCCGCGCTCCCACCGATGCTCGAAGTGCCAGCGACGCTCGAAGTGCCAGCGACGCTCGAAGTGCCACCGATGCTCGAAGTGCCGCCGATGCTCGAAGTGCCGCCGATGCTCGAACTGCCGCCAACGCTCGAACTACCACCGACGCTCGAACTACCACCCATATTCGAATTGCCACCCGCACCCCCGCCGCCCATTCCGTCGGAGCCCGTGCCGCAAGGCTTCAGCGCGGTCGTGGACTCGACGCCAGGCGCCGGCCAACCGTCAGCGCCCCACGACAATTCGTTCTCCCCCAGCACCGAACCGCCTGAGTCAGGATAGTAGTGATAGGTGAAGCGCTCCACGCCGCACGCGCTGTAGATGCCGATGTGACCCGGGCCGTGCATGCTCCCGCTACTCGCGAACCAGGAGCTGCCCTTTTCCGTGTACGGCCCGCTAACCGTGGTCGAGCGCGCCACGTGCATCGTGTAGGTGCTATTGCTGCCGCTACAGCAACTGCCTGAGTTCCACCACAGGTAGTAATAACCCGCGTGGTAGTGCAAGTATGAGCCCTCGATGCGGCCAGGCTGGATACCATAGCCGAGCGTCATCGGCGGCTTGTAACCCGGATCACTCGTCAACGGCAGACCGATCGCGGTCAGGCGAGTGACGAAGATTTGCGGCAGCGAGGCGTCCTTTCCGTAGCCACTGCCCCACGCGCTCCAAAGCTCCCCCTTGGCGTCTACGACTGGCGCGGGATCGATGGTGGAAAACTGATAGCTCGTGGTGTTTGGCGGGCTGTTCACGACCTTGCCCTCGTCCGTGAGCCGGAAGCTCATCGCGTTCGCATCCAACGTGGGCGTCGTGTACAGACCGATCACGCAGGGAGCCTTGGACGCGGGCTTGCCGCAAAACGAATAATAGATGTAGTACTTGCCGTTCGCGTAGATCAGATCAGGCGCCCAAATGCCTTGATTGCCGCTATAGCCCGTCACTTCCGTGTAAGTCCCCGCCCAGGCGGGGATCGGGATCCTCAGCGGTGCATCCGACCATTTCAGGCCGTCGACAGACGACGCGCAATTGCCGCCGGTGCTACAGAAATAGAACTTCCCATCGGACTCGACGATGCGTGACGGATCGTGGGTGCCATTGGCGCCGCTCGTGGCTGCTCGCGCGTAAGGAATCGAGTGAGTGGCCGCAGCCAGTCCGAACATCACTGCGACCCGCAGGCAGCCTGGCAGCGTCTTGAAATTCATCGCGCTCGATCAAAGGGGCGCAGGTGCGAAAACCTTTCGCTCTGTTTGGGAGCTGAGACTCGGCTGGTTCCCAGATCGTTGTCGAATCGTGGCCGGATTTGTCAAAGACACTGCCGCGATCAACGGCTGTATGCCCATCGGCCACGACCTTCCCGAGCGCCCGAAGCCTGGAAGTTCATCACCCAGTTCTAAACCGCGGCCAACCGCGAGGTTGTTGGGTGACGCGTCCGTCCCGGTTTCGCTCAGGGAGAAATCCGCGCAGGAGTCTTCGAGTCGGCTTCGACCGCAATTGTCTTGGCTCGGCGACAATAAGAACCGCATGACCCGCTAGGAAGCGGGCGCCGCGTCGCTATCAAACACCGAGAAGGCCAAGATCGCTGCGGCTCTGGTTCACTTCACGAATCCAGCTTTCACCACGCCCGATTCGGTCGACTGCGCCCAGTGCAACACCGCAGACCCCCTGGGACTCAACATTTGTAAGAAGGCCGGCATCTCGACGGCGGGTCACCCCGACGCCTTCAAACGAGACGAGCGCTGGGTACTCGAGACGGAGATGGCGATCACTGACGTTTCATTCGGTCGCACGGACGCACCCGCGGTGAACGTGCATGCCTTTAGCTACGCGCAGGCGATTCCGACCATCAACCAACGGACGGTCAACGAGACGGCCGCCGTCGTTGCATTTCTCAACGACAATTACCTGACCTCGCCGTAAGCGATATGCGCCGGCATGGCCTCGCAGCCGTTCTTCTGATCCACCCTTCGGCGCCGCGGACGAGGGAGAGGGGAGAGGGACTAACCGCCGAGCCGCAGCTGATGATTCTACACAAAGACGCTTGTCGAGGTTTCTGGCCCTGAGGGGGCCGGCGGGCGTGGGGATGCGCGGCGCGACTCCACCGGTGGAGTCGGAGTGCGTGTTCGTCACGGTGCGCGCGGGCGTGTCGTGCGGCGTGGGTTGTTTCGGGGCGCCGCTGTGGGGGCGTTGGCTCGACGGGGAGGTTTCGGGCAGCGTCGTGCGGCCTCGCCAAGTGGTGCGCGCATGCGAGGAACGCTTGGTGAGCGCGCCGAGGGTGGAGCGCGCGCCACTTGTTCGGTCCGCTCTTGCGGATTTTCGGTGGTTGGAGTGTTGTTTGTTGTTGACGGGTTTGGGGCGTACGGTGACGTCGACGAGGATGTTTCTTGGATTTGGGGTGTTGTTGGCGCGAGGGTTCGCGCTGCTGTGCGTTCGTGAAC
>Ga0164309_10000808_pt1 | contig 16328 bp, 17 predicted proteins | sample Whisoiple_247_MG_FD_109984 | JGI IMG/M metagenome (GOLD analysis project Ga0164309, IMG submission 109984) | Soil microbial communities amended with fresh organic matter from upstate New York, USA - Whitman soil sample_247_MG | ecosystem: Environmental > Terrestrial > Soil > Unclassified >...
GCCAATATCTTTGGCATAAAGAATATATTGAGACATACCTAAATCAACCCAATCAACAGCTAAGAAGCAGCTACCTACGTTTACCCTCCCAACGAAAAAATCCGAACAAGTTTGATTCTCCATCAAGAATCAAACTCGTTCGGATCTTCCTTCAACTACAATACTTTTGTTCCAGCCTCTTTTCTATTTGTATATAAAGTTATCTCTTCGTCATTTGAATAGTTTTACAGGACTGTCTTTTAATCATTTTGTGAGGAACGCGCACTTGTTCTGCAACAGCATATGGCGTTTCAATCTGCTTAATCAAGCAGCGTACAGCCTGATAACCAAGTTCAAAAATATTAATATCAATAGATGTGAGAGCAGGTCTAGCCATTTCGGCGATCAGAACATTATTAAAACTGACAATCGAAATGTCTTCAGGAACTGAAATCCCCATTTCATCCAATGTATTTAAAACGCCTAATGCCATTAGATCGTCTGCTACTACCAGAGCCGTTGGACGTTCTTTTAGAGATAAAAGTTCGCAAACAGCTTCTTTTCCTCCCTTCTGTAGAAATTCTTCATGAATCACATACTCGTCCCGGTAAGGAATGTTTGCTTTTTGAATCGCTTTATCATAGCCTGTTAAACGGTCAATGGTAACGACTAATTCAAGACTTCCGCCAATAAAAGCAATACGCTCATGCCCAGATTCAATTAAATATTCCGTCGCTTCTTTTCCAGCTTTAAAATTATCATTATCAACAAACGTGATGCTTTCACTATGTTTAAACGGCTTTCCAATAACTACAAACGGCACGCTCTGTTCTTGCAAATAAGAAAGTACTTGATCATCAACTTTGGAGTACAGCAAAATTAATCCATCCACTCGTCTCCCCTGTACCATTTGAACAACTTCTGCAAAAATCTCTTCTTCCGTTTCTCCAGTGGACATATAAATCGCTCTTTTGTTTTCGTGAGCTCCGGTGCTGATTCCTCTTAGCACTTCGGGAAAGAATGGATTTTGAAACACCTTGTCTGCTGAGCTCGGCATCACTAGGCCGACTGCCTCTGTCGTTTGATTTGCTAGACTTCGCGCAATAATATTTGGGTGATAACCAAGTTCTTTCATAGCCGATCGCACGCGCTGTTTTGTTTTTTCACTAATTCTTGAGCTGTCTGCAATGACGCGAGATACCGTCGAAGGGGCTACATTTGCTAAATTTGCCACATCTTTTATTGTTACACCCATAATTCCACCTCTTAATTATGTTTTCTTCATTAATACTTATCCAATATAATTTGACAACTACGACGCGCTGTCCTTTTTACGAGATTGAGAAATTTTCTTTTCTTTTCTTCTTTTTGAAGATGCTTTGTACAAAAAGATGCCAAATCCCGTATAAACAGCAGCAACCGCTGCGATATATCCAATATTAAACCCTGACTTTTTCACTACTTTATATACATTTGTGGTCTCAGGCTCCGATGAAATGTTGTATACATCGTCAACGGGTCGTATAATTCCTTCCGTTATTAACCCTCTTAGTTCATTTTCTTTTCCAACTTTTTTAAGCGGGACATTAATGACCGACGTTTCCTTTGTATTATTAATCACAACAAACGTCGTTTCGTCCTTATACCTTCTCTTGTATACAGCCACACCTTTTTGCTCAGACACAAGGGTAAAGCTTCCTTTTCGAAGAGAAGGCGACTTTGCTCTAAGTTCAGCCAGTTTTTTTAAATGATCTATAATATCGGGATTAGCTAAAAAATTCATCATGCCATAATTTTCTGCTCCCTTTCCCCCATTCAGCGCAATTTCCGTTCCATAAAAAACGATTGGTACACTCGGCGAAGTATAAAGGTAGGAAAGCCCTTGCTTTGTTCGGGCTCCAGGATGATTTTCACTCTTTAATGCTTGTGCTGTAAAACGTGTGCTATGAACATCATCTAAAAAATTGGCTAAAGGCTGATTACTTCTTTTCCCCCACTTGTCATACAACATTTTCTGCGGACGATTAGTACCGCTAAACGTAGCAGCAGTGGCTTCGGCTAGCGTTCTATCTACAAGCAAATCTACTCCTAACGAATCAGCCTGCTCATTTTTTTTTAATGGTTGCCCGTTTATTTCTCCTATTAATAGAAAAGAAGGATCCATGCTTTTTAGCGTCTTAGAAAAGGATGAAATAAATGCAGAAGGAGCTTGATCGATATCTTTAACGTAATATCCGTCAATATCTGCTTGTTTGCTCCACCAAGCAGCATTTTTAATAAGGTATTTCTGCACAGCACTTTCTTTTAAATTAAGGTGAGGCAATGCTTTAATTACTTCGTTATCTGTACCGGATTCATTACTTATCCATGTTTGTTTTCCTTTATCTGCTACCCAGGTATGATTGTTACTGATTGTCAAAGGAAATTCGACCATAATTTTTATATTGCGCTCATGTGCTTTCTTCACAAGATTTTGTAAGTCTTTTAACGTTCCAAAATGATCGTCTATTTTATAATGGTTGGTCACCGCATATCCATGATAGCCTGTCTCATCATTTTCCATAAAAGGAGTTAATAAAACAGCGGTAAATCCCATCTCTTGAATATAGTCTAACTTTTGTGCTATTCCCTGTAAATCGCCTCCATAATAGGCATCTGAGCGTTCATAGTTAACATTTCGATCATTCTGTTCACTTCCGTTATAAAAACGGTTGATCATCAATGAGTATATTACCTCATCACGTATATCTTTATGATCTTGCGCTGAGGCACTGCTTCCAAAAAGCAATAATAGTATAAGTAGCATACTTGTCCTTTTCCATTTCATCTATTCCCCTCCTATAGACGAACTGTTTCAAACTCACTTTTGTTTCCATTATAACGTTAACGCTTACATTATTGTTAAATAAGTTGATAAAAACAAAAAAAGTGATTAAAAGTTTTTACTTTTAATCACTTTTTTCCATCTATATACTGCTATACCGTCTCATTTACGTTCGATATATGAGGTTTATCCGATACTTTACCAACTTTATTTAATCGATCAATCAATCCAACACCAAATTCAGGATGAAGGTTACCATCTCCTGTCGCTACGAAACTTTCAAGAAATTCGTATGCGGATGAACCGTGTTCAGCAAAATCTAAACCAGCAATTTCTTCTTCGCTTGATACTCGAATAGAAGAAAAACGCGTGAGAACAAATAAGAATAACCCAACCGTTCCAATTGTCCAGCCCATCACAGCTATAATTCCAAGAGCTTGAATACCTAATAGCTGTACGCCACCGCCATAAAATAAACCATTAGCTGTATCAAACAGTCCCACTGCTAACGTCCCCCAAATACCGCAAATTCCATGAACAGTAATAGCACCAACTGGATCATCTAACTTCATTTTGCTATCGATAAAATGCACAGCTTCTACTAGAATAATTCCTGCAATTAGCCCAATGACGATCGCACCTGGAATCGATACGTTTGCTGTTCCAGCTGTAATCCCTACAAGTCCAGCTAAGGCACCGTTTAATGTTAAGCTAGCGTCAATACGTTTGTAGCGAAACTTTGTATATAAAGCAGAAGACAGGACTCCGCATGACCCAGACATTAATGTAGTTGCGATGATTCCTGGTACAAGGGCAGGATCCGCTGCTAATGTACTTCCTCCATTAAATCCAAACCATCCAAACCGGAGGATAAATACACCTAATGCGCCAAGTAGAATATTATGTCCTTTAATGTTATTTATATTATCATATGGGTAATTTTCTGAATATCCAAGTTAATACGTGATAAAAATGAGACTTTTTTCTTATTTACATAATAGTTAACGCTTTCATACCTTTTCAAAAAAAAGTAACGCAAAGGAAAAGTAATTCCTTTGCGTTACCCCGTAGAAATAGATGTCATAATTTTCTTTTTCACTTGACTTGTGACAAAGTGCTTTTCTGTAAATACGTCATAATTTTCTTTTCGAATTTTATCAAGAATCGCTCGGTATAAATGCGCCGCTCCTGTAAGAGGCAAACGAGAAGCCACCGGATATTTATGAATCGACTGAAGTCCTTTTATATAATACATTTCCGCTTCTTTGGCCAGGTGCTCCCACATCTCTATGAATTCAGAAGTGACCCACCGGTTCTCTAATAGCATGCGCGTATATCCGTAAGAATTCATAAGGTCTTTCGGTAAATAAATGCGCCCTCGCTCTAAGTCTTCCCCAACGTCTCTTAAAATGTTGGTCAGCTGCATCGCAATGCCTAATGCAACTGCTTCTTCTTCTAATTCTTTATGAGTAGTTGGAGCTAAAATCGGTAAAAGCATTAACCCTACCGTACTCGCTACGTGATAAGAGTATGTTTTCACTTCATCAAGCGTATCGTATTCTTTTTTTACTAAATCCATTCTCTGGCCGGTAATCATATCATCAAACGCTTGAACATTCATCTCATATTGTTCAAATACATTGCGCAGAGCTACCCACATGGCGCTTTCGTTTAATAGTTCTCCATTTTTAAATCGGGCAAATTCTGATTCGAATTGCTGCAGCTCTATTTCAGGGTTGCATCCTTCATCTACAATATCATCGACTTGACGGCAAAATGCATATACTGCCCATACTGCCTTTCTTTGTTTTGACGGCAGCATGGAAAAAGCTTTGTAAAACGTTTTTGAGTTTTCTTTAATAATTTCTTCACACTGATTGTACGCTTTGTCTAACGAAATGTTCATCATATAGGACCCCTTTCTCTATTAAAGGATAAACCATCATTTCCTTATGGCTTACAAGATCTTAAGAAAGCTTTGCAACCGTTTGAACAGATGATTGTTCAATAAGATGATCAGCTAACATTTTTGCTCCTTGCATAACAATTGGCACGCCTCCGCCTGGATGAATAGATGCTCCGACCGCAAAAACATTTTTATATTCGTACGGCTGGTACTGGGGTCTGAATACGCCCGATTGAAACAGCTCAGGAGCAATACCAAAGCTTCCTCCTTCGTAAAGTCCAAATGCTTGAGCATCATTTGGCGTGCGTACTTTTACCCACTCTATTTCTTTACGAAGCTCTTCAAACCCTTTTTCTTCTAAAGTTCGAATGATTCCATCAACAAAATCTTGCTGATTGCTCCAATCAATGTGGCCACCTGATGGAACCGGTACAAGTGCATATAGCACACTTTTCCCTTCAGGGGCTAACGATGGATCAATAACAGAGGGATTAAATGTATAAATAGCGGGATCTTCAGGAATCGTTTTATGCTTAAACACTGCTTCCATATGTTTAGCTAAATCATTGCCCATAAAGTATTGATGCACATTGTGATGATCATATTTTCTCTTCAAACCAAGATAAAGCAGCAGACAGCTGGACGAAGGCACATACTTCTTTTCTTTTTTTCGAGCAATTTTCGCCATATTAGGAAAGTCGCCATTTAAAACAACTTGATCAAACGGATAAAGTTTTTCGTCAACAATAACCCCTTCCGTCTTGTCTCCTGATATAGAAAGCTCTTGAACCGCCTTATTCAAATGAATGTTTACACCTTGCTCTATCAGCGCCTTTTCAAGAAGTGGCACAAGACTTGCGTATCCGCCTTTTACGTAATAGATGCCATGAGCATGCTCACTGTAAGGAACAAGGGAATAAATAGCTGGCGCCGAATAAGGATTTCCTCCAATATAGAGAGATTGCAGGGAATAGGCATCTACTAGACGTTCATCATGGAAATACGTTGAAACAAATTTTCTCATTGATTTATTTGCATTCATTTTTTTTAATGCCTTGATGTTTTGCCATGTCCAAAAATCTCGTTTATTTACAAATGTTTTTTCCAAAAATGCCTTACTTCCTAATTCAAATCGCTTTTTTAATTCAGTCATAAAACGCCGGTAGTTTTGCTCTTCGCCTGGAAACAAACGGCTAATCTCCTCTAACTGATCTTTTTCAGTCGCTTTTTTTGTATAGGTCGTACCGTCTGGAAAATGAATATCATAAAGTGGATCACAGCGTATTAGTTCATATTGAGAAGCAGAAATGCCTGCTTCATCTAAAATACGTTCAAGCATTAAAGGCAGTAAGACAATCGTGGGACCTTCATCAATTTTATAACCGTCTTTTTCTACAAACGCCAACCGGCCGCCAAGCTTGTTTTCTTTTTCGAAAATATCAACAGAAAATCCTCGTTTGCTTAATAACAAAGCGGTAATTAAACCGCCTATGCCGCCTCCAACAATTGCTGTTCTCATAATGCACTCTCCATTTCCTTCATGGTTTTAAACGGCTCATTCAGTAATTGTCCGTCTCTTTTTAAGATGAGCTTTGTCGTAATGCGAGATGATTCGAGAATAGTTGGTAGACCGCTTCCTGGATGAGTTCCTCCTCCAACTAGCCAGCAGTTTTCTAATTCTTCAAATTTATTATGCGGACGCAGCACCATCATTTGAGTGAGCTGATGTCCAAGGTTAAATGTCGCTCCTTTATAGACCAGCACGTCTTCTTCCCACTGCTTTGGTGAAATGATTTTTTCAACTTCAATATGACTCTCTAAATCTTTGAAACCCGTTTTCTTTTCTACAATTTTTAATACTGCATCCCGAAAATCTTTTTGTTTTTCATCCCAGTTTACACCGCTGAAATTATTTGGAACCGGCGCTAAAATATAAAGAGCAGACTTTCCTTCTGGTGCTAAAGTTGGGTCTGTTACACCTGGGTTTTGGATGTAGATAGAAGGGTCCTCTGAAAGAGCTAGCGTTTTTGTGATCTCTTCTACATTTTTTTTATAATCTTCAGCGAACACAATCGTGTGATGAGGCAGATCTTTGTACTGTTTGTCTATGCCTAGATAAATCATGAAAGTAGAACAAGAGTATTTTTTCTTTTCAAGTTTTTTAACTGCATATTTTTTAAGGGTACCTTCATCTATTAAATTCGTCATGGCATGAGCAAAATCTCCATTGATAATGACGTCGTCTGCCCCTATTCGCTCTCCATTTTCTAGAATAATTCCTTTTACTCTCTTATTTTCAATCCATAGTTTTTGGACACCTTGGTTTAAGTGGATGTGCCCTTGATGTTCTTCCACTACTTTTGCCATTGCTTGAGATAGTTGGTTTACTCCTCCTATCGGATGGAAGATACCGTAAGCGTGTTCCATAAACGATAAAATAGAAAAGGCTCCTGGACATTCCCAAGGGGACATTCCCAAGTACTTAGATTGAAAAGTAAAAGCTAATTTCAATTTCTCATCAGTGAAATACTTGCCAAGTACATCATAGAGCGTTTTACCTAAGGATAAATGCGGCAGTGCTCGAATTGCTTCAGGCTTTAAATAGTGATGAAAACGATCCATCTCGCCCTGCAATAAAGGCAGCAAAGCCGCCATCTTTGCTTCGGTGTCTTTCATAAAGCGCTCATAGCCTTCTCCGTTTCCTGGGTATAAACGTTCGATTTCTTCTTTCATCTTTTTATGGTTATCCGTCATCTGAATCTGCGCATCATCGAAAATAAGCTCATACATGAGATTTAGACGTTTTAAGTCCATATAATCATGCGCATTGCGATTAGCAGCTTGAAATAATTCTTCAAAAATCTGTGGCATGCTCAAAAATGTAGGACCCATATCAAACGTATAACCTGACATTTTAATCGCTGAATTTCGCCCGCCCACGTATCCTTGCTTTTCATATACATCTACTTTATAGCCATGACTTGCTAACAGCATCGCTGCCGCTAGTCCTCCTGGACCCGCTCCAATCACGATTACGTTTTTTTGCATACATACACTCCTAATCCTATACAATAGTTATACAAACATTATACAAATCTTTATTATTAAACACAACGATAAACTGCTTGTCTTTATTCGAATCATAAAATTACCAATAACTAAACCATTAAAACATGACGTTTGTACCATTTTTCCAGGGTTTCAGTACACTTTCCCTTTATTCGGTGCTTTCAAGCTTTTATTTTATATCTATGTAAAGTTATACAAAAATAGACTGCGGTCTTCTTCTCTAGTTAAACGTACAAAAAAGAGAAACAGATGACTTATTTCATAAAAAAAACCCTCTGTACTGAGAGGGTCCTGTCATTCAACAATTTGAATATTATTGTGAGTAAACCAGACGTGAATTTGAGCTAGATGAGCTAGCAGCTGAGGTCCTGTCATTAATTGACCAAACCAAGGTGCTTTAAATCCTTCTCCGCCTGTATCAATAATATGCTTTAACTGCTGCTTATCAAAAAATTCATGAAGAGGTGACTGTTTATCTTGTAAAAGAGATTGAAGCCATACAGTTACAGCTTTTGTATAAGCTGGGTTATGCGTTTTAGGATAAGGGCTTTTCTTGCGATAAAGAACATCATGAGGCAAAATTCCTTCAAGCGCTTTTCGTAAAATCCCCTTCTCTTTATTGCCCGTCATTTTCATCTCCCACGGAATATTCCATGCATATTCCACAAGGCGATGATCTGCAAAAGGTACGCGTACTTCTAAGCTCGCGCCCATGCTCATACGATCTTTACGATCTAATAAAGTTGTCATAAACCAAATCTGATTTAAATAAAACAGCTTTCTTCGCTGCGCATCTTCTAACGATTCACCTTCTAATTCAGGCACTTCCTTTAATGTTTCTTCATATCTTGCACGCACATAATCTTCTAACTGTAATTTCTTTCTCCATGAACTTTGCAGCAAATCAATTCGAGCATCTAATGAACGCATCCATGGGAAGGTATCCGAAGACAAATCATGTTTTCGGTGAAACCACGGATATCCTCCAAAAATTTCATCCGCACATTCTCCTGATAAGCTCACAACAAAATCTTGTTTGATTTCGCGGCAAAACCAAAGCAGCGATGAATCTACATCAGCCATTCCAGGAAGGTCTCTCACCTCTACAGCCTCTGTTAAATGCTGCACAAGGTCCTCCGTTGAAATAATGCAGCGGTGATGATTTGTTTGAAACGTATCCGACATGAGCTTGATATAAGTTCCATCAGAATTTGGCTGAAACTCATTTGCTTTAAAAAATTTATCATTGTCTTCATAATCGATAGAATACGTATGAAGAGAGCCCTTGCCGCTTTCTTTGAACGCATTTGCAGCAATTGCTGTAATGGCGCTTGAATCTACTCCACCTGATAAAAATGTACAAACCGGGACATCGGACACTAGCTGTCTTACAATCGCGTCTTGCACTAAAAATTTAACTTTTTCTGTAGTTTCACCTAAATCATCTGTATGCTGCTCACTTTTTACGTTCCAGTATCGCCAAATCTTCAACCCGTTACGCGTAAGCGTGAGGGCGTGAGCCGGGCGCAATTCATTTATTTCTTTAAATACGCCGTGGCCGGGAGAACGAGAAGGTCCTAAGCCAAACACTTCTGCTAATCCATCTAATCCTACTTCGGCTTTCACCTCAGGATGAGCTAATATCGCTTTTAATTCCGATGCAAATTGAATTCCACCTTCATAAGATCGATAGAATAAGGGCTTCACTCCCATTCTGTCGCGTGCTATAAATAACTTTTCATTGGCTTCGTCCCAGATTGAAAAAGCAAAGATACCGTTAAAATGATCTACGCATGATTCTTTCCATTCTATATAAGATGTTAGAAGTACTTCCGTATCTGAATGTCCCTGAAATTGATAACCTCTTTTTAGTAATTCTTTCCGAATATCTTCCGTGTTGTAAAGCTCTCCATTATAGCAAAGCGTATAGCGCTGTTCATTTTTTTCTCTTGTCATCGGCTGTCTTCCGCCTTGAGGATCTACTACAACTAAGCGTTTGTGCCCAAAAGCAACATGCTGCTGTGTCCATACGTTGGTGTCATCAGGACCTCTTTTCGATAAAGTGTCAGCCATTTTTGTTATTGTTGCTGTTTCATTTAAAAGCGATCGCTTTAAGTCGACCCAACCCGTTATACCACACATCGTTTATCATCCTTTCTTTCACGCTCTTGTTTATGAATGAAATAATGCCATTGTATGCACGCAATAGTTACAGTTGAATTGTCCTTATATTTTATTTTCACTTTCGAGTTATAAAGAGAGCTTTTTTAGGCAATAAAAAAATATGGATAAATTTCACACGGAGGTTTGATTATGAATCATTATTCTAAACAACAAGCTCTGAACAATCAGCCGCGTTCCTTCGTGATTGGTACGGTTGAATGTGTTGATTCACAGTGGATTTTCTTTGAAGATGAAAGTGACGAAGCTTCCATGCTCCATGAAGTAATGGATGATACATTAGAACTTCTTATTGATACACGCTGGGAAAAAGCCATTATGGTTGATGACCGTCAAATAAAGCTTCACGATGGAACGTATTTATTGCGAAATGGGGATAAGCTAAGACTGACTAAAAAGCTACCTTATGCATACGAACAGCTTCTTCAATCACTACCGAAAGAGACCTTTTTATCATTCACTCAGCACTTAAATTCATTAAAATTCTCTCTTTATGATTGTATTTACTGTCACAACACATTATGTTTTTTACCGACAGACGGTGATACAAAAGGTGCTAATTTTATCATTTATGACAATGAGGAAAAAATTTGTGCCGTTCAGCATTTATTCGAACGAGGCACGCATCACCTAGATCGATTTGAATATACCGTTAATGATGGAGAACGTTCAATGAATCTTTTTTTAGATTAAAGCAAAAGAAAAAAGCTATCTTATCCAAGATAGCTTTTTTCTTATCCTAGTACGACATATCCGTAATAGAATACTAAGATAAGCGCAATTACAAGAACTGCCCAAGCAACGCCTGTACGCTTTCTTTTTTCAGTACGAACAAGTACCATTTCCATTCCCACAAGCACTAACACGCCTGCAATCCCTTTAATGAGCGCTGCGCCTTGAAAATGGTACCAAGCTGCTAACATATGCAGACCTGATACTAATACTAATAAGTATAGGAGTCTCGCCACCATATGTAGGATTTTTTGACCTTTAGCTTTACCTGCTCGATGTAAAATCAACGAAACCACAAACGAGATAATTAATAATGTCCAAAGCGTTACATGAATATGTAGTGGAGCCATTTATCTCACGTCCTTTCTGAAAATATCATATCATGAAAACCTTTCCTTCACCAATGATATAAGGAAGGAAAAGGATTTTTAGCGGCTGCGTCCATAAGTAGCATACCGAATGAGTTTTTCAAGGGGTCCATCTGAAAATAGGCTCATCCATATCCAGCTTCCCAGCAGTTGAACAAAAATGATAATCCCCGCAATAGCCAAGCCTTCTACAATTGAAATATGTCCATAGTATCCTAACCCATATGAGTAAAAAAGAAATGTACATACAATGGACTGGACAATATAATTAGTTAAAATCATTCTCCCCAAAAAGGCAAATGGCTGCATGACTTTTTGAATAGATACACTTCGCATAGCTAATGTGACCAACGTTACAATAAAAATTGCTCCTGCCGTTCCTCCGATTGTATCGTGAATATAAGATGTCGCTACATTGTGATCTAAAACATACGGCAATACAGATGATGCTGCATACACGATGAATGAAATAAGACAAAGCCACTTTGTCTCCACTATATATTCTTCTATTTCTTCGAACCACTCGCTTTTTGCCATAAAACCGCCTAATAAAAACAGTGGAAATAGCGATAAAAACAGAAAAGGAACCGTATTTAAATTATACGCGTAGTACCAATCAAGCAAGCGCTGATGAAAGATTGACGCAAAACTTCCGTGTCCATATGCTTGAAGCGCTTGGTCAATAATAGGCTGGTGAATTCCCGCTGCTGTATCTCCTTCATTAACCAAAGCCGCTGCTGTTAAAATAACAATCATAATCACAGCATAAATGCTAAATATTCCGGTTCCCCACGCTAATAACACTTCTTTCTTTGCTTCTTGAAAAAATAGCATGATCAAAGCAAAGAAGCTGTACATCACAATCATATCACCGTGCCAAATAAATAAAGCATGAATAGCCCCAATGAGAAGCAAAGCCGTGATTCTTCGTACATAAAAAGGAGTAAAGCTTACTTGCCTTTCGTATGTACGCTGGAACATTTTCATAAAACCAAATCCAAACAAAATAGCGAGCAGCGCGTAGCCTGTCTGCCCTACAACTACATCAACTAATCCATTAGCAACATAATTCATTCTTGAACCGTCCAACAAATTATGGTCGTAATAGGAAGCAGGTGAATAAAAATTCGGCATGTTCATGAGCAAAATACCAATAAGCGCGATTCCTTTTAATACATCCGCTGCCTCAATACGCTGTTCTTTATCAGCTGCGTTCATTTTGAAACGTTTCATTCTTTCACACCTTACATTATTTCATTATTGCTTTCACATTATATCGAACGCAAAAGTTTTTCTTCAATGTTTACTATTTCCATTCCTCTCTTTAATGTTTTGCTTACTCTCGGCATATAGATAAAGAAAAAGCATTAATCACCTTTTTGTCTAGGCTTCATATGCTGTTACTAGACTAAATTAAAAGGGTGTTTGCCTATGCCTGCCATTGTTGGTGTTGTTAATCTTAACAGTGTTGGTTCAGCCAGCGTCTTTCATATTGGAGATGTTTATACAATAGCCCCTATTTCCACTGCTAAAACATTTGCTGGCGCAGGTTCGTTTAATACAGGTGACGGATTATATGTTGTGAATCAGCAGAGCTCAACCAATACGTCAGACAATGACGTAAATGATCAAAATGTCGCTGGAAATCTATAATAGAAATGAAGCTCATACAGGAGGATGCTTATGAACTTTTATGTGAATCAAAGTATCTGTATTCAAAGTATGAAAATCAGTGCTGTAAGTAACTCTTCGGTACTTCAAATTGGAAGCGTCGGTGTCATTAAACCAAACTCAAATCTCTTTAATACAGGAGGATTTACAGGCGCCGCACCTACTGAAACAAAAAAAGGCATTCTTGGATCTGTTTCTCCTTCTACCTTTACTCCCGGAACCGGCGCGGGCACTGCCCCAGCTCCTTTTTCACAGTCGTTAACTCCTCCAGCTCGAGACAACGACTGACATGTTACAACCTTCATCGCCATATGTATATATATAACTATTTTCTTTATCAGAAGATAAGGGAATCGAGGTGATTGAAGGTGGATAACATGAACTATATTCAGCAAGTACATCAGTATGTTCAGCAAATGTCTTCGTATATTCAACAGCAAGAAGGACGCATTGCTCAGCTTGAAAAAAACGTACAAGAACTTCAGCAAAAAATAAAAGAGTTAGGTGAACAGCCACCTATTAAAATTGATAAAATTGAATATAAATTTGAACAGTTAAAAATTGATTCATTAGATGGAACATTAAATATTGGATTAAATCCTCTTACGCCTGATAATTTAGAAGATATCATTATCAATGAGAAACCAGAAGTAACGTTTTCGCAAGGGCAGCAGCCTCAAGGTGAGCAGCCGGGACAACCCGGAGGTCCTGGACCGCAAAATCCTAGCTTAAAACCATTGGACCGCCAGCTAGAAAAACAGTGGGTTTCTGATATCCACGAAACGATTTTAGCTGAACTTAATCAATATGGATTTTCTATGGTTCAACATGTGCTTGATGAGCGCTCGATGATGATTGATGAATCGTACTACGAGTTTATTTTAGAAGATATTAAAAAGCAGCTGCAGCAGCGGATTACTTTTTATATACAGCAAGTTCAGCTGGAAGAAATGGAACGAAATTTTGAACAAATCAAACCTCAAATTATCGGTAAACTTTATGAAGATATGAAAAAAGGAATTGACGCATTTTTAACGTATTTACCTGAATCTTTAAAGAAAGGTGGACCCCCTTCATGAACTTTAACGTTGTAAACCGCGAATTGCTTGTTGGAGACGTTAGTATTACAGGCGTATCTTCTTCTTCTCTTTTTTTAATTGGTGATGCCAATTACATCTCTCTATCCTCAACATTTGATACGCCGGCTGAATCTTTGATTATCGGCCCTTATGTTCCATTATCGTTATCATAAAGGAGCTTACCTATGCTTTCACGCACATCTTCTGTTAATTATATAGAAATTAATTCCTTGTCGGCGAGCTCCTTTTGCCAAATTGGAGATTCAACAGAAATTCATCTACTTAATAAAGCTTTAGCTGATCGGAGACAGTATCCGTTTTTCTATGGTCGAGAAGGAAACTTTGATGATTACGCTATCTTTAATGAGCCTATTCCTCATGGCGATTACGAACCTATTCCTGTTCAAACATGGAATGAAATACCTTTGATCCGTGTTAACAGAATTGATATAAAGGGATGCTCATTCTCATCAGTTATTCATGTTGGCTCAACGTGCAATGTTTATGCAGAAGCTCGCATTAAGCATATTCGCGAACTGATCAACGATGAACCTTCAAAGGAAGCTGAAGCAGGAACATCAAGTAGTGCTTCTTCACAAGCTAGCAGCAGTGAGTGAACCTTTTAAAAAGCGGCTCATATACTAAATTAATATCACGAAAAAAGGGTGTGAATCTCATGCCAGCAATAATTGGACCCGTTAGTATCACGAGCGTCGGAGGCGGTGTCGTAACGTTTGGAGATACGTTTTATGTTTCTCCAAAAAGCGCTGCTAAAACAGCGTCAGGCTCTGGTTCTTTAAATACAGGTAACTTTGTTAATACAAATAACGGCATTTCCGGAACAAATACGTTAGATCCAGATTTATTCGATCAAAATATAGCAGCAAATGCTTAAAAAAACCCCTTATCTTTGCTACTAAAGCGGATAAGGGGTTTTTTATTCACTTGGATTTTCGGCTGTTTGATTTCTTGGTTTTAGGTAATTTAGAAGAAGGCTGTTTACGAATCCATTTAATAAAAGAGCTAATTTTAGAATCAGCTTGTAATAAAGAAATCGTGTTAAGACGAATGGCTAATTCATCATTTGTGTATAATGCATGAATTTGCTTATGACACGGAATACATAAGTTTGCCGTTGGTTCAAACGCTCCGCCCATTTCCTTTGGCGTTAAATGATGTACGGTCGTCAAGACATCCTGCCTTCCGCATAATTCGCATGTTCCTATCCGCCTGTCTTTTTTCTTCATATAGATTTCCTTCCCTATAAAGTTTCTACTCTTACACTAGTTCCTTTGCCAGAAGGCTCGGATGGCTCAACAATCAAACGTTTTGGCAGACGAGCGCGAAGTTCTTGAACGTGACTGATGACTCCAATTGATAAATTATTTGATTGAAGCTTTTCAAGCGCTGTAACAACCGTATCAAGAAGCTCTCCATCAAGCGTTCCAAATCCTTCATCTAAAAAGAAAAACTGCAGTGGATATTCTCCTCTTAGCTGAATTTGTGCAGATAATGAAAGGGCTAAAGCCAGCGAAGTTAAAAACGTCTCTCCACCAGATAAAGTTGAAACCGGACGTTTTACGCCTCCATTTGCATCATCTCTCATAATAAAGCCGCCTTGGGAATCAACTTCAATCGCATAGCGCTGACGTGTTAATATACCCAGACGCTCTGAAGCATCTCGGCTAACGGACATCAGCTGTTCTTCAGCAATGTATTCCACGAAAGCATTTCCTTTAAATACTGTTTGAAGCTTTTGATACTGTTCAAATAAGGCTTGTTTTTCTTCACGGTCTTGTTCAAGCACTAAAAATCGCTCATGTCGTTCTTTGACGCTTTTTAACGTTTGCTCAGCTGCTCCCTTGAGCTGAACGGCTTCTTTCACAGCCGCTTTTATATCATGAAGCAGCTGCTGAGTTTCTTCAAATTGCTGCTCTTCTATGGACTGGTGATTCAGCTGGATATTTAACTGTTCAATTGATGATTTCATCTGTTTTATGTTGTCCCAATAAGCCTGAACAGTTTCATCCAACAATTTCATCTCATCATGTGATAACAAAGCTTGCTGAACTTCTTTTCCTTCGCTGAATAAAGAATTCCCTATAGCTTCTTCCCATTTTTCAGCTGCTTTTTTATACTGCATATGAGCTGTTTCTAGAGATTCGCTCGCTGCTTTTTCATCCATTTGCAGCGTTTGATACGCTTTTTGAACAGTCTGCCAATGTTGATATGCCTGCTGTTCATTCGTCTCTAACTCCGCAAGTAAAAGAACTGTTTTTTGCAGCGCCTGTTCAATATCTTCTTGATCTGTAAGCGTACGCAAGCGTTCAATTTGCGAGTGAACAAGAGATTGTTTATGAGACAGCATTGCTTTTAATTCTGTAAATTCTTTTTCGCCCGCATATTTCTCTTCTTTTAGACGTTCGATTTTCTTTTGCTGATTTTCAAAAAATACGCTGCTTTTTTCAATTCGAGCCTTTATTGTCTGCTCTTCTTTTTCTCTTTCAGTCAGCCTTTCA
>Ga0164309_10000809_pt1 | contig 16308 bp, 11 predicted proteins | sample Whisoiple_247_MG_FD_109984 | JGI IMG/M metagenome (GOLD analysis project Ga0164309, IMG submission 109984) | Soil microbial communities amended with fresh organic matter from upstate New York, USA - Whitman soil sample_247_MG | ecosystem: Environmental > Terrestrial > Soil > Unclassified >...
AGCTGTTCGCGGCTCAGTCGCTCGAGGTCGTCGCTGTTCTCGGCCATGGGCCGGGTATTATTGCGGCGCCGAGCCGCGCGAGGTCAAGGTCCTTGGTCGTCAGAACCAGGCGCCGTTGGCGAGCGGATCGGGTTTCGCCGAAGCAAGCGCGCTCCGCGCCTGCTCGATGTCTCGCGCGATCTGCGCCTTGAGCTCTGGCAAGCCGGAGAATTTCTGTTCGTCACGCAGGTGAGCCAGCAAGTGGACACGCAAGGTTTCGCCGTACAAATCCGCGGCGAAGTCGAACAGGTGGACCTCGACGCTGAAGCCGGCCTCGACCGTAGGGCGAAGACCGATGTTGGCGACCCCCTTGCCGAGAGCCAGGCTCGAGTCATCGCGCACGTGATCGACGAGCACCGCATACACCCCATAAGGCGGCAAGGCCTCCGCCACCGCGCCCAAGTTGGCCGTCGGAACGCCGATCGTGCGGCCGCGCTGCGCCCCATGGACGACCGTACCGCTGAGCGAATGCGGACGACCGAGCACACTCTCGACCGCAGCGAGCTGACCGGACGCGAGCGCCGCGCGAACGCGGGTGCTCGAGTACGGCCCCTGTGCGTCGCCGATCAGCGACGAGGCGTGCGCTTCGAAGCCGAGCTCTCGACCGAGTGACACTAGCACCGACAAGTCACCACTGCGCCGATGCCCGAAGCGAAAGTTGTCACCCACGATCACCACTTTGGCCGAGAGCAGCTCGACCAGGAATCGTTGCGCGAACTCCGCCGGGGTGAATTGCGACAGTTCGACGGTGAAGGGCTCGACCACGACCTTCAGCTCGGGGCCAATGCGCTCGATCAATTCGAGCTTGCGGTCTACCGCGGTCAGCGGTGGGCGAGCGCTTCCGCCGAGCACCTCGGCGGGATGCGGATCGAAGGTCAGCACCAACGGCCGGAGGCCACGCCCGCGAGCTTCCGACAGCGCGGCTTCGATCACGGCGCGATGCCCGAGGTGCACGCCATCGAAATTGCCGATGACGACCAGCGAATTTTGGCCTGGTTCCGTTGCTTTCGAGGCGCGCACGCGAGCTTTCACGACCCCCGCTTCTTACTACATGCCAAATGCCGCGTCGCCTCTATGTGAGGCAGAGGCACTACTTGCAGCTTCCAGCGTCATCAATAATGCTCGGTCGGCCAACGCAGCCGCCCCCATGACCCCCGATCAAGCCATCCGCGAAGCACAGGAGCAAAAGCTCCGCCCCGTGTACTTGCTCGTTGGCGAAGAACGCCATCTGGAAAGCAAAGTCGTGCAGGCGTTGAAGGCGGCGGCCACGGCCGGCGGAATCCCTGGTTTGAACGAAGACCAACTGCAGGCGCAGGAAACCGACGTCGATGCCGCGCTTGCAGCGGCAAAGACCTTGCCCATGATGGCCAAACGTCGCTTCGTGTTGGTGCGCGGCTTGGAGCATTGGGAGCCACGCGAGAACGCCGACGGCAAGGACAAGGCAAACGCGCTCGATCGTCTGGTCGAATACGCGGCAGCGCCCTGCCCCAGCACCACCCTGGTGCTGCTCGGCGGAAACCTCAACAAGCGCCGCAAGTTGGTGACGAACGCCCAGAAAGAGGGCTGGCTCGTCGACTGTGAAGCGCTCTCCCGCGCCGATTTGCCGGTGTTCATCGAACGGACCGCGCGCGAGCGCGGCAACCCGCTGGAAGCTGGCGTCGCGGAGTTGATCGCCGAGCTCGCGGGACCGGAGCTCGGTCCAGTCACCGATGCCTTGGAGCGTTGTTGCTTGTACGCAGGCGCAGGTAACGCAGTCAGCGAAGACATCGTCGCCGAATGCGTGGTGCGCCTGCGCACGAAGACAGTGTGGGAACTGGTTGCCGCGGTCAGCCAGCGCGATCCGGGAGCGGCGCTCAGCGCGCTGGCTGAAGTGTACGATCCTCAGGATCGCGGGCTGCGCTTGGTTGGTTTGCTCGCTTGGTCGACGCGACAAATGCTGCGCTTCGAGTCCGCGCTGAATGACGGCGCGTCTCCCAATGACGCGGCCGTGCGCGCTGGGGCACCTCCGTTCAAGGCCCGCGAACTGGCCGAACAGGTCAAACGAATCGCGCGCCCCGATTTGGAACGTTGGCTAGAAACCCTCGCCGAACTCGACTATGCGCTGAAGGGCGGCTCCAAACGCCCCGCGAAATCCGTGCTCGAACACGGCATTTTGAAGCTCTGTCGAAGTTCCAGCGGGTCTCCTGCGGCTTCCGCCCAGCGAGCCGGCGACCGCCGCGCTTGACCTCGACCACGGCCCGCCCCACATTCTGGGACGGAAACCAGCGTGATGGATACATTGTCTCGGGCGGATCAACCCGCGGCTCGCATCGAGCAACTCGCAGTAGCGCCACTACCCACGCGGCACGGCATGTTTCAATTGCGCGTATTCCGTTGGGAAGACGCCAGTGTGCATCCGAGCTTGAGCCGTGAACACTGCGCGTTGGTCATGGGCGAGGTTCGCGGCCGGCGCAGCGTGCCGGTGCGGGTGCACTCCGAGTGCCTCACCGGTGAGGTGTTCTCGTCGCTGAAATGTGATTGCCGCGAGCAATTCGATCACGCGCAAGCCGCCATCGCCGAGCATGGCTATGGGGTCATTCTGTACCTGCGCCAAGAAGGGCGCGGCATTGGCTTGGCCAACAAGGTGCGCGCTTACGCGCTACAGGCCATGGGCGCAGACACGGTGGAGGCGAACGAGCTACTGCATCTCCCGGTCGACGCCCGCACGTACGACGTGGCTGCCGCAATGCTGCGCGAGCTCGGGGTCGAATCGGTGGAGCTGATGACCAACAACCCTGCCAAGGTCGACGAGCTGAGCAAGCTCGGGGTCACGGTCGAGCGCCGGTTGCCGGTGTTGATTCCGGCCAACCCGTTTTCCGCCTCGTACTTGGAGGTCAAGCGGCGCCGAATGGCTCACGAGCTACCGAGCTCACCCAATGCTGCCTCCGAGCCGCCCTCGGCGGTCGTCGAGACCGGCGCGCTCGCTGCAGGTCGGCGCGCCGCACAATAGTCTCACTCACTTCTTGGCCGCGGCCTTGACCGCCGCAAAGCGCGCTTTGAGCTTAGGTGCGTAACCGAGCTTGTTCTCTTGCTTGATGCGGCCGAGCGCGAGCGCGTCGTCGGGGACATCCGTCACGACCGTCGTCCCGCTGGCGACATATGCGCCACGGCCGACGTTGATTGGCGCGACCAGCTGCGAATCGCTGCCGATGAAGGCGTCTGCGCCGATCACGGTCTTGTGTTTGTTGAAGCCGTCGTAGTTACAGAAAATCGTGCCTGCGCCGATGTTCGCGTTTTCGCCGATGTCCCCGTCGCCGAGGTACGCGAGGTGGTTGGCCTTGGCGCCGCGGCGCACGCGCGTGCTCTTGGTCTCCACGAAGTTGCCGAGGTGCACTTCGGCTTCGATCTCGGAGTTCGGGCGCAAATGCGTGAACGGCCCGAGCTGCGCGCCATCGCCGACGCTGCTCGAATTGATGACCGTGTATGGCTTGAGCAGCACGCCATTGCCGATCGTCGAATCATCGATCACGCAGCCGGCGTCGACCACCGTGCCTTTGCCGATGCGGGTTCGACCGCGCAACACCGCCGTCGCTTCAATCAGCGTGTCTTCACCGATCTCGACACCCTCTTCGATGCGCGGCGTTCCGCGCACGGTCACGCCATTTTTGGCGTGCCGGAGCCGAATTCGGCGCAGCATGAGCTCCTCGGCTTCCACCAATTGCGCGCGATCATTCACGCCCAAGAGCGCTTCGGCATTCCCCAGGACGCCCGTGACACGACTGGTGCGCGCGACCAGCGCAATCACGTCCGTGAGGTAGTATTCGCCCTGTGAGTTGTTCGGTTGAATTTGCGCGAGCGCGCGGCGCAGCACGTCCGTTTTTCCGGCGTACATGCCGGCATTCACCTCACGTACCGCGTGCTGCTCGGGGCTAGTCAAATCACGCTGCTCGCGTAGCTCGGTAACCAGACCCGCAGCGTCGCGCAGGACGCGCCCATAGCCGTGCGGGTTTTCGAGCGCGCACGTCATCAGGCTCAACTCTTCCGCGCCGCGCTGCTCGAGCGCAGATACCAACGACGCGAGCTCTTCCGCGCGCACCAGCGGCGTGTCACCGCACAGGATCAGGACTCGCTCGGACTCGACTCGCCCGATACCGATGCGCGCCGCGTCACCCGTACCGCGCGGTGGATCTTGCACCACGGTACTCACGCGATCGCCGAATTCACGCGCGAGCAGCTGATCGATCTGCTGGTGTCCACTGGTGACGACCACCGCGCGCTCGACCCCCGCATCGAACGCGGCGCGCACTGCGTAGTGCAGTAACGGGCGACCGGCGATCGGGTGCAGGACCTTGGGTAGCGCGCTCTTCATTCGCGTTCCGAGACCAGCGGCGAGAATCACGGCGGTGAGGCGGGACATGGCTAACGATGTCCCATTTGTACCGCGGAAAAGCCAGATCGTTTGCGGCGGTTTTCGCGGTGGATCGGCCTGTGCCGCGCGACGCTGCTTGTCCGGAATCAGACTCGAGCGTAGCTTGCTTTTCGTGCGGCGGACGGGGTCGTGGTTACTCGGTTGCTTACTCGTGGCATCCGCTTGCGGTGGGCGCACAGCCCTTGAGCTGGGGTTCGGCGTCGAGGACACCGCCCCGCAACTCGGCGGCGCGCCGAGCGCGAGCGTCGCGCAAGACTCTGCAGGCACTTCCGTAGGCGGAGCAGCGGCGCGGGGAGGAAGCCCGAACTCGGTTGGCATGACTTCGTCGGCAGGCTCGCGGTCGGCTGACGCGGGCGCGGCGGGTTTTCCGGCGCAGCCCTTGGTCGCGATAGCGGTCAGCGCCAGCAACGCGAGCACCTGCGCGGTGCACGAAAATGGCACGGTCTGGTGCTGGGGGGCGACTGACGGCGGCCAGCTCGGCAATGGAGACAGTACGAGGTCCGACTCTTCCGTTCTCGCTCGAGTCGCGGGCATCAGCACCGCGATCGGGATTGGCTCCGGAGGGAGCTCATCTCCGGGTGGTTTCTCGTCGTTCCATTGCGCGGTGCTTCGCGTCGGTAGTGTGGTGTGCTGGGGAGCAGTTCCGGGCCAAAAGAGCACTCCGCGACCGGTCACGATCGCCGGCATCCACCAAGCAATCACCGTTGTCGGGGGTGCGCATCACGCCTGCGCGCTGCTTGTAAGCGGCTCGATTCAGTGTTGGGGCGACAACAACTGGGGGCAGCTCGGTGATGGATCACTGACCAACAGCACGGAACCCGTCACCGTCGTCGGCATCGACCACGCGACGGCGCTCGGTCTGTCCTCGAACTTCTCGAACTTCACCTGCGCGGTGTTGAGCGACGGCGCTATCAAATGCTGGGGTGGCTACTCCACGGACGCGGCCGGCTTTCTCGAAGTACATCCAACGCCCGTCGAGATCCCCAGCAGCGACAAGACGGACAGCTTTTCTACGGGCGGAGACCAAGCTTGTGTCGCCTTGCCGGACGGTCGCGTTCGATGCTGTTGTGGCGAACATCCGGCGGTGCTGACGACCGTGCCCAACCTGCCCTCGTCGAGCGGGGTCAGCGTCGGACTCAAACACGCCTGCGCACTTCTGTCGAACGGGGCGATCAGGTGCTGGGGGCCAAACGACTGGGACGAGCTTGGCAGCCCAGGCCCCGGTCAGATTGACGTTTTTGGCATCCGAGACGCAGTCGCTCTCTCCGCTGGTTGGGGCTACAGCTGCGCTGTGCGGAAGGGAGGCAGCGTTTGGTGTTGGGGCCGTATCGGCGGCAGCAAGCCAGTCAAGATGGCTGGATTTTGAGCCAAGGCCGCACTTCGCGTCTATGGAGCGCCGACCTCCGCGGGGGCAATCGCCGAGGCGCTCGTAGCACCCGCCGATTCCGAGACGTCGGGGCTGGGCGCATCCAACGCCGGTTCGAGTGGGAGCAATGTGCCGCTCGCCACGTCGTCATCGGCACTTGGTTTGCGCGGGGTGACCGCGCGCCCGCGGTCGACATAAACGACGATGCTCTCGCCGGCGTGCAGCTTGTCCGTGCGCGAACGACGGTTGACGCGCTCCATGCTGCCGACGGTCATGCCGTAGCGCTTGCCGAGCGTGGCCAAGGTGTCGTTCTCGCGGGCGCTGACGACCACGCGCTTTCGGCCATTTTGCCCCTCGAAATAGTCGTAAAATTCTGGGCTTCCCGCGACCAACACTTGGGTCTCGCTGGGATTGATCGTGCGAGCAGAAAAGCTCTTCCGCTTGTCGACGAACAGCTGCAAGGCCATGCCCGACTGCAGGCGCGCGTTTTCGTCCAGCGCATTCCACAGCCCAATGTCGGCCACGCTGACGCCGAACACATTGGCCACTCGGCTCAAAGTATCGCCCGACAGCACGCGATAGAAGATCCGCGAGCGTTCGGCGTACGCGAATTGCCGCGGCGGAACCACGACCACTTCGTCGTTCGGTGGCGTGCTCGCAGCGCGCGGGGTACGCGGCACGAGCAGCACCGTGCCCGCCGCAAGTTGCTCTTTGGGTTCGACGTGATTGATCGCGCGCAGTCGTGCTTCACTCACGCCATGTGAGTTCGCGATCGATTCCACGGTTTCGCCGAACTTGGTCACGTACGTCTGCAGCGGTTCCTCGTCACTCGCGATGCGGGCAAGAGCGGCCGTGCATAGAACGCCCTTACCCACGGGCACGTGCACGCGATAGCTTGGCTTGCTCGAACCGGGCGCAGCAGGCGGAGTACGGCCCGCGAGGAAAGCCGGATTCAAGGCGCTGATTTCGGCCTCGCTGACTCCGGCTGATCGCGCGACGTCCGCGAGCGGAACGCTCGGCCCAACCTGTACGACGTCGAAGGCCTCCGGCGCATCGGACTCGACGGCATCGAGCCCGAATGCCTTCTTGTTGTTCATCACGATCGAGAGCGCGAAGATCTTGGGAACGTAGAGCGTCGTCTCCCAGGGCACACCGGCTTCGTAGCGAACGAGCTCCCAAAAGTCGTTGCTATTGAACTTGCGGATTGAACGCGCAAGACCTCCGTAGCCCATGTTGTACGAGGCGATGGCCAGCTCCCAACTGCCGAAGCGTCGGTACAGATCGCTCAAGTAACGACTCGCGGCTTGCGTCGAACGTTCGGGATCGAGGCGTTCGTCTACCCAGCGGTCAACCGTCAGGCCATAGGTGCGGCCCGCGTCCGGCATGAATTGCCAAAGCCCCGCGGCCCCCGCTGGCGAAACGATGGTCGGGTTGTGTCCGCTCTCGATCATCGAAAGCCACACCAGCTCGGTGGGCACCCCCGCACGCGCGAGTTCGCTGCGCATGGCCGCGGCGTAGCGCCCGCTCTTCTTCGTCCACACGCGGGCGATCGCCTTGCCGCTTGGACTGTCCCGATAGAAGCGCAGGTATTTGATCACGAACTCGTCGAGTACGATCGGCAGACTCGGCATCGCGAGGCTCTTCAACCAAGCGGCATCCGGTGCGCCCTCGACCGCTTCTCGCCGCACACCACTCGGACGCAGGCTCGGTGCGCCCTGGGTGATCACCTCGGGGGATGCTTTGCTGACCGCTTCCGGCAAATCCCACGACCAGCCCGGTTCGACGCCGGTCAGAGGGCGCGGAAAGAGCACGCGTTCTGCAGCCTTCAGCGAACGCAGTTCCGGATCGTCCTTGCCCGCGCGCAGATCTTCGTCGGTCGGCCCCTCGGCAATTTTTTGGCGTGCGATGCGGTCGGGCTGCGCACGCGCGGCATTCGCGGGCAAAGACGCAGCAGGCTTGTGCGGTGGCTTGCCCTTCTGGTGCGACGCTTTCGCTTGCGACTTGTCGCCCTTGTCCGACTTGTCAGCGGCCTTGGCTGCTTTGCCGGAGTCCGAATCCTCACTCGCGGATGCGGCCGGCAGCGCACCTACCGAGCGCGTCCCGACGCCACGTTGCGGATCGGGTGGCGCAGCGGGCTTGCTCGTGGCCTTGTTGCCTTCGGCGGGCTTTGCGGTTGGCTCCGGCTTGAGCGAGTCGGATTTCGCCGGTTCGGTGCGCTTTGAGGATTCCGCGCTCGGCTTTTCGCTCGGCTTGGGTTTGTCCGACTTGCTCGCAGTCTTGGGCTTGGCTTCCGCCTTGGCTTCGGCCTTGGGTTCCGGCTTGGCTTCGGGCCGCGGCTCCGCTTTGGGTTCAGCGGCGGGCTTAGCTTCCGCCTTGGGCTCGGGCCGCGATTCCGACTTTGGCGCCTTGGGTTCGGCCGGTTTGCTCGATTCGAGCGGTTTTGCCTCAGGCGCCGCCTCGGCGCGCAGGGCGCCCAAACCGAGCACCGCAGCGAGTGCTACCTGGGCGACAAAGCGGGCTCGGGCCATGCGGAGGTCCTTACCGAGCTTGTCAAATTAGGTCAAATCCTCGTGGGATTTCGCGAGGATCTTGATTCCGGCGCGGCTCTTGTGCAGGTCCTCGGCTATGACCGCCAAGAGCACCCGCACCGAACTCGACACTTTCGGCCCGATCGAAGTCCCCGACGATCGCCTGTGGGGCGCCCAGACTCAGCGCAGCCTGCAGAACTTCGACATCTCGGGTGAGCGCATGCCCGCGCAGCTACTGCGCGCGTTGGCGATCGTGAAGAAAGCAGCGGCGCTCGTGAACATGGATCTCGGCGCCGTCGATGCGCGACTCGGTAACGCGATCGTGGCCGCCGCAGACGAAGTAATCGCGGGCAAGCACGACGGTGAGTTTCCGCTCGTGGTCTGGCAGACGGGCAGCGGCACGCAAAGCAACATGAACATGAACGAGGTGCTCGCCAATCGCGCCAGTGAAATTCTCGGCGGCGTGCGCGGCGAGAAGCGTCTGGTTCATCCAAACGATCACGTGAATCGCGGGCAGTCGTCGAACGACGTATTTCCGGCGGCGATGTCGCTCGCCTGCGTGGACGCGGTGCGCGCTCGCGTACTGCCCAGTGTCAAAGCCTTGCGCGATACGCTCGCCGAGAAGTCGGCCGCATTCAAAGACATCGTCAAGATCGGTCGTACCCACTTGATGGACGCGACACCGCTGACGCTTGGTCAAGAGATCAGCGGTTGGGTCGCGCAGCTAGATCACGGCCTGAAACACCTGGAAAGTGCGGTACCGCACCTGGGCGAGCTGGCCCTCGGTGGCACCGCGGTGGGCACTGGACTGAACGCACACCCCGAGTACGCGGTGCGCGTCGCGGCCAAGGTCGCCGAGCTCACGTCACACCCCATCGTGACTGCGCCGAACAAGTTCGAATCGCTCGCCGCACACGACGCAATCGTGTTCGGACATGGCGCGTTGAAGACGCTCGCTGCGTCGTTGATGAAGATCGCCAACGACGTGCGCTGGTTGGCGTCGGGCCCGCGCTGCGGCTTCGGTGAAATCTCGATCCCCGAAAACGAACCGGGCAGCTCGATCATGCCGGGCAAGGTGAACCCGACTCAGTCGGAAGCGATGACCATGCTCTGCGCGCAGGTGTTCGGCAACGATGTCGCGGTCAACTTCGGCGGCGCCAGCGGCAACTTCGAACTCAATGTGTACAAGCCGCTGCTCGCGCACAACTTCTTGCAGAGCGCGCGTTTGATTGCGGATGGTTGCGACAGTTTCCGTAAGAACTGCGCAGTTGGCATCGAACCGAACAAGAAGCGCATCCAGGAGCACCTGGAGAATTCGCTGATGCTGGTGACCGCGCTCAACCCGCACATCGGCTATGACAACGCCGCGAAGATCGCCAAAAAGGCCCACAAGGAAGGGCTGACGTTGCGCCAGTCGGCGGAAGCGCTCGGCCTGGTGTCATCCGAAGATTTCAGCCGCTTCGTGCGGCCCGAGGAAATGCTCGGGCCAAAAGGCTGAGCCATTCGCGCGGTTCATGTGACGGGCGCGCTGATGTGCGCCCGTGCCCGCCCCTGTCCAGATTTGGGGCGATATTGCCGGAATTCTTGCTGAATCGACCTAAGTCACTGTCGGTTCACCAGGGGCAGTCCTAGGCTAGGAACATGACCTCGCCGCTGTTGATCGAATCTCAATTTCCGATCGCCGACCGCTCGAAGCTTCAGCTCTTTTCGCTGAACACCCCGAACGGCATCAAGGTCGCGCTCGCCTTGGAAGAGCTGCAGATCCCGTACGAGGCCCACACCGTGAACATCCTCAAGGGTGAGCAGTTCACGGAAGCCTACAAGTCGGTCAGCCCCAACTCGAAGATCCCGGCAATCGTGGATCTCGACGGTCCAGGCGGGAAGCCGCTCGCGCTGATGGAGTCAGGGGCGATCTTGATTTACCTCGCGGAGAAGGCCGGGCGCCTCTTGCCGACCGACCCCGCGCAGCACTTCAAATGCCTGCAATGGTTGTTCTTCCAAGTCGGGCACATCGGGCCAATGTTTGGCCAATTCGGCCACTTCTTCAAATACGCTCGCGAAAAGTGTGACCACCCCTACCCGCTCGAGCGCTACACGAACGAAGCGAAGCGCCTACTCGGCGTGCTCAACCACGAACTGAGCGACAAAGAGTACCTGATCGGCGAGTACACCATCGCCGACATCGCGACCGCACCCTGGGTGAACGGTCTCGCAGCCAACTACGGCGCAGGCGACGTCCTGCCGCTATCTGAGTTCCCCCACGTCAAATCCTGGCTCGAGCGCATCATCTCACGCCCGGCGTATCAAGTCGGCAAGAACGTCACCAAGCTGTAGGGGATCAAGCTTCGACGACTTTTTTCGGCGTCAACGCTACGACCGGCGCAATTGAGCCGTTCTGGGGAATGCTTTGAGGCGTAATCGAGTGTAGCGCCGGCACCAGCTGAGCCGTCGACAGTACGCGATTGCGGCCTGCGCTCTTGGCCGCGTACATCGCTCGGTCAGCGCGATCCACGACTTGATCCAGGGTTTCTCCGGCCTCGAGCTCGGCGACGCCGAAGCTCGCGGTCACGTTGAGGATCTGACCGCTGGGATCGGTGATCGGGAGCACTTCGAGCGCTGCGCGGATGCGGTCAGCAACCAACATCGCACCGTCGAGCGAAGTGGATGGCAGTGCGACGACGAACTCTTCGCCACCCCAGCGCGCAACCACGTCGCACGATCGCACGATGCCACCCATCAAGCGACTCACGGCCGCGAGCACCGAATCGCCGGCAGCATGGCCATAGCGATCGTTGACCTGCTTGAAGTGGTCTACGTCCAACAGCGTCACGCAGAAATGGTCGTTGTAGCGCGCGCAGCGCGCTACTTCGCGGATCGCCCAGTCGACGAATGCGCGACGATTCGATAGGCCGGTGAGCGCGTCGGTGGTCGCCATCCATCGGGACTCCTCGACTAGGGTCGCCATTCGGAGCGCGCCACCCAGCTCACGAGCAATCGTTTTCACGAGCACCGGGTCGTTTTGGTGGACCGGCGCGCGCGGGGCGAGCGCAATCGAACCGATCTGGCGATCGCCAAAATAGATCGGCTCGACAATCGCCGGCGAGCCTTCGGCATCGTCGACCGCATCGTCGTCCTCGACTGCCACGACTGGTGCGTCCAAGGTTCGACCGAAGGCCTGCCCCGCCTCGACCAGCGCCTCCTCCCGATTTGCCGGGTTGTTGTGGATGCCTAGCCTCATGGGCTCGTAGCGCCAGACAGCCATCCAGCGATAGCTCGTGACCTGAGAGACGAACTGCGACAACAGATCCACCAAACGATCGAACGACTCACACGTGCCCAAACGCCGAACCTCGGCGGCGATCACCGAATCGAACAGCGCGGCGTCCAAGTGAGTCGCGATGCGTTCGCGAACATCGAGGGTTTGGGCCAACCCGACGACGAAGAAAGCGTCGGGTTCGACGTTCGGCTTGAGCTCGATCGCACGCCGCAAGGCACGCACGAGTTCTCCCATGCGACCTTTGATGACGTACGCGAACGCGCCCGCCTGCTCGGCCCAAAAGTGATTGCGCCGCCCCTCACTGCCACGCAGCACGACGGGCACCATCGACGTGCCAGGCTCGGAGCGCAACAAGCGACACAACTGCACGCCCGAGATGCTCGGCATCGACAGATCGGCGATGACGGCGTCCGGCGCTTCTTCCAGCGCTTGAACCGCGCCTTCCGCGCCATCCTTGCACTCGATGACGACGAAGCCTTGGGCGCGCAGGCGCTCGGCAAGCACCGCACGGCCGGCGTCCGAAGGATCGATCAGGAGTACTCGAGATGATGGCCGCACGAACCACAGAACGGCCGAAACCGCCGGGTTGGAAAGGGGGACGCGATTAAGCCGTTAACAATCTGTAATCACTAACAAAAAACCAACGATCACGAGTGCACACGCTATGTCCCTTCACGACCGCGCTGTGCGGACCCGAGCCAGGTAAGCACGCCAACCGTGAGTGCGATCACGAATACGAACAACGACCAACCCGGCCGCGCTACCCCCAAACCGTTCCGCCCGACGACGCCTTCGAACAATTGCACGAGTACCGCGCCGAGACCGTAGGCCGATGCGCTGTACAGCACGACGCGCCGCAGACGCACGACCATCTCCATCGAGCGCGGTGTGCTCGGCCAAACCTCGCTGCGCACGTGGCGCACCCAAATCACCGCTGGACTAGCAAACGTCGCCAGCACGCCGACAATCGAGAGCGTCACCTCGGCCATGCCGAGGTCTGTGCCGCGGATCAGACGCACGAGCGCGGCCGCCACCACCACCACGTTCACGAACCCCCAGAACAGCCCGAACGCGGTGAAGAAGACCAGCCCCGGCCGCGCCAAGCGAACGTCGCGAGCCGTCTGTTCCATGGTTTCACGGACCGAGGTGCTGGGTGGTGTTGCGAGCAAGGTACGCGCTGCCGCTTGCAGCAATGTGGTCGGCGCCGGGGTGCTCGTCGGATCTTGAACAGATTTGGGCGTCACCGCCGGCAGATGCGCGTCCGGCGCGTCGAACGGCGCGAGCGCTTGCTCGAGCGCGTCCATGCTGGCAAACCGCTCGTTCGGCGACTTGGCCATCGTTTGCTGCACGACCAGCTCGAGCGAGAGCGGGATTTTCGGGTTCAGCGTCGAGGGGCGCTCCGGCTCTTGCGTCAGCACAGCGGTCAGGATCGCCATCGCGTCGCTGCCCTCGAACGGCTTGCGACCGGTGATCGCGCGGTACAACATCGCACCCGTAGCGTAGATATCGGCGCGCGCATCCACGCGATCGCCTCGCGCTTGCTCCGGCGCCATGTAGTCCGGCGTTCCCATCACCGTACCCGTCTTGGTCAGGCCATCGCTGGTCTCGGCCTTGGAGATGCCGAAATCGAGCACTTTGACGGTCGCGCTGGGGCCAGCCAAAAATACATTTTCCGGCTTCACGTCGCGGTGGACGATGCCCTGCGCGTGGGCCGCGCCCAACGCGTGGCACACCTGGCGCACGATGTGCACCGCCTCCACCGTGGGTAGCCTGCCGATGCGATCGAGATAGCTCCCGAAGTCTTCGCCCTGCAACAGCTCCGCCACGATGTACGGACGACCGTCCGCGCTGGTGTTGACGTCGTAGACACCGACCACGTTCGGGTGAGTGAGAACGCTCGCCGCTTCTGCTTCTCGCTGAAAGCGCATCACGACCTCGGGCTGCCGCGCGAGCTCGTGGTGCAGCATTTTTATTGCGAAGCGCTTGGTGTGAAGCCGCGTGTGGCGCGCCTCGTAGACGCGACCCATGCCGCCTTCACCGATCACGCGCAATACTTCATACGAGCCATCGAGCAGCTGCCCCACGACCGGATCTTCGTCGTCGGGTGCGTCTTCGAGCGGAGTCGCATCGCGGGGACAGACCCGAAAATCCGCAGGGTATCGCGCACCGCACGCCGGACAGACCCGTGGATTGATGGCCGCCTGGCTAATCTGTGAACTACGCGGGGGTGCGATGACGCCTTCCAAAACTAGACCATGCTAGCGCTTCGACTGCGCGCTGGGTACGGCCATGGCCGACACCGACTTCACCGCCAAACCCATCACTGCAGGTCGATCTGCGAACGGCCTCGCGGCCAATCACGGCCCTTTCTTCGGCAAATCGTGACGGGCAGCCGGATTGGAACTCGACCACACTGTCGGTTCGCCTTGAACGCAGCGATTCAAGTGGTGGTGCCGGTAGTCGCCGCGTTCGTTTGTCGCACGTCATCGGCACGCTGCGCCCGGCGCGCGTGCGTACACGCTGGTGCTGGTGAGTCAGACCCTGAGTGGGGCGGGTCGCGCAGCGTGCGTGACCCGCGCCTCGAGGCTCGAGGTTAGCCTTTGACGACCACGTAGTTCGTGCTGCCGTGGCGATTGACGAGCAATAGTACGCGGCTCTTCGACTTGGAGTAGAGCTCCTGAAAGCGCTGCGGGCTATCGACGCGCACCCGGTTGACCTCGAGCACGACGTCACCCGGGCGCAGCCCCGCGTGCGCCGCGTTACTCTGTGGATCGAGGCGGGTAATCACCACGCCCTCCTTCACCGCATCGTCAATCTCGAAGGCTCGGCGATTCTGCTGGCTGAGACTTTCCAGCACGATGCCGTTCAAGGCACTGCCCTGCGGCGAATTCTGGCCGCTCACCACGCCCGCGTCCGGTTCCGGCATTTCGCCGAGCTCGACGTCCGACGCCATCGGCTTCCCGTCGCGAACGAAGTCCAAATGCACGGTGCGCTTAGAGCCGCTGGCAGCAATCACGTTTCGGAACTGGCCGCTGGTATCCACCACTTTACCGTCGACCTTGAGCACCACGTCACCGCGCACGAGCCCTGCCTTGGCGGCGGGCGCCCCCGGTTTGACGTCCGAAAGCAGAATGCCGCTCGCGGCCGGCAGCTTCATTGCATCAGCCAGCTCCTGATCCACGTCTTGGATGGCGACACCTAGCCAGCCGCGGATCACTTTGCCGCTCTTTTTCAGGCTATCCATGATCGGCGAGGCCATGTTGCTCGGGATCGCGAAGCCGATGCCTTGGTAACCGCCGCTGCGCGACAAGATCGCCGTATTGATGCCGACCAGCTTGCCTTCGCCATTGATCAGCGCGCCACCCGAGTTACCCGGATTGATCGCGGCATCCGTCTGGATGAAGTCTTCGTACGCCTCGATACCGAGATCGGTGCGGCCCTTGGCCGAAACGATGCCCATCGTCACCGTCTGTCCGACGCCGAAGGGATTGCCGATCGCGAGCACCACGTCACCTAGGCGCAGACGGCCTGAATCGCCGAACTCCACCGGCGTGAGATTGCCCACGTCACCCTTCAGTTTGATTACGGCCAGATCGCTCTTCGGGTCCGTGCCCACGATGGTGGCGGTAAAGTTCTTGCGATCCGAAGTAGTGACCTTGATTTCCTGAGCGTCGGCCACCACGTGGTTGTTGGTCAGAATGTAGCCGTCCTTGGAGACGATCACGCCCGAGCCCATGCCCTGTTCGCGCCGATCTTCCTGACCCTGCGGCCCGAAAAAGGGCATGAACGGCAGCGGTGACGCACTCATCTTGGTCACCTTGGTCATCGAGATGTTCACCACCGAGGGCAACACGCGTTCGGTGATATCGGCGATCGACTCAGAGCCGACGCGATTCAACACCGGATTCGGAACGACGGTGACGGGGGTCGTGTTGGCTCGCGTCTCGGCGGCAATTTCAGGATGAGGCGCGCTACCCGACTTGGCGCAACCCGCAACGGCAACACCTGCAATGGTAGCCAAAGCAAGCAACGGAGACGTCAATCGGCGAGTGATCATCGATGGCTTTCCTCGAATGGTGAGCGACTATGACAGTCGCGTGCCGAATCAACACCGGCGGCGCCAGGTTCATTCCCGGCCGCCAAGCAACGCTCAGCTAAAAAATTCCCGAATCTTTTCGGCCTGATCCCGCGCATCTTGCCGGCCGATTTCGATCAGCTCGTGGGCGAAGCTGCCGTCGAACAGCAAGTACGAGGCCCAGTCCGCTTCCGGCTCGGGCGCATCGCTGGCGAACTTTTCGATCAAGTATTTGGCCACGGGGCGCAGGTTCGTCGTCTTGAGCGACCTCTTGATGAAGTCTCCCGCAACTCGACCCAGATCCCGCGAGGGTTGGAAGACCAGCTTCTTCAACCGGCGGTACGGCGCACCGCGATGCTTGATCCACACCCTTTGGATGCGTTCTAGATCGTCCGCGTCAAGGGTCTCCTCGAGGACCTCCATGACTTGGTTCAGCCGTTCCAACACCTGCAAGTCATACTCGACGGGATCGAGCAGCAACGCGTTGAGCAGCTTTCCAACGAGGAACACCGGGCTCAACTCGCTGCCCCCACCCGCGTCTGCGGCCTCGACTGCGGCGAGCTCGCGCTGCGAGCGCTCGTGGCGAACCGACACGATCACCAGCCGCTCAGCGCC
>Ga0164309_10000810_pt1 | contig 16294 bp, 12 predicted proteins | sample Whisoiple_247_MG_FD_109984 | JGI IMG/M metagenome (GOLD analysis project Ga0164309, IMG submission 109984) | Soil microbial communities amended with fresh organic matter from upstate New York, USA - Whitman soil sample_247_MG | ecosystem: Environmental > Terrestrial > Soil > Unclassified >...
GACCACGGGCCTGCAGTCGCCGAAGCCGCCGCTCCTCCGCCGCCCCCCGCGCCCGCTGAGGCTGCGCCGGCTGCTCCGACATACCCGCAGACGACCATCGGCGGCGGTGTCGAAGGCACCTACAACCGTATGTTCGGCGCGCCGCATCAGCCGGAGTCGATTGACGGAATGGGCGTTGCGGCGAACGTCGTCCCGACGCGCGCTTATGACTCAGCCAATGGCTTCTTGCTCAATCAAGCCTCGCTGTTCCTCAAGCATCAACTGAACGAGAACGTCTACGCGCAAATTCGCTTCGACGCAGGTGCCAACGCGGGCATCAACTCGTTCGGCACCAGCCGCTTGTTCGACGTGCGTGAAGCGTATGCCGTCGCGACGGGCATGGGCCTCACGCTCACCGCCGGCAAGTTTGCCACCTACGAAGGCATCGAGGTCATCGACGGCTGGTTGAACCCGACCGTCACTCGCGGCTTCCTGTATTACCTCGCTGAGCCCGTGACCCATGTCGGTGCGAAATTGCACTACACCGCGGGGGCCTTCGATATCGGCGCTGGCGTAGTCAACGGTTGGGACAGCAACAACGGTTACTTCGCGACTGGCGACAACAACTCGCAAAAGACCGTGATCTGGCGCGCGGCGTACACGACCGCTCCGTTCTGGTTAGCGTTCTCAGGAACCTACGGCGTGGAAAAAGCCCAAACCGACAAGGACCCGCGCCTCTCCCTCGATCTGACGGGCGCCGCGATCGTCAGCCCGATGCTGACCATCAACTTCCAGGGTAACTACGGCAGCGAGAAGAATATGTACGGCGCCAATGGCGACCAGACCGCGACGTGGCTCGGGTTCGGCATTCAGCCCGTCGTGCACGTCGACGCGATGAGCCTCGGTGCTCGTTTCGAATACTTCTCGGACAAGGGCTTCTCTCGCGCGACCTTCGCGAGTGGGCTCGCGGCAGCCGACAAGGACAAGGTTGGCCTGTGGAACTTCACGATCACGCCGGGCTACACCATCGCTGGCGCGCTGCTCCTACGCGGCGAGTTCCGCGTCGATGGCGCCAACGAAGAGGTGCTCTGGAACGGCAAAAAGACTCAGACCTCGCTCGCGTTCGGCGCTGCGTACACGTTCTGAGAGTCGAGTGATCATCGAAGCGCGCTTCGGGCTCACTTGTTGAGCTCGAGCGCGGCCTCGATGACATCAGGATGCTTCGGCACTTGCTTTGACAAAGCGAGCACGTACGGACGTGCTCGCTTGTCTTCGGCCGCGACCAAGGCCCGCGCGACCAAGATGCGTAGCGTGAGCGGAGTCTCGGCCGGCGGCAAATCGAGCTTGGCAGTGCGCGCCGCGGCTTGCGCCTTCTGCTTGTTCGCGACGTCGACCAGCACGCCGAGCCACGCCGTGAGCGGACCGAGCACGGTGGGGTGCTTGGCGACCAAGTTACGCGCACCTGCCGTGTCTTCCTTCTTCAAGAAGCAGTACAAGGATTCGACCAGCACGGCGCTGGTCGTCGAGCCCTCGCGGGCGGCGGCAGCAGCCTTCAGCGCCTCGTCCGGCTTGTTCTGGTAGCGATACAAGCGCGCCAGGCGCAGGTAGTGAACGGGCCGCAAGGAGTCGCCTTGCCGACGGCTCAAGATCTTGGCGGAGAGCGCGAAGTCTCCAACGTCGAGCGCGGCATCCGCGGCCACGAGTTCACCCCAAGGGGTTGCAGGGGTGGCCATCGCTTCGAGCTTTTCGTGCGAGGGGAAGGCGCTGCCGGTGAGCACTCCCGGCCCTGCCGCGAGCGCAGTGTAGGCCTGCCGTGTATGGGCGGCCTCGCCGAGTGAACGCAGGGCGCCCTCGAGATCGCCCGGCTCGAGCGCCTCGTAAGCCACGACGCCGCGCACGACGGCCACGTCCGGCGCGGACGGATCCAGCTCTTCGATCGCTTTCTGCGCTTCGTCCAGGCGGCCGCCGAGCAGCGCCACGCGCGCAGCCAGCGTACGAGCGCGCGGGTAGACCGCTGCAAACTGAAGAGCGCGCAGCGCAGCCTTGCGCGCCAGTTGTTCGTCGCCGGCCTCGATCGCCAAAAAGCCGAGGCCAGTCGCGAGCGACGGAGTCATCGCGCTCGTCACGGCGGAGTCGATCGCGCGTGACACCTTGGGCAGATCGCCGGTGCGCATGGCCTGCACTGCCTCCACCATTGCCGGCACCCCGCTGAGTGGCGCGGGCAGTTTCTCGGCGTCACCCGGGTCGAGCTTCGCGTCGTCGGGCAACGCTTCCGGTCGCTCCGGATCGACGACCCAGGCGAGCGCGGACAGCGCGCGCGTGATCGGCGCGTCGCCGAGCTTCTTGTGCAGCGTCTCCAGGACGGGCTTGGCGCGCTCGCCGCCGAACTCGAGCAGGAGCAAGCGCGCCAAGAGCATCTGCGCCGGGACGAAATCGGGGTCGAGCTGGCGGGCCGCGTCGTAACGCTCCATGGCCCGCAGATCGCCAGCGCGTTCGAGCACTGCGCCTGCCGCGAGCTGGTAATACGGATCGCGCGCGCTGGCCCCGTCCCAACGCGACAAGATCGCCGCGCCGCCCGCGAGATCGCCCTCTGCCATGAACGAGGCAATGCGGCCGAACGCCGTGTCTTTCTCCGGCAAATCGACGGTTTTGCCGCGATGAACCGCGGAATCGATGCCGCGCACTTCCTCGGCGGTCAAGATCTCGTACAAGACGCGATTTTGCAGCCAGAGGCGTGCCGCTTGTTGACTGAGTGAGTCGAGCTCGAACGCCTCGTTGAGCTTTTGATCGGTCTTACGCAGGTCGGCAACTTGCCCGGTCTCGAGCAACTTCTTGACCTCTTCGTTGAGCGCGAGCGCGTGCTGCGCGCGTTCGGCGCGGATCTTCTTGGAGTACGCGTACGAACCAGCACCCGCGGCGGCGATCAACACGATCGCGACCGAAATCGTCCACGTGCCGCGGGTCTTTTGGCGTTTGGGCTTTTCCCACGCTGGCGGCGCGCCGCCACCCGGTTCGTACACGCCCACGCGCGACAAGTGCTCGAGCACGAGCCCTGCCTCTGGCAGACCGGCATCCGTATACATCGGCGCTCGCGCGACGTAGCGGTCCCTCGGCTGTGGCGCTACCGCCGGTTCGAAGGGCGGAGGCGAGGCAAACGAAGGAGCGGCCATGGTTTCAGCGACCGCAAGGGCCACACGCGTGGGCGTCTCGGGCGCAGGCGTGGGGTGTGCCGGCATCGGGGCAGGCGGCATCGCCGGCATCGGCAAAGGCGCTCGTGCACTTTGCGCTGCCTGCGGCCAAGACGGAGCGATGAACGGCGCCGGAGTGATGGTCGTTGCCACCTCGTCGAAGTTCTCCGGCACTTGGGCTGGACTCAGCTTGCCTACCGAGTCCACACGCTTCGCCACTGGACGTGCTGCGGCCGCCGCTGCGGTGCGCGTTGGAGCGGCAGGACGTGACTGCGCTGCGGGCGCGCTTGCACCCCCCAGCTTGCTGATCAACGGATTGGGCCGGGCTGCGGGCGCGGCATCCTTCATTGGCGCGCCCGAGGGAAGCTTCGGTCCCGGCGGACCGATACCGAGCGTGGTGGCTCGACCCACTTTCGCGCGCTGTGAGATGCGCGGCGACGACTCCTCCATCAGGTCGGCATCGGAAACGCTGAGCGCATCTTCGGAATCGAAGCGCGGCAGCGCGTCAGCAGCCGGAGGATTCGAAAACGGGTTCTGAGATCGAGGTTTCGTCGGAGCTTCGTTGCCAAATGGTTTGTGGCTCGGACCAACCAACGACGGCGCGGGAATCGAATTTTGCTTCGGCATCGCCCGTAGAACCTCCGCAGCCACTGCCTCGACGCCAATCCGTTTCTGCAGGGCGCTGTAGACGACAGAACGGTCGTGCCAGAGCCCAGCTTCAGGGTCATTGGGGCTGAATTGCAGCGCACGAGCGAGGACCTTTTCCGCCCGGACTGCGTCACCGCGGCGGAGGAGCACCTCCCCCAAGTAGCGAAAAGGCTTGGCGTCTCTGCCGTTGGCTTTACCCGCCGCAACCAGCGCCGCTTGCGCTTCGGCAAGCAGGCCAGCGTCGAGGTGCATGCGGCCGACCGCGAGCATCACGTTGCCGTCGTCCGCGTGCCAAGTCTCCGCGCTCGTCGCCACCTCGTGGATGAGCGCTTCACGCGGCGAAGTCCCCAGAAAAGAGCAGAGTGCGATCGTCGCATCCGCATCCGGATTGCTCCGCCAATGGCGAAGGAGCTCGTCGAGCGCGCTCATATTGGGACAAGGATACCCAGTAAGACGCAAAAGCGTTACGCCTTGTTTTGGCATTTTTGCGCGAGCTCGAGCGTGCTGGGCGCGCACCGTTCACTACTCTTGCTTCCCTCGCCTCCGTCGGAACTCCATGCGCGCCGTTTCGGTCCACGCCTGCTTCGTCGTCACGCCCCGGAGGCATGCGCGGTCGTGTGCGCCACGTCACCTACCTTGGCCTTGACCGGCCCGGGCGCCGGACCCACTGTGACTGATGCGCTGGCGCGAAGAAGGAAGTGCAGCCAGAGTGGCGCCGAGCTTTCAAGCTCGCGCTTGCAAGCTTCGCTAGCCAGCACCTGAAAATCGTGGCAGCGGTTCGCCCCTCAAGCTAACGCTCCGGAAACTTCCGGGCAGTCGGACCAGAATGTGCGGCGTCTTCGGCATCTACGGCCATAAAGAGGCAGCGAACCTGACCTACCTGGGGCTGCACGCCCTGCAGCACCGGGGTCAGGAAAGCGCCGGTATCGTCACCAGCGACGGCTCGCAGCTCAGCCTGCACCGCGGCATGGGACATGTGATCGATGTGTTTCCACCAGAACAGCTCGAGCGCTTGGGCGGTCCCCACGCAATCGGGCACGTTCGTTACTCGACGGCGGGGGGTTCGGCTCTGAAGAACGCCCAACCGATCGCGGTCGATTATTCGCGCGGCTCGATCGCCGTCGCCCACAACGGCAACCTGACCAACGCCGAGCAGTTGCGCGAGAAGCTGGAAGAGCGCGGCTCGATCTTTCAAAGCACGAGCGACACCGAAGTCATCGTGCACCTCTTCGCAATGAGCCAGCAGCGCTCCTTCGAGGATCGCGTGGCTGATGCACTGAACCAGGTGCAGGGCGCCTACTCGCTCCTGATCTTGACCCCAGAGTGCATGATCGCGGTGCGCGATCCGCTCGGGATCAGGCCACTGTGTCTGGGCAAGCTGCCCGGCACCGAGACCTTCGTCGTCGCCAGCGAGCCGTCCAGCTTCGACCTGATCGACGCCGAATACGTGCGCGACGTCGATCCCGGGGAAATGCTCGTGATCGACCATCACGGCGTGCGCAGTGTTTGGCCGTTCCCGCCCATGAAGCGGCACACCTGTATCTTCGAGTACGTGTACTTCGCCCGCCCGGACTCGAACATCGACGGCGTGAGCGTGTATGAAGCGCGGAAAAACCTGGGCAGGGCGCTGGCGCGCGAGCACGGCGTCAAGGCCGACGTGGTCATCCCAGTTCCGGACTCGGGCGTGCCCGCTACCATCGGCTACGCCGAAGAATCGCAGATCCCCTTCGAACTGGGCTTGGTGCGCAGCCACTACGTGGGGCGTACGTTCATCGAGCCTCGCCAGAGCATTCGCCACTTCGGCGTGCGCCTGAAGCTGAACCCGATCAGCGCCATTCTCAAGGGCAAGAGCGTCGTGGTCGTCGACGACAGCATCGTGCGCGGTACGACCAGCCGCAAGATCGTCAAGATGCTGCGCGACGCGGGCGCCAAAGAGGTGCACATGCGCATCTCGAGCCCGCCGACCAAGTGGCCCTGCTACTACGGCATCGATACGCCTACGCGTGGCGAACTGATCGCGTCGAGCCACTCGGTCGAAGAGATCAATCAGTACATCACCAGCGACACCTTGGCTTACCTCTCGCTCGATTCGATGGTCCGCTCGGTGGTGTCCGCGCGAACCGAAGCCACGGGGCGAAGCACCAAGCGCAACCTCCCTCTCGTCTCGGAAGCGCTCGATTCTTCCTTGGACAAGAAGTCGTTTTGTACCGCGTGTTGGACCGGGGAGTATCCCATCCAGTTCACGCCGCACCCTCGCCAAAACCAACTGCGCTTGCTCGACCTGTAAGAGCGGCCCTCACGCCGGATCGGCGTCCTTCACTGCAACTCGCGAACGCCATGCTCGATGCGCTACCTGATCAAGTTTCGATCTACGAGGTGTCGCCCCGCGACGGCTTGCAGAACGAGGCTCTGCCGATCCCGCTCGAGGGCAAGAAACAAATCGTCGCTGCGTTGATCGACGCTGGCCTGAAGCGCATCGAGCTCACGAGCTTCGTCTCGCCGCGCTGGGTGCCGCAGTTGGCCGACGCGGAGGAACTCGCGCGGCAATTCCAAGCACCCGCTGGGGTGACGCTGAGCGCGCTCTGCCCGAACGCCAAAGGCTTCGAGCGCGCTCAGGCAGCGGGCCTGCAGGAAATCGCCGTGTTCATGTCGGCGAGCGAAACGCACAACCGCAAGAACACCAACAAGACCATCGCGGAATCGCTCGAGACCTTTCGCGAGGTCGTGCCTCCGGCGCTCGCGGCCAAGATGCGCGTGCGCGCGTACGTGTCCACGGTCTGGGGTTGCCCATACGAGGGGGACGTCGATCCGAACGCGTCACTGTCCATTACCCGCGCGCTGCTCGAGCTCGGCTGCTACCAAGTCTCGCTCGGTGACACGATCGGCGTCGGGACGCCGCTCGTGACCAAGCGCTTGGTTTCGCTATTTTTGGCCGAATTTCCTGCGGCGCAGCTGGCCCTGCATTTCCATGATACGCGAGGCACCGCGCTCGCCAACGCCCTGGTCGGCCTCGAGCTCGGCATTCGCGATTTCGATTCGTCGGTCGCCGGTCTGGGTGGCTGTCCGTACGCCCCCGGAGCTGCCGGAAACCTCGCGACCGAAGACCTCGTGTACATGTTGCAAGGCATGGGCATCGAGACCGGGGTCGACCTCGACAAGCTGATTGAAGCCGGTCGCGTGGCAGAAGCGGTGGTGGGGCGGCGCTTGCCTGGCAAGGTGCATCAAGCAGGCCCACGCGTCTTGCGTTGAGTGGGCCCTCGCTGGCGTTCAGTTTTAGGGCGAGATGTTGCCGCTCATGACGCAGCTCATGCCCAAGAAATAAGTCTGTCGACCCGTGGACTGCAACTCGTCATACAACACGCCGAGATCGCCCTTCGGCCCCAACGCGGCGATCGGGAACAAACTAGGCGAGCCAGTGAAACTCAGGCGCGTCCGCGGGCTCAGCACCGCCAAGTTCGCGTCCATGATCTGCATGTACAGCTCGTAGTTGCCGTCGAGATCGTCGGCCCACACCAGGATCACGCGATCCCCCAGGGAAACCGCGGAAAAGCTGCGCGCGTGGGCTGCGCCGGTGGTGACGGCACGCGCAGCTGACAGCACTTTGCCGCTCTCGTCGACGGTGGCGCCGAAGATCGATGGCGCGTACGTGACGCGCTGCTGTTGCCAAAAGGCCGCGAAATGCCCGCCGACGTAGACGAGCCGCGTGTCTTCGACGTCGGACCCTCCGAGTTCGACGGTCGGGGTCGGTTGCGTCAGGTCCGGCGCGGTCGTGAAGAATTTGGCGTGCGTCTCCGTCTGCGTCGGCGACAGTGTCACGCGAGACGTATACACGACACCAACGCGGGTTTGACTCAAGGCAATGTCCGGCGATTCCGCCAAAACATCGACGTTGGTCAGCGCCACGTTGTCACCGACCAGCGAGCCGTCGAACGAGATGCGTTGCCCGTACAGGCGAACGGCCTCGCTGTTCGGGCGCGTGTCCCGGCGATCATCCCAGACGACGATCGATTCAGTGCCGTTCCAGGCGAGCACCGGATCGAGCGAAAAGTCCATCGCGTTGGAGACGCGCACGTCAGGTCCGAGCTTGTTGCCGTTCGAGTCGTAACGGTTGAAGTAGACTTCGTAGTTCCCAGCTTGGCGCGCATCAGGCCACGCGCTCGCGAAGTAGCGCCCGTTGTGGATCAGCAGGCCCGCGTAGGTCTCGCTGTTGAGATCGGATATCGGAGTCTCGGGCACCGCTGGCGAACCCGAGCGCGCAAGGCTCGTAAAGTAAGCGCCCCAGCGCTGCACATGGCCGGAAAACGTGATGCCGTAGTTCTTGCCGTCGAAGGCCATCCCGCCCCCGTTCGTCTTGTCGAACGAGCTCGAACCGACGCGCACGGGCAGCTGCAGGAAATTGTACTGTGCGCCGTCATCGATCTTGCCGTTGCAATCATTGTCGGCGCCGTCACAGGTCTCGGTGCCGCCGGGGTGCGCCGAGGCGCTGCGGTCGTCGCAATCATCCCCGCATGAGCCGGGGGCGCCAGGGGCAAAGCCGGGCCTGGCCGCGCGGTGTCCGTCGCCGTCCAGATCCAAAGTGACCGGCGTGTACGAACACTTGCCGCTCTGTGCGTCGCAGCTGTCTTCGGTGCATGCATCCTGGTCGTCGCACACGACTGCAGGAAGCGCGACGCAAGTGCCTTCTTGGCAAGTCGCTTGCGCACATGCGTCCCCCGTATCGCAATCCAAGTCGGTGCTACACACGACGGGCGAGTCGACCCCAGCATCGCTCGTGTAAATGCTGGTGCGAGCGCCACAGGAAAGCGCCAAGACCGCGAGCGACCCGAAGAGAGAGCGCGATTTCAGGAGCATACGCCGTAGCCCTCGACGTCCAGCTCGCCGCAAACCATGCCGGATGGGCACGCGCTCTGGTCGTTGACCGGGCACAATTGAACGCAGCGCTTGCCCGGTTGCGAGCCGACCACGCAAACGAAACCCGCGGCGCAACTCTGGCCCGGACTGCCACAGAAGTCCCCTTGCTTACCAGCGCCTGACGGACGACACGCCGTCCCGAAGGTCTGCGCATCACAACCCATTCCAAACGGATGCTCGACGAACGGATAGCAACCCTGCCCATCCGGACAAGTCGACACCGCGGCAAACGGATCGCATTCGTTCACCTCGACCGGCGCGCCGACGTCGGGGCAACCTGGATCGTCGTAGACGTCGAAGCCAGCGTCGAGCGGTGGAGTCGCGAGGCCGCCCGAACCCGAGTCGGAGTTGCTGCGCCCCGCATGACTGGCACGCCCTGCGTGACCGCGCCCGCTCGCGCCGCTACCTCCGTCATCGCTAATCTGCACCGTTCCCCCGCAGTGCAGCAACGCGAAAACGGAGCAGATTGCCGCCAAGGCCCAGAATCGCCCGCTCATGAGTGGCACAAGGATAGCACCGCCGCGCGACAATCAAGGACGCCGCCGCTTTTTTGCGTTTGCGCAAGAAAAGCCCGGATCCAACTGGGCGAAGGCAATGCTAAACAGCCTGACCGATGCGCATAAAAACGCCGTTCGGATTTGCGTTGGGGCTCTGCGTTCTGCTCGCTTGGGCCTGCAATCGCACCGAGGAGCCGCATTCATCCGGTGACGCACAGGCAACGCCATCGCCTCCGGCCCCAACGCGCACACCCGCCACCGCGGAAAAGTCCGCACCGAGCAGCAAGGCCGCTTGCGTGGTTCCGATGGCCGCCGAGCCGCCTCGCCGCGCGCCGAACGCCTTGCATTGCCCGCTCGATCCGGAAGGGCAGACCGAACTCGCTCACGGCTACGTCACATTCAAGGACGCACCGGGGAGCCCGCGCCTCGAAGTCGAGCTCGCGCGTACCGAGCCGGAGAAGGAGCGCGGACTGATGTACCGAACCAAACTGCCGGACTCTCAGGGCATGCTGTTCTCCTGGGGCGGCGAGGAGCGGCCGCGCACGTTTTGGATGCACAACACGTGCATCCCACTGGACATGATGTTCATCGCGCGCGACGGCACGATCACCGGAATTTTGGAACAAGTCCCGACGTTGAACGACGAACCCCGCGGCGTGCCTTGTCCAGCCGCGTACGTGCTGGAAGTCAACGGCGGTTGGTCTCGTGCGCACGGCATTCAATCAGGAACCATGGTGCAGTTCGAATGAAACAGTTGAAGAAGATCCCGATGTTTCAGCGTTTTTCGCGAGGTTTTGCGGCACTGGCGGGCACGTCGCTGCTCGCCGTTGCGATGGGCGCCTGCCGTTCGACGCCCGCGGAGCCGGAGTCCCACTCCGTACTCAAGCCCACGCCCACGGAAGCAGCCACGCCCGCGGAAACAGCAGCAGCCGCTTCACCCGCGCCCACGCCACCGCCGCCGGCACCCAAAGCTCCCGTCAGCGAAGATGACCCGCTGCACGGCAAATTCACACTCGACGACGCCACCGCGAATCTTGCCGGCAAAGGCCCGTTGGTCGCCGAAATCGAGACCGACGCAGGCAAGCTCGTGTGTGATCTGTACGACGACAAGGCGCCGATCACGGTCGCAAACTTCGTCGGGCTGGCACGCGGCCTGCGTCCGTTCAAAGCTCCGGACGGCAAGTGGACCAAGAAGCCCGCCTACGACGGCACCACATTTCATCGCGTGATCAAGGGCTTCATGATTCAGGGCGGTGACCCCAGTGGCACCGGCGCCGGCGAGCCGGGCTACGTCATTCCGGACGAAGTGTGGCCGGGCTCTGCGCACGATTCCCGCGGCCTCCTGTGCATGGCCAATCGCGGCCCCAACACCAACGGGCAACAGTTCTTCATCACCGACGCTGCCGCAAAGCATCTCGACGGTGGTTACACGATCTTCGGCAAATGCGGGCCCGACGCCGTCATCGAGAAGCTCGCGAGCGTCGAAGTGCGTGGCGACCACAGCGTGACGCCGAGCAAAATCAAGAAAGTCACGATCAAACGCAAAGCGAAGTGAGCGTCGTCGCCGCGCTCAGTCGGGCTGATAAACGATGCGCTGCGTGTTGTCCTGGAAGTAATACGCAGCGTATCGCGAGCGCCCGAAGGTGCCCGCGCCGAACGCATTGACGAGCACCGCCGTGCACGCCAGCACGCGAAACGTGCGCCCGAAACGATATCCGCCGATCGCGAGCAGAGCGAACAAGAACACGGCGTAGTCGTTGGAGAACCGGTAACCGAACTGTAGCCAACCGGTGTTCTGATAGAACAAAGTGGGCAGCGCGACGCACGCCACCGTGATCCACAGTGCTCGATGAGGAACGGCCGTGCGCCGCGGCCAGAGCAGCCAGAGGTACATCGGGGTCGTGATCCAAAGCGCGAGCCCGTGCAGGTTGATCTGGAATGGAACTTTGCCCTGTGGCGTCCAGAACGGAAGACCAGTCAGCACGACGCCCAGGTTTTTCGCGAAATAATGGTAGCCAAATAGCCCCCACTTTTCGATCCGCTGCTGCCAGGTGATGCCCAAAAATCGATAGCCGACCTCGAACGGATCGCCGAAACGAAGCTGATTGTGCAGCAACGTGAGCAGCACGATCGCGGCAACCGGCGCCGAGAACGCGAACAGCGACCCGAATAAGTGTGCGCGCTTGGTTCTCCACGCTTCGAGCACGAAGAGCGGGGCCGCGAACAACAAAGGGCTGCGCGTAGCAAACCCGAGCCCGAGTGCGAGGCCAGCCAGAATGGGCCGCTCTGCCTCGAGCGCAAACAACAAGTACGCCGCCGCGAGCGCAGCGCCGATCACGTGCGCGGCAAACCAGACCGTGCCCTGCTCGGCACAAAAGAAATACACGCTGCCGAACGCGAACGACAGACTGAGCCCGATGTTGCCGAGCTCGTCGAGTTCACTCCGGCCGAATCGACGCAACTTCTCCAGCGCGAGGAACAACGAAGCCGGCGCGACGCCCGCCAGCCACAAGAAGAACTGACCGTCGTGAACACGCGCGGGGTCTTTCACCACCGCGAGAACCGGCAGCAGAAGCAGCGCGGGGAACGGCGGAAAGACGACGTACCATTTGCCCCCGACGTGACTGAAATCGTTGTTCCCGGTGTACGCAGGCGGCGGTCCGCCCAGATCGAGTCGCCCCTGCCGCCATGAGTCCGCGAGCAGCGCAAAGTGATTCCACGGCGTGTGGGAGTGGATCACAGTCGGGTCCGCGAACAGAAAATAGACCAGGCAAGTGACGACGTAGATCCCGAGTGCGACCCACCGCCGACGCGCCTCTGAGCTTCCGCCGGACAGCATTGAGGCCGGGACGCTAGCCCAAGACGCCCGCTGGCTCGAACAGCTTCCCGCCGGAACCCGCGAATATTCGGCAAATCTGGGCGATCTTTGCTTACCTTCGCACTCGGCGCTAGCTTGCGCGCCCCCCGTGACCAAAGCCCTTTTTGTCGTCCCCGTCGCTGATGTCGAGCGAGGCCCCCGCACCGTGAGCTTTACGCTCGACGAGGCGTGGCTACGCGAGGCCTTCGAAGGCACCGAAGCCACGCCGCTGGGCGCCGGCAGCGCGACCGTGGAATTGAGCAAGAGCGGGCGGGACATCATGGTCCGCGGGCGGGTCGAAGCCACCGTGAGGATGCCTTGCGTGGTCACGCTCGATCCGCTCGATATCGAGCTGAAGCCCGATGTTTTCCTGATGCTGGCCCCGGCGCCTTCGGAGCCGACCGGCAAGAGCGCCAAGAAGCGCCAGGCCGCCGCTGGCCCCACCAAGGACGCCGACGCGCGCGGAACCCCTCCTCGGAAGCAAAAAGCCAAGGACGACGACGAAGAAGGTGAACTATTAGACGCCGCCGCCGCGGCGCGCGATACCTTCGACGGCAGCCAAATTGAGCTGGATTCCTTCTTTCGAGAGTTCTTGCTCTTGGAGCTGCCGATGTTTCCAAGGCGTTCCGACTTGCCTTCGTCGCCAGAGACCGCTATCGGTCCGCGCCTCGTAACACCGGAACCCGATGAGCAGGAGCATGTCGTCGATCCCCGGTTGCAACCTCTTGCGGCACTTCGCAGCCGCTTGCGTGACAGTAAAGAGTAAAGGAGTCGCCTCGTGGCCGTACCGAAGCGCCGTTTGAGCAGCAGCAAGCGTGACATGCGTCGCGCCAATCACGACAAAGTCAGCGCACCGAACGTGGTGCCTTGCCAAAATTGTTCCGCCCCAACCGTGTCGCACCGGGTTTGCCCGGCTTGCGGCTTCTACAAGGGCCGAGCAGTCCTCAAGACCGAACCCACTGAAAAGTGAAATGCCGCCCGCCACGCGCGGGGACCAGGCCGCGAATGCGCTTTCGCAGCGCGCAGGCCGTGGTACGCCCGCGCGCTGTGTACGGCTAGCTGACTGGTTCTACCATTTTGCGTGACGGCCTCTCGGTAGGATCGTACGAGAAGAGCATGGCGTCCGAGTTGGTCCCTCAAAGTCGCATCATTGGCCTTGGCGCATACGCGCCGGCTCGGGTGTTGACCAATGCGGACCTCGAAAAGATGGTCGAGACGTCGGACGCTTGGATTACCGAGCGAACCGGCATCAAAGAGCGGCACATCGCTCGAGACGACGAGACCGCCAGTGACATGGCGCTCGTTGCTTCGCGCCGCGCGCTCGAGACCGCTGGGCTGTCGCCGAGCGACCTCGACATGATCATCGTCGGCACGATCAGCGCGGATGTGCCGATGCCCGCTTGTGCCGCCCATTTGCAGCGCAAGCTCGGCGCGGGTCCCATCCCGTCCTTCGACGTCTCGGCGGCGTGTGCCGGCTTCCTGTACGCGATGTCGATTGCCGATCAGTTCGTGCGCAGCGGCGCTCACAAACACATCTTGATCGTCGGGGTCGAGCTGCTGAGCCGCTTGATCGATTGGGAAGATCGCACGACCTGCGTGCTGTTCGGTGATGGCGCTGGCGCCGCCGTGATCGGTCCGGCCGCTGGGGATGGCCGCGGAATCCTCACCACGCGCCTATACACGGACGCAAACTTGACGGAATCCTTGTGCATTCCGGCGGGCGGCAGCCGCGAGCGACTGACCGCCGAGGGCCTGCTCAAGAAGCGCGACAAAGTGCAGATGGTCGGCAAAGACATCTTCAAGGCCGCGGTGAAGAACATGAGCCAGGCCTCGCGAGATGCGCTGGAAGCCGCCAACATGTCGACCGACAGCGTGCGCTGGGTCGTGCCGCACCAAGCCAACTTGCGCATCATCACCCAGATCGCCGAGCGGCTCGATATTCCGCTCGAGCGCTTCGTGATCAACATCGAGCGCTACGGCAACACCTCCAGCGCCTCGATCCCTCTCGCGCTGGACGAGGCGTTCCGTGACGGGCGAATCAAGCCCGGGGACCCCGTGCTGATGTGCGCTTTGGGCGCCGGTATCTCATGGGGTAGCGCGCTGGTTCGCATGTGAGCGCGCGGCGCGACGTCAGCGCCGCCTTCCCTTTTCCTTCGGGATTGAGTCCATGCTAAGTGCGGGCGCGTGAAAATCGCGTGGCTTTTTCCAGGACAAGGTTCGCAGGAAGTCGGCATGGGACGCGCCCTCTCGAGCGCGTTCCCTGAAGCAGATCGGGTTTACGAGCGAGCGGATCAAGCGCTCGGCTTTTCGATTCGAACGCTGTGCTTCGATGGCCCTGAGGCCGAGCTCACGCTGACCAAAAACACTCAGCCGGCGATCGTTGCCACGAGCATTGCGACCTTGGCCGCGATTCGAGCAGCGCATCCCAACTTACCCGCTCCCAGCTTCGCGGCAGGCCACTCGCTCGGCGAGTACAGCGCGCTCGTCGCGGCCGGGACGCTCTCGGTCGAGGATGCCGTGCGCATCGTTCACCTGCGCGGTCGCGCAATGCAGGAGGCCGTTCCAGAAGGTGAAGGCGGCATGGCTGCCGTGATGGGTGGGGATCGCGCCGCAGTCGAAGCGCTATGCGAAGAAGCCGCCGAGGGCGACGTGGTCGCGCCAGCCAACTTCAACGCCCCAGGACAAATCGTAATCTCTGGTCACAAGCGAGCGGTGGATCGCGCCGCAGCCCTCGCCTCTGCCAAGAAGCTCAAAGCCATCCCGCTCAAGGTCAGCGCGCCGTTCCACTGCGCGTTGATGGCGCCCGCGGCCCGCGCCGTAGAAGCTGCCCTGGCTCGGGTCACGCTGAGCGCACCTAGCTTTCCGGTGATCGCCAACGTGACCGCGTTGCCGAACCAAGATCCGGAAGCAACGAAAGCTTTGCTCGTCCGGCAGATCGACGCGCCGGTGCTCTGGGAGCAAACGATCGCGCTGATGGCCGAGTCCGGAATCACCCACGCGCTCGAGATCGGTCCGGGCAAGGTGCTCGCCGGCCTGGCCAAGCGCATCGACAAGCGCGTGTCCGTGTTGAGCGTGAGCGACAGCGAAAGTATCGGAAAAATTCCGGGGTTTCTGGGCTAGTTTGACGCATCGCGCAGCCTGCCCTGCGAACTGCGCAGGAGGCGCGCGCGGCCGCGAAAGATATTTCCCGCTTTAACGCAGCCGGCTCCGTGCTAAAGACGGCGCCCGAGCCGAAATTGGGCTGATTTAGCAGACACAGTATGTTCGATCTCAGCAGTAAAGTAGCACTAGTCACCGGCGGGTCGCGCGGCATCGGCCGAGCGGCAGTCATGGCGCTGGCAGAGCGCGGCGCACACGTGGTCATCAACTACGTGAGCAACGAGGCAGCCGCCCGCGAGACGGTGACTGCGGTCGAAAATGCAGGCGGCAAGGCCGAGCTGCTGCAGTTCGACGTAGCCAACGGCGAGGCCGCCGAGAAGGCGATCGCCGAAGTCGCCAAGCGCTTGGGCCGGCTCGACATCTTGGTCAACAGCGCCGGCATCGCCATCGACGGCCTGCTGCTGCGGCTCAAGGACGAAGATTTCGACAAGATTTTGTCGATCAACGTGAAGGGCGCAGTGGCCTGCTCGCGAGCCGCGATCCGCACGATGATGCGCGCCAAGACCGGTCGCGTGATCTTCCTCTCCAGCGTCGTCGGCGAAATGGGCAACGCGGGTCAGACGGCCTATTCGGCTTCCAAGGCCGCGTTGCTCGGCGTCACCAAGAGCCTGGCACGCGAGTACGCTTCGCGCGGCATCACGGTCAACGCCGTCACGCCCGGTTTCATCGACACGGACATGACCAGCAACCTGACCGACGAGCAAAAGACGTCGATGTTGACTGCCGTCCCGCTGGGTCGGACCGGCACAGCGCGCGAGATCGCCGCTGCCATCGTTTACCTGGCTTCCGACGAAGCGGGTTACGTGACCGGCCAAGCGCTCCGGGTCAACGGCGGGATGTATATGTAATTTTTGGTGATTTCGCCAAAGCTACAGCTTTGGCGTTGCACCGAAATGGCAGCTTTTCGGGGTTTTCACCCCAGCAGATGGTGAGGGCTTTTTGCCCTCGTTTGACAGAAACACGTGCAATCGGGAACGCCCCTGGTGTAGAGGCGCCCCTGGAGGAATCATGGCTGAAGGTCGCAACGTAACCGTCGAAGTGAAGCGGATCATCAA
>Ga0164309_10000811_pt1 | contig 16294 bp, 13 predicted proteins | sample Whisoiple_247_MG_FD_109984 | JGI IMG/M metagenome (GOLD analysis project Ga0164309, IMG submission 109984) | Soil microbial communities amended with fresh organic matter from upstate New York, USA - Whitman soil sample_247_MG | ecosystem: Environmental > Terrestrial > Soil > Unclassified >...
GATCTTTGAAGGCCATCATGGCCTTGAGATCCAGCCTCGGCGGCGAAACCCCGATCCCCATTTTGCCGAAGGTGTGGCCGGCTTCCTCGAAAAGCTCTGAGGCGTGCAGAAGTGCCTTCGAGGGGATGCAGCCGATATTGAGGCAAGTCCCGCCAAACGTTGCACTTTTCTCGACAACCGCCGTTTTCAATCCAAGCTGCGCCGCGCGGATCGCGCAGACGTAACCGCCGGGACCGGTACCGATAACAATGAGATCGTAGGCCATAACCTTACAAATCCAGCACGACCCTCGCCGGGTCTTCCAGTCCTTCCTTCACTCGTACCAGGAAGGTGACGGCCTCACGCCCATCGACGATGCGGTGATCGTAGGATAACGCAAGATACATCATCGGCCGCGCCTCGATCTTCCCTGCAACAACGATGGGACGTTCTTGGATCTTGTGCATGCCGAGAATGCCGGACTGCGGTGCGTTGAGGATCGGCGTCGACATCAATGAACCGTACACCCCACCATTGGTGATGGTGAACGTGCCGCCTTGCATCTCCTCGATTTTGAGGCTGCCGTCGCGTGCGCGGCGGCCGAGATCGGCAATGGTCTTCTCGATCTCTGCCAGCGACATTGTTTGGGCGTCACGCACAACCGGCACCACCAGGCCTTTGTCGGTGCCGACGGCAATTCCGATGTGATAGTAATTTTTGTAGACGATGTCGGTGCCATCGATCTCGGCATTGACAGCGGGGATTTCCTTCATTGCCTGTATGCAAGCACGAGCGAAGAAGCCCATGAAGCCGAGCTTCACCCCGTGTTTCTTCTCGAACAGGTCCTTGTACTGATTGCGCAGATGCATCACCGCGCTCATGTCGACCTCATTGAAGGTCGTGAGCATGGCGGCCGTGTTCTGTGCATCCTTCAGGCGGCGTGCAATCGTTTGGCGCAGCCGCGTCATATGCACGCGCTCTTCACGCGCGGCATCGTCGGCGGGTGACGGCGCGCGCATCTGCACCGGTGCGGAGACCGGCGTCGGCTGCGCCGCGGCGCGCTCGATCGCGCTCAGCATGTCGCCTTTGGTGACCTGCCCATGCAGACCGGTGCCGCTGACTTTCGACGGGTCGACGCCACTTTCCGCAGCCAGCTTGCGTACCGAGGGCGGCGTCGGCATTTCAGCCGATCTTTGCGGAGCCGCAGGCGCCTGTTTCGGGATTTCCGCGGGTTTTGCCGCCGGCGCAGAAGCCTTGGGCGCGGCACCGGCACCTTCCTTGATCTGCCCCAGCAGCGCCCCGACGGCGACCGTATCGCCGTTCTTCACTGCAACCTCCGACAATACGCCGGCTGCCGGAGCAGGCACCTCGAGCGTCACCTTGTCGGTCTCAAGCTCGACCAGCGGCTCATCGACCGCCACGGCATCGCCCGGCTGCTTGAACCATTTTCCAACGGTGGCTTCCGTCACCGATTCGCCGAGGGTCGGCACGCGGATGTCAGCCATGTTTTGCCTTGCCTCTCATTTGCCATGCCCCACCATGACAGCCAGCTAGTCTATCCCAGCGCCTCATCGAGGAATTGCTTGAGCTGTGCCAGATGCTTCGACATCTGCCCGACCGCGGTCGAGGCAGACGCCGGACGTCCTGCGTAGCGCATGGTGCGGTGCTTGGCGCCGATCTGGTTGAGAATCCATTGCAGGAAAACGTCGATGAAGAACCAGGCACCCATGTTGCGCGGCTCTTCCTGGCACCAGACCATTTCCGCCTGTTTGAAGCGGGAAAGCTCCGCGACCAGCGCCTTGGTCGGGAATGGATAAAGCTGCTCGAGCCGTAGAATATAAATGTCGTTGATGCCGCGTTTCTCGCGGTCGTCGTAGAGATCGTAATAAACCTTGCCCGAGCACATGACGACGCGGCGGATCTTGTCGTCGGTCACGAGCTTGATCTTCTCGTTCGGCAGCAACTGCGCATCGTCCCAAAGCAGCCGGTGGAACGAGGTACCGGTCGTCATTTCGTCGAGGCGCGACGCCGCACGCTTGTGGCGCAGCAACGACTTCGGCGTCATCAGGATCAGCGGCTTGCGGATTTCGCGTTTGAGCTGCCGGCGGAGGATGTGGAAGTAATTAGCCGGCGTGGTGCAGTTCGCAACCTGCATGTTGTCTTCCGCGCACATCTGCAGGAAGCGCTCGAGTCGCGCCGATGAGTGCTCCGGCCCCTGCCCCTCGTAGCCGTGTGGCAACAGGCACACGAGGCCTGACATGCGCAGCCATTTGCGCTCGCCCGATGAAATGAACTGGTCGAAGACCACCTGTGCGCCGTTGGCGAAATCGCCGAACTGGGCTTCCCACAGCGTGAGAGCGTTCGGCTCGGCTGTGGAATAGCCATATTCGAAGCCGAGCACGGCTTCTTCCGAGAGGCTCGAATTGAGCACCTCGAAGCGCGCCTGCGGATCACCGAGATGGTTGAACGGCGTGTGGCGTTCCTCGCTATTCTGATCGAAAAGCACGGAATGCCGCTGCGAGAAAGTGCCTCGTTCGGTGTCCTGGCCGGACAGCCGCACGGGATGGCCTTCCTTGAGCAGCGAGCACAAGGCGAGCGCTTCGCCCGTCGCCCAGTCAATTCCCTCGCCGCTTTCAATCGCCTTGGCGCGATGCTCGAGGAAGCGCTGGATTGTCTTGTGAACGACGAACCCTTCCGGAACGGTGGTGATCTTTTGGCCGATCTCCCGCAGCAGGCCGGCATCGACGCCGGTATTGCCGCGCCGCGGATCGTCGGCATCCCGCGCTGCTTTCATTCCGGACCAGCGTCCGTCGAGCCAGTCGGCCTTGTTTGCCTTATAGCCCTGGCCGGCCTCGAATTCGGCGTCGAGACGCGTGCGCCAGTCGGCCTTCATCTTTTCAACTTCGCCTTCGGTGACGACGCCCTCGCCGACGAGTTTCTTGCCGTAGATCTCCAGCGTCGTCGGATGCGCGCGAATTTTCTTGTACATCAGCGGCTGGGTGAACGAAGGCTCGTCGCCTTCATTGTGACCGAAGCGCCGGTAGCAGAACATGTCGATGACGACGGGCTTCTGGAATTTCTGCCGGTACTCTGTCGCAACTTTCGCTGCGAAAACCACCGCTTCGGGATCGTCGCCATTCACGTGAAAAATCAGGGCGTCGATCATCTTGGCGACATCGGACGGATAAGGCGATGAGCGCGAGTAGCGCGGATAGGTGGTGAATCCGATCTGGTTGTTGACGATGAAGTGCAGTGAGCCGCCGGTGCGGTAGCCTTTCAGGCCGGACAAACCGAAGCACTCGGCCACCACCCCCTGGCCGGCAAACGCGGCGTCGCCGTGAATGAGCAGCGGCATCACCATTGTGCGCTCGTCGGGAGTAGCGCCATGCTGGTCCTGTTTGGCGCGCACTTTGCCGAGCGTCACCGGGTCGACAATTTCGAGATGCGACGGGTTTGGCGTCAGCGACAAATGAACCTTGTTGTTGTCGAACTCACGGTCGGACGAGGCACCGAGGTGATATTTCACGTCGCCGGAGCCTTCGATCTCGTCGGGCGTCGCCGAGCCGCCTTTGAATTCGTGGAACAGCACGCGGTGCGGCTTGCCCATCACCTGCGTGAGCACATTGAGACGGCCGCGGTGCGGCATCCCGATGCAGATTTCCTCCACGCCCAGATTGCCGCCGCGCTTGATGATCTGCTCGAGCGCCGGGATCAGCGCTTCGGCGCCGTCGAGCCCGAAGCGCTTGGTGCCGGTATATTTGACGTCGAGAAATTTCTCGAAGCCTTCCGCTTCCACCAGCTTGTTGAGGATCGCGCGCTTGCCCTCACGGGTGAAGGTGATCTCCTTGTCGCGACCCTCGATGCGCTCCTGGATCCAGCTCTTCTGGGCGGCATTCGAGATGTGCATGAACTCGACACCGAGCGTCTGGCAGTAGGTCCGGCGAAGGATGCCGGCGATCTCGCGCATCGAGGCGAACTCGAGACCGAGCACCTTGTCGAGATAGATCTTCCGATCCATGTCGGCTTCGGTGAAGCCGTAGGAGCGCGGATCCAGTTCCTCCTCGTTCTTTTCAGGCTCGAGTCCCAGCGGATCGAGCTTGGCATGGAAGTGGCCGCGGATGCGGTAGGCACGGATCAGCATCAGCGCGTGAATCGAATCGCGCGTAGCCTGCAGGACGTCGGCAGATGTGAGTTCGACGCCCTTCGCCCGCGCCGTCGACGAGATCTTCTCGCCGATCTTCTTTTCGGTCTCGGCCCATTGGCCGTCGAGCGCCGCAACGAGATCGCCATTGGCGCGCACGGGCCAGTTCGGCTTCTTCCAGGAGGCCCCGCGCGCGCCTTTGACGACGTCGGCCTTCTCGTCCTTCAAGCTTTGAAAAAAGGCCCGCCACTCGGCGTCCACCGCCGCCGGATCGGCTTCGTATTTGGCGTAGAGATCTTCGATGTAGGCGGCATTGCCGCCGTAGAGGAAAGACGTGTTGGCAAAGATTGCGTTGGCGTCCTGGCGGGACATGGTCTGATCCTTGCGCGGCCTGAAAAATGCGCACCTCGCCGCGACCGAAAACCGGCCGCAGCGTTGGTATGGCTGTTGTAACTCTATTTATGACGTCTGTAAGTCTATGAAAGACCTAGCACTGAATCAGGATTTCAGCACTTGTACCAACAGATCGCCGAGCGCTGACACCACTTGATCGTAGGCGACGCCTCTGGCCTAGGTCTAAACAGCTGCAGCATTACGCGACCTCGGCCACACAAACAAACGGGGCCCCGGCATCCCTGCCGGGGCCCTTAAATTGTCCAGACTGCCGGAGCCTTAGTCAGACCCTTACAGCCCACCACCGAACCGGTAGTTGACGCCGATGCGGCTTACCCAAATCTGGTCGCTGTCCGTAAAGGAGGCGTTGCCAAAGCTCGGAAAATTATGAGTGTACGTGCGATCCGTGAAGTTGGCGTAGAGCACCTCGGACTTGAAGGTCCAGTTGCGCGCGAAGGCCCACTCGGCACCAAAGCCGGCGGTCCAGCCCCATCGCGTTTGACTTTGCTCAAAGGTGTCGTTCGGGGTGAAGCCGTTGTTGAAATCTTGCCAAAGTGTCTTGAATCGGGCTACGGCGAAGCCACCGGTCGCATAGATGAACACGTCGTCCACGACCACGCCGCCGCGACCGCGCGCCGTTCCGAACCCCTGCATTTTGGTGCCAAGGGTTTGAAAAAAGACCGAATTGGGATGGAGTGTAAGATCATTGTTAACACTGGTCCAACTGCCGTCGATCTCGACCCCCCACACGGTATTGCACCTTGCGAAGTTGTAGCCGAGCGTGCCGCCGACGATCCCGCCCCATTTGTCGAGATTATAGCTCGCGGCGTCTACAAGGAACTCATCGTTGTCGGTACGACTGGCGATGTGCTTCACACCACCGCCGCTGATACCGGCATAAAAGCCCTGGAACTGGGCTGCACCGCAGGCCGGCCGCGTGACGACTGGCGCCGCGCTCTTGGCCGGCATATCCGCAGCGGCGGCGATGCCGCCGAATCCCACAATAGCAACTACCGAGAGAAGAAGCTTTTTCATGCTAGCCCCCAAAATCGCAGAACCAAGAAAGGACTTAGAGCGTAGCCGCGCCGCTCATGTGTGGTAAAAACCCTAAATCAACCGGTCGGTGGAGTCTGTCACCGTATTGCAACACCTCCCGGGAATCGTTTTTCTGCCTATTTGATCAACTGCTACAAAACGGCTCAAAATAACCCTTTGTATTCAACGCGCTGTGGCATGGCCGCCTACAGAGCTATTGATGGGGTCCGAGCCCAAAAGACCTTCTGTTGAAAAGATCTAGCCTCTTAGCACCTCGACCAACGTCTTCCCGATGCGTGCTGGCGACGGCGACACCTTGATCCCGGCGGATTCCATGGCTGCGATCTTGGACTCCGCGTCACCTTTGCCGCCCGAGATAATCGCGCCGGCATGGCCCATGCGGCGGCCGGGAGGCGCGGTGCGCCCGGCAATGAACCCAACCATGGGTTTCTTGCGGTCCCGTTTGGCCTCGTCCTTCAGGAATTGCGCGGCATCTTCCTCGGCCGCACCGCCGATTTCGCCGATCATGACGATCGACTCGGTCTTCGGGTCGGCAAGAAACATTTCAAGCACCGCAATAAATTCCGTGCCCTTCACCGGATCGCCGCCTATACCGACGGCCGTCGTCTGACCCAGGTTTTCGCGACTTGTCTGAAAGACAGCTTCGTAAGTGAGGGTGCCCGAGCGCGAGACGATCCCGACCTTGCCGGGCTTGAAAATGTTGCCCGGCATGATGCCGATCTTGCACTCGCCGGCCGTCATCACGCCGGGGCAGTTCGGACCGATAAGACGCGACTTCGAGCCGCTCAGCGAGCGCTTCACCTTGACCATGTCCATCACCGGGATGCCCTCGGTGATGCAGACGATCAGCGGAATTTCGGCCTGGATCGCCTCGCAGATCGCATCGCCGGCGCCGGGCGGGGGAACATAGATCACGCTCGCATCGCACTCGGTTTTTTCTTTGGCCTCGGCCACGGTGTCGAACACCGGGAGATCGAGATGGGTCGCGCCGCCTTTGCCCGGCGACGTGCCGCCGACCATTCTGGTGCCGTAGGCGATCGCCGCCTGCGAATGGAAGGTGCCGTTCTTGCCGGTGAAGCCCTGGCAGATGACTTTGGTGTTCTTGTCGATAAGGATGGACATCGGAGCGTCTTACCGTTTTTCCCGATTCATGATCTGGCACGACGCGACAATCGCACGGCTCGGGCGTGCCGCGTTCTGCGCGTAACATTTCTCCATGCGGTCGGGCGACAGGATCGTGATCCGGAAGTAACCATCCATATCCGCGCCGACGATCGACTTGTTGTCGCTCGCAATCGCCCAGGCAAACGGCTCCTTGGTATTGGCAGCTGCGGATGACGAACGGCCCCACGCCAATCGTCCGTCCTGACCTTCGACAACATGGATCGCCTCGATGTCGCGCACGCGCGGCGGGCTGGAGGTCGTTTGCCTGCCTGTATGGTGGGCGTTGTTGCCGAACACGATTGCCTTGCCTTTTCCGGTCCAGGTCCCCTTGAGATCGGGAACGGCATCCTGCGCGTATGCGGGCGTCGAAACGGCGCCGAGGATTGCAAGCGCGAAAACATGACGGATCATCGCTTCCCTCCTGTGCCTGTCTGAAGATTCATCAATTGCCTTTCACCGCCTTCACGATCTTCTGCGCAGCATCGTCGAGGTCATCGCCCGAGGTTACGTTGAGCCCGGACTCCTTGATGATCTTCTTGCCGAGATCGACATTGGTGCCTTCGAGCCGCACCACCAGCGGCACCTTCAGCCCGACTTCCTTCACCGCGGCGACAACGCCTTCGGCGATCACGTCGCATTTCATGATGCCGCCGAAGATGTTGACCAGGATGCCCTTCACGTTCGGATCTGAGGTGATGATCTTGAACGCCGCCGTCACTTTCTCCTTGGTCGCACTGCCGCCGACGTCGAGGAAGTTCGCGGGCGCCATGCCGTAGAGCTTGATGATGTCCATGGTCGCCATCGCAAGTCCGGCGCCGTTGACCATGCAGCCGATCGAGCCGTCGAGCGCGATGTAGTTGAGATCGTATTTCGAGGCTTCGATTTCCTTTTCGTCTTCCTCGGTCAGGTCGCGCAACGCCACGATATCGGCGTGGCGATAGAGGGCGTTGCCGTCGAAGCCAACCTTGGCGTCGAGACAGATGATTTTGTTGTCCTTGGTCACCACCAGCGGATTGATCTCGAGCAGGCTCATGTCCTTGCTCGTGAAGGCGGCATACAGCTTCGGCAGGATCGCCTCGATCTGCTTGGCGAGATCGCCGGTAAGCTTGAGTGTCTGCGCCACGCGCCGACCGTGGTGCGGCATGATGCCGGTGGCCGGGTCGACCGAGAATGTCAGGATCTTTTCAGGCGTCTTGTGCGCGACTTCCTCGATGTCCATGCCGCCTTCGGTCGAGACCACGAAGGCAACGCGCGAGGTTTCGCGGTCGATGAGTGCCGAGAGATAGAACTCGCGGTCGATCGCAGAGCCTTCCTCGATGTACAGCCGGTTGACCTTCTTTCCCTGCGGGCCGGTCTGATGCGTGATCAGCGTCGACCCCAGGATGCGGGTGGATTCCTTTTTCACGTCGTCGATCGATTTGACGACTTTCACGCCACCGGCCTTGCCGCGGCCGCCGGCATGAATCTGCGCCTTCACGACCCACACAGGACCGCCCAATTCCTTGGCGCCGCTGACGGCCTCGTCCACTGTGAAAGCCGGAACGCCGCGCGGCACCGGAACGCCGAATTCGCGCAATACCGCCTTTGCCTGGTATTCGTGGATATTCATGCCACCCGCCGTTTTTCTTAGTTGCCGAGACTGGGCGCGATCTTCTTGCAGGCCTCGACCAGGCCCTGCACAGCCGCCGCCGATTTTTCGAACATCGCGCGCTCGCTGCCATTGAGTTCGATCTCGACAATGCGCTCCACGCCCTTGGCGCCGATCACGACCGGCACGCCGACATAAAGGTCCTTGATGCCGTATTCGCCATTGAGCCAGGCAGCGCAGGGCAGCACGCGTTTCTTGTCGAGCAGGTAGCTTTCCGCCATGGCGATCGCCGATGCTGCCGGTGCATAAAAAGCCGAACCGGTCTTGAGCAGGTTGACGATCTCCGCGCCGCCGTTCGCGGTGCGCTTCACGATCTCGTCGACGCGCGTCTGCGTGGTCCAGCCCATTTTCACCAGGTCGGGTACCGGGATTCCGGCGACCGCCGAATAGCGGATCAGCGGCACCATGGTGTCGCCGTGCCCGCCGAGCACAAAAGCGGTCACGTCTTCGACCGAGACATGGAATTCGTCGGCGAGGAAATACCGGAAGCGCGCGGAGTCCAGCACACCTGCCATGCCCACGACCCGCTGCTGCGGCAGGCCGCAGCTTTTTTGCAGGGCCCACACCATCGCATCGAGCGGGTTGGTGATGCAGATGACGAATGCATCCGGCGCATATTTCTTGATACCGGAGCCGACCTGTCCCATCACCTTCAGGTTGATATCGAGAAGATCGTCGCGGCTCATGCCCGGCTTGCGCGGGACGCCTGCGGTGACGATGCACACGCTGGCGCCCTCAATGGCGTCATAGCTGTTGGTGCCGACGAACTTGGCGTCGAAATCGTTGACCGGCGAGGACTCGGCGATATCGAGGGCTTTGCCCTGCGGAATTCCTTCCATGACGTCGAACATCACGACGTCGCCGAGCTGCTTGAGACCAATGAGATGCGCCAGCGTGCCGCCGATCTGGCCGGCACCGATCAACGCGATTTTGTTACGCGCCATGGTGGGGAAACTCTCGACTTGCTGCTGCCGCGGATCGCGGCCGCGTGGTGGTTAACCGGTTAGGTTTGGCCCGACAAGGCACCGAAACCTGAGCATTGCGCTCTTGTATACATTATACCAGCAAACGGAAGGCGCCGAGTCCAGAGCCAAAATGCAGCGTCAGGTCTCGATGATTTCCTTGATGTCGAATGCGGGACCTTGTCGCGGGCCGTGCGGGAGCCCGAGGTAAGCCTGTGACCGCATCTCAATCAATCGCGACGCGGTGCGCTTGAATTCGTTGGCCTCGTAGCCCTCGGTCGCGGTGTATAGCTCGCCGGGTTGCGCCCGCGCCGAGGCCAGCAGCTTCACTGCATTGTCGTAGAAGGTATCGATCAGAATGATGAAGCGCTTGGCCTCGTTTCTACGGGCGTAGTCCATCACCGGAATATGGTCGACGATGACTGTATGGAACTCGTGCGCAATCCTGAGATAGTCGCCCGCCGCCAGCGGCTGCGCGCATAGATCGTCGAACGAAAATCGCGCGACGCCCATTGCCGCTTTCGGTACCCGCACCGGGTGGCCTTTGACTGTCAGTTCCTGCGGCGCGCCGGCATGACCGCCAGCAAGCCGCCGCCAGGCTTCATCGAGCGCGGCGTCCGCTTTCACATCGTCCGGCACATACCAGGTCGGAACGCCGGTGAGTTTTTCCAGCCGGAAATCGATGCGTGCCTCAAGCCGGATAATCTCGCATTGGCGCTCGAGCAGCGCAATGAAAGGCAAAAACAGGGCGCGGTTGAGCCCGTCCTTGTAAAGCTCACTCGGTGCAAGGTTTGACGTTGCGACGACAACAACGCCGAGCTCGAACAGCCGCGTGAAGAGCCGTCCGAGAATCATCGCGTCGGCGATGTCGGTGACGTGGAATTCGTCGAAACATAGAAGCCAGGTTTCTTCTGCGATCGCGGCAGCCGCGCGCTGGATCGGATCGTGTCCGTTGGCCTCACCGCTTTTGATTTCTTGCCGGTAGACGTGCACGCGCTCATGCACGTCGGCCATGAATTCGTGGAAATGCACGCGGCGCTTGCGGATGACTGCGCTTGTCTCGAAAAAAAGATCCATCAGCATCGTCTTGCCGCGGCCAACGTCTCCGTAGACGTAGAGGCCCTTAAGGGGCGTCCCCGCCTGTTCGCGTTTTCCGAAAAGCCAACCGAGCGACGACGATTTGCGCGCCAGCCGGTGCTGGTCGATGCGCTGCTCGAGTGCCGCCAGCCGCCGGCCCAGCATTGCCTGACCGGGATCGGCCTCGATTTTTCCGGCCGCGACGAGCGCCGCGTAGCGTGTGCTGAAGGTTTCAGACATGAGACCAAGAGCAGAAGGTGGGTTTGCGACACCTATGGCGAACGAGGACCGCTGTAAATCAGGGCCGGATTCAGGTGCGTTATATTGCGCACAAAACCTGCAATAATTCTTTGATAGATATGCGTTTTTTGTGGATGAGGGTTGCCGTGGCTGACGCTAGGTCGAATTCTTGCTGCAATGCACCATATTCTCTTGATGCTTACGATTCGGGAACCGCCGAGCCGCAGCATCCGGAAACGCTGCCAAGCAAGGCGACTATTTTTAAGGAGAGCCGAGATGGACGAGCCTTTGCCCGATGGCGGTGTGATCCGCAAATTGTGGATCGGCGAGACCGACGCTTATCGTGACCACCTGCTCCGTCTCGATCACGAAAGCCGCAACCGGCGCTTTTCGGGCGCGGTTTCGGCTGACGTCGTCACGCGGCATGCGGCCTCGGCAGGCGGATTCGGCGTGGTGTTACATGGCTTTTTTGTCGACAGCGTGCTGCGGGGCGCCGCCGAGCTTCGCTCGATTGGTCCAGTGTTCGCGCGTGAAGGCGAAGCCGCTTTCAGCGTCGAGTTGCCGTGGCAGAGTCATGGGGTTGGCACGGTCCTGCTCGAGCGCACGCTTTTGAGCGCGCGCAATCGTGGGATCAAAATGTTGCGCATGCATTGTCTCGCCGACAACCGGCGTATGCAGCAATTGGCCAGCAAGTTTGAAGCCGATCTCAAGCTCGATTTCGGCAGCGTGGTCGGAGAAGTCGATCCCCCGCGTTTCACCTTGCTGTCGTTGATACGTGAGATGGTCACCGATGCCCATAGCGTCGCGACTGTCGTCCTCGACGTACAATCCAGGCTGCTCAATCCGGCATGACGTCAGTTGCTGAGCGGATAGCCCGCCTCGACTACGTACGGCCCACCTCCGACGGACGCCCGCGACGAGAACAACACGAAGCGTGAGACCCGGAAGGGCGACGTACGAAAATAGCCGCGGGCCGAAAGATATTCGGCGACCTGCTGGCTGGACGATTCACGCAAGCGCGCCAACGTAACATGTGGCGTGAATTTGCGGCCTTCCGGCTCGAGCCCGATGCGCTGCATCAGGCGTTCGTGCTCTGCCTGTACATCGAGCAAGGCCTGCGCCGGGACGACACTGGCAACGACCGCACGCGGCTTGCGGCCGCCGAACGAGGTCAATCCCTCCATATACAGCTCAAAAGCACCGCGTTTCACGCGTCCGAGCATGGACGCAACCTCATGTGCGATGTTGTCATCGACGTCCCCGATGAATCGCAAGGTCAGGTGATAATTTTCCGGATCGATCCAGCGGGCGCCGGGCAATCCGCCGCGCAAAGTCGACAACGCCTGTCCGACATCAGGAGGAATCTCAACACCTGTGAAGAGACGCGGCATAACCAGATTTCCAATCACGAGGCACGTGCAGCACGTGCCCTGACAATCAGTTCTTCAACCCGCGGCAGGATACGCGCTACGATCGTGTCGACGCCGGCTGCATTGGGATGCAGGCCATCTGCCTGATTCAATTTGGAATCTGCGGCCACTCCTTCGAGGAAAAATGGATAAAAGACGACCGGGTGAGTCGAGGCAAGCGCCGGATAGATGGAATCGAAATCGCGCGCGTATTCAGGCCCGAGATTGCGCGGAGCCTGCATCCCCGCCAGCAGAACAACGATACGTCGATCGGCAAGCTTACGCAGGATTGCGTCGAGTGCGGCCTTCGTGACTTTCGGATCAAGGCCGCGCAAGGCATCGTTGGCCCCAAGCTCCAGGATCACGGCATCGGTCCCGTCCGGAACAGACCAATCCAGGCGGCTTAGTCCTCCCGAAGCGGTATCGCCCGACACGCCGGCATTCGCAATCGTAGCGGTGAGGCCCTTCGCGTTGAGTGCCCGCGCAAGCTTTGCCGGGAATGCATCTTCGGCTGGCAGGCCAAAGCCGGCCGTCAGCGAATCCCCGAGAACGACGACACGAATCGGCTTGTCCGCCGCGCTCGCGGCCGCAACGGGCACAAACACACAAAACAACGTGAGCAGCAGCCAGTGTGCAAGGCGCTGGACCCGGACGGGGTTCCTCCCATATGAGCGAGGCTGCGGAAAATGAGGTCCCATGAAAAATAACTCCCAGGCGGGCCCGGCCATTGCGCTTGCCGGTGTTAATCTCTCGCTCGGGCAGGGTGCGGCCCGTGTACATATCCTCAAAGATATCGACCTGCATATAGGGAACGGCGAGGCAATTGGCCTCGTTGGACCGTCCGGCTCAGGCAAATCGACCTTGCTGATGGTAATGGCCGGCCTCGAACGTGCCGATTCGGGGAACGTGACGGTCGCCGGCGAGAATCTCTGTGCCCTCGATGAAGACACACTTGCCCAATTTCGCGGCCGCCATGTGGGGATCGTTTTTCAGTCGTTTCACCTGATCCCGACAATGACGGCGCTTGAAAATGTCGCCGTGCCTTTGGAATTGGCGGGGATTGCCGACGCACATGCGCAGGCGCGCGACGAACTCGCCGCCGTCGGACTGAGCGACCGGCTCGACCACTATCCCGCACAATTGTCGGGCGGCGAGCAACAACGCGTAGCGGTGGCACGCGCGCTCGCGCCGAATCCCGCGATCATCGTAGCGGACGAGCCCACCGGAAACCTGGACGAGGACACGGGCAAGCAGATCATCGAGCTTTTGTTTGCCGGCCACGCCAGGCGCAAGTCGACGCTGGTGCTGGTCACACACGACCCGGCGCTCGCCGCCCGGTGCGCTCGCGTCGTGCGCCTGCGATCGGGCCGAATTGACGGCGTGGGCGTGTCGTGACCGAAGGCAAACAGACACGACTCAACGGGCGATGGCTGCCGCTGCGCTTCGCGTTGCGCGAACTGCGTGCGGGGGTTCGTGGCTTCTACGTTTTTATCGCCTGCATCGCGCTGGGCAGCATGGCAATTGCCGGCGTCGGATCGCTGGCGGCGAGCCTTGCCGACGGCCTGGCGCGCGAAGGTCAGGTGATACTTGGCGGTGACCTCGCCTTCACGCTGATCCAGCGTGAAGCAACCCGGCAGGAACTAGCCTTTCTGGATGGCCAGGGCAGAACGTCGACCGTTGCGACCATGCGCGCGATGGCCCGCACAACGAGCGGCCAGGCAACACTGGTTGAGCTGAAGGCGGTCGACGCCGCCTATCCGCTGTTCGGAGAAACGACGCTCGATCCCCCCGGACCGGTGTCCGACGCACTGGCCGAGCGTGACGGAATTTTCGGCGGCGTAGCCGACCCGACGCTGATGGCACGGCTCGAGATCAAACCGGGAGCACGGCTGACCATTGGTGGCGCCACGATCGAAATTCGTGCCGAACTTGCCAATGAGCCGGACAAACTCGCGGGCGGCATCGGCTTCGGGCCGCGCCTGCTGGTGACCCAGGACGCCCTGCGCGCGACCGGATTGTTGCAGCCGGGCAGCCTGGTGCGGTGGCACTATCGGGTGCGGCTCCCCGCCAACAATGCATCCGACGACACCGCAAAGGCCGTGGCCACGCAGGCGCGCGCGCAATTGCCGGAAGCCGGTTGGGAGATCCGCAGCCGGAGCAACGCGTCGCCGCGTCTCGAACGCAATGTTGAGCGCTTCACCCAGTTTCTCACCATCGTGGGCCTGACCGCGCTTCTCGTCGGCGGTGTCGGTGTCGGCAATGCGGTAAAGAGCCATCTCGATCGGCGCCGTGACACCATTGCCACCATGAAGGCGCTGGGCGCCAGCGGACGCCGCATCTTCGTGATCTATCTCACGCAGGTCGTATTGCTTGCGATCGCCGGCGGCATCGCCGGCGCTGTCGTCGGCGCGGCCCTGCCTTTTCTTATCTGGTGGACGTTCGGCGCAATCATCCCCTTGCCGATCGTGCCGGCGCTGCATCCCGGCGAGCTCGTTCTGGCAATTGTCTACGGCGTTCTCACAGCGCTCGCCTTTGCGCTGTGGCCGCTCGGACGCGCACATGATGTGCCGGTCGGCGCACTTTTCCGGGATATGGTTGCTCCGCAACTGCGCTGGCCGCGCAAACGCTATGTCGCGCTTACGGCTCTCGCGGTCGTCGTTCTCGCCGCGCTAGCCGTGCTACTGGCCTACGACCGGCGCGTCGCCGTTATTTACGTCGGCACCGCAGCGGCTGTGTTCGTGCTGTTGCACGTGGTCGCCGCGCTGTTGATGATGGTGGCCAGACGTCTGCCCCGCCCGCATTCGGCGGGTCTGCGGATGGCGATCGCCAACATCTATCGTCCGAGCGCGTTGACCCCGACAATTGTGCTCTCGCTTGGGCTTGGTATCACGCTGCTGGTGACCGTTATCGAGATCGATGGCAACCTTCGCCGGCAGTTCTCGAATGAACTGCCCGCGAGGGCACCCTCGTTCTATTTCCTCGATATACCGGCCGACCAGACCCAACGCTTCGAAACCTTCATCCGTACTCATGCGCCATCGGCAATACTCGACGACGTGCCGATGTTGCGCGGCCGGATCATTTCGGCCGGCGGCATGCCGGCGGAGAACATCAAGCCGCGAGACGATGCAGCCTGGGTGCTGCAGGGCGACCGCGGCATCACCTATGCCAGCGACGTCCCGACCGGCTCGCGGCTGGTCGAGGGGCACTGGTGGGGCAAAGACTACAATGGAGCGCCGCTGGTCTCATTCGAGAAACGGCTTGCCGACGGGCTCGGCCTCAAGCTCGGTGATCCGGTGACCGTGAATGTACTTGGCCGCAACATAACTGCCACCATCGCCAACATGCGTCTGGTCGACTGGGAGAGTCTTGGGATCAATTTCGTTATGGTGTTTTCACCGAATGCTTTTGCTGGAGCGCCACATTCGAACCTTGCAACTCTGACGTACCCGGGGGGCGGCACGCCGGCACAAGAAGCAGCCACGATCCGGGCCGTGGCCGAGTCATTCCCGATGGTTACCGCCGTGCGCGTAAAAGAGGCGCTGGAAGCAATCGGCAGTATTGTGTCCAACCTGGTGCTGGCCATTCGCGGCGCCAGCGCCGTCACGCTTGTGGCCGCCGCGCTGGTGCTCGGCGGGGCGCTCGCGGCCGGCCATCACCATCGGGTTTACGACGCGGTGATCCTGAAAACGCTTGGCGCGACGCGGCGTCATCTGATTTCGGCCTACGGGATCGAATACCTGCTGATCGGCTCAGCCACGGCCCTCTTCGGAGTCATCGCCGGCTCGCTCGCGGCCTGGTTGATCGTCATGCAGCTTATGCACCTTCCGTTTACCTGGTTGCCCTGGCCGGCGCTGGCGGCGGCTGGCATGGCGGTCATGGTTACCGTCACCCTCGGGCTGGCTGGCACCTATGTGGCTCTGGGCCAGAAACCGGCCCCGGTGCTGAGAAATCTCTAGTTTTTGCGACATTCCGCCGCGTATCCCTCGGGCGCGCGGCATTTGGGCTATAGTCCGGGCCTGTAAATTAATGGTGCAGGGTCATTGTCAGGCCATATCTGGCGCCAAGCCTAGCCAACCACTAGATTCGGAACACGAGCGCGATGGCACTGCGCTGTCGCGCGTGACGTGTAACCCGGCCAAAGCCGGGACATGAGAGAGGAAACTTCGATGTCGGACTACGACCGTAACGTAGCTGCCCGCGGCTTCGGCGCCGCGCGTGCTGA
>Ga0164309_10000817_pt1 | contig 16250 bp, 16 predicted proteins | sample Whisoiple_247_MG_FD_109984 | JGI IMG/M metagenome (GOLD analysis project Ga0164309, IMG submission 109984) | Soil microbial communities amended with fresh organic matter from upstate New York, USA - Whitman soil sample_247_MG | ecosystem: Environmental > Terrestrial > Soil > Unclassified >...
CAGACGTCAAGAAGTTGGGACGTGTCCGCAGAGTTCTCGCTGCTGCTTGACGTGCCGGCTTCACCTGACGCACCTGACGCACCTGACGCACCTGACGCACCCGACGCACCTGACGCACCTGACGCACCTGACGCACCGGACGCACCTGACGCTCCCGGTGGTCTCGACGCACCTGACGCTCCGCCGGAGACGTTTGCGTTGCCCGCACCGGAGCCGCCCGCGCCTGGTTGATGCGAAATCGAAGAGCCATTCCCTGAGCCACACGCCGTTGCCAACAAGATCGCGCACAAGGCCCGCATTTACCCGCCTTTCACTGGAGTCGAACTCCGCGCTCGATACGCAGAGATCCCTAACGCCAGTGGCTCCCCGGCGCATGAGTAACTTGCTTGGCTATCGATTCAGTATGGCAGGGGCGCCCGCATTCAATATTGCCCCGTGACTTGCTTCTGCCGCCCCTGAGCGATGCGACGTCCAAGCGCATCGCGTCGACTTTAGTAGCCAACATGAACGTTCTTGCTGCGGCATCGACGCCCACATGACTCACCGCTCCTGTGCGTCGCTGATTTCGTGTTAGAGACGAGGGCGTCGGGGTTGCGGCGCGGGAAGCTCCGACGTTGTCAGTGCGTACAGGATTACCAGTCGCAGGCGCGGCGCTGTTGCGTCGTTGCTCGATGAGGCGGAGGACCACCAATGGTATTCGAAATTCGATCAGCATCCGGCAACGTGCGCGCGGTGGAGTTTCGCGGTTCGCGACGGCGGCGCATTGTCTTTGGTATCGCAGGGTTGGGGCTCGCATTGAGCGCGTGCAGCATCGTCAATTCAAAAGGTGGCGGCGGCGGCTCGGGCGGGAAGAGCGACGCGAATGGCGGCCGTTCGAACGGCGGCAGCGAAGAGAGCTCTGGGACGACCGGTGACTCGAATCAAAGCGGCGCGGGCAATTCTACTGACGGCGGCGCGGCAGGCGCCGACCTGGGCGGGGAGGGTGGCACGGACGCGGGGGCGGGTGGCGTCAGCGAGGCGGGCGAAGGCGGGATCGATGGCGGAGGCGCCGCGAATGGAGGTGCCGCGGGCGGGCCGCTCGTGTCCTGCCCTGACAGTGGCCTGCCAACCACTCCGCAGGAAGGGAGCGCGCCGACGTCGGGGCCAGTGTCGATCACGGCAGTGTATGCGAGCCGGCTCGGACAAAATCTGCACCTCGAGGTCCAGGGCACCGGGTTCGGTGCAGCCCCGCGCACGCTGCCCGCGGTCACGCAGCTCAGCCTATTTCAGATCAAGGACGTCACTGCGGGCGGCTGGTGTGCGGGCTATCCCGGCTGCGCCGCGAATCTTCAATACACCTCCTGGACCGACACCAAGATTGTGATCGATGGTTTCGGTTCTGAGTATGGAGGCGTGAAAACGTTGTCGGCCGGAGATCAGGTACAGATTTATGTGAAAGGCAGCAGTGGGGAGAACGTCACCTGGACGGGCACTTTCGTTCCCAAAGCGCCGCCACCGCTCAATCCCGGTGGGCCCACTCCGCAAGTATGTACGGTGAACTTCAGTCAAGTCGGGCAGAATCTGCGGGTCGTGGTCGAGGGCGCAGGATTCGGCACAGCCCCACGCACGCTACCGGCCGTCACGCAGTTGAGCCAATTCCAGATCGCGGACGTGACAGCCGGCAATTGGTGTGCTGGTTACCCCGGATGCGCCGCAAATCTGCAATACAGTGTTTGGACCGACAGCGAGATCGTGATTGACGGCTTTGGTGCCGAGTATGGAGGCGCGCATCAGGTCCAAGAGAACGATAGTATGTCGATTTTCGTGCGGAATCCGTCGACCGAGTTCACCATTTGGACCGGCTCGCTGACGTCGGGACCAGAGAGGCCGCCCGGGACGGACTTTACCCCATTCATCACGAAAGTGACCTTCGGCCAAGCCGGCCCCAATATGCACATTCAGGTTGACGGAAGCGGCTTCGGCGACGCACCACGCACGCTACCTGCCGTGACGCAGATCTCGAGATTCCAGATCAAGGACATCACGCAGGGCGGCTGGTGCGCTGGCTACCCGGGCTGCCCAGTGAACTTACAATACACATCCTGGACCAGGACGCGCATCGTCGTCGATGGGTTCGGTGCCGAGTATGGCACCGCGTACAAGGTGACCCCGGAGGATAGCGTGCAGATCTATGTCCAGAATTTCCCGGGGGTGGAGTTCAAGATCTGGGAAGGCTCGCTCCCGGCAAGTCCTTGAATCGAGCTGGCGGCGTGATCTTCTGAGCCTACGACCGTTTTCGCAATGCCGATTCTAGCGCCGCGAGCCGGTGCTCGAGCTCGATTCGCGCAGCGCGCTCGCGTTCTTTCTCAGCGCGCTCGCGTTCTTTCTCAGCGCGCTCGTGCTCTTTCTCAGCGCGCTCGTGCTCTTTCTCGGCACGCTCGCGTTCTTTCTCGGCGCGTTCGTATTCTTGCTCCGTGAGAAAGCAAGCGCGCCCGGCGCGATCGTGTGAGATGCGCAGCAAGCCGTCCGCTTCGGCGAGCCACGCCTCGAGCGTCTCGCAATAGACGGGACCCGGACCGGCGTAGCTCCGCTCGAAGAGGTCATCGGCGCCTCGGCGCCAGAGTTGAAACAGTACCGGGCCGCCGAGCGACTTTGGGCCTTGCAGCAGGGGATCGAAGACTACCAATTCGCGCGTTCCGATCGTCGCGTAGCGCTCCTGGATCCCGACATAGTCTTTGTAGGGATGGTTGCGACTGACTACCTCGAAAGCAAGTGGCGGCGCGACGTGCCCAGCCTTCCACAAACACAAGCTGGAAAGCGACTCGACGTCGGGCGGTGGTGGGTCGAGCAAACAAACGTCAGGATCGATGCCGATCGCGGGGTGCGTCTCGAGCCAACGCACCGCCAGATTCCTGGCCACGAACAGCGGACGCCCGGCGCTCTTCGACCAAAACGAGAGCAAGGCCAAGATGTGCTGCGTACAACTGCTATGCGGAATTGACTCGGGCACCGTTCCCTCCGGAACGACCCATTCCTCGAGAGCCGCATGCACCCGGTAACGAAGCTCGATGGTCGGCTGCGACACGAGGCGGAGTTTAGCCTGCATGGGTCGAGGATGCGAATCGCAAGCCGCGTGCCCAGCTGAGACCACGGCAAAGAGCGCCAACGCGCGTTGGCCGGCGCCGGCCTTCGTCAGCCCGAACGCCACAAGGGGCGGTCCTTGATTGCGCCGCAGCTGATTTCGGTAAGGGTCCGCGAATGGCTGAGTCGGTCGAAGATCGCGGCCGAAGCGCCCGGCGGCGGGCTAGGCGCGACGAAGGCGCTTACTGCTGGTATGTAACCGAGGAGAAACGCAGCCCGTCGGGATGCGAGATCGATCGACTTAGCCATTCGCGGGCCCTATGCTGGTGAGCGCATGTCGCGCAATGGTCACGACTCGACCCTCAAAGACTCCTCCGCTCTCGTCGGCGCTGCTCGAGCCTTGGAAGCCGAGCTGCTCAATCTGGAGTCGATGACGCGCGCTGCGCGCAAGCTCCCGCTGAATACTGAAAAGAGTATCACTCGCGCCGCCAAGGAGTTGGAAGAAGTGCTCACGCTTCCCGAGCGCATGGCGGCAGGCTTACAGGCGTTGGCATCTGCCATGGCCACCATGCAGGCGCGTCAAGAGGCCGCCCTGGAACCACTAGCTGCGTTTGCGGCGCAGATTCAGGCGCGGCATCAACGGTTGAGTGAGCACATGCAAGCCTACGCGGCTCTCGGTAGCGCGGCCGCCGAGGTGACAGCGCGGATTCAGTCAAATGAGGGTGATCGCGCTGCCGTCTTGCGCGACGTCGAAGCGCAACTGGCTGGCATTGTCGCCAATGCCAAAGTGCTCTTCGATGCGGCACACGCGGATGATTTCCCTGAGTTGGCGCGAGATGCTGACGCATTGAAGCAGCGCGCGTCGTCGCTGCGACGCCGGCTCGATTCTGCAAGTCATTGAGCGCGGCCCATGCCGCTGCGTTCGCTCACGGGTTCGGACAGTCGTCCGTGGCGCTACCGTCGGCGTTGGCGAAGGCGGGGTAGGCGGGCGCGGTGCACAGAATGGCTTTCACCACGTCGTCGCTGGTCGCGCCGGTGTCGGTTCCGTGTGAATCGATGAACGGTTTGATCGACGTTCCCTTTGCAAAGCTGATCCACGCAGAGGGGGGCAGCGCGCGACCGGCGGAGTAGTCGTCTTGGAGAGTGAGGTAGTTCGTGCGCATGGCCGGGTCGGAAATTTCCGTTTCGGGATGTTCGAATTGGAGCGCGGGCAAGACGCCGTGGGCTGCCGCGAAAGTCAGCTGAGTTTGGGGGGAGAGCGCTTGTGCGGCGAACTGTGTGGCCAGAGCGGGCTGCTTGGCCTCCGTATTGAGGACCAAGTAGTCGCCGTTGAGCAGTACCGCGCCTGTGGCGAGCGGTTTGCTCAAGATGATGTCTTTGCCCGGCGCTTTGCCTCGAGCGCTGAGGTAGCCCGAGTACCACTCGAAGCCCAAGACGACGGCGGCCGAGCCGCTGATCAGGCTGTCGAGAACGTCATCCGTTGCGACGTTGTTGCCGTTGCTGTCTGGGACTTGAGTGAGGCAGTCGTTCTCGGAATAGTACTGGAGCAATTCCAGAGTCGGGCGCATGTCCGACGCTGGGTCTTTCGAGGTAGCCAGGGTGACGTTCGAATCCAATAGGCCGAACAGCATGGCGGTGAAGACGGCGGTGTTCTCGTTCGCGTTCGGAGCGAGCGGCATAGCCAGCGGATAGGGCAAGCCCGCTGCATTCCCTCCGCCGTCTGCGTAGGCCTTGCACAGCTTCTTGTAGTCCTCCAAGGAGCCGGGAGGGCTGCCACTGAAGCCGAGCTTTTCGAGCGCGGCCACGCCAAAGAAGGCCGAATTGAGATGAAAGACGTCTAGTGGCACGCCGATCCAGTGGTCGTTTTGGATCATGGTCGGGAAGAGCAGCGGTGAAATCGTGTGCTTGAGAGCGGCGAGCTCTGGCTGATCGTCGAGGTTGAGCCCAACCGTGGAGCTCATCCAGACTAAGGTTTGCAACCCGGCGTCCCAGGAGCCGATCGAAGCGGGATCGCTAGGATTGAGCTGGCTCGCTCGGGTCTTGCCGCTGGTGGACAACGGTTTCAGAACGACGCTGACGCTCGGGTGATGAGCCGTGTAGCTGTCGATGACCTGCTGAAGTGCGCTCAGATCTTCGTTCGTGGAAAACCAATTGGCCAGCTCCAGCGTGGCGGGCATGGCCGCGGGCGCCTGATCGCTGGTTCCACATGAAATGACCCCACAGCCGGCAAGAAAGACGATGGCGGACGTTTTCATCGAGCGTCTCCGTGTTTTGATCTTTTGGTATCGCTTGGGGCGAGATTGTCTATCTGATTCGGTGTCTGTCAACTGGCCATTATCGCTGGCCTGTGTGAATCCGAATCCAGAACGGCGCGCTTCGCTCGAATGATTGAAGCCTCCCCACTGACGGGCCGGCGTGGCCGCAGCGCCGAAACATGGCTCGCCTGAGCGAACCACCCCAACGAACACCGCGGCAAGCGCGCACTTTTCAACGTGGCCTCAACCCAAATCCAAATCCGTCGGAGCAGCGACGCTGTCGACGCGCTGCACGACGGATGGTAACGCGTCTGCCTATGAAAGTGCTGGTCGCTGGACTCTTTGCAGTTCTGAGTGCGGGCTGCGGCTCACCGAACTCATCGAGTGCAACGCCTGGGGCGCAAGTCAGTTGCGAAATCGTCGACCATTGCCACCCCAGCGCCACTTCGCTCGAAGGTGAATTGTGCCCGTCGAGGATCTCGGATTCGAAATGCGGATCGGAGTACCAGGCATATATCAAATGTAAGTACTCTGATTGTTCTCCGCCGGACGGCGGTAGTTCGTGTACCGCACAAGAGCAAGCGTTCAGATTCTGTCGCGCAGGTCTGCCTCCGGATGCCGGCTGAGTTTGCCCGCACTGCATGGTGAAGTGGGCGTGGACGCATGTGGCAGGCTGTAAGCGGTGAGTGCAGCTGGCGTATTGTTTCCAGTGACGCTCTGAGCAAAGCTAAATTACCGCCGTTGCGTCGGCGGGAATGACGCACCTGTGTGCTAGGAGATCGCGCGATGATGAGAAGTGACCTCTTGGGAGTCTTCGCGTTGGCCGCGTTTTTCAGCGCCTGCGGTAGCGATGGCAACGGCGCCTCCCATTCGGATGGTGGCAGTGCCGGACAGAGCAGAGGCGGCGCCGCTCACGCGGGCGGTATCGGCGGCGCATCCGGGATGGGCGGGTCGGCGACCGGCGGTACTTCGACGAATGGTGGAGCGACGACCGGTGGCTCGGCGACTGGTGGTTCTGGGACAGGTGGCTCGGCGACCGGCGGCTCCGCGAATGGCGGCACTTCTGGGACAGGTGGCTCGACGACTGGCGGCTCATCAAACGGAGGTTCGTCAAACGGAGGTTCGTCAAACGGAGGTTCGTCAAACGGAGGTTCGTCAAACGGAGGTTCCGCAAACGGAGGTTCCGCAAACGGAGGCACTTCCGGAAAGGGCGGAGCCGCAAACGGTGGTTCATCGAGCGGTGGCTCGTCGAACGGTGGTTCTGGCGGAGTGGGCAGCACGAACTGGATCGGCACGTGGACGGCGTCGCCCTACTATGACTCGAACAACCCGCCGCCCGTTTCGCTCACGAACGCTGTGCTTCGTCAGGTGACCCGCGTCTCGATGGGCGGTAGCCGTATTCGGATCCAGTTCTCCAACTTGAGCGGCAACGGTGCGGTCGCGCTCAAGTCGGTGCACATAGCGCTGTGCAAGGCTACCCCCTCGGTGGACAGCACCATCGACGCAACGACCGAAAAAGCTCTGGCGTTCTCGGGAACGGCCAGCGTGACCATCGCTCAGGGCCAGGAGGTGTGGTCGGATCCGATCGACTTCGCGCTCCCTGCGCTCGGCAATCTCACCATCACGACTGCATTCGGCAGCGTGCCGGGCCAAGTCGTCGGTCACTCGGGCTCTCGAACCACGTCGTACATCAAGGCGAGTAGCACCGACGTGAGCGCAGCGAACATGTCTGGCTCAACGACGACCGATCATTGGTATTACATCAGTGGCATCGACGTACAGGCTGATGCTTCTGCCAAAGGTGTCGTCGCAATTGGCGACTCGATCACCGACGGCCGCGGTACGGACACCAACAAGAACAATCGCTGGACCGACATCCTGGCCGCGCGCCTTCAGGCGAATACCGCGACCAAGAACGTGTCGATGATGAATCAAGGCATTGGCGGGACCCCTCTGGTGGGCAGTGGCACCGCGGCTGAAGCGCGCTTCGCTCGCGACGTGCTCGGGATCAGCGGCGTCAAGTACGCGATCGTTCTCGACGGAGTGAACGACATTGGCTACTCCAACGACACGGCCTCGACGGTCACGGCGATGAAGAACGTGTACCAAAAGCTGATCACCCAGGCCCATGCCAAAGGGATCACCATCTACGCCGGAACCATCCTCCCGTTCGGCGGAAACACGATGGGCAACCCCGCGTACTACAGCGTGGCGCACGAGGATGCCCGCAAGCAGGTCAACACCTACCTCAAGAGCGGTGTATTCGACGGAGTTATCGATTTCGAAGCGGCGCTGACCGACGGCGGAGATCCTCCCAAGTTGCAGGCGGCCTACGCCGCGTGGACTCAAATGGATGGACTGCACCCAGGTCCGGCCGGCTATCAGAAGATGGGCGACTCGGTCGATCTGACGCTCTTCACCAAATAGTAAACGCGCACAGTCTCCGTCTCTACCAGCGTTGCCAGCTGCCGCGGCGACGCTGGCGGAGTGCCGTCAAAACGTGGCCAAGCCCCCAAGGCCAAGTCCCCCCTGGCCGACGCCGACCACGCCAACGCGAACCTGCGGTTTGGTCGCTGCTGCAGAGCCACCGTCGAGCTGCTTCAGATGCGTGCCATTGTGCGCGAACATGATCCAACCGACGGGAGTGGCGATTGCTCCCGCGAGCAGCACGACGAGGCCTGCTGTAGCCGCATCACGTTCATCTGACGATGTGCAGTTCGTGTCTTCACACATCTGAGACAGCACCGCTGGCGTCATCATGAGGAAGCCGGCCATGATGGCGATCGAGCCGCCGACGCCGAGTGCCAGTCCGGTCTTACGTGCGTTGTCGTCGCCCGGCTCGAATAGATACCGAGCGGACTGATTCACGCGCAGCGAGAGCTCCTTACGCTCCTGCGTAGTGTTGTCGCGGGCATACAGTGTGTACCTCCCAGGCCACGCCCAAAAGTCACAATACTGCTTGCAATGAGCGACGGTCGGTGAGCCGGGAGGCGCATCTTTGAACACCACTTCGAGCTCCGTGGACGGCGGCGCCTGAATGCTCAAATGAGCCGGATATTGCGGGAGATACCAGCCCGGCGGAGGTGTTTGCGCGTGCGCAGTTTCAGCGAGTAACAGGGCCGCCAGCGCGCACATCCTGGTCAATGGGCGAATCGTCTTCGAAAGCATGTTCCGCCTAGAGCAACCACTGAGCCAACACGCTCGACCAATGCGAGTGGCTCCGTCAATGACCGAAGCGAGACGCTCGAGTCGTTCTGCGCGCGGGCGCCTCCGGGCTTTGCGGCGCGCTGCGGGTGCTTTGCCCGCTCGCCCAACCCAATCCAACTTCAACTCAGAGAGTCTGACTTGTGGTTCTCGAGAGATTGAGAGTTTGGGGTAGCGGGCGCGGCGAGCATGGCTCGTCGCAAAGCTCGTGTTGCGGAGTGAGGAAGCGTTGATTGCATCTGCGGTCCGTCGACCTCGAGGGCAGACCGCACGCCTGAACTGGGCAGACCGCTCGCCTAAACTAGACGTAGCGATTACGTGGACCGCTCTTGATCTCGTCGACTGCGACGAGTGACGCGAACGAAAACGTGAGCGAATTGCTCGCGGTCTTCGCTCCGACCACGCATTTGAGGAATTGGTGACCGTCGAACTCGAGGTCGAACTGTGGAACTCCAGCGCTGATATCGAGGAACTTGCTCAATGCATCGACGTCACCTTGAAGCTCGCCCGTCAAGCCGTGGTGGACAACTGTCACTTCGAACGCTGAGCTGATCTGTGGGCGTTTCAAGAATACGATGGTTTTCGCCAAAGTGTGGCCGTCATGCGCGCGTGTGGACCCGCAGTCAACAACGGTTGCTCGAAACCGCCTTCAGTTATCGTGGCGAACCTCGCCATGGACCGGTTCATGCGGTCGCGTGGCGCCGCAGAGCAAAATTTGTCAACACGGATGAAAAGCTCACAGCTGCGCTCTGCGATGAGGCTCGGCGCAACCGCGCGCCTTAGGGTCCTCGAATGGCTAAGTCGATTGGTTTGTGACCGAAGTCAACGGCATCGGGTCCTACGTGCGCGGCACGATTTTGCGTTTTATGGACTGAAAGTAACCCGGACGTATCTTTTCGGGGGCGTCGTGCGTCGTCCGCCCATGAAGTCAAAAATCGACTCCGGCACGGCTCTGCTCACTGGGAAGGTTGCGGTTATCTACGGCGGTGGCGGCGCCATCGGCGGCGCTGCGGCGCTGGCTTTTGCGCAAGAGGGCGCTCGGGTGTTCCTCGCTGGGCGAACATTGGGGGCCCTCGAAGAGGTGGCGGAACGAATTCGGGCGCTCGGCGGCTCGGTAGACGTCGAGCGGGTCGATGCGCTCGACGCGCGCGCCGTCGAGGCACACGCCCAGCGCGTGGCGGAGCGCGCGCAGCGTATCGACGTGGTTTTGAATGCGATCGGGTTGATGCACGTTCAGGGGAAGTCGTTCGCCGACCAGACGCTCGATGAGTTCGAAGCGCCGATCATCGGTTACGCTCGCGCTCATTTCATCATCGCCAAAGCGGTCTCGCAGGTCATGACACGCCAGGGGACGGGCGTGATCCTCGCGCTGTCCACGCCCGGATCCGTGCTGCCGGGACCTGGATTCATGGGTTATGGAGTGGCCTGCGCGGCGCTCGAGGCCATGACTCGTCACTTGGCGGGCGAGCTCGGCGCGCACGGGGTGCGCGCTATTTGTTTACGCGCCGACGCCATTCCCGAGGCGCTCTCGCGTTCCCACAGCGCGCAAGTCTTCCGCGAAGTCGCGGCGAAGCACGGGCTCACGCCGGAGGGCATGCTGCAGGCGCACGCGGAGCGGGACACATTGCTTCGGCGCTTGCCGACGTTGCAGCAGGTGGCGCAAGCTGCGGCTTTTTTTGCTTCTGAGCGTGCGGCCGCGACTACCGGCGCGATCGTCAACCTCACTTGCGGCTCGCTGGTAGATTAAGGCCACTTGCATGGACGATCTCGCTGCCCTCACACGCACCGCCTATCGCCGCTTCAGTGAGCAATTCGAGCCGCTGCGCCCGGAGTTGTACCGCTACTGTCGACACCTCAGCCGCAGCCCCTGGGACGCCGAAGATCTGGTGCAGGATACGCTGGCGCGTGCGCTGGTCACCCTCGCGACTCAGCTCAAGCCGGAGATCGAGAATCCGCGCGCCTGGTTGTTCCGGGTCGCGACCAACTCGTACATCGATCGCACTCGGCGTGCGCGCGACGAGCAGGGTGAGCTGACAGAAACACTCCCACAGATCAGCGATCCGCGCGCCACGCGCGAGGCGGCGGGGACACTGATCGCTTCGCTCTCGCCTCAAGAGCGCGCCGCGGTGGTGCTCAAGGACGCATTCGATCTCGACCTCGCTGACATCGCGGGTGTGCTCGGAACCAGCGTCGGCGCGGTGAAGACCGCGCTTCACCGCGGCCGCAGCAAGCTCAGTGAGCCGCAAGCGGTTGAGCCGCGTGTGGCCGCGCCCGCGACTCTCGACGCCTTTTGTCGCGCGTTCGATGCCGGCGATCTAGCCGCGCTCACGGCCCTCTTGCTCGATACCATCACCGTCGAAATGCCCGGCTGCGCGATCGATCTGAGCCTAGCTGCGACGACTGATCCGCGCTCGGGCATCGCGTATCACACGCTGCTGTCGCCGCTCAGCGCCGGGGTAAACGCACGTCACCTGGAGGGCTACGACGGTCAGCGCGGGCGGAGTCAGCTCGTCTATCACCGCGGCGAGCACGTCGTTCTGCTCTGGTACGGGCACGCTGCGGGCGAGACCGTTCGCTGCGTCATCCGCAGCGAGCTTCAAGACGCGCGGATCTCCCGCCTGCGCATCTACTACTTCTCGCCCGAGCTCTTGATTGAAGTCGCGGGTGAGCTTGGCCTGCCCGTGCGAACCAACGGTTACGGCAACTAGGCCCTACGTGCTGCACACGCCAAAGTTGCGGCACGTGAGCCCCGCGCCGCAGGGGACGCGCGCGATCTCATAACCGTGCTGGCAGACCACGACTTCGTCGCCGTCGCAGGTGTCGGACGTGCTGCTCGCTCGGCACAAAGAGCTTGGTTCAGTTGCGCTGGCACACAAGGCGTCGAGCGGGTGGGGGCCGACGTCTGCGGAGCCGAGCGGGACACAAACTTTGGGATCCGGATCCGTCGTCGCGCAATCTTTGGTCGCGACCACGTAGCCTTCGCGACAGCTCGTCAGAGTGGTGCCATCGCAGAAACCTCGGCGCTGCTCGTCACAGCGTGGTTCGGGAGCCGCATCTCGTGCGCAGAACGCCGCGTTCGTCGTCGTGTCGAGTTTGCATTTTCCGGCGCCACATTCGGTGGCGTACCAAACGTCGTAGTCTTTGTGGCGGCCCGCGAGATTCGTGCAGTTCATGGCCACGTCGCCGTCGCAACGATATTGGCCACCGACGCATTGGTTATCGGGCTCACAACCGCCGAGTAGACTCGCGAGCATTGCCATGACCGCCGCTCGCACGGTGAGGGCGGGCATCCATGTCATAGTGCGTTCGAACTTCGAAGCTGGCATTGGGCAAGTTCTCCGTGCAATTCGCACGAGCGGCGTTTTCACGCCGCTTCATTGCGTTTCATCACGTGCCTGTTGCACGAGCCATGCCGCAAGGAAGTTCCACTGCGAGCGCAAGCGCGGGGCCGCAATCGGCTCGCGGCCCCGCGAAGTCGACTACTGCAATGTACAACCCGGTTGGGTAGTGCACTCGAGCGAGCTGATCGTGGAGCACTGAGCGGCGGTGCCGAGGCAGGCCGTCCACGCGCAGCCCACGCCCGCGCACGTGTTCGAGTTGCTGATCGTTTCGCATGCCGAGGCCGTGCCGGTGCACGTGCTGCCGCTCCAAGTGCAGCCTGGCGCTTGATTACACAGGTTTGCAGCGACGTGCGTCGAGCACGCCGCCGGAGTGCCGTTGCACGACGGATTCCAAGTACAGCCCGAATTGTCGCATGCAGTCGATGTCGCAAGGGTAGGACAAGCGCTGGGCGTGCCCATGCAGGATGTAGTGAAAACGCACCCCGCGATCTTGCCGCACGCCGTCGCATCGGCCGCCGAACTGCACAGCTTGGGCGAGCCCGAACAGGTGTTTGTCGAGGAGCAACCTTTCGCAACGCTACATTGCTGCGCGGAGAGGCTCGAGCAAGCGGTAGCGCTGCCTCCGCAGACGAGCGCTGCACCTCCCGAACCTCCGGAACCCGCACTCGCACCGCCGCTGCCGCCGGTGGAGATTGCGCCGCCGTTGCCACCAGTGATGACCTCGCCCCCGCTTCCGCTTCCGCCCGCGGTCGTGCCGCCGGAGCCGCCGTTCGAGCCATCGCCACCAGAGCCGCCTCCCGTGCTCATTTCACCGGCCTGCCCCGCTTCTGCCCCCGTGTCGCCCGCCATCGCGCTGCCCCCGTCCCCCATGCCCGCGCTGTTGGTCATTCCTCCGCTGTCGCCGCCTGCTCGGTTGCCTGCGCCCGCCGCACTGCGCCCGCCGCTATTCTTGCCTGCATTGGCGGAGGTTCCGCCGCTGCCAGCGCTCGTTTCGTCGCTCGAGCTGCAGCTCGCGGATGCCAACAAAACGGACGGGACGAGCAATAACCAAGCTGCTTTTCTCATATTCTAGTTGCCTCTTTGGGTTCAGGATTCAGCGTCCGCGAGAGATTCGCAGCGCGCGAGTAAGCGGTGAGACGAAACGACGATCGCGCCAACCGTGCGTGCAAGCGTGAGCGAACCGTGCCCCCTGGCTCGTCTGGTTTTGAAAGTGAAGCGCGCAGCGATTGCAAATCATCGCGTATAGGTGGCGCGCTTTCCAGGTGTGACAGAGCGCCTGAACCTGAGTGAACGGCACCGATGCTGGCGGTGCACAAATGACAAACACCCCCGACGCCGGCTCCTCAGAGAGCTTGGCACTTGGTACTTGATTCACGACGCCCGACACCATCGCGTTCCCTTTCTGCGCGTTGTGGCCGCACAGTCAGTGGCAACGGTTCGAGCAACTTATGAGGTGGAGTGATGAAATATTTCAGTTGTGTGGGCCGCACGCGCACCGTCGGATCGACGGGGAGCGAGACGGGCGGCTGCCGCAAGACTCAGGAAACCTGTAGTGCAACGTGCGCGGCAGTTCGGCGCGTGCTCTAGTACGCGGAATGAGGGGTCCGCGCCTACTGCTGGGTGTCTCTTTGGCGGTGGTTGCGTGCGGCGGTAGGGCAGCGCATGACACGCCGCGCGCGGCGCTGCTATCCCCGCATTCCGGGATCAGTTGTAGTACGTGAACTTGAGTGCGGTCGCGCCGCCGGTGAATTGCACGAAGTAGTCGCAGCCCGGGTTCGCACCTTGTTTGAGGATCGCTTCGTCGTAGTTCGCGGTCAGCGAGTCGGTGCCGGAGGCCGCGCAACTCGCTGAGAACGAGAACGGCACTGGATAAGCCGCGGTGCCCGGTTGCGCCTGAAGCAGGATTTTGACGGTGGCCCAGCTTGGGTTCACCGCGAGGCGCACGCACTCATTGGCCTTGCCGACATAGGTGGTCGTGGTTGCGACGGTTGCCACGGAATGCGCTGCATCGCACGGCGTGGTGCTCGAGCCGCCTGCGGCTCCCGAAATGCCGCCCACACCGCCGCTTGCTCCGCCGCCACCGACGTTCATGCCGCCTGTACCGGCACTGGCACCGCCGCTGCCTCCGGAGCCGCCATTCGCGCCCGTGCCGCCCGAGCCAGCGCTCGCGCCGCCGCTCCCAGCAGCACCAGCACTCGCCGCGCCGCCAGCGCCGCCACTCGTACCACCCGCCCCAGCAGCACTCGCTCCGCCGGTTCCGGCGCTCGCGCCTGCGCTACCACCCGTGCCCGCAGCCGCGCCTGCGCTACCACCCGTGCCCGCAGCCGCGCCTGCGCTGCCGCCCGCGCTCGCACCCGCCGTGCCTCCGACGTTGGTGCCCGCGCTGCCGCCAGTGCCTGCGCTCGAGCCGCCGCTACCGCTCGCTCCCGCGCTCCCACCCGCCGTGCCGCCCGTGCCAGCTCCACCCGCGATTGCACCCGCGCTCCCACCCGCTCCAGCGAGTGCGCCTGCGGTACCGCCGCTGCCCGCGTTGCCGCTTGCGCCCCCGGTGCCTCCGAGTTCGGCCACGCCCGCGGTCCCGCCGCTGATGATCGCGCTGCCACCCGTGCCGCTGCCAGAGACGCCACCGCTGCCTGCCTTGTTGCCCGAGCCTCCGTGCGGTATCGGGATATCCGAGTACACGTCGTCACTCGCGCTACACGCGATGGCCAGCAACACTGGCAAGGCCACGCAAGCGTAACGAGCACCGGCACGAAGAGTTCGCATTTGCATGCGCGCAACTCTCGCAGAAGTAGTGCGCTTCAGAAAGATCCGAACGCACGAATCGACGCGCGCGCCGAGCCGGTGCGCGAAATTTCGAAGGAATTAACCCTTACTAATCCCACGCTCAGGGGTGGACTCGCTGGAACCAATCACGCGCAAGGTGGCCGCGATCGCGCGTGGAATTCTGACGCGCAGCGAGGTGCGTTGCTGGATCATGAGCGCCCCAAACCCCAATTGGCGCGGCTGGATGACGGGCAATGTTCGAGTCTGCAATAGGCTCGAAAGTGATCGAGTTGCAGCAGCAGCGCTGAATTCTAGGCTGCGGGTGTGAAAAATAGCCGGGAAAATTGGCCAAAAAGTCGCGGAACGGTCGGGGCGAGCGGCGGACTTTCGGAGCGAAGGCTGCGATACTGAGTGCGGTTTTGGTGGCGAGGAATTGGGGCATCACATGGCAAGACACGTAACTCGACGAACGTTTCTGCGTGGCCTGGGCGGAGCTTGCGTCGCGGCTCCGTTCTTGAGCTCCGTTGCCGAACGCGCGCTGAAAGCAGAGGGGCTCGCGCAGCCCAAGCGCTTGATCGTGATGTACACGCCCTACGGCTGCATCACGAACCGCTTCTTTCCGTCGAAGTCTCATGGGCCGCTGACGGCTGAAGATCTGCAAGCGACGACGCTGAAGCACCTCGCGCCGTACGCCAGCAAGTTACTCTTACCGCGCGGCATCCGCGCGATGAACGAATGGACCGCGAAACTGGTGCGCGGGCAGGGCAATGACATGCACACGCAGATGTCGTCGTCGTTCTTGACCTGTCAGCCCGTCACACCGAACAGCGATGATCCCTTCAGCTTCGACACGGGTACGCTGTGGGCGCCGCAGCCCGTGGGTCCGTCGTTGGATCACGTCATGGCGCAACAGCTCAGTCCCAACGGGACGCCGATCTTTCTACGCGTGGGCAACACGCAGGATACTGCAACGTCTGCCATCTCTTGGTCTGCGGCAAAGACCAAATACCCGGGTATCAACCTGTCGCAGCTCTACAGCACCCTCACCAATACGATGGGGGGCACGCTCAACCCGGACACGTACCAAACCCTACGCGGAAAGAGCATCATCGATATCGTGCGCCACGACTTGGACTCGTTCGCGCGGGCCGATATGAGCCGCGCCGATCGCAACAAGCTCGAGGCTTGGAAACAGCTGCTCGACGAAACCGGGCGTGGCGTCAAAGCTTGCAGCACTGATGGCGCGAGCGCGCTCGGGATAACTCAGGCGAACATCCAGACCGCGTCGAAATTCAGCTCCAGCTCGTCAGGGACGGACTCCCTCACTCAATCCGTGACCGATAGCCTGGACGCCGCGGATATCCACTCGAATTTGGCCGTGCTGGCCGCGCTGTGCAACGTGAATCCGGTGATCTTCGTGAGGTATCCCGCGAACTTCATCTTCACTGGGCTCGGCATCAATGGAGACTCTCACAATCTTTCGCATCGCCTCGACAACGCTGGGTTGACTGGATCTTGCCTGCCCAACGCGATCGCGTCTTTGCTCAAAGTAGATGATTACTATGCGCGCAAGTTTGCACACCTCGTCGGTCTACTGAACGAGGTTGATGAAGGCGATCAGAAG
>Ga0164309_10000818_pt1 | contig 16250 bp, 13 predicted proteins | sample Whisoiple_247_MG_FD_109984 | JGI IMG/M metagenome (GOLD analysis project Ga0164309, IMG submission 109984) | Soil microbial communities amended with fresh organic matter from upstate New York, USA - Whitman soil sample_247_MG | ecosystem: Environmental > Terrestrial > Soil > Unclassified >...
CGCGTAGACAGCGCTCGAACGCCCAATCCTCGTGGGTGCGATCGCACCCGAGCTACCGCGCTCAGATTCGAAATCAGCGTCTTGCTCGCGGGTTCGCGTCGACGACTCGGTGGCACACGCCTTGCTCGACTGGGGCTCGTGAAACAAGAAGCGGTTGTCAGTGAGCGAGTCGAAGAGGTCGGCCGCTCCGTCGTCGACTATTTGGGGCGGCACGAAGAGGCGATGGATAGCTTCGAGGGCATTGCGCGCTTTTGGATCCCGCGACAGAGGCTTCACGCAGAGCTGAACGTGCTCGAGATCGCGCTGACCGAGCTCGTCAAGGCGGACGTGCTCGAAGCACTCGAGATCGAATCTGCGCAATTCTTTCGTTTGCGGCGCAATCACAGCCAGGCGCGAGACGAGTGACGCGAGCCGGGTAGGCGAGGACTTGAGATGGCACGTTTTTCTGCGCTTTCATTGGTCTCTCGAGCGGTCGCAGCGCTGCTCGACGAAGCCAGCACGGACGATGAGTTTCCGAAAGCTCAGTTTCCGCTGCTAGGCACGGCGGTGATCAGCGGCGTGGGAGCGGACGAGAACGAAGCGCCCCCAGGTCTCGGTGTGTCGGTCTTTCCCTATCGGGTGGCGCACAACGCGCAGCGCCGCCCAGTCTTGCCGCGTGTCACGGCGGATGGGCAGCGATTTCGTCCTCCGGTGCTGCTCGACCTGCATCTCTTGATCAGCGCCTGGGCGAGCAGCGCGTTCGAGCAAATGCGGCTACTCGGCTGGGCCGCGCGCATGCTGGAAGACACTCCGATCCTCACTCCGGGCTTTCTCAATCGCTGGGCAGTCGGCGGCGAAACCGTCTTTGGCTCCAGCGAATCGGTCGAGGTAGTCGCCGAGCCATTGTCGATCCAGGAGCTCCTGGCCATCTGGGAGGTGAACAAGCACCGCATGCAGCCGTCGCTCGGCTACGTGGCGCGCATGATTGCGATCGATTCCGAGGTGCCCGTGCCCGACGTCGGCATCGTGCGGTCGCGCACTTTCAAACCCGGTGTGCTGAGCGAATGAACTCTGCAATTTGAGCCGGATTTTCGAGATGCCTTTCGCCAACACAGAACCTCCTATCCGCGTGCTCGAGCGCCAGTTCTTGCCTGGTTTGCTCGGGCTACGGTTCTGGGACGTCGCTGCCAGCGCTCCCGTGCAAGACGGACTCTTGGTTCAGGCGCGCAGCAAAAGCGGCATGGTGGTCGACGCGGTGCAGAATCGCTCCGGCGTCTGGCACTTCCCGATGCTTCCGGGCGTCAATTCCTTCGACGTTGGCAAGGCGGTCCTCGAGGGCACGCCGCTCGCGCCGCTTTCGCGTTCGCTGACCGTCCGAGTCGCCGACACCGCTCGACGCTTTCAGACCGTGGAGTTCGACGCGATCGCTCCGATCGAAGGAGGACTCTTCGATTGGCCGCACGGTCCCGTGACTTCGGACGACGGCTCACCGCTCGGATCGGGCCCAGTGCCGCTGTTTTCGAGGGCTTCACGGCTGGCGCCACCGGGTCACCTGAGCGTGCGCGCCGACCTTTGGGACGTGGAAGGCGATCGGGCAGCCGCGTGGGCGCTGCTCGAGATCACCGTCGCAGGCCCCTGGGGCCCGCTGCGCTTCCTCGGGCTCGCAGACGAACGTGGCTCCGCGGTCGTCTTTCTCCCCGTGCCGTTCGTGCCCGTCGACGGCACGCACCTGCCAGCGGCTCAGCGCACTTGGGATGTTTCGGCGCGGGTCGCGTACGCACCGGCATTCACGATCGATGCGGGCGCGAGCTCCGCTGAGCTTCCGCCGTTCGAAGGGATTGTCGCCCAACACGGCGCGCCGGACGCGCGCATTTTCCTGACGCGATCGCCCGATACGTTCTTGGCGTCTGCAACGCCTCCGGGGCGCTGGCGGGAGCCCTTGAGCTTGCTCGAACCGCTGATCTTACGAACCGAACCTGCGCGCGTCGAGGCACGCCTTCGATCATTCCTGCTCATCCAACCGGCGCCGTGAAACCACGACGTCCCCGAATTCTAACCCTCCACTTCTATCGCGAAAGAGCCCATGCCGGAATACCTTGCCCCGGGCGTTTACATCGAAGAGACGTCGTTTCGATCCAAATCGATAGAAGGCGTCAGCACCACGACGACGGGATTCATCGGTCCCTGCCGGTTCGGTCCGTTGGACATCGAGCCCGATATCGTCACGAGCCTCGGTGAATTCGAACGCATTTACGGCGGCCGTGAACGCCTCGAATTCGAAGACGACGGCGAGATGGACGGATATCTCTGGCACGCCGTGCGCGCGTTCTTCGAAGAAGGCGGTAAGCGACTGTATATCAGTCGCGTCTTTCGCCCGCTCCAAGACGAGGACGAGACCCACGATCTGCGGGATAGGATCAAGGCGTGCTGCGCCTGGGCGGCGCTTCCCGGCGTTGACGCCGATCCGCCGCTGCTACGCCTGCGCGCTCGGTATCCCGGCGAGGCCGGAAACTTCCGGGTCAACCTCCTGCTGAAGCTTGGGCAGAACGTGCTCGCCAGCGATGCTGCCGGCGTGCTGCGCCTGCGAGGGATGCAGCCGTTCGATCTGGTGTCGATTGGCCAAGGTGGCGCAGCGACGAGCGATGATTTCTATATCGCTCTACTCGACGAACGGACGCGCGCGTGGAGCTTCACGCGAGCTACCGACGGAGTGTCGGACGAGGTCGCGCTGGAGAGCCTATCTGCAAAGGACGAAGTCCGTCGCGTCCTTTTGACCGTATTCGTACAACCATCCCGCGGCGAATCACCGAATTACGTGGCTTCTGATCTCGCGCTCGACCCGCGCCACACGCAAGGGGGCACGCCCGACTCGGCGCTGACCCTGTTCGAGGCCGAGCCGCCCAATATCATTCGCGCGCGCCAAAATCCGCTCGTGATCGAGCCGTGGACGCCTTCAAACACGGTCACCGGTCTCGACATTCTCCACGCGCTGTTCACGCAATCCGAGCTCGACACGGCTTCCGCTGCCGCGAGCGTGACGCCGCTGAGCACGGCTCTCCTCGATCCGAAGTCGAGCGATGCCGCGCGCACCCTGACCGTCGTTTTGGACGAGGGCAGCGACGGGCGCAGGCCCGGAGCAAACGAATACGAAGGAACGGCCCCGGAAGACAGCTCGCGCAAGACTGGGCTCAAACAGTTCGAAGACATCGAGGATATCTCGATCCTCGCCGCACCGGGCTCCACGTTCGGCTACGGGAAGAACCCCGACCGAGCGAAAGACTCGCAGACGATTATCAATCTGCTGATTTCGCATTGTCAGCGGATGCACTACCGAATTGCCGTGATCGACAGCGGCAATGCGCAGTCGATCGCCGAGGTGCGGGCGATGCGCGCGCAGCTGGATTCGTCCTACGCAGCCCTCTATTACCCGTGGGTTCGCGTCGTCGATCCGCTCACGCGCCAGGAAATTGCGCTGCCACCGAGCGGATTCGTGGCGGGGATCTACGCGCGCAACGATATCAACCGAGCGGTCTGGAAAGCGCCGGCCAACGAGGTCGTGAACCTGGCGATCGGCTTCGAGCAGCTACTGAACAAGAGTCAGCAAGACATCTTGAATCCGGAAGGCATCAATTGCTTTCGGTTCTTCGAAGGCCGCGGCTATCGCCTGTGGGGCGCGCGCACCATCAGCTCGGACCCCGAGTGGAAGTACGTCAACATTCGGCGCTACTTTGCGTATCTCGAGCGGTCGATCGATCGAGGCACGCAGTGGGCGGTGTTCGAGCCGAACGGCGAGGCGCTCTGGGACAACGTACGGCGAACGATTTACGACTTCTTGCTGAACGAGTGGGTCTCTGGCGCGCTGCTCGGAGACAAGCCGGAGAAGGCGTTCTTCGTGAAGTGTGACCGCTCGACGATGACCCAAAACGATCTCGATAACGGCCGATTGATCTGCCTGATTGGCGTGGCGGCGCTGAAGCCGGCCGAGTTCGTCATTTTCCGCATTGGGCAGTGGACCAGTGATCGAAAGGTTTGAGTGAGCAATGGCCCAACTTCGTGATCGCCCTTACGTTCAATTCAACTTCCTGGTCGACCTCGGCACGGGAACATCGGACGGGCCCGATGCCGGTTTTCAAGAGTGCTCCAACATCGGCATGGAGGTCACCGTCGCGGAGTATCGCAACGGCAATTCCAAGGAAAATAGCGTGATGAAGATCACGGGCTTGAATAAGTCCACCGATGTCACGCTCAAGCGTGGCGTGATCGGCTCGCTCACGCTCTACGATTGGCTGAACGACATCCGCAACGGCAATCAGAACGCCATGCGTACCGTGGTCGTGAAGCTACAAAACGAAGATCACACGCAGGTCGTGCTGACGTGGAAGCTCTTGCGTGCCCGAATCATCAAGCACGTCAGTGGCCCCATGAACGCCAAGGGCACTGATGTCGCGATGGAAGAGCTGACTCTCGCTTACGAACGCCTCGAGATGGAGTGAGTTTTCGCTCGGTATTTAGGTCAAAGATGTTGACGAACTCCATCAGCAATCGGCGGCTCGCCGGAATTCGCTTCGAGGACCGCACGCCCGCGGCGCCCACGTTGCTGCCGCGCATGGACATTGCCGTGTTCGTCGGGTTTGCTGCTGCTGGTCCCCTGCATACGCCGGTGGCACTGGAGAACCCTGCACGCTTCGAGGACGTGTTCGGGCCGGAGCTCGCGCTTGCGCGCGACCCAACGAGCGGGGTCACCCGTCGCGCTCACCTGAGCGCGACGGTGCGTGCGTTCTTCGCAAACGGGGGGCGACGCTGCTGGGTGGTCCGCGTCGCCGACGAGGTCCGCGCGGAGCGGGCGCGGCTCGGCCTGCCCGCAGTACTCTCGGTATCGGCGAACGGAGAGCTGCTGCCAGCAATGGCCGTGGCTCGGAGCGCGGGCGCGTGGTTCGATGGACTACTCGTCCGAGCGTCGCTCTCGGTGAGGAGCGTGGAGCTGTCGCACCCGCTCAGCGCCGAGCAAGATGCACTCTCGCTTCTCGGCACAAGCGAGGGCAGGCTGGCGTTCAGCGGGGCTGCGCTGCGCGACATCCGCGTCGGAGATCTGATCCGGCTGCGCTCGTTTGGAGCAGGAAAAGCGGGCTGGACTGGGTTCGCGCCGCTCGGGCCTCGCGACACGCCCTCGGACAAGACGCAATCTTTGCCTGACGTGACGCAGGCTCGATTCAGGGCCGATCGGGTCAAGTGGTTCGTCGACGCGAGCGCACCCGAGGCAGCGACGAGCTCCGATGTCATGGCCACGCTGTTTTCCGCGAAGGATGCTACGCCCGACGCAGCGGGCACGTGGACCGAAATCGCGCGTTCCGGCACGATCCTGAGCTGGCCGGAGCGTGGTGTGTCGGGTTCGCGGGCGCAGCTCGTGCTCGAGCTCGAACCAATCGCAGCTTCGCAGGCGTTGGTCGGCCAGTGGCTGCGCCTTGCGCACGTCAGCGGCGTGCTCTGGCTGCGCGTCCGCACCGCCTACGACAGCGCGCGCACCGGAACTGCGATCGTACACATCGAAGGGGACGCCTGGCGTGAGGCTCGCCCGCCCAACGAGCTGCTCGACGACAGACAGGCATGGAGCGCGGAGATCGTCTCGCTCGATCTGCAGGCGCGCGATACCGATCGCGAGCCGCGTCAATTGACCGGGCTCGGGTTTTGCCCGTCGCACACTCTGCCTTGGGCCTCACTGCCGACGGACGAACAGCACTTCTTGCAGGACGACAAGCCCGTGGCGCAGTCGGCACAGGCGCTCGCGCTCTTGGTGGATAGCCCGCGGTTCTCGGTCGCGTCGAGCACCGCGGCCGCTGCGGCGCATGCCGACGATTGGTTCGTTCCGCTCGGCCTCGACACACTGGGAGTGGTCGGTCGAACCTGGTATTCGGAGCGCACCGCGCTCGAACGCGAGGGACTGTCGACGTTCGGGCCAGAGCTCTTTCTCCACGAGTCGCTCGCCGACATGAGCGTGGATGCACTGGCCAACCAGGCGGAGTTCATTCGGCTCGGGCTCGGGGAAGGGGCGACCGCCGTGCCGTTGCGTGGCTTGCACGCGGCCTGGCCGATCGACGAAGCGTCACTGATCGCTGTTCCCGACGCGCACCACACGGGTTGGGATCGGGGCGCCGCACCGCACGCGGCCGAGCCCCAGGCATTGCCGGCGCTGCAGCGTCCCTCATTCGTTTTCGACGATTGTTGCCACCGAGTTCCGCAAACGCCCGCGCTCTCGGTCGCCATACCGCCCGATGCGAATGGGACGTTCACGCTGCGCTGGGTGCACGGCGGCGAACCTTCCGTATGCTTCGTTTTGGAAGAGGCGTCGCTCGCCGATTGGAGCGACGTCGGTGTGTTGTGGATCGGATCACCAAAGCCAGGCGCCGCTTCGGGTTCGCGCATGGAACACGTGGTGCGCGGTCGCGCGCTTGGTGCTCTCGACGCTCGCTATTATCGCGTGTTCGCCGTGGTGCCGTTCGTGAGTTGCCCGGACGACGACTCGGGGGTGTCGGTCGAAGCTGTCCGCGCGTGGTTGGCACAGAGCGGCCGTCCGAGCTCGACGCGCGAGCAGCCCGGCGACGCAGGCTGCGTGTTCGGCCATTTCGAGCGCAGCGACTGGTCGAACGGCGTGGTCGTGTCGATCTCGGTTGCACCCGATTGGGAGGAGCTCGCTCCGCGGAGCTACGATTCTCGGACGTGGCTCGCGGTATCGCGGGCGCTGGTGCGGTTCTGCGCCGCTCGCGGCGACGCCATGGCGTTGCTTGCCTTGGCTGGACACGCGCGGGACGACGAAGCGCTCGCGCTGCAGGCCGAGCTTCTTTCGGCGAGCGGAACAGCGGTGGACGTCGGCCTGACCGGCTCGAGTCTGCCGCTCGGGTTGCGTGAGAGCGGAGCATGGGGATATGCGGCGCTCTATCATCCTTGGTTGACGGAATCCGGGCAGGACGGCTCTTTGCTCTCCGTGCCGCCGCTTGGCGCCGTCGCGGGAACCTATGCCGCTTGCGCGATCGAGCGAGGAGCATGGATCGCGCCTGCCAATCGAGCGCTGAGGTCTATCATCGCGCTTTCGCCTGCCATCCAAGTCGGCCGTAGGCAGGAGTTCCTCGATCGTCAGCTCAATTTGGTGCGCAGCGAGCCGACAGGCTATCTCGTGCTTTCGCAAGACACTCTGGCGTTCGACCTCGAAGCGGGCGACTCCGCGGTGCGACCGGTCAATGTCCGGCGGCTCTTGATCCTGCTGCGCCGTCTAGTCCTCCGACTCGGCGAGCCCTTGGTGTTCGAGCCCAATGGCGGCAATCTGCGTATCCGCGTGCGCCAAACCTTCGAGTCGGTGTTGGCCGGGCTCCAGTCACGAGGCGCGTTCGCGGGTCGCACCGCCTCCGAGTCGTACCGCGTCGAGTGCAACGACGAGCTCAATCCGCCTTATTCCATCGATGCTGGGCGGCTGATCGCGCAGATCAAGGTTGCACCCTCGCGTCCGATGGCGTTCCTCACCATCCGGTTGGTGCAGACGGGCGAGCGTGGCCAAGTCGCGGAGATCCTCTGAATATGGCCAATCCCGTCGACGAAACGGTGCGCCAGCCCTTCTCGGCCTTCAACTTCAAGGTCGTGATCGACGTGCCAGGGCTCTCGGGTGAAGTGTGCGCGGCAGCTTTTTCGGATTGCGACGGGCTCGAGCAATCGCTCGAAATCAAGACCATCCGTGAAGGCGGCAACAACACGCGGCAGATCCGACTGCCGGGGCCCGCGACGTTCGGCACGCTGACCTTGAAGCGCGGCATGACGGCAAACTTCGATTTGTGGGACTGGTTTTCGTCGCAGCTCGAGCCCGGAAACGCCAAGCTCCGCGGCAACGCGACCGTCAGCATCCTCGCAGCAGACGGCCAAACCGAGCGCGCGCGTTTCGTCTTGGATCGTTGCATTCCAATCAAGCTCAAGGCCCCCGCGCTGAGTGCCAAAGACGGCGCCGTCGCGGTCGAGGAGCTGCAACTCGCTTACGAGAATCTTCGCTTCACGCGTCCTTCCCCCATCTGAACATAGCAACGACGTCGATCATGTCCGAGCAAGCCAACATCGCCAAGGCCCAGCTTATCGAGATCAACCTCTCGAACGGTCAATCCAAGTCCGATGGTCGGACCACGTCCGTGCAGTTCAATCCCGAGGCGCTCAAGGTCACGTTCGCCAATCAGATCGTTCCCCCGCCTGGCGGCAGCGACCAAAACGGGTCGGCCGCGATGCAATTCGTTGGCGCGGGCACGACCAAGCTGTCCCTGACCGTTTGGTTCGATGTGACCGCGCTCGAAGACGGCGAAAACACCAAGAACGACGTGCGCCAGCTCACCGAAGGCATCGCGTACTTCATCACACCCAAAAAGAACGACGCGACCCCGCCGACCTTCCTCCCTCCCGGCGTTCGGTTCCTTTGGGGCACCTTCCAGTTCGATGGCTTGATGGACTCGATGGAGGAGAACCTCGATTATTTCTCCAACGACGGGCGCCCGCTGCGCGCGAGCGTCGCGTTCACGCTGTCGCAGCAGAAGATTCAGTTCCAGCGCGCTAACAATGCATCCGGCGGAAGACGCCCAGCCGCCGCTTTCGGCTCGCTCCCCGGGCTGTCCGCGGGTGGCGGTGGCGGCGCTGCAGCGGGCGTCGAGATCGCCGCCGGTACGAATCCGTTCACGCCCGCACCCTCCGGGAGCTCGCTCCAAGCGCTCGCGAATGCCGGGGGCGTTGGCGATCGCTGGCAAGAGGTCGCCGCGGCGAACGGTGTGCTGAACCCACGCATGATGCTGCCCGGCCAACTCATCGATCTGAACGCCACACTCGAGATCAAATGACGCGGAACGCCCTGAATCCTCGGAGAAACTGAAATGCCCGTGATCGTCGAAGAAGTCTCGGTCGAAGCCCTTCCAGCACCCCAGGCAGGCGCCGCTGCCATCACCGGTACACCGGCGCAGCCGAGCGATTCGGCGACGATTGCCGCGCAGCTCCAAGAGCTCCCGCGACTCTTGGTCAAGTTGCGCGAACGTGAGGAGCGCGTGCGAGCGCATTGAAGCGAACACTCAGGAACAGCTGAACCATGCCCGACGATACTGACATCCTGCGAGCCGCCCGCCCCGTCCTCGAGGTCGGTGGCGCAGAGCGCACTGAGCTCGCCCTCGGCTTGCTCGCGATGACAGTGTACGAGGACAGCGAGGGACTCTCGCGCTGTGAGGCGACGTTCGGCAACTGGGGAGCCTCGGGCGACTCGACGAGCTTTCTCTACTTCGATCGAAAAGTGCTCGAATTCGGCAAAGACTTCGTGGTGAAGTTCGCGAATACGACGCTGTTCGAGGGGCGCATCACGGGCCTCGAGGGAGAGTTCCCCGAGGGCGCGCCGCCACGCATCACCGTGCTGTGCGACGACCGCTTGCAGGACCTGCGCATGACGCGGCGCACGCGCTCCTTCGAAAACAAGAGCGATGCGGACGTCTTGCGCACCATCGCCGATGACCACGGGCTGACCGCGCAGATCGATTTGAGCGGTCCCACTCATCCCGTGCTCGCGCAGCTCAATCAGAGCGATCTCGCGTTCGCGCGCGAACGAGCGCTGGCCGCCGGTGCAGAGCTGTGGGTCGAGGGCAGGACCTTCTACGCCAAAGCGCGACCTTCACGTGCGAACGGTAGCGCGCGCGAACTTTCTCCGGGCAAGAACTTGCGCTCTTTCACGGTGACCGCCGACCTCGCACACCAGCGCTCCCAGGTCGTGGTGAGCGGTTGGGACGTGAGCGCCAAGCAAAGAGTGAAGGAAGATGCGTCCGATTCGGACTTGGGCTCGGAGCTCGGCAATGGCGACAGCGGCCCCTCGATCCTCGACACCGCGCTCGGCACGCGTGTGGACTCGATCGTGCATACGGGGGCGCGCAACTCGTCGGCCGCCGAGGCCATCGCTCAAGCGTACTTTCGGGGCATCGCGCGCAAGTTCGTGGTTGGTCGCGGGACCGCCGAGGGTAACGTGAACCTGCGCGTCGGGCGTGAGGTCGACGTCACCGGAGTCGGTGCGTTGTTCAGTGGCAAGTACGTGATCGTGCAAGCGCACCACACCTTCAGCGCCGCAGGCTATCGCACGGACCTCGCCGTCGAACGCCCTGCGCTCGGAAAACCATGATGGTCGATCGTCCTTTCTCTTGCTCAGCTGTTGGCCGGGCCCTCGGGCTCCGAAGGCAGGATCATGTCTGAGCGCGCGATCCATGCGTCAGTCGCGGGCGCGCGGTTGCCCGCGGGGCTTGGCGGACGTTTTTACGGGGTCATGCCGGCGCTCGTCACGGATGTCAAAGATCCGGACAACCAGGGGCGCGTGAAGATCAAGTTCCCCTGGTCGCCAGAGACCGACGACGGCAGCTATGAAGTGTGGGCTCGCCTCGCCACGTTGATGGGGGGCAATAACCGAGGCTCGTGGTTCATTCCCGACAAGGAGGACGAGGTGCTCGTGGCCTTTCTGCACGGCGATCCAGCGCAACCGTACGTGCTCGGCGGCCTCTGGAACGGCAAGGACTCTCCTCCCGAGACGATGGACGGCGATGGCAACAATGACAAGAAGGTCTTGCGCTCACGGAACGGCGTGAAGATCACCCTCGACGACAACGACGGGCAGGAGAAGTTTCTCGTTGAAACTCCGGGCGGTCAGAAAATAACCCTTCAGGATGGACCGTCTTCGGTGGCGATCGAAGATGCAAACGGCAACTCGGTGAAGCTGGAGTCGGGCGGCATCACCATCGATAGCGGCAGCAAGGTCACGGTCAACGGCAGTCAGGTCTCGGTCACGGCCGGCATGGTGCAGGTCGACGCCGGTATGGCTAAATTCAGCGGCGTCGTGCAGTGCGACACGCTCATCGCCACCACCGTGGTCGGCACCACGTATACGCCCGGTGCGGGCAACATTTGGTGAAGGGAAGGGCCGATGTCCGTCATGCTCAATGATCACGCGCTCACGTGGACTCCACCGTCCCCGCTTTGGATCGACTCGAACCACGAGCAGCTGAAGAGCCCGTCGATCTTGCGCTTTGCTACGGACGACTTCATGGAGGAGCTGCAGCGGCTGCTCGCGACGGATCCCGAGAAGCTACGCGGTTGCGTCGCGGTGCCAGAAACCTGGCGTGGTATTCGCAAACCAGCGCGCACAGCGAACCCAGCGGGGGGGCGGGCGGGCGTGCTCGCACGTCTCGGGATCGGCTTGCGACGTTCGCCCACGTCGATCACCGCGCGTCCTGCGCCCTCGAGCGACGCGACGGCGATGGCACTCAAGCTCTATCAGCCCGCGCACCAGCGCTTCTATCTCGTGGGCTCGTCGCTCGTTTGCCAAAATCCGGGTCTACCCGATCGCAAAGTGGACGCGGGCCGGCGCGAGAAGGTGAGCTTCGTGATCCGCCGCTGGTTTCCGAAGGCCAGCCCGGAGAGCGAAGATCTCCCCGATTTCCAGGCCAATGAATGGATTGAGCACGCCTTCGTCGCGCAAACGGGGGGCGGTTTCGCGTGGGTGCCAGTCGCGGACTCCGGGGCCGGCGAATCGAAGCGCGCGATCGCGCTGGATGAGGAAGAGCGGCTGCCGCTGTTTCCCCTCGCGTTCAATGAAGACGATGGGCGAGCGCGACGTCTGCTCGCCGGGCTCATCCCGGTAGGGAAGCGCGAGCTGTATCACGCCGCGTCGCGCCTCGGAGCGAACGGCAACAGCGGGGCTGGCGGTTCGACCAGCCAGACCGCGCGCAAGGTGCTTTTCCGCAAGGTGGTGTCGGAACCGTGGAAGGCCTTGGTCGAGCAAGCTCGAAGAGTGTGGACCGTCAACAATACGCTTTCTCCATTCGACCAAAAGCTACCCACCCCGAATCAGACAAGAGCAGCGAATTACGAAGCACGCCCCGCGCTCCAACTCGGGTCCTGGTTCGTGCTCGCCGATCTAGCCTCGTATCTGCAAACCTACGTGCCCAGCGTGTACCAAGCGCTGAAGGACAAGAAACCACCTGCGTCGGACAAGGCCAAGTACCTGTTCAAGGTCTTGAATGACACACTCATTGGAGAGGACCTCAAAAAAGCTCCCGGCCTCAAACAGGCCGACCTCATCCCGAACAGCATGGCGGCCGCGCTCCACATGTTCATTCTGGAGCCTTCGATTCAGGCCAGTCTCGAACTGACGAGCACGCCGTACACCTGGCCAAAACTCCCGGAGCCGCTGGGAGACCCGGACGACCCGGTCACCGCCAACCCCGAGTACCCGCAGTTTCTCTTTCCACTGGCCGATCCGGAATTCATTCTCCAGGCCGCTTCCCCAGCAATCACCGCCCCTCTTCCTACCACCGAAGAGACCGCCGAGTTCTCCGAGCCCATCCCGCCTGAACAGTCGCCTCCTCCTACGCATCCGGACGCGGACTTCGACACCTACAAAGCCGACATCGACACATTCGCCGCAGTCGTGATTCGCGCGTTGGAGGACGCGGACGATCAGCCAGAGCCGGTGGTGCCGACCGCGGCGGAGCGCCCAGCGGACATGCGCGACGGCTGGTTCCACATTCGCTGTGTGTACGAGCGCCCCGCGTGCGGGGCTCTACATCAAGACGTGGTGAGCGCGCCGAGCGAGCTCTTCCAATTGGCGGGCTTCTTCGATCCGGACGCGCCTGCGCGTCCGATTCGCATCGGGCTGCCCATCGACACCACGCCCGCGGGACTGCGCAAGTTCGACAAGAACACCGCATTCATGATGTCCGACATTTTGTGCGGTCAGATCTCGCGTTTGAAGGGCATGACACTCGGCGATCTCGTGCTCAGCGTGCTGCCTTGGCCGTTTCATAAGGATCTGCCGGCGCCCGAGAAAGGTCCGTGCGGCGCGGGGCTCGTCTGCTCGCTGTCGATCCCGATCATCACCATCTGCGCGCTGCTCTTGCTCGTGATCATGGTGACGGTGCTCGACAGCATCTTCCATTGGTTGCCCTGGTTCTGGGTCTGCTTTCCGATCGGGATCCGCGGCAAGAAGGTGATCAAGCTATGAGCGACACACGTATCCCAGATGGCGGAAGCATCTACGGTCGCAGCGTCGCTTTCCCACCGCGCGTCGCTGAAAACGGCCGCATTGCCTGGTCGGAAGGCACGCAGAATATCCGCGAATCGATCCGCATCATTTTGCTCACGAATCCGGGCGAGCGCTTGGGGCTGTCCGAGTTCGGCGCTGGGCTGCAGTCACTGCTCTTCGAGCCGAATACGGCCACCCGGCATCGGCAATTGCAAGATCGGATCGAGCGCGCATTGGCCCGCTGGGAGCCGCGCATCAACCTGCTCGCGGTGAACGTCGATGTCGACCCAGGTGATCCCGAAGCCGCCGTCGTCGCCATCGAATACGAGCTGGTCGCCACGCGATCACGCGAGCGTCTCACGTTCAACGTCGGCATGAGTCGCTGACTCACCAGCTCGGAATTCACGACAATGCCCCTCTTGCCTCCCATCCTCGACGCGCGTCGTTATCAGGAGTTGTTCGACGAGGTGCTGTCGCGCATTCCCGTCCACACGCCGGAGTGGACGAACTTCAACGCCAGCGACCCAGGCGTCACGCTGGCCGCTCTGTTTGCGTTCCTCACCGAGAACTCGCTGTACATGTTGAACCGCGCACCCGAGAACCTGCGCCGGCGGTTTCTCGAACGGTTGGAGCTCGGGTTACAGCCGGGCGCGGGTGCGCAGGCGATCGTTTCGATCGCCAACGAGCGCGGCCCGATCCAAACCGTGACGCTTGACGCCGATCTCGAGGTCCGCGCCGCCGAGGTGCCGTTTCGTACCACCTTGGGGCTCGACGTACTTCCGCTGGAAGCCCGCGCGTACTTGAAGAAGCCGGTCCCCCCATCGAGCGCGCTCACCGCCTATTACACCTCCCTCTACACGTCCTTTCTCGCCACTGACGGCAGCCAAACGCCGGACGCCGTGCCGCAGCTGTACGAAACCGTCGCCTTGCCGCCACCGCTCGACAACGGTGTCGATCTCGCGACTGACACGGTGGATCGTACGCTGTGGGTCGCGCTGCTCGTGCCGGCAGCCGCCAAGCCGCCTGCGGGTTTGCCGGACGTCGAAGCGTACGTCGATCGCTTCCGAACAGCCATCGCCGGTAAGACGCTCAGCATCGGCATCGTTCCCGTGGTCGATGCGGCACAGGGCAAGGTGCTGGCTGCGGGTGGCACTGCGGCGGCGTCCGCGAGCACGGGCGCAGACGCGCAACTGACGATCGAGATCCCACGTGTCTCTGGCTCTGGTGGCGTCGAAGGGGATCGGCAACCCGTCTATCGCACACTGCTCCAGGCGCCCGTGCCGACTGCCCCCGCCGTGCTTCAAGTCTTGCTTCCGTCGGCTCTCGATCTTCGCCTCTGGAACAACCTCGATCCGCTCGAGCCCGGGACCGGAGACTTCCCGCCCGTGCTCGAGAACACCGCGCTCGAAGCTCGTCGTGTGACGTGGCTGCGCATCCGCTGGCCAAAGGGGGCGACCGTGCGGCTCTTGTGGTGCGGGATCAACGCTACTTTTGCCGCGCAGCGCAAGCGCGTGGCCACTGAGGTGCTGCCTGCGGGGACGGGCCGGCCCGATCAGAAGTTTGCGCTCGCGCACAAACCAGTCGTGCCCGGAAGCGTGCAGCTGACTGTCACGGTCGACGGTACGGTCAGCGTTTGGAGCGAGGTATCGGACCTGACAGCGGGCGGCCCCGAAGTGTCGGCGCCGGATCCGCAGCATGCGCCCGGAACGCTTTGGGAAGCGCCGATGCGATCGGAAGTGTTCGCGCTCGACGCTGAAGCGGGGATCCTGCGCTTCGGCGATGGGATGCGTGGCAAGCGACCGCCGGCCAACGCGCGACTGGTCGTGAGCTACGACTACTCCGTCGGAGCCGAAGGCAACGTCGGTCCGAACCGGATCAATCAAGCGCCTGCGCTGCCCCCAGGGCTAACGGTCTCGAATGCGCTGCCAAGTTGGGGCGGCGCTGATGCCGAAAGCCCCGAGGAAGGGCAGAAGCAAGTCGCGCGCTGGCTGCAACACCGGGATCGGCTCGTCACCGAGGAAGACTTTCGGATCATTCCGCGGCGCGCGCCTGGGCTCGAAATTGGCCGCATCGAAGTGCTGTCGCTTTACGATGCACGACTGGGCTTGGACACCGAGCCGGGATCCGCGCCCGGTGTCGTCACTCTGCTCGTGGTTCCAAAGGACGACCCGGTCCACCCGGATACGCCCGAACCGAGCGCGCCATTTCTGCAGTCGCTTTGCAACTACCTGGAACCGCGCCGACTGCTCACGACGGAGATTGTCGTGCGCGGTCCGATATACATCGATATCTGGATCTCGGTGGGCATCGGCGTCGCCGCGACGCAGTCGGCCGCGGTCGTGCGCGAAGCCGTGACTAGCGCGCTTTCCCAATTTCTTTCGCCGCTCCCGGCGGTTGATACTGGCATCGCGGAACTCGCTCCATTGCTCACGGCGCCCGATCCCAATTGGGGACAGGACAGCGGTTGGCCTTGGCGCAGAGCCGTGACGCGCGGCGAGATCGTTGCCGCCGTTGCGCGTGTACCCGGAGTGGTCTCCGTCTCGGGAGTGAAGCTTGCGGCGGGAATTGGCCCCGACACGGAGACTGTGCCGATGGGGCCTTTGAATTTTCCGCGCCTGGCAGGCCTCACCGTGGTCGCGGGCACGCCGCTCGACCTCGATCAGATCCGGGGCACCGTTTCGACCACGTCGGGCGGCACGCGGATCCCACCCACGCTCGTGCCCGTCCCTGTCATCCCGAAGGAGTGCTGAGGCTCATTCGCCATGAACGCCAACTACTCGAGCTTTCATCTGTTGCTGGGCGCCAGCGATTGGGCGCGCTGCTTCCTCGAGGACGGCGTGACGCTGCTCGGTGACGTGTGGGCGACAGAGGGCAACCTCCCGCTGCCCAGTGTGGGTGCGGCGGCGAGCGCGGGCTGGCTCGACTCTCGCACTCAGGAGCTCACTCTGCGCCCGAGACTCGCGCGTTTTGCGCCCTCGATCGGTGATCGCGCGGTGGAGCTGTCCGATCGCCGATGCGCCGCGCGCGACCGCTACGGAAACTGGTACTCGGTCAGCGACGAGCGCAGCTCGATTCTGGTGCGTTCCATCGGCTCGGATCAGACCACGACGTTTTGGCCGCTGCCCGCAGCAACCGCGTCTGAGCCGGTTCATCCCGGCGAGTTCGGACCGGCCGAGCCGGAAGCGTCGCCTGTCTCTGTGCCGCCTTCGTTCCA